>JABLTM010046737.1_pt1 | contig 14525 bp, 5 predicted proteins | sample 7160121 | NCBI WGS metagenome assembly JABLTM01 (sample SAMN14651224, study PRJNA627086) | human gut metagenome | isolation source: feces | host: Homo sapiens
AAGAGAAAGGAGGAAAACCCCATGGAAAACTGTAAGGTGATCGCCATCACAAATCAGAAGGGCGGCGTCGGCAAGACGACAACCGCAGTCAATCTCGGCGTGGGACTTGCAAGCTCCGGGAAACGGGTTCTGTTGGTGGATGCTGATCCGCAGGGCAGCTTAACCGTGAGCCTCGGCATAAAGAACCCAGACGAGCTGGATGTATCGCTGTCTTCCCTTATGCAGTCGGTCATTGATGATGAGCCGCTTGCGGAGGGTGCAATTATCCGGCACCAGGAGGGTGTGGATTTGCTCCCCTCGAACATTGAGCTCTCCGGTATGGAAACAGGTCTGTTCAATATAGCAATATACGCTGAAAATACACTTTGGAGGTTCAGATATGAACAAAACAGAATTTGTTGCTGCAGTTGCAGAGGCTGCCGGCGCAAGCAAGAAAGACGCAGAAAACATCATTAATGCAACCCTCGCACAGATTGAAAAAGTACTTGTTGCGGGTGGCAAGGTACAGTTTGTCGGTTTCGGCACTTTTGAAACCCGTGAGCGTGGAGAGAGAACCGCTAAGAATCCTCAGACAGGTGCGGAAATCACTATCCCGGCATCTAAGGCTCCGGCATTTAAAGCAGGCAAGGCTCTCAAGGATGCCGTCAATAAGTAAACAGAATTATAAAGCAAAAGGCACAGCTATCATTTTGATGGCTGTGCCTTTTTGAATATCTATCTTTTATTGCACATTACCGAGGCGCAGAACATACCGTCCTTTACTTCAAAGCGGCAGACACCACCGTACTGCTCGGCAATGCTTTTTACCGACTGTGTGCCGAGTCCGCGTCCCTTGTGCTTGGTCGAGAGAAATTCATTATCTGTTGTGCGCCGGAGCGTTCCGGTAAAGGTGTTATCGACCGTGACGCAAAGCGTGCTGCCTTTGAGCATTGCTCGAATATCGATTTTCCGGTCATCGCCCGACTCCTCTTTGCAGGCGTCTATGGCATTCTCGATCAGGTTGCCGAACAGAACGGAAATATCGGTATCCGAAACGAAAATGTTCCCGGGGATCTCTGCGTTGACGATGTAGTCAATATCATTATCCTTAGCCTGCTGCGCGAAATAAAGCAATACGGCATTGGCGGCGGGATTCTCGCAGAAACGAATGAGCGAATCGTCCGGCAGACTGTCGTTATAGCCGTCGAGATATTTTAGTAATGCGTCAAGCTCTCCCTTGCTCACATATTCGCGTATGATCGAGATATGATGCCGCACATCGTGTTTGGCACGGCGGGCCTCGGTGATTTTTTCCTGTAGATTCTCATACTGCACCGCCTGCATAGAGAGCTGATGATTTTTCTCTTTCAGCTCCAGCGTTTGGTTCTGTTCCAAAATTAGGCGGGTCACGACATAGTAGATCAGGATCGCTCCCACATTGATGATAAATAAAAACAGAGTGTTCTTCGGACGCAGCGCAATTTCCAGCGCCGAACGGGAGACAACGCTGTATATTGCAAAATACCATACAATATAAAATGTTGCGGGGATCAGCCACAAATACCGCCACTCAAAGCCGGACGGTTCTTTTTCTACTGCCGGAGTGAATACAGACTTCATATAAAGAAAGATCGGCACAGAGAGAATGATCTCCACGGCAAAGAGCATCAGCGAAAACGACCATCGGTAGCTCTGCACAGCCAATGCCGGAAACAAAATTCCCTCAAGGCACTTTGCGGAAATCACGGCGAAGTTGGCAAGATTGGAGATCATCAGCAGCGTGAAAAGCGTTTTGCCGAAATGCTTCTTCACGGCAAGAAAATAGAAAGCGGCATACAGCGCCGTGCTGAGCGCACTGGCGATTGCGGCATGATTCCCGGGAACAAAGCTGACCCATGCGCCGAGCATCACCTGAATGACAGACAGCAATCCAATCAGAATTCCGGTAACGCCTCTTGAAAATCGCAGACTGTGCCGGAACGGATAGAGCGCCAAGGCAAGAAACGGCAGAAAGTTCAGCAGCGAATATACAATGATCTCAATGAACCGATAAACAGGCGGCATCACCGTTTGCCTCCTTTACGCAGCTGCTCAAACAGGAAAGATGAATAGGCATCCGTCACCTCTTTTGCCTTGCGGCGGCTGATGGGAATAAGGCTGCCGTTGCTCATGGTAAAGGTGTCTGCGTTCTGTGCGTCGACCTCGTGAAAGTTGATGATCAGCCCTTTCGACGGGATAAAGAAATACGGATAGCCGCAAAGCAGCGCTTCGATCTCCGAAAGGTTTGCCCGCAGGATAATATCCTTCCCGTATTTGCAGTGCAGCGTCGTATAATGTGCGGCGTAGTCTGCATAAATGATATCGCGCAGTACGACGCTTTTGCCGTCAGGCAGTTGTATTGTTCGTTCCTTTTCGACCTGGGCAAGATCGATGCGGTCAAGCATTGCTTTGACACGCTCCCGGTCAAACGGCTTGTGCAGATAGTAGCAGGCATTTACCTCGTAGCTCTCGCTGGCAAACTCATTGCTTGTGGTGCCGAATGCGATACGGACATCGCTGTCCGTTTTGCGTATTTCCCTCGCCACATCCATGCCTGTAAGCTTGTCCATAAAAATGTCCAGTATGATCAGCTCAAAAGCGTTGGGCTGCCAAACTCGCAGAAAAGCCTCTCCGCTTTTGAAATATGTAAGCTCGGCAGACGAACCGAGCAGTTCACCGAAATAAGTTTGCAGACATTCATACATCCGTATGTCATCGTCAACGATTGCGATCCTCAAAACCAAAACTCCTCTTTACTTTATAAGGTCAATGCACTTCAACTACACTCATTATACCATACAATTGTGAAAAAACAAAGCGTCAATCCCTAAATGATTACCGCTTGAGTCCTTTTTTGACCGCTTGCGCCAAACCGATTGCGGAAATTCCCGACATCAGTTATGATATCTATGTATAAGTATGCCTGTGAAGGAGGTGCCATATGAGGTTGATTCTATACGGAACAAAAACGGACAGAGATGAGTTTATGTGCTCTGTCACCGCCTTGCCGGACCTACGTTACCGTAAAATGCAGATAACAGGCTATCTGGATTATGACAGCTTTATCACAGGACTCGGAGAAAGCCCGCCGGACTGCATCGTGATAGCGATGGACGGCGCAGACGGCATGGAGGGCGTGATCGCCGCCAAAAGCGTCTGCAAAAACGTCCCGGTGCTGTGGTTTTCGAATGATAACGGATTCGGCGCGCAGTCCTACAGGCTCGGCTGTGCGTATTTTCATAAAAAGCCTGTTTCCCCGCAGATCCTCTCTGCGGCGATTGCAAGATGCGTGTAAAGGAGTAACGAGATGAACACAAACATGACACTGGAAAAGCGGATACTTTCCGTGCTGCTGACGGTCATCATGGTATTTTCCATGGTGCCGCTGTCGGTATTTGCTGCGGACAGCAATCAGGCGTCTGTTACCGTAAACGAAACGGTGACAGAGTATGCCACCATTCAGGAGGCATTTGACGCAGCGAAGAAGCTTACCGACCCCTGCACGGTCAAGGTGCTGCAAAGCTTTAAGGGCAGCATGGTCCTTGGGGTAACCTTTACCGCCGAGGATAACTGCGATATTACGCTTGATGTAAACGGCTTTGATATGTATAACCGCAACACCAGAGATCAGGCGTCGGCAAGCATGTTTACCTTTGAAAAGGGCACAAACGCCCACCTGACCGTGGTAAATAACTCCGAAAACAGGGAAACCCTCGGCGGTATTTTCTACTATCCGAACGGTACCGATATCTCCAACAGCGTGTTTTATATGGAGGGCGGAACGCTCACCATCGAGGATGTCGGCGGCGACGGTATCAAGAACAAAACATCTAACTACGACAAGATCTCGGGCAGTATCGTGTATCTTGACGGCGGAGATGTTATTATAAACGGCAGCAAGTTCGGAGAGGAAAACAACATTGTGCCCCTTTATGTAAAGAGCGGCAATCTGACCGTTAACGGCGGCAAGTTTATCTCCCAGCAGGGCAATGCTCTGTGGATCGCCGAGGGCTTCGACGGCAATGTCAGCCTGTCGGGCGGCAGGTTTTCCAGCACCTTTACAAGCTCTAAGATGGATGAAAAGGGGAACTTCGTTCAGGTTTACAGCATTCCCAGCATTCTGCGTGAGGACGGCGGCAAGGTAGACGATCTGCTTGCAAAGGGCTATGTATACCAAAAGAATGCCGATGATGAAAAAAATTCTGAGTCGGCACTTTACCGTGAGATTTCGGTTGTACCGGAACCCGGCGTGAAATACATCGCGGCGGACGGTACCGAGCAGAGCTGCACGGAGTACACCGAGCTTACCGAGTCTACCGATGGATCCACAGGGTTGAATGGTTGGTACGTTGTCAAGGGAACCGTCAATAAGGAAGGCCTTATCGGTATTGCCGGAGGCAAAACCTTGAACCTGATCCTTTGTGAAGGAGCAACACTCAACCTGCAAAAAACCTTGTATTTGATGGGTGGCGCAACGCTTAATATTTACGGGCAAAACGGCGGTACCGGTACACTGATTGTCAAAGGAACAGCCGGTGTTCGTCAACCCGGCATCGGTATTATGCATAATACTGCCGGCGGCAGCGCCAGCGTAAATATTTACGGCGGTACCGTCACCGCACAAACGGATAACGGCGCGCAGCCTATCGGTACAAACCCTGAACTTATGCCCTACGGCAAGGTTACTGTTACCATTGCTAAAGGCTTGAAATGTGTTAAGACCGACGACCAAAATACGGCGTATGCCTACGATAATACCGACGGTACGTCGATAACCATTACCAAATGCACCGAGCATAAATGGTCATACACAAACATAACAAACGATACCCACGACCGGACCTGCGACCTTTGCGGTACAGCAGAAACCGGTGTTGCACATACAACGGCAAGATATCAATACATCCGTGCAGACATACACCGCCTGATTTGCGCTTGCGGGAAAGGATACAGCACGGAATATCACACTTATACCTATGCCCCCAACAGCGACGGCTTGACCCACACGGCAACATGTAAATGCGAATATTCGGTAGACGATATTGCACATACCTATAAAGGCGAAGACGAAATTTGCATCTGTGGTGCGGTTCATTCGGCAACATACGACGGAAAGAAATATGCATCACTGCAAAGCGCCATTGACGCCGCCGCACCTGTCGGCGGTACGGTAACCCTTGCGCGGCAGGTAAATGAAAATGTTGTCAGCACCGACGGTACGGTCACAATTGACCTGGGCGGTAACAGATGGAATGGCTATATTGATGATTGGGGGAGCATTGTTCCTCTGACCGTAAATGGCGGCAGCGTTACCTTGAAAAACGGAAATCTCTTCCAGTGGTGGTCCAGCTCCAGCGCCCGAACCGGCATTGAGATAAACGACGGCAGTGTGACGATAGAGGAAGATGTCCGTGTCATGGGCGGTATGCCTGAAGGGGACGTTGTTTTGTGTCCTTCTATTACGCTGAACGGCGGCACCCTTATCCTGAAAGAGGGCGCGGTTCTGCTGAGCGGCTTGCAGGTGCCGGAGGGCAAGGTACTTGCGGACTATCTGCCCGAGGGAACGGCCTTTGTAAAGTGCAGTTATGATAACAGCAGTGACACCGTGACCGTCTCCGACCCGCAGGAGTTTGTTTCCGATGTGTATTCGACAAACCGGAGCACCGAGGGAATGATGATCGTTTCCCATACCCACGATTTTGGTGGCGGCACGGCCTGCCCCTGCGGCTTCAACTGTGACCACAGCGTGGTGGACAGTGCTACGGGTAAGTGTGAAAACTGCGGCACGCAGATCTATGTTGCCTCCCTTGTCAAAGCGGACGGTACAGTAACAAATTACGAAGCCTTTGCCGATGCATGGGATGCGGCAGTCGATAACGAAGGTTCAACGCTGAAACTGCTCTGTGATATCACTCTTGACGAGGCGGAAGACGGTATCATTGCGCAGTCCGGCAAATTTACTCTTGATCTCAACGGCAAAACCGTCAGCGGTGAAATTACAAATCAGTTGCTTACCGTAAGCGGTACGGCGGATATCACAATCCGAAACGGAAAATTGGTAAATACCTTCAGCAAAGACAGCTCGGATATAAACAAGACATGTGCCAACGCTTTGACGATTAACGGCGGAACGGTAACACTGGATCGCGTGGAGTTGATTGCCGGTCTCGGATTTAAAGGCGCCCGTTCCTGTGCGGCTTATATTTTCAGCGGAAGCCTTACGGTGGTAAACGGAACCTTTACAGGGCTATTCGGCGTGGCTGATGTGTGGGGAGCGCATCCTTCGGTAAAAATCACATCGGCAACGCTGCATGACGGAATTTACTATGATCGTACAGGTATCACCGCCATTGATTATGCAGGACTGAAAGCGCTTTTTGCCGACGGAAGTATGCTCTTTGATAAGGACGGAAAGTATATTGATGTCGAAGATGAAGCATATTGGCGGATTGACGGAGAGGGAGAAAACACGTTTGTCTCCTTTGGCTACAGTGAAGAATGCGTTATCAAGCCGCACACCCACGATACATATGTTGACGGCAAGTGCGCAGAGTGCGATTACGCCTGCCCTCATGACAGCGGCATAAACGACCGTGAGGCAAGCTATTTCGAAAAGGCGATCTGCTCTGTCTGCCACGCTGAGTACGGCAATTATGCAAAGGACACTAATAAGCCTACAGGTAGAATTGAAATTAAAGAGCGCACATGGTGGGAAAGCTTTATCCATGCGATAACCTTCGGTTCGTTTTATAAGGAAAAGGTTACGGTGGAAATCACTGCCAGTGACGACAGCTACAGTCAGGCAGGATATGATGAAACAAAGCATGCGGTAAAGATTGAATACCTTATCAGCAATACCGAGCTGAGTTTGGAGACAGTTAAGAACTCAGCCTTTACGGAATACAAAGGTGAAATTGACATTTCCGATGACAGCCGTTATGTAGTTTATGCAAGACTTAATGATTTTGCAGGAAATGAAGAATATATTTCTACCGACGGCTTTGTAATAGATACAACGCCGCCTGTAATCGAAGTAGACGCTGACGGTCAAAGTAAAAGATATTCAAACGGTCAGCGGGCGGAAGTCTGCGGCGACACACAAATCAATTTTATCGACGATAATTTTGACACAGCATATAGAACGATAGACGGAGAAAAGGATAAGATATGGAGCAGTCCTTTTCTTGTGGCTGCTTCGGATACCGATCGCACCGAACGGTGGATCACATTTGAGGTGCACGACAAGGCCGGCAATATTTCGACGGTTGAGGTCTATGTGCACAAGGAGCACTCCTTTGACGAGGAGACCGGCGTATGCGCATACTGCGGATATCAGGCTGCCGTATTGATCAAATGCAGCAATGATAATAACGAGGAAGAGTTTGTATCAGGCGGCGGCTTGGATGAGACAATGCGTAAAGCTGATGAGAATAGATTCGACCGATTCTACCTGAAGCTTTACGGAAATGTTGAAAAAATGTCTGGAGCCGGGACGTATGGCAGTACGAGCAAAAAATGGACATTTGATTTGAACGGCTACACAATTTCTAATCCTTCGAGTGTTGACCCTGATTCCGTGGCTGCCCTATTCTATGTCGCGGGCGATATTACATTCGTAGGCAATGGTGCTATGAATGCGGATGTCATGGTGGACGGAGGTCAGCTGACGATCGACGGCGAATGCTCCTTCCAAAAGCTGGAACATAAGCGCGGCACACTGACGGTCAACGCCGGTTCCTTTGAATCACTTATCATTTCCAAACTTGATGTAGGTTGGTCATACACAAGAGAAACTGCGCTTTACGGCGGACATTACGGCGAGGTAAAGATCGTCGATATCGAAGGACTTACCTGTGCTGATCTGCTCGCCAGGGGCTACCGCTTTGAAGGTCTGACTCTTGAGCAGGCAAAGGTAACGGAGCTGAAAGATGCCACCATCGTTGCCTGCGATCATGCAGATATCGGTAGTGACGGCATCTGCCCCGACTGCGGAATGGAGTTTTTCCTCTCTGTTGAAGCAAACGGAACAACAAAATTGTTTGAAACATTTGAAAGCGCTATCCGCTATGCCGAGCAGAACGACGGCAGCACGGTAAAGCTCCTGCAGGATATTACGCTGTGTAGGGAGAATGTCGGCTCACTGATTTCTAACTACTATATTTACCTTAAAACCGGTACCTACACGCTCGATCTTGCAGGGAAAGCGCTGACCATAGGAGACGGAGCGGAATCACTACAGGGACTCTCGGTGACCGGCGGCTGTAACCTGACCGTTACCGATACGGTCGGCGATGGAAAAATCAAGAGCAGCAGATGGGGCGAGATTTTTGAAGTTCGTTCCGGCAGTCACCTGACGATTGAGCGCGGCGACTATACCGACCTTTCAAAGGTTTCGGCTGATGGTCCCGACAGCCTGACGATCAAGGGCGGTAAGTTTAACTGTGTCGCAAGCAAGGAAGGCAGCGATTCCGTATCTCCGCTGACCTACCTCGCCGACGGCTGTGCATTCATGCTGAGCAGCGGCGAGTATGCGAGCGAGAAGGATGTAGAGAGTCAATACATCTCGGGAAGGGGCACAACCTATTGGATCAAAGGCGTCACCGTCGTGTCCGCTCCGCTGATCTTCCATAGCCAGCCTCGCAACAAGGTCTACTATCTCACTACGCCGAATTACGAAAAGTGGGCTGCTTTTGCGGTTGAATACAGCGGCGGTTATCCGCCCAAGGGCGACATCACCGTTACGGGTGAAAAGACAGACGGAACGGTCGTGTATACAAACACGGTCAAGCCTACGAGGATTTTCGAGGATGCCATTAACCTGTGGGAGTTCACTACGGCGGATTCGGGACAGTACCGTATTAAGCTGGAATACAACGGCTATGTGCTCTATTCAAATACCTTTACAATCACTATGGCAGTGTGCGAGCACCCGGGCTATGACGAGTATAACAAGTGCTCCCAGTGCGGCTGCGACCTTGCGGCGGCTATTGTTAAGGACGGCAAAACGACCGGATATGTGACTTTTGCAGAGGCACTGGCTGCGGCGCAGACCGACGAAAATAAGGACTGCACACTGAGGCTGCTTGCCAATGTGAAGGGCACGGTTGATGTTGACACCGGTGATTTCAGCATCGATCTCAACGGCAATATCGTCGGTGGACTTAAGGTGAAAAAGTCCGCGAAGGTGAACGTTTCCGGCGGCACTGTCAGCGGAGGGGTCACTGTAGCCAAGACTGCACAGCTGACTGCATCAAACACCTACTTTACAGGTGCGATCAACTGCGTTGGCAGCGGAGATTTCAGAGACTGTATTTTTATGGGTGCTGTATCGCCAAAGGGCGGCAGCAGCATGAAACTTAATTCCTGTGAGATAAATGGTGAGCTTTCGGTCAGCGGCAACGCTGAGGCGGATGAGTGTATCGTCAGCGGAACGGTTACCGTCAACAACGGCGGAAGCCTTAAATCCGCAGGCGGCGCTTACGGCAATATTGTCAATGTGAAGTCGGGCGGAACGCTTGAAATTATCAGCGGCACATTTGACAAAAAGCTCACCGCCGAGGCGGGCAGTAAGCTTATCGTTTCCGGCGGCTCATATGCCGAGGTCGGGGCTGAAAATAATGTTGAGTTCACCCTCAGTGGTGGTAAATTCACAAATATCACCGTTAACGGACAGCATCTTATCGACTGTCTTGCAGAGGGTAAGGCTCTTAAGGATATGAATGTCGATGAGGTTATTGACGGCAGAGTCGGTATCGCAGGACCTGTACAGGTCGTAGACCACACCCATACCTGCATATGGAAAACCTCCACTCACGAAAAGCTCTGCGGCTGCGGCTATGTGGAGGCTGTCGATACCGAAGCGCCGGTCATTTCCGGTATTGATCCGGAGAATAATCACTACGGCTCGCTGGAGTTCACCGTTACCGATGAAAACGACTTCACCGTGTGGCTGGACGGCGAGAAGATTACGCTCGTCAACGGGAAATATACCATGGAGCCGGACAACGAGACGCATTTGATCACGGCGACCGACGTTGCGGGCAACACGGTCAGCTTCCGGTTCGGACTCTTTAAGATTTACAATGTCACGCTTCCTACAGGCGCAGGCTATACAATATTCCATTCAGACGGGCTCACTGTCAGACATGGTAACAGCTTTAGCTTTATCGTGCAGTTCAACAACGGCTATTCCAAGACCGATGACTTTAAGGTGCTTGTGAACGGTAATAAACTCGACGAGCTGATGTCTGATGCGGACAGCGCTTCCTTCGTTGTCCGCGATGTAAGCGAAGACCTCGTCATTACCGTCGAGGGCGTTGCCGATATAACCGCACCCGAGGTTGAGGTCAGCATTCGCGGAAACAGCTTCAAAGAATTCCTGAACCGAATCACCTTCGGGCTGTTCTTAAAGCAGACGCAGACGGTGGAAGTGAAGGCTCACGATTTCGGCAGCGGAATTAAAAAGGTTGAATACCTCCTGTCCGAAACCGCATTTGCCGATAAGGACGCCATTACAGGCTCTTGGACTGAGCTTGATCTCAATGATGCATTTAAGGCATATTTCAGCATTGAGCCGAGCCAAAAGACGTTCGTCTATGTCCGTGTGACGGACATGAGCGACAACATCACCGTTGTCAACACCGACGGCATGGTGGTTTACACCGATGCCGAGGCGGTCACCGGGGCACAGACCTTTACAAAGAATACCGATTTCGATGTGGTTTACAAGCTGAATCTGAACGGTAACTTCGTTGCTAAGGTTTATAACGGTACAGAGGAAATCGGTGCCGGCTCAGACTATGCCTTATTTGCCAGCGGCATGCTTATGCTGAAAAACAGCTATCTTCGCACATTGGCAGCAGGCGAATATACTATCCGCCTGACAATCAAGCCGATGGGTGAAAATTATGCAGACAACTCCGGCAATGATGCTCCTGCAGATGTTGTTTTGAAGCTGACCGTCGAAAAGAAGACTCCGTCCATCGGCCATAAGGAAAGCGACGAAAAGATCTACGACGGAAAAGCGATCGGCATGCCGACCTTTGATACCGATTCCGACGGAGCCCGGACTTTTGAGTACAAGAGAACGGATGAGGACGATACGGCATATACCGCCGAAGCACCGAAGAATGTCGGAAAGTATACGATCCGTATCACCACAGCCGAGACAGATACCTTCAAGGCGGCTTCCTCAACGATGGAATTTGAGATTCAGCCGAAAGAGGTTACGATCTCTGATGTCAAGGTTGCTGATAAGACCTATGACGGTACGACGAATGCGACCATTACAAATGCAGGAACACTGTCGGTAAACTATGACGGAGATAACCTCGCAATCGTAATCGGAAAGGCAGCCTACGACAACAAGAATGTCGGTACCGATAAGGCGGTATCCTTTACCGGATTTGAGCTTTCCGGCTCGGCGGCAGGCAACTACAAGCTGATCACACAGCCGGCAGACACAACCGCCGACATTACTGCCAAGGAGATCACGATTAACGGTGCGACCGTGGAAGGCTCCAAGGTTTATGACGGCACGATCGAAGCAAAGATCACAAATGCAGGAACGCTGTCCGACAACTACGACGGCGAAAACCTTACGATCGTAACCGGTTCGGCAGCCTACGACAACAAAAATGTCGGCACGGGCAAAACGGTAGCCTTTACCGGATTTGCTCTGGCAGGCGATGCGGCAGGCAACTATACTCTTGCTTCCCAACCTGCGGACACCGCAGCTGACATCACCGTCAAGGAGATCACAATCAACGGCGCGGCGGTTGAGGCGAGCAGGATCTACGACGGCACGACCGATGCGAAGATCACGAACGCAGGTGCACCGTCCGTCAACTACGACGGCGAAAACCTCAAGGTGGCAGCCGGTAAAGCTGCCTACGACAATAAGAATGTCGGCAAGGGCAAGGCGGTAACGTTCACCGGCTTTGCGCTTGAAGGTGATGCTGCAGCAAACTACAAGTTGACCGCTCAGCCCGAGGCCGTAACTGCGGATATCACGGTCAAGGAAATCAAGATCGTGGATACGGCGGTTGAAGCTTCCAAAGTCTACGACGGCAGCACCGATGCCAAGATTACGGAAAAGGGCACATTCGACGGACTGATTGACGGCGACAAGGTTGATATCGTCACCGGTAAGGCGGCGTATGACGACAAGAATGTCGGCAACGGGAAGACGGTCGCATTCTATGAGTTTGCCCTTTCGGGAGACGATGCTGCAAACTATGTGCTGGCGGCTCAGCCTGCAAGCACCACGGCAAGTATTTCTGCCAAGGAGCTGACGATCGCGGACCTCAAGGTCAAGGATAAGCAGTATGACGGCAAAAACACCGCCGAGATCGACGGCACACCTGCGCTTGTCGGTGTGGTCGACGGCGATGTGCTGACGCTCATAAACGGTGTTCCGACCTTTGACAGTGTGAAGATCGGTAAAAACATTGCTATCAGCTTCACCGCATTTACCCTTTCCGGCGACCGTGTGACCGTCGGCAACTATACGCTCACACAGCCGAGCGGCATTACGGCAAATATCGTCGAGTATGTGGCTGACGGCAGCGAGTATAGTGTGAACTCCCATGACTGGATCAACAAAGATTTTGTTATCACGGCAAAGGAGGGCTACAATCTCAGCCTGACCGACACGGCAAACGGCGTATGGGTAGATTCCCTTACCGCATCGGATGAAACCGGAAACGGCAAGCTGACCTTCTTCGTGAAGAACACCGAAACCGGTATCATCTCTGCGGCAGTGACGGAGAACTACAAGATCGACAAGACCGCGCCGACCGGTGAGGTCAAGCTGAACGAGCGCACGGCGTTCCAGAAGTTTATCAACACGATCACTTTCGGTCTGTTCTTCAAGGACGATGTCCATGTCAAGCTGACGGCGACGGATGAGGCTTCCGGTGTGAAGTCCGTGATGTACTTCAAATCCGACAGAATCCTCACGGATGAAGAGGTTCGCGCAATCACCGACTGGACGGATAACAGCGACTTTGACATTGAGGCAAAGGATATGGATAAGTTCGTTATCTATGTTCGCATCGAGGACAACGCCGGAAATGTCACCCTCATCGGCTCGGACGGTGCGACCTTTGATACCACCGCACCCGAGATCGTCGGTGTCGAGAATGACAAGACCTACTATGTGACCAAAAAGGTCGCGATCGACGACGAAAACCTTGCATCGGTCACGCTGAACGGTGAGACCGTCGAAGATGTATTCACTCTTGTCGGCGACAAGGATGCTACCTATGTTATCCGCGCAGAGGATAAGGCGGGCAATATGACCGAGTATACGGTTTATATGAAGCCGATCTCGTCCATTACCGATGCTATTGCGGCGATTACGGACGAAAACGTGAAATCGAGCGACGCAGAGACGATATCCGCTGTCGAAAGACAAATCCTCGACATCGCCGAGGCGTTTGACGACGGCGAATCCACCGACGATGAGTGGAACAAGCTGACCGAGGCGGCTGCAAAATGCAAGGATCTGAATAAGCGTATTGCAGATGTTGCAGACGAAATCACACGCCTGACCGACGCTGTGACCGCTTACGATATCGACAAGGTGACGAGCGCCGACAAGGCGGACATTGAGAAGCTGATCTCCGACATTGACACGCTGCTTGACGGCGACAACCTGACGGAATCAGAGAGAGCCGCTCTTGAAGCTCTGAAGGGCACAGCTCGTGCGCTCCTTGACCGCATTGCTGCGGCGAAGGACGCTGCCGAGGCCGATGAGATCAAGGCGGTTGACGGCATCACCAAGGACAATGTGAAGCTCGAAAACAAGGAAGCCCTTGAAAAGGCTGAAAAGGCTTTGGAGGGCGCTCTGCGCGATTTTGACGGCAACTATACCGAAGAAGAGCAGAGAGACCTTGAAGAAAAGCTTGAAACAGTGAAGGCGGCGCTTGCGGCTATAAGCAATGCGGAAAAAGCAGCCGATGAGATCGGCAAGCTCCCCTCGGCAGACAACGCAAAGCTCAGCGACAAGAGTGCGCTCGACCAAGTGAAGAAGCTCCTTGACGGGCTTACCGAAAACGAAAAAGCCATGCTCGGCAAGGACGCTCTGGGCAAGGTTGACGCTTTAGCTGAGAAGATCAAGAAACTTGCGGAAGAGGCCGACTCTCCCAAGACCGGTGACACAAGCAATCTGGCTTTGTGGATCGCATTGCTGTTTATCAGCGGCGGAGCTGTTATAGGCACTACGGTTGTCAGCAAAAAGCAAAAGCACTCTGCCAAATAACAGAGTGTAGGATAACAGAAAGCGGCAGGCTCAGACCAAATGAGCCTGCCGCTTGATTTTAATGATTTAAATTTCCGTTACGGGGGGATAAAGTTTTTCTATTGTACCTTGCAGTTTCGGATGCCCTAACGCAAGAGGAGCAGAAATACGCAAATATCTTTCTGCACGACATTGAGCGAGGCGATGTCATTGCCGAGGACGGAAAAACGCTTCGTGACTACATCACGGAGTATCAGTTTAGAGC
>JABLTM010055905.1_pt1 | contig 14520 bp, 6 predicted proteins | sample 7160121 | NCBI WGS metagenome assembly JABLTM01 (sample SAMN14651224, study PRJNA627086) | human gut metagenome | isolation source: feces | host: Homo sapiens
CTTTAAACTCTTCTTTTTGGAAAATTCATAAAAGTGGGAGATTCCGGGACGAATGGATGGATGTGGTGGTACGCTGTTATTATTGCAACCGTCTGGAATTTCGCAGTACCAATGATTTTGTCGCAGTCTGCAATACGGCCTTATTTTCTAAAAACAGAGATGCACAAAAGAATATTGAAGGCAGTGAGAAGGAGTTGCGTACATTGTCGTTGACGGGTAAAAATCCGGCACAGCAAATGTCAGATTATCTGGGATTTTATCAGGAAATTTATGATAAAATGCAGTTTAAGGAAAAACTTCTGCTGGTGATTGATGGTCTGGATGAGATCACTGCCGACCGGATTTTGGAGACGGGACATACAATCTTTGACTATATTCCGGCACCGCAGCAGCTGGCAGAGAATGTCTATATATTATTGACCTGCAGAACCGGTGAGGAGGAACCGTTGAGTCAGTTTGTCAGTCAAAGGATAGAACATTTAAGTTTGACAGAAAGCTATACTGTGGACAGAAAAAGCACAGAGCACGAGGAGAATCTTCAAAGATATCTGAAAAAAATACTGCCTTCCACAGCGTATGATCAGGCAGAGGCGATTATCAACCGGACAGGAAGAAATTATGTCGGCTTGAAGCTGTTTGTCAGTCTGATGGGGATGGAGATCAGCGTCAGAGATTTGTTGGAAATGGACAATGAATATAGACTCAGTTTATTTCTTCAGAAGCTTCAGGTGATTTATGGTGAAAAAGTGTTTAAAAAGACAATACAGTTTCTGACATTGATTGTTAATGCGTATACACCGCTTTCCCTGAGTCAGATTACTTTTCTGATGGGATACAGAGAAATGCCAATGGAAATGTTGACGATTATGTATGAACTGGGGTGTCTGCTTGATTTGAAACGCACAGAAACCGGCACAAAAATCCGTTTGGCCAATGAGACATTCAGACAGCATTTGCGGGAAAATTATGCGGATGTGATGCAGGCACAATTGTCGGACTGGATTCAAATGATACTTGTACAGGGCAGCAAGGAACTGGATAATGGTGCTTCAGCAGATTTATATAAGAATGAAGGGGCCATTTACCTGTATGGCAATATCATGAAGTATGTGGAAGAATGGGCTGCAGAAGCACAAAAAGCGGTTGTATATACGAATGCTTTTGCCGGTGCCATTTATCAGTTTGAAGGAAAAGTAGACGGCAGGAATCATGGTTATCAGGGGGTCCTTCTGGATATCGGCATGACCTCCGGTGCGATTCAAATCTATGGGCGTCTGGAAGCAGACAAGCAGAAAGTGGATTGGTTGAATTATGCGTATTGCTATAATAACAGAGCTTATCATAAGGGAATTACTTTATCCGATGCAGAGGGTGGAGAAAGGGATTTGGCTCGGGCTTATGAGATTGTATCCGGCATGCCGGAGAGGGATGCAAAAGTTTTGTCGGCCATGGGTACTTTTTCCAATAATATGGCAGCTTTGATGAGCAAATGGCACTACCCATTAGCGGAGGCTTCTGTGTGGAGCCATCGTTCTATAGAGGCAAGAAGACAGTTGATGTATCTGGATTTTGCGGAAAATGCGGAAAATTATATGCAGTCGTTGTTGAATTATGCAGGACTTTTATGTAAATATGGAGCAATGGACGAATTAGCGTCTCTGTATCAGGAAATCAACACCATCTGTGATGAAATCAACGCACAATATCCGGATGCATATGGAATGTTGCGGCCAAAGGGCAATCGTGTGAATTTTGGTTATGTATTTCAAAGGGCAAGTATGCGGACGAAATATGCACAAAGCCTTGCTGAGAAAGGGAAGACAATGGCAGGTGATAGCGATTGTTATGAAAAGGCAGCAGGACTTTATGAGGAGAGTCTGACAGAGTTGAGAGAACTTCTGGCATTTACAGGCGGCGAACAAATGGCAGTCCATGAAGCGTTGTATAAAGCCTGTTTTTATCTTGGCAGAATATATGTCCTTCTGGAGCAGCAGGAAAAGGCCGATGCCTGCTGGAATGAGTCTTTTATGCATATTCATAAACTGAAAAGCCGCGGTAAGTTATACCAAAATGGTGTTTTAGAGGAAATCAAAGGGATGTTTCCTGAAGCGGTGCAATGATAAGGTCATTTTGACAACAGGAGAACAGGAGGGATGAAGAAATGAGCAGCAATAAAATGGATGAACAGGAAGAAAGATGGGGAAAGCGCAATAAGGAAAAAGCTGAGATTCAGCAACTGTATGAATGCAATGAGAAGCACTTTGATCAGGGCAGTGAAGCGTACGGTCAATTGATAGCAGCAGTGGAAAACTATTCATCAAAGGCTATCTGGGCGGTTTTGAATAACTCACCATACAATACCATAGAGGACTACGAAGATGTAATTATGCGGGGACGTGAGAGTTTTCTGCAGGAAAACAACAATGTTTTCTTTAATTATAAAAACAAGGAAGATGTCCGGAAGACAGTGATGTTTTCGGATTATGCCCGGGGAATGTATCAGAAAAAAGCATTTGATCATATTAAGAAACGCAAAAGAAACAGTGAAGTAGATCCTGTGCCGGAGGATATTTATATCGAAAACGGATATAACAATCAGATACCAAGTGCCGGAGAAGTGCTGATTGATTATTATGCAAAGGCAGTGATGAATTCAGACGCCAATCCGTTTCATATTATTTTCCTGTGCTACTCGAAAATGCTGCCGGTTGTGCTGGGAGAAACTCGATGCAATTCTGCGGATGGATGGGCCTGGGAGCATATGCAGGGAAAGACGATGTTCCGGCTATCGGATCTTTTTGTCAGAATGTTTAATTCGGCTGTTCGGATGATTCGTGTGACTTTCGGAAAGCCGTATTGCGATAAACTGGAAAAGCCTTTTAAGGATGATAAAACCGGCCAGTTATATGAAAAACTGGGTGAGGTGATACTGACCAGTCTGTATGAGCAGAGCAACACCAAAAACTGGGTGGCCAGATTAAATAAGAAAATCATGGTAAAAGTCGTTTCTGAGATTATGAATGCAGCAGATTCGGATGAAGATGCGAAGCGTGTAGCGACCGAGGCAATCGCCTATACAATTGGGAGATAAGGAGGCATATCATGTTAGATCAGCAGGTATTGGAAGAGATATATACAATTGCGGAAAAGGTTGGAGCCCATCAGGTACTGACAGAACGGGAACAGGCGATGTATGATGACATTTTGGAAGATGCCGGATATTATCAGGTGTTCTGTCTTTATACAGCCATGATTGATTTTCCGACTTTTTACGAACAGTCTGTTTCCGAAGAGAAACAGAAGGTGAAAGAGTGGCAGAGTGAAAAAATCCGGGAGATAGAAAAGCATAAAAATTAAATAAGTCGTATCATACAGAAAAAAATCGACAGTCGTCAAAAACTGTCGATTTTTTTGTTCAAAAAACAGGTATAAAATGCGTAGCATTTTGGAGGTTAGCTCTGAACAGTTACGTTAATTTAACGTTTATTCGAAAATGAACGATATTGGGACGAAGTCGTGAGGAAAAAAGATGTATAGTAATGATATAGATTGAAAAAGGCTTAAATTTATAAAAAATAAAAACGAGGAGACATGTTATGAAAAAATCAGGGAACAAAAATATTCTTTATGCAGTGTGGATTATCTTGTGTGCGGCGACAGCCTTTTTGGGTGGATTCGGTCATAGTATGCTGATCAACTATGCCTTTCTGGCAGTTATGGGCCTGCTCATTTTGATTGTGGACAGGCACGGACTCAGCAAAATCTGCCGCATAACGAAGGATTTGAAGGGGATTACAGAGACTTTTTCAGAGGCAGAAGCGAAAGGAACGCAGGGAAATGAAGCCTATCTTTCTTTGATGGAGAGCATGCACTTTACATACCCGGAAACAGAAGGAGACTGGATGCGGCTTCAGGAGAGCTGGAAGAGTTCAGACGGGATGGATTGCGATGTGGAGGACTATATTTTTGAGAGTGAACTTCTGGAATCCTGTAATTACAATGTGTGTACGCAGGTGGCCGGTATTTTAACTGCATTAGGTATTCTGGGAACTTTTCTGGGACTGGTATTAGGACTTCGCAGTTTTGATTTTTCCAATGCAGATCAGATGACATCTTCTGTTGAAGCACTGGTAGGCGGTCTGAATGTGGCTTTCTATACATCAATTTATGGTGTTACCTTATCGATTCTTTATAATATCATTTTCAGAAGAATCACAACAGGACTGACACAGGAGCTGAATCATTTTTATGATGCTTTCAATAGTGCCTTAGAACCGGTTTCACAGAAAGCGATGGCCGAACGTATGGACAGCCGTCAGGCAGAGAACAATGCATTGATGCAGGAAATCAAAGAACTTCTGGATGAGCGCCTCGGTGAACGTCTGGGGTATCAGATGGCAGAGACATTGACGCCGGTATTTGACAGGATCATTCAGTCCCTGGATTCCATGATGCTGGATTTTCATAAGGAACAGGCCAATTCCCTGGAGAAGATTGTAGATGCTTTTGTTGACAGGATGGGTGGTGCCCTGAACAGTCATGTGAAGGCACTGGGTGAAAGTGTCGATGAGTTAAGCCAGGCGCAGAAGACAATGAGTGTTGAGCTGCAGCGGCTGATTAAGCAGATTGTCAAGACAAGTAAGGATACTTCTCAGATCAATGAACATGCCGGTATTATTCTGGAACAGTTGAGCGGTTATATTCCGATTCTGACGCAAACTTCCCAGGATTCTGCAAAAGTGATTGAAAATATGACCCAGTGGTCGGAAGATGTTCAGAAAATGACGGATACCCAGCAGAAGGTGATGAAGGAAATGGCCGTTGAACAGAATGAACTTCTAAAAACCATGGCGGAACATGAAGCACATCTGGATCAGACATGTGAACAGATCAATCTTAATCAGCAGCAGTTGAGTGGCAGCCTGACTGAATTTACAAAGGCAGCTCAAATCATCGCTGAGCGCGAAGAGGATCCGCTTCAGCTTGATGGTATCAAGGATATGCTGTCCGGTTATATGACCACTATGCAGAAACTTCAGCAGGAAAGTGCACAGAATATTGAAAATATCCAGAGTGCAGGTACCGGCAAAATCCAACTGCCGTCAAAAGGGCTGCAGCAGGATGAGGAAAAATGGAGCAAAGTATTGAACGAGAAGATGGATGCCTGGATCAGAGAGCAGAAAGCTTTCCAGGAAAGACTGCTTCAGCTGGAAGAAGAGAGAAGTCAGCCATTTTGGTCCAGATGGGGAAGAAAGTAGTCAGAGAATCCTGTAAAATGTAAGTGAGATCGTGCATCTGGATATAAGAGGAGAGTAAAAGACAACTATGCGGAGAAGAGATCATGTAAAAAAGGAAGAGAATGTCAGTTACTGGCAGAGTTATTCAGATATGATGGCAGCACTTCTGTTGATTTTTGTACTGGTCATCGCAGTGGCCATCGTGGCATTGAATGATTACAAGGAAAAACTGGCAGAACAGAATGAAGAACTGCTGGCCAGACAGGACCTTCTTGAAAAGCAGGCAGATGAGTATTTGAAATTAAAGGAGGAACTGGAGGAGAAACAGGCAGAAATCGACAAGATTATCGGTGTTAAGCAGGAGATTATAGAGGCATTGAATCAGGAATTTTCAAAAGAGGAGATTGCCATCAATATCGATCAGCAGACAGGAGCCATTGTTTTTGATGCCAGTATTTTATATGACCGAAGTAAATCCGAATTAAAGGGCGAAGGCATTCAATTTCTGGATCGTTTCCTGCCGATTTATATAGGTGTTTTGTTCAGCAGTGAATTTAAAGATGATATCGCTGAGATTATTATTGAAGGCCATACAGACACGGATTCCGGCTATATGTATAATCTGGGGCTCAGTCAGGACAGGGCATTATCTGTTGTGGAGTATTGTCTTTCTGACAGCAGCCTGAGCAAAGAGCAGAAAGAACAACTGCGTTCAGTCATTACAGCCAATGGACGCTCTTTCAGTAATCCGGTTTATGATGCGGACGGCAAAGTGGATCTGGAGAAATCCAGACGTGTGGAGGTCAAATTCAGACTCAAAGATGAAGAAATGATTCAGGAACTGCAGGGCATCCTGGAAAGGGGAGATATACAATGAGTGCTAAACGGAAGATGAGTGAATGGGTGAAAAATTATAAAGAGCTGCTCTTATTTCTGCTGTTCAGTTTGTTCTGTGCTTTTGAGGCAGCCGGAAAGGGGGCTCTCAACGAGTTTGGCAATATTGAATTCTGGCTGATGTTGTCTGCCATTGTTCTGCTTGTGGCTGCAGAGCAGCTGGGGGCTAATAAGAAATTTCTGATGGCTGTATTTATGTTGGCAACGGTGGGTAATCTGATCCATGCCTGTCAGGAAGTCTATTATTATCATGCAGATGAACTCAGGGAAGCCGGACAGGCGATAAAGATGGACTATAAGTCTGTAAATACGGATTATATGCTGGGCTTTCTGGCAATTTTGGCCGTTCTGGTGATTTATCCACGTTTTCATAAGATACTCAGCAATGATTTTGCCGTTTTTGGTATGGCTGTACTTACATTTGCTATTTATGGATTACTGTTGGTGGCCGGTCAGTCTGTTGGCGGTGTCAGAGCATGGTTTCATGGCATTCAGCTGACAGAATTTGTCAAAATTCTCTTTGTCTTTGTCATTGCAGGTCTGTTGAGCAAACAGCAGATGAGCAGGAGACAAAGCTTCATACGCGCCGGTCTGGCTGTTTTGTATATGTGCGGCAATATTGTGTGTCTGGGGATTATTTCCGAGTTCGGTACGCTGATTGTGATGGGCATTGTTTTTCTGATTTTCCTGTTTATTTTTCCAAATAAATTATGGTGGCTTGGCGGTGTCCTGCTGGCAGGGGCAACGGCTGTAATTGTTCTTTTATCTGTTGGTTCCGGCGTTTACCGGGAAGCTTTGGCGAAAGCACCGGCAGCATCATTTACCAAAATGTTTGCTGGTGAGCTGAAAGAAGTGACAGATGATGAGGGCAATCGTGTCTCCGGTGTTGAAATGACACGTCAGCTGGCAGAAAAAGTTCTGGAAGATATGAATAATGCTGAGAAAGCGTCGTTTGAAGAAGCCAGTGGGCAACTGACAGGTGATAAGGTGCCGGAGGATGTATTGACAGTACTGGTAGGAAATTCGGATTTCCGAAGTGCCTACTTACAGACTTTTTGTTATGATGATTTCTGGGGTAATACGGCGGAGCAATTATATGATGAGACAGGTCATGGCCTTGTCCATAAGGTGAAAGGGGCTGTTCTGAGTTTATACAATAAATGTGTGCAGCGTTTTATTCTTCCGATGTTGTCAGAAGAAATGCAGGAGAAATTTCTCGGTGTCAGAGATATAAATAAGGCAGATGCTGTTTATCAGACCAATCAGGCGGCCAGAGCCATGCAGATTGGCGGTTTGACCGGTTCGGGCAGTCATGAATTTATGTATATCGCCGTTATGGAATCCGATATGATTTTCGCGTCGATGGTCAGCTTCTTTGGATTTGCTATGGGATTTTTTGTGATTCTGTTGAATATGATTTTGCTTCGTGAGGGAACCCGTATTCAGAGAAGTCTTGAGACGACATCTTTTCATCATGGGGTGGCCATGGGCCTGACGCTGATGTTATTTGTGCAGGCGATGTTTATTATCGGCGGCAATCTGGGGGTTTTTCCGTTAACAGGTATTACTTTGCCATTTATTGCGGTGGGTACGACTTCTATGCTGGTTTGTTTTGCTATGGTCGGGCTTTTGATGACTGTTTCTTTTATCAATGTGACGGAGCAGAACAGACAGGCGGATAATAAATTTAAAACAATATGCTTTATGATCTGCGGTATGTTGAAAAAGACAGTTCGCAACACCGGCAGGGGATTGGGCAAAGGCGCCGGAAAAATGTATAAAATTGTAAAAGCTGATCTGGATAAAGCTGATTTTGATGACAGTATTGAAGAAGAGGATGATACTGTGGAAGCGGACGATGATACATGGGAGGCTGACGATGAAATTGAAGAGGACGATGATATCGAAGAGGACGGTGATATCGAAGCTGACGATGATATCGAAGCTGACGATGAGATTGAAGAAGATGATGATACCGTGAAAGTTGATGATAATAGTGAGACAGCAGATACAAGCATGAGCGAAGCAATTATGAAAAAAACGGCTAAAAAAGATGAAAGAGTTCGGATGCGTCGTGGCAGAGACAGCGGAAAAAATACGATTTTTGACAATTGGGATGACGAAGGAGAGGATGAAGATGGTTTATAAATTCAGAGTGGAGATGACCTATGATAAGAAATTAAACTATATTCGTCATTTGAATGATCTGGATAAGATATGGAAAATAAAAATTTTCAATGACGGGGAAGAGACGGTACGCGGGCTTCAGATTAAACTGTCTTTTGTACCGGATTTTGCGGAATCATGGATCGGTCATATCGATGAGATCAAGGCTGGTGAACGTGCAGATATCAATGAACCGAATCTGGTAATTAATCCTGAAAAACTGCTGAGCTACAATGAGAAACTGGAAGGCAATATTATCGTGGAACTGATGCCGGCGGATGGTCAGAGTGAGGCCGTTTACAAAGAGGCGTTTCCATTAACAGTGCTGCCCTATGACCAGTGGTTGTCCAATGATCATCCGGAACTGCTTGCAACTTTTGTGACACCAAATGACCGAAGAGTATTGGAAATTCTTGCAAAGGCAGGCAAGCGCCTGGGCGTTCAGGAGGGGATTGCATTCAGCGGATATGGCAGTAAACAGGAAGTGCTGCGTCAGATGCAGGTCATTTTTGAAGTCATTCAGGAAGAACAGATCAGTTACTGTTATCCGCCGGCTAACTGGGATCGTGGCCAGCGTGTACGTATGCCGGGATTTACATTGGCGAATAAGCTGGGATGCTGCATTGATATGGCTGTTTTGTATGCGTCCTGTCTGGAAGCAGCCAGTCTGAATCCCCTGGTGATGATCCTGCATGGACATGCAGTTGCGGGATGCTGGCTGAAAGATGCTTCCTTTGAAAAGACTGTTATTGATGACCGGGCCAGTGTAGAAAGCCGTTCTTACAATAAACTGGGAGAACTGGCCATGGTGGAATGTACACTGATGGACAACTATGCCGGCAATACATCCTTTACATCGGCGATGAATTGTACGGATAAACACTTTGCCAGATTTGAATATGTGGTGGATATTAAGCGGGCCCGACAGGGCGGTATCCGGCCGATGCCGCTGAAAGAAATTCATGATGATATGTCTGAGGAAAATGGTGGAAAACTGCCGGGGCAGGGAACAGAAGCGGTGGATAGTGATGCTTTTTATGAAGAGGATGATCTGGATATTCTTCCTGAAGAAGATCATACAATGACGAAGATGGATTATTGGGAACGCAAGATTCTGGATATGACACTTCGAAACACTTTGCTGAGTACTTCCTTTAAAGGTAAACAGCTGCCGGTGATGGGAACGATGCCTCAGATGGCTGCTTTGACAGCAGGTCTTCAGGAGGGCAGATGCTTCCGAATCCTTGAAGCACCGGATGAACTGGCATTGAAAAGAAAACAGGTGACAGAGCCGGATGAACAGAACCGGTTGAGTCAGCAGTTTCAATCTCTGACAGAAGGTGAACTGCACAGCGGGCGTATTCGTGTATTTTTGAATCGGGAGACCTATGCTTCCTATGTGAAATATTTATATCGTCAGGCCCATACCTTTATGGAAGAAAGCGGCGCAAATGTTCTGTATCTGGCGGTTGGTTTTCTGAAATGGCGTCAGAAAGATGAAACGGCGGACCGTTATGCACCACTGGTATTGATGCCGGTGTCCCTTGAGCGTGGGCGTGCGGATACGGATTATACATTGACGATCCGGGATGATGAGTGGCAGATGAATATTACACTGTTTGAGATGCTCAAACAGAAATATGGCATCGATTTGACGCATCTGGATACGGTGCCGATGGATGATGAAGGAAAAACAGCGTATAAGGCTCTGTTTAAGACAGTACGGGAAGCAATAAAACTGAAAAAGGGCTGGGATGTGGAAGAGAGAGCCATGATCGGCATCTTTTCCTTTGGACAGTATATGCTGTGGAAGGATTTGCATGACCATGGTGATCAATTTGCAGCGCAGCCATTGGTGGGCAGTTTGATGAATGGTCATCTGCTGTGGAAACCGGAGCATGTTTTTATGAGCAGGGCACAGCTTGACAGGGAAATTCGACCGGACGAGTTGGTGACACCGGTCAGCGCAGATGGCTCTCAGTTGACTGCTATTGAAGCAGCCTCCCGGGGAGAAAGCTTTGTGATGCATGGACCGCCCGGAACCGGCAAATCCCAGACGATTACCAATATGATTGCCAATGCCCTTTATCAGGGGAAAACGGTATTGTTTCTTGCCAAGAAAATGCCGGCGTTGGAAGTTGTTCAGAGTCGGCTCCAGGACATCGGACTTGGACCGTTTTGTCTGGAACTGCATGCCAAAAAAGCCAGCAAATCTCATGTGCTGAATCAGTTCGCAAAGACACTGAAACTGGCGGATGAGAAAAATGTGCCGTTGTATGCACGGACTGCAGATCAGTTGATGGAGAAACGCAAAATGATCCGGACATTGATTGAGAGACTGCATATCCCTGCAAAGTGTGGCAAATCGCTGTATGAGTTAATGAGAATCCTTGAAAAATATCAGGATGCACCGGACAGCGTTCATTTTGATATTCCGACGGCAATGCTTGCATCGGAGGAAGACCTGGCGGACTGGGAACGGCAATTGGAAATTCTGAAACATACCGTGGCTTCTCTTGGTACAATTCCGTCCCGGCATCCGCTGCAGCAGATTCGTACAAAAGAATTTAAACGGCATGAGAAACAGCAGCTGCGTCAGGAAATGCAGCAGTGGTTCAGTTGTATGGCGCATCTTCGCGAAGATGTGGCCGGCATGAAGCAGAAGGTTGGGATTGCTGACTGTGACACCGTGAACTTCAAAGTGTATATTTCACTGGCAGATATTTTGTCTCATGCAGTGATCTATCCGGAATATATGGCAGAACTTCTGGATAAAGATCATTCTTTTGAAGATATTGAGCAGGCATATGAGAAGACTGCGGCTATACAGGAAGTTTTGAGAACCGTTGACAGTCTTTACGACAGGGAAATTTTCTCTGAGGATTTGGCGTATGAGAAGAAAAAACTGCAGATAGCCGGAAATGGCGATGGCAGATTGGCGCGTATGCAGCGTTCAGGTGTTTTGAGAATGTTGAGGAAATATGCCAAAGACCCGGAGCAGGTTACAGCGGAGAATTTGCCTGAACAGTTGGAACAGCTTATGGCATTGCAGGAACAGTATCATGATGTGGGTAAATTATCTGCACTTGAAACGGAAGTGTTGAAAAACGGAAGTAAAATTGACTGGACATTGTGGCAGAAAGCCGACAGAAGAATGAAGCTGGTGATGGACCGGTTGGATACACTGGCCATTGATGAAGAAAGTTACGGTATTTTGCAGAACTATATTGAAGAGGAAGCATTGGCTCCGGATGAGACATTTCGTTCAGACCGTTTGTTTTATAAAAAAATTGCCAATCAGTATCTGGGTTTGAAACAGTGTACAGAAAATATCATGCAGATGGCAGACTATGATCATGACGGTCGGAAAGACAATATTTCAGAAATTATGCTCAGTGATGCATGGGAAGGAATGCTTAAAAACTGGCAGGCCAATTACCAGGATTTGGATGCATGGTGCAGCTATCGAAAAGAAAGCCGGCAGGCGCAGGCCATGGGCCTGTCTGCGGTTGTGGCAGCCATTGAACAGGGGCTGCAGGCAGAAGAGATGATTCCTGCTTTTTATAAGGGGTGGGCAGGCACTTACGTGAAACGGACGATTGAAAAAGAGCCGCAGCTTCAGTATTTCAGCGGTCTTGCTTATGAACAGATCATCGAGAAGTACCGTAAACTCAGCGAGGATTTTGAGAAAATGAGCCGTCAGGAAATCCGTGCAAGATTACTGGAGCGGCTGCCGGACCGCATGGATGGCAGCGATTCCAAAGACCTGAGTATTCTTAAGAAAGCCATTATGGGTGCCGGGTCAAAAATGACGATTCGACAGCTCTTCTCCAAAATGCCTGAGGCTGTACAACTGCTGGCACCGTGTATGCTTATGAGTCCGGCTTCTGTGGCTCAGTTTATTGCTCCGGATTTTCCAAAGTTTGATCTGGTGATCATGGATGAAGCTTCCCAGCTTCCGACCTGTGAAGCGGTGGGCGCCATTGCCAGAGGAAAAAGTGTGGTTATTGCCGGGGATGAACAGCAGATGCCGCCGACCAATTTCTTCAAAAAGAAAAGTGCCGGAGAGGATATTGAAATGGATGATCTGGAGAGCATTCTTGACGATGCATTGGCGCTGAATATGCCGCAGTGTTATCTGAGCTGGCATTATCGCTCAGCCCATGAGAGCCTGATCACGTTTTCAAATACCCATTATTATGACAGTGAACTCAGAACATTTCCGTCGGTGGATGCATCTGTTTCAGCTGTTCAGTTTATCAATGTAGGTGGTACTTATGATCGTGCCGGGACAAGAACCAATGAAGCAGAGGCAAAAGCTGTTGTGGATGAACTTGAGCGGCGTATCATGGCTGGAAAGGCTCAGTCCATCGGTGTGATGACCTTGAATATTCAGCAGAGAGGATTGATCAATGATCGGCTGCAGGAAAGAATGGACCAGAATCCGGCCTTCCATGAAGCAGTTTCCGGGATGAATCCGCCATTGTTCATCAAAAATCTTGAAAATATTCAGGGTGATGAGCGGGATGTGATTATTTTTTCCCTTGGTTACGGACCGGATGAAGAGGGGCATATGAGCATGAATTTCGGACCGGTGAATCAGGAAGGCGGACACAGACGTCTGAATGTGGCAGTGACAAGAGCCAGACAGGAACTGTTGGTTTATACATCCTTTGAACCATCTGCCATGCGGACAACAGAGCACAGTGCCAGAGGGTTGAGAGATTTGAAAGCTTTTCTTGAGTATGCCAAGCAGGGGGCGGCTGTTTTGGACTGTCAACCTGGTTCGGCATCGAAGGAAAAAGAAACAATTAATCGACAAATTGCAGAAAAATTGAGGGAAAAAGGCTGGAAAGCAGATATAAATATTGGAACAGGAAAATTCCGGATTGATGTGGCGGTGCATCATCCGGAGAAAACAGACGAATATTGTCTGGGAATTATGTTTGATGATGATGCCTCTGCACTTCAGGATACTGTGCGGGACAGAAATCTTCTGCAGAAGAATGTTCTGCAGAGAATGGGATGGAACATTCTGAATTTGTGGCTGCTGGATTGGTATGAGGACAGCGAGACGCAGATTCAGCGTATTGAAGATACGCTGAAGAATATGACAGGATAATGACAGGAGGAAAAGATGGAACAGTGGGTTTTTGTGCTCCCCGGGGCAGACGATCAGTCAGAATGTACTTTTTTTGCGAACCCCTCCATTGCCGGTTATCATGTAGACGACGGCACAGATATTCAGCTCACAGTAACTTTCAGAGATGAGAAAGGGGACCATGTATATGATGTCGTGCTGACAAAAACAGCTCGGAAAAACTGGTATGCCAGTGAGACGTATGACATTGCAGCAAGAGCATGGAAGAAAGACTATAAAGTTCAGGCGGAGATAACTCAAAAAGATGGAACAGCGGAAACTGAAGAACTGTCAAGTGAGGAAGTAACAGCTGCATGGCCGACATTCAAAGAAAAAACAGTGAAACTTGAAAAAGACAGCGATGGGCAACTGCAGAAGGAGATTTCGCTGAATCAGTGGATTCAGGAGGAAATGACCAGTCCACTGTTTGAGTATAAAGTAGAAGACCAAGCGGGATGTGAGATTATTCTGGATACACAGAAACAGTGCGTGAGCATAAACAATGCTGAATCAAAGGGAGAATTTACCCTTGCGATTGTAGATCCGGCGGGAAATGAGGAGGTTACAGAAATGAGTATTATAGCGGCAGCAGGAACGGAGAAAGGACTGGGCATCGGAATTGTCGCATTGGCAGTGATTGTTGTTGCGGTGATTGCTGTGCTGCTTCTTAAAAAGAAGACAGGTTCAGTCGGAGCAACAGCCAAAACAACAAAAATTTTGGCGGCGCGTGAAGAAGTGGACAAATATTGCAAGCGTCTGGAACTTCTGACAAGAAAAACAGAGAATACCATGCATGAGATACGAATGGCCGCACAGGCAGCAGAAGAACGCATCCGCCAGGATGGAGAAGCCAGTGCCTATGATGTCGATGATATCCGGATAATGACAGAGGAAGCTGAGAACCTGTTTAAGGAGCCGTGCTGTGAAAATATTCATACGATGCGGGTGATCATGGGTGCAGTCAGTCAGAATCTGTTGAAAATGCAGGGAAACGCCAGTATTAAAGTGGATAGCGGCAGTCACAGTGGCATGGAGAACCCCAAAAATTATCTGGACCCTGCCAAAAGACAGGATATCCTGTCA
>JABLTM010036818.1_pt1 | contig 14479 bp, 28 predicted proteins | sample 7160121 | NCBI WGS metagenome assembly JABLTM01 (sample SAMN14651224, study PRJNA627086) | human gut metagenome | isolation source: feces | host: Homo sapiens
CCAGCTCGGCCATCAGGCGCAGGGCAGAACGGCTTTTGGTCGAAAATTGACCGGTATCTGAACACCCAGCGACTGGTACGCCTGCGTGAACGGGTGCTTGTAGATATGGACTTTGAGCGACCTACTGTATCTCACCATGAGAATGTTTTTGTCGAGTATGACAAGCCTAAGTATCTGGAAATTTGTAAAACTCGCTGGAACCTGTGGGAAAACAAACCCATTGAGACCGCCAGCGAGTTTTGTTATTTGCTGCGGAAACTGGTGAACACAGACCTGACTAGGTCGCAAAAAGTTCTGGATATTTGCATGACCCGCCCCAGAGTCATAATCTTCTATAATTTCGATTATGAGCTGGATATTCTCATGAATCTGCCCTATGGCGGTGATGCGGAAGTAGCGCAATGGAACGGCCATAAGCACCAGCCAATCCCTGACGGTAAGAAGTGGGTATATCTGGTCCAGTACAATGCGGGCGCAGAAGGTTGGAACTGCATCAAGACCGATACCGTCATATTCTACTCGCAGAACTACTCCTACAAAATTATGGAGCAGGCTGCAGGCAGAATCGACCGGCTGAACACACCTTACAAGAACCTGTTCTACTATCATCTGAAGAGCAGGGCGGGTATTGATCTTGCAATCGGCAGAGCCCTGATGGAAAAGAAAAAGTTCAACGAAAGGAAATTTTATGGCATATAAAAATTGTCCGATGTGCACGAGATATGATTATTGCATGGAAGACGGGCGAGTGTGTGGCGTTACCGAAAAACTCATTGAACAATGGTTTGACGAAAAGCTCGAAGTATTAAACGAGACCCTCGATGTTTGTCGGCAACAGTCAGCATTTGGAAATGTTTTTCTCATGCTGTCTGATAGCGATATTGAGGCATTGAAATCGGGAAAGGTTTTGCACTGGGCGGGCGAAACGTTCAAATGCGGAATATTTGTTCGATATGAAGGAGTCAAGAAAAATGTGCAACCCATCGAAGAAAACAATCAAGAAAATCGACCGGATGCTGGAGAGCAGATGTAAGGAGCATAGAACGTTTGGAAATGCGCTGAAAATGTATATTTTTCGCAATCCTACTGAAATCGGCTTGGATTATGTAACATTCTGCGGCAAGGCTGGATATTTCATCGGAGTTTCACTGGAGGAATCTGGTGAGTACAACTTCTTCGGCATTTATTCGCCGGAGCAGGTGTTGGAGGTTGTCTGATGCAAAATTTGTCGAAGAAGCACTTGAAACAGATTTACAGGCGCAGGAACGGCTTTGGCGGAGCTACCGTTATGTTAAGCAAGTTCTTTCGTGCCGCTCCGAACAACCGGGCAGATTACAATAAAATGATGGACTGGCGCTGGAGCATGTGCACAAACGTTCGCTACATGATTCCGGGAGAAAAATTAAACGGGGCAAAAAAAGTAGCTCTGAGACATGAAGGACTTGTTAAGAGTGCTTATTTCTTAAATGCCGGTCTCGCAGATTTAGGAGCGACGATTTTAGATGCTACGTCTAGTATCAACAATTTTACATCAAATTTGAGAGGAGTATTTGAAAAATGAAAGAACTTGAAAAGAAAGTTGCAGAAGCCGAACTCAAAAAGGTTAAAGATGAAATCTTGACGTATGCCAACAAAGATGAACTGGCAAATCAGGTCGTTACACGGACAACTGCCGATCCGGAATTTCGTCACTTTATTGTACTGACGATACGGGCGATTACCCTGATGAGAACGCTGGAGGAAGAGAACAATGATTAAGGACTCTGGCGACCGCACCGAATTTGAAACCGGTGCCAAGCGTGATATGCATGCAGGAAAGGGGCGGATGGATCTTTTGCCTTGGTATGGCATCATGGAGGTCAGCAAGCACTGCGAAGAAGGCGCACTGAAATACGGCGAACACAATGTTGATAAGGGCATCCCGCTGCATTCGCTGCTGGATAGTGCTTCTCGGCATCTGGCGAAGTACATGGTCGGAATGGACGACGAGGACCACCTGCGAGCTGCCTGCTGGAATTTGCTTTGGGCTCTTAACCAGCGCGTGACGCACCCGGAATTGGATGATAGGTTTGTGCCAAAGATGAAAAGCTCGAACGATGAACAATTTATTACAGTTGTCTGCAGTTCCTGTGGTAGTCATTTTGAAGCGCCGACCGAATGGTGGGTCCGTAAAAGAGCACAGTATACCAATATTCCAGACGGAGTGATGACGACTTGCCCTCATTGTGGGAATGTAACAATCGTTCGGGAGGTGAAGCCTGATGAATGACTGGATGCGCGAAGTGGATTATGCAACCTACTGCCCGAAGTGCAAGAGCTTCAAGGTGCTGGAGACGGATGAACCCTGCAACAAGTGCCTGACGGAGTGTGCACGGGAGGGCAGCAAGAAGCCCGTGAAGTTCGAGGAGAAGACGCGAAAATAACAGACTCCTTTATGAGGTAAACTCATATTTGAAAGGAGATACTTATTATGAAAAAAGCATTGAAGGTTATTGTAAAAATGGCATGTATGTGCGGTGCCGTAGCATTACTGCTGTTTGAAGCTTATGACACATGTATTAGACCGAAGATCAATATGATCAAATCTGAGACATGGAACAAGGCTTGGGACAGCGGGTATAAATACGGATATCACAATGGCCGTTTTTGCGGACTGTATGATGCACTTAGAAACGAGTATATTACACATGAGGAATATGAGAAACTAATTGGAGAAGATTAAAGGTGAAGAGCCGTGGAGAAATCTGCGGCTCTTTGTTTTTTATCATCGAAGGAGATGCTTGTATGCAACGTATGAACATTAAATGCTGCCATTGTGGGGACTATACTCCATTTATCACAGAGGAGAACATTGAAGTTATTCCTCAAGTTAATCTCACAAGAACCGACATGGATTGTTTGGGCGATATCGCTGAGGCATTGAGGGAATGCGGTTGCTTGGGTACGTGCGATTTCTTACGCCGGGTTCAGAGTGAAGTGACCAAAATCGTAGAGTATCAGGAGGAACGGTGAACGCTAAATGATATTTGCTGAAGAGGATTTGAACTCTTTGAATGCTATTGCTGGACTATTGGCTTCATTCGGGTGTGATAGTCAGGCTGGCTGTGTGCTTTATATTCAGCACAAAATCGCAAAGACCATGGAGGCTGACGAAAGGAAATGCAGAAATGAGAAACATGTCTAAGAAAACCTGGAAACTCCGGGTTTGGAATCACATGACCGAGATGCAGAAGCTGGATTATCTTCTTACGAAAGCGGGCATTACACATGAGATGGAAAGAAGATTTCCTGAGAACGATAAAAACCGGCCTGAAGTTTACGGCCCTGGAGCACTGCATGATGGGGGCTATCAGATTACAGTTCGAGATAAATCTGGCACATATCTGTGGGATGCGGTATGCGGTTGGTGCACTTACGGGTTTCCTCATTTACTCGAGGTGTGCGGGCTAGCACTTGTTGATCATTATGATGTCGAGGGCTGGCTCACGGCTCGGCAGGTTATGAAGATGTGGAGGCGTAGAAATGCTGCGAAAAATCGCTGATTTTGTCAAAAAGATATTCCGCATGGAGCCGATTCCGACGACGGTTAACACCCTGCGGGAGGCTTTGCAGGCCTTGGAGGTGGCTCGGAACCACTTCGAGCACTGCGACCCGGAATTTGTGGATGCAGCTATTTTTGAGCTGAACGCTGCAGAGTGCCGGGTGGATGCGGTTAGGAGGTGTGTGGGTGACAACATTCTATTTTCCAGCTTACAAATGCAGCTTATGCGAACAGAAATTCAATGATGGCCTCTGCTATGTCGGTTTAGCCGATGCTCTAAATCATGTGCCTGAATCGAAAAAATATGAACCGGTTCACCACTGCGAGCATGGAAATATTGGTTTCGGAAAGTTTGCAGGGTTTGAAAGGGTTGATAAAAATGACTGATGTTTGGACGAAAGTTGGCAAATTTCTTGGCCGGGCTATTGCGCTGACACTTATTTTATGCGCTTGGGCAATCATTATTGCATTCACGCTGAAGGTGCTTTGGTTTATCTGGTTTCGGATTCTGCTGTGAGGTGCGATATGATTGACTACGAAGAAGTTGTTGAGGCCATATGGAGGTACGACATCCCTCGAATCGACATTGATGAGGATGTTACGACGCTTTATGCGGATGGCAAAGCTTTTGCACAAGTTATTCGCAGGCCTGACGGGTCACGCGAGGACTTGTATTTTGAGGATTACGAGCTTCAAAAAGATACCCTGATCAAGCCGAACGCTAAGTTGCGTGATGTGGTCGAGCTTTGTATGAATGGCGACATTAGCTACGTAGATGTCCGTGAATGGTGCATGGAGAATGATATTTCACTTGGACAGTTCGACAGGTGGCTTTATGGTGCGCTGAGAAAGTCTGATACCCCTTCCCGGGTAAAGCCGAAAGAACCGTGGCCATATCGTGTGGTGGCGGGCTTAAACCGGGTACTGGAGATTCTGCTTGACTCGATTTTGGAGGATTTTATATGAGATGTTGTCCGGTATGCTATTCAAAAGTGAGGCCAACTGTATACGGAACAGCGACCACTGGGACAAGCCTGGAAATCAAGTATAAGATTCAGTGTCGGAATTGCGGATTTGGATGCGATAAAGCAGGCAGTGTCATAGTGCAATATGATGAAGAAACGATGAACCCAATAGCAGATGATCATGGCTTACGGAAACTTATTAGAGACTGGGATTCTATTTTGCGAGATCCTGATAGAGAAAGGCTGGCTGATATGAAGTACATATTTTGGTTTGAATGTACCGACAATGGTGGTGGACATCAGGCTTTTGAAGTCAAAGCAGAGAATAAGCAGGAGGCCATCAAGAAGGGCATGGCGTTTGCAAAGAAACATGCTTCGGGTGATATCTGTGGGGATTGGGAGTGCAAAATGATATCGGAGTGGACAACATGAACAACGACTTCGGAGCACTTACGATACTTGCACCTAAATGCCAGAAGTGTCCGAAGGTGGAAACTTGCGACCATAAGCAACTGGCTCATCTCGGATACATTATCCCGATCGAGGATATTGGCATCAGCATGGTGGCCCAAAGAGGTAATGGAAAGAGCCTCAGTCAGCTCGAAATGTGGATTCACTGATGAAAAGGAGATTTAATTATGAAAATCGTTGAACCTAAGTACGAGATCCTCACTGATATTTCTGAGGGTGGCATCAAGGAGCTGCAGCAGATTGAGCGCGTTGCCCGGGTCTGCTACAAGAGCGAGGATAAGATCACGCCGGATGGGGAGTCTGCGAAGAAGCTGGTGGGCTTTCTGGTGAAGCAAGGGCACGAGGCCATGCTTGAGCATTCTCAGCTGAGCGTGCTGTTCACGTGCGATCGTGGCATTGCCAATGAGCTGGTGCGGCACCGAATTGCGAGCTTTGCGCAGGAGAGTACGCGGTACTGCAACTACTCGAAGGATAAGTTTGGCGGAGAGCTGAGCTTTATTCGGCCATATTATATTGATGTGACCGACACTGACAAGAAACGTGAAAGCACAGAATATACGCCTGGCAGCACTTGGCTTGATTCCTGCGAATCTGCGGAAATCCTTTATAAGGATATGATCGCACTCGGTATGCGTCCAGAACAGGCTCGTTGTGTGTTGCCGCTGTGCCTGAAGACTGAGATTGTGGTCACGGCCAACTACCGTGAGTGGCGCAACATTTTCAAGCTGCGTACTCCTGTGGCGGCCCATCCTCAGATGAGAGAACTGATGTGCCCTCTGCTGAAGGAACTGCAGAGCAAGATCCCGGTGGTGTTCGATGATATTTACACGTACTGGCCGAAGGATGACCAGACGGGAAAGGAAAGTGTGGAGAAGTGATGCGAATTGTGCTGCTCGCAAGCATTATTTTACAAGCTATCGCCAATTGGAATGTCTTTTGCTGAGAACATCGGCAAAGAAAAACAGAGAATCATCAGATATACAGGATGGTTCTTGCTTTTGATTTACATGATATTTGGTTGAGGTGATTAACTATGAAAAATCGTATTATTTGCGTCTTTGCATGTCTGATGATGATCGTGGGCTGTGTGGCTCTGTGTGGCTGTGGCAACTATAAGATGTTCGATACGACCTTTACCTACTCCTGGGCACAGATTAAGCTGCCAGATGGAACCATCATCGAAGGCAAGGTAGATAACTGGACCGATTACGAAGGCGATCAGCTGCAAATCACGATTGATGGCACCACATATCTAGTTCATGCAGCAAATGCTATTATGAAAACCTAAGGAGATATGTTCATGATGATTGACAAAGCGGACACCGCGGATATATTGGCAGGCCATTATGTTGATGGAACGTGGTCGTATACGCAGGCTCTGTATGAGGCTAAAAAGCGTGGGGTTTCAAAAGAAGAATTTGATGCTGAGGTCTTTGCATGGCGAGTAGCTCTCGGTAAGGTTAAGAGGAGCTCGGGACAGCGGTGATAGGATGACTACATACGAATTCGTAGATAAGATTGGAGATGCAAAATGCAGCAGAAAACACATGACTTTCTCGTGAGAATGCAGGTGCCGATGGCGACATTCGGTGGAGATCTCATGGGAGAAGCGATTGATTTCGCTATTCATGAAATGCGGAATAATCGTTTTGTCACACTGACAGACATTGAAAATGTACTTAGCGATCGTTTTCACTGCAGTGCAAGTTCAGCGGATGCACGGCTTCGCAGGGCACTGGACGTGACTGAGTTTCGGTGTGGAGAGTATCCGAACCCTGAACTTGAGCGGCTTCGGGCCGAATATCAGGTTGATCGGTGGTCTGTGAAACGGTTCATTTATGCCGCGGCAAGGAAGGTGATGAACGATTTTGACTGATTCTCGGCAACTTTTTGGCCAAAAACCCACTTTTTTCTTTAACTTAATAAAAATTTTAAAATTTTATATATAGTAATTAAGGATAAAAAACGGGCTTTTGGCCACGGCGAAAGTTTAACGTCTTATCGAGCCGGAAAATGTTACAATATTTTAACCTTGAACTATATCCCCTGACAGTGTAATATAGAACTGCATTAAATAGACGTACTGCCCTTTAATGAAGTACGAGGTGAAAAATATGAACTATATGGATGCGCTTGCAAAAAATTGGCGTGAGCACGATTACTCTTTTGAAGGACGAGATGTTCTTCCGAATGGCGATGAAGTTTGGATCTACACTACATTGGAACTTGGTCTACCAGTGCTATGGGTGAAGCATCCAGACGGATCGTTTGACTACCGTGTTCTCCATACTCCCGGCTATGATAAACCAACAGGCGAACATTGGTGTTGGAACTGTCATTGCCAGATGGTGCATCATGATGATGAATGGCTGTGCCTGAAATGCGGAGATCATATCGATGATAACGACATAGAGCTTTTATCATCTCCGACAGAAGAAGCAAGCTATCCAGACGATGACCTTGAACCAGAACCTGAGTGGTACGACTGATACAGTAAATAAGATCTGCCTCTGCGCTAACAACGCAGGGGCTTTTCTTTTGCCCGAAAATAATAAAATCTTGCAAAAATTAGCAAAAACTGACGCGATAAAAACATGCCCTTTTATGGGGGGAATAGAACGCGTTTTGAACGCACTATTCCTTTTATTTTGGAGGTTTTTATCATGCTCGAAAACAAATTCAAACAGGGATTGACGAAAGAACTGAAAGAACGCTTTCCCGGCTGTGTAGTGGTCCATCTTGACCCGAACGAGGTGCAGGGGCATCCCGATCTTTTGGTTTTGTATGGTTCCACCTGGGCAGCACTCGAAGGCAAGCGCTCAGCAAATGCACCTCATCGTCCGAATCAGGATTATTATGTCCGTCAGATGAATGAGATGAGCTTTGCCGCTTTCATTTATCCTGAGAACAAGGAGGAAGTTCTCAATGCAATGGAACGATCATTCCAGGCTCGTGGGGCAGCACGCCTTTCTGGGCGCAAGTAAGTATCATTGGCTGAACTATGATACTCAACGCCTGGTGGATGCTTTCATGAGCTGTCAAGCAAAGGAGAAAGGCACTCGGCTTCATGCTTTTGCTGCAGAGTGCATTAACCTGAAGCAAAAGCTCCCGAAGAGCAAGAAAACCCTCAACGCATATGTCAACGATGCAATTGGTTTCCGCATGGACCCCGAGCAGGTTTTGTTTTACAGCGAAAACTGTTTTGGTACTACAGATGCCATTGCATTTAACGACAAAGATAATTTTCTTCGTATTCATGATCTTAAAACAGGAGCTGTTCCAGCACATATGGAGCAGCTCTTTATTTATGATGCGCTGTTCTGCATGGAGTATCATGTCAAACCGAAAGATATTCTTATCGAAAATCGCATTTACCAAAATGATGATGTTCTCATTGAGACACCGACGGCAGATATCATTGATCCCATCATCGAAAAGATTAAAGAATTTGACAAAATCATTGCGGATCTAAGATAAGGAGCAGCGTTATGAATCCAATTGAGAAAGACCTTAAAAACTACTACGGCACGAGTTCCGACTCTGATATTTTGGAGCATTACGGCACAAAGCGCCATTCCGGTCGCTATCCTTGGGGTTCTGGTGATAATCCTTATCAGCACTCTGGTGACTTTCTGTCTCGTGTGGAAACGCTCAAGAAGAAGGGAATGTCCGAGAATGAAATTTTAGATCAAATCAATGGCACTCTTCCCAAGGAGTACCAGCTCGGTCTTACCGAATTTCGAGTGGCTCGGCGTAAAGCAATCCATGAGCGCAAGGCATCTGAGTATGAGAAAATCGCTGCTTTAAAGGAACAGGGTCTCGGCTGGAAAGCCATCGGTGAAAAGCTTGGTATGAGCGAGTCCAGTGTGCGCTCAAAATATGCAGGCACTGCTGATAAAAAAGCGCAGCGTGCAGAGAATATTGCTGACACGTTGAAAAAAGAAGTGGACAAGAAAGGCATGATCGATATTTCCGAAGGTGCCAATCTTGTAATGGGTGTGTCGCAATCTGAGCTTGACGACGCTGCATATACGTTGGAAGCGGAATACGGTTACAAACGTTATGGCGTAGGTATCCGTCAGCCGACCAACATCCGTCAGCAGACTAACATTACGGTGTTGGCTAAGCCTGAATTCGACCAGAAGTATGCTTATCAGCATCAGGATCAGATTGATTCGCTCGGCGATTATCATTCTGACGACGGTGGCGATACGTTCAAGAAGCTTCAGCGTCCTGCAAGTCTGGATTCAAGCCGTGTTGCCATCCGGTATGGCGATGAAGGTGGTCTGGACAAAGATGGTGTCATGGAAATTCGCCGTGGTGTGCCCGACCTTGACCTTGGCAAGAGTCATTATGCGCAGGTTCGTATCCTTGTCGATGGTGACCATTATCTGAAAGGCATGGCGGTCTACTCTGATGATCTTCTTCCCAATGGTGTGGACATCATGTTCAACACTAACAAGCCTTCCGGTACGCCCAAAATGAAGGTCCTGAAGGAAGCAAAAGCTGATCCGGACAATCCGTTTGGAGCAGCCATCAAAGCCAATGGCCAGAGTACATACATCGGTTCTGATGGAAAGGAGCATCTTTCTCCTATTAACAAACTGAAAGAGGAAGGCGATTGGGATACAATGTCCCGAAATGTATCTTCGCAATTCCTATCCAAACAGCCGAAAAAGCTTATTGAAAATCAGCTGAAGCTTACAATTGCGGATTATCAGGCGCAGTATGATGAAATTATGCACTACAATAATCCTACTGTTAAAAAGAAGCTGCTGAACGACTTTGCCGATACCTGTGAAGGTACGTCCATGACGCTGAAAGCATCGGCATTTCCGGGACAATCGACGAAAGTCATTCTGCCCATCAACCGAATTAAGGAAACAGAAGCTTACTGTCCGACCTATGAGAACGGCACACAGCTTGCACTGATTCGCTATCCTCATGCCGGCACCTTTGAGATTCCGATTGTTACAGTCAACAACAAAAATGTCAGTGGCAAGCGCAATCTTGGACAGATCCAAGATGCTATCGGCATCAATGCCAAGGTGGCAGAGCGTTTGTCCGGTGCAGACTTCGATGGTGATACCGTTATGGTGATTCCTGTCAGCGATAAGGTTCCCATTAAATCTACTCGTCCGTTGGAACAGTTGAAAGGTTTTGACCCCAAGACTGCATATGCAGTTCCTGAAGGCAATCCCAACAACGTGCGTCTCATGAAAAAAGAAGAGAAGCAGCGTGAAATGGGTGTTATCTCGAACCTCATCACGGACATGACTCTTCGTGGTGCGTCTGAAGAGGAACTGGCTCGTGCTGTCAAGCATTCGATGGTTGTTATCGATGCAGAGAAGCACAAGCTGGATTACAAACGCTCTGAGAGGGAGAACGGTATTCAGGAACTGAAAGAAAAGTGGCAGATCCGTGTGGATGAGGACGGTACTACGCATTATGGTGGTGCATCAACACTCCTGTCTCGTCGTAAACAGACCATCCGTGTGCCTGAGCGTCGTGGCAGTGTTCGTGTTGATAAGGAGACTGGTGAACTCATCTATAAGGAGAGCGGGCGTACCTTCCCAGACCCGAAGACCAAGAAGGAGCGCATTGCTGAAGACACGGTAAGTCTGATTTCCGAGACAAAGGATGCAAGAACCCTTTCTTCCGGAACTATTCAGGAGAACTTGTACGCAGACTTCTCTAATAAGCTCAAAGCTATGGCAGCACAGGCCCGCAAAGAGGCGGCCAACATGAAGGGCATCCAGCGTGATCCTGAGGCAGCCAAGACATATGCTGCGGAAGTTATGTCACTGAAAGACAAGTACACCACAATGCTGGCCAATAAACCTAAGGAGCGCAAGGCAATGCTGATTGCCAATGCCAACATCAAGGCCAAAATTCAGGAACTGGGCTTAGACCCGCAAAACACCGAGGACAAGAAAGAAATCAAGAAGATTTCTTCTGTTGAAATGCAGCGCGCTCGCGATAAGGTCGGCGCAAGTGGGCAAAAGTCCAAAGTCAGGTTTAGCGACAGAGAATGGGAAGCTATTCAGGCTGGCGCAATTTCCGACAACATGCTGTCAAAGTTCCTGAATTCTTCTGATTCGGATGAAATCGTGAAACGCGCAATGCCCAAAACCACGGCTTCGTTGTCTTCGGCCAAGTTGTCCAAAGCGAGAGCGATGTTGCGAAGCGGTTACACTTATAAAGAGATTGCACAGGCGTGTGGCGTTCCTGAATCCACAGTTTATGATGCACTTGGAAAGTGATAACAGGAAAGAGAGGCTTTGAATTATGGTTCGATGCTTTCTGACCACGTTCGATAATCCCTACAATCCGTATGAGCAGTTCGAGCAGTGGTATCAGTATGACATGGATCACGGCTATAACTCGTCTGGTCTGCTTATGCGGCTGGCACAGACCTCTTCTCAGTTCACAGACAATGAAAATGCCTACGAAATTGAGAAAGCAATCAATAAAATTGTGGCAAACGATCCAGCTAACATCTATAAGAAGCTCAAAATCGAGATCAAGGACGATACCGGCTATGCACAAAGTGCTTAAGGCCATAGGGAGGGGTCTCAAAATCGACACCCCCCTCTCAAATCGCGCCGGTCTTTGATATTTCCCCGGAGGGAAAATTGATATTTGGGCTTTAAACATGCTGCCGAGGCCTTGGGGTGTAGACTGAGGTTTCGACAGTTTTTGCAAGGGCTTATGGGGTGCGCGCCTCCTAAGAGCTTTCTGAGTTCATGACGTTTGACCTCCATCGGCATCGGGGCATTCTGTATTGTTCTCCTTTATACGGAATGTTTGCTTTCTCCCTTCAAATGAAAAGCACTGCCACAGCACCCATAAGCCTTTGCAAAAACTGAATTTTAGACAACAAAAGAAAGAGGGCCTTTTGAATGCGACCGAAGAAGAACACACCGGGAGAAGCGGCTGTGGCTTCGGCCCGGCCTGCAACAAGTCCGGAAGCACAGGAACAGTACATGATAAACCTGACCATGCAACTGGTGGAAAGAAGGCTACGAGAAGGGACGGCTTCAAGTGCAGAAACAACGCACTTCCTGAAGCTGGCTACTATGAAAGCGGACCTTGAAAAGAAAAAACTGGAAGAAGAAAACAAACTGCTCCGGGCAAAGACCGAGACACTAGAAAACGCAAAGGACACCAAAGAAATGTACGCAAATGTGCTGAAAGCCATGGCAAAGTACAATGGCGTGGACGAAGACGAGGCCCCAGACTATGAGTTTTAAAAGCTCTTATGCAGCCTAAGTCGTTCTGGCAGTGCTGTTTTTTATCTACTTTACAGCAGCGGTTTTTCTGGTAAAGCGCAATATCCTGTGCGAATGGAAGGCAGTTCTTTTGACTGGAGCAGTTGCATGGGCACCGATGCTGCTTACAGATGACATGTTGCGGAAGAAAGGATTTTTATGATGACGGCATTTGAAGAAATCTGTTTCTGGCTGATGGCGGCGATGCCGTGGATCATGCTTGCATGCTTGTTCACAGACCGAGAACGACTGACAAACAAGCGGTACTGGTGGTATTTGCCTCCTAGTATTCTGTCGCTTTTGACGGCTATTGCGGTCGGGCTTCCACAAATTATTGATAAGTGGTTCGGCGGATTTGGCTGTTGGTGTACGCTGATTTTTACATTTATATGCGCTTACCATGACGAAATGGAAGGCCATAAGAACCTGCATAGTAAGTTGATTTGCCTCTCTATGATCTGCACGGTATTCGCCATGATCTGCTGGGGCGTGAGCTGCTTATGAAGACCTATACTGAACTTTGTCAGTATGCAACGTTTGAAGACCGCTTCCACTATTTGCAACTGCACGGTACGGTTGGATACGACACCTTTGGCTTTGACCGGTGGCTAAATCAGAGTTTTTACCAGTCAAGAGAGTGGCGGCAGTTCCGGGACAGGATCATTGTGCGGGACGCTGGGTGTGACCTTGCGTGCAAAGATCACGAGATCACCGACTGGGTGATACGAAACGGCAAACCCATCCGGCCGCGCATTATTATCCACCATCTGAACCCGCTGACGAAAGAGGACGTGCTTCAGCACTCAGACGCACTTCTGGACCCGGAAAACGTGATCTGCGTGAGCGATCGGACCCACAAGGCCATCCACTATGGAGATGATACGATCCTAAAGCCTGCATTTGCCGAAAGACGACCTGGCGACACATGCCCATGGAGGAAATGAAGATGTACCCTGTACGAAAATTCAATGTTGCGGAAGCGGCATACAGCACAAACCTGCGGCTGAAGATGCAGGAGGCAGAAGGAATGGTGCGGCGTATTGCACCAAGTCGGGAACGCAGTCTGGCACTGACAAAGCTGGACGAGGCATTGTTCTGGGCTAATGCAGCCATTGCAGCCGAGGGCGTGATGGATCACGAGGAATAATAAAAGGAGGAAAACAAAATGAAAAACGATGCAATGCTGAACCGCGCAAAGCAGCTGGTGGTGGACTACTTTAACGCTCACGTGGACGTGACCGACGGCAAGAAGCTGACAATGGAGGACGTGTTCATCGTATGGTTCAGCAAAACCCTGCAGAATTGGAAGGCGTTGGTGAGTACCACCGTGTCTGACGGTATGTACTACGAGATCACCCACGACGGCGATAAGGGCGAGACCTATCTGGACGCCTACAAGAAGTGGGACAACCAGTGCATTGTAGACTGAGGTGATCGGAAATGGACAGTATCCTTACCTCGGTGAAGAAACTCCTTGGACTTACCGAGGAGTATACGGCGTTTGATGCAGACCTTATTATGCACATCAACAGCGTGCTGATGATCCTGCGGCAGATGGGTGTTGGGCCTCAGGAGGGCTTTGGCATCAGCGATGCAACGGCAACATGGAGCGAGTTTTGCCAGAACAGGGCAGACATTGAAGCGGTAAAGAGCTATACGGCGCTGAAGGTGAAGATGCTGTTTGACCCGCCGCAGAGTTCCAGCACGATGGAAGCGACCAAAAACCTTATCAGCGAACTGGAATGGCGGCTGTATGCCGAGTGCGACAGGGAGGAGAAACAATGCGGATGCTGAAGTTTGCCGTGGAAGGGCAGCAGCTGGCAAAGCGCGGTGATTTTGCCGGCGTGACAGCCGGAAGCAAAGGCTATCTGCGCTGCCACTTTGAGCAGAGTGACCCGGAGTGGCTTATGGCCAAGAAAATTGCTGTGTTCAACGACGAATATGCGGTGACTGTGAGCGCGGAAGGTGAGTGCGCCGTACCCGACGAGGTGACGGACGGAAAAAGCTTTAAGGTGTATCTTGCTGGCCAGAATGGCAAGACGCGGATGATAACAAACAAGGTACTGATCGAGCAGGTGAAGTGACATGGTGGATTTGGACAAGCAGTTTGCAGCAATGGCAGATGTGAGCGAAGAAGATACCGCTTACGATTTTGTGATCGATGAAGACCTGCGCATAATTGCCATCCCGGTGTATTATACAGCGGAGTCAGGATGCTGATGGTGGGCAGG
>JABLTM010121010.1_pt1 | contig 14379 bp, 15 predicted proteins | sample 7160121 | NCBI WGS metagenome assembly JABLTM01 (sample SAMN14651224, study PRJNA627086) | human gut metagenome | isolation source: feces | host: Homo sapiens
GAATAAGATTCTTCCTAAAACTCCTACAAGAATAACCGAAACTGCTCCGGTATCTACTGGAAATGAAAAATAATTTTCAAAAGCAAAAATCAAATAACCTAAAACCCCACCGATAGCACCTACGAGTAAAACCTTTGGATCATTGGTAAAAGCAAGTGACCTAGAAGTTTCAACGCCTCTTATTTCATGTTTTGTTCCTGCATAGGCAGTTGCAAGTCCTGCAGCGTTAAAGATAATACATGGTAAAAATAAATTATTTGATAAAGCTTCATTTAAAAATGTGGTATCAACACCAACATGTTCTAATAAAAATATAAGGAGACCGACAAAACCTGTACAAATAAAGGTTTGTGTTCCACCAATTAGTGCTCCTAAAATTCCTGCAAAAAAAGCTAATATAATTGATGATAATGAAAACATTTTATAACCCCTTTCAGGCGTATTATATAGGAAATAATCAACATAATAAATACAAAATATAAATTTATGTTATAATACCTAAGAGGTGAAACAATGGAATATCAAGTTATATTAGATGATTTTCAAGGCCCTTTAGATTTATTGTTACATTTAATTAAAGAAAAAGAGATGGATCTACAAACACTTGAATTATCAGTTATTACAGATCAATATTTACAATATATACATATGATGGAATCATCACAACTTGAAGTGATGTCTGAATATTTAGTCATGGCTGCACAGCTTATTGAAATGAAAAGTAAAATGCTTTTACCTAAAGAAAAAGTACAAATTGAAGATGAGTATCAAGAAGATCCAAGAGAAGCACTCATTAGAAGACTTATTGAATATAAAAGATATAAAGATGTTTTAGACGAGATTCAAGAAAAATATGAAAAAAGACAATCTATGTTGATTAAACCCTCTAATAATATGGAAGAATATGTCATTGATACTTCAACAATGATTCCAAAGGGGTTAGAAGTATATGATTTAATGAAGGCTATGCAAAAAATGTATCAAAGAAAAATGTTATCACGACCATTAGATACACATATTTCTAAAAAAGATATTTCCATTGAACAAAGAAGTGATCAAATTAGAAATTATTTTAAAGTAAGAGTTAATAAAAGGGTAAAATTAGATGAATTATTTGATAGAGGAGATCGCTATTATTTTATCGTGACATTTTTATCGATTTTAGTTTTAGCTAATGATAAAGAAGTTGAAATTATCCAAGAAGGATTGTTTGATGATATTTATGTAGAGGGGAAAGAGTAATGGAAGATTATAATAATATTATAGAAGGTATCCTTTATCTAAAAGGTGATGAAGGTATTGATATAAAAGAATTATCACTGATTTTAGAAATTTCTAAAAAAGAAGCTGTGGAAGCTATGGATCATTTTATAGAAGCTTATTCAAAAAGAGGCTTTGATGGCCTACAAGTTGTTGATTTTGGTGGTAAATATAAACTTGCAACGAATCCTCAATATTTTCCTTATTATCAAAAAATGGTAGAACAATCAAAAGCAACACTTTCTCAAGCAGCTTTAGAAACACTCGCTATTATTGCCTATAATCAACCAATTACCCGTGCTAAAGTTGAAGATATTAGAGGAGTTGGTTGTGATGGCATGATTAGAAAACTCATTGCTAAAGCACTTATTAAAGAAGTAGGCAGAGAAGAAAGTCCAGGACTTCCTATTTTATATGGGGTGACAGATGAATTTATGGATGCTTTTTCTTTAGCGTCTTTAGATGAACTTCCAGAACTTGGTGATGTTGTAGAGACAGAAAGTGATGAAGATATATTTAAAACGAAATATCAAGAGAGGGATTTATAGTGAAACTCATCAATCATTTAAAAACAATTAATAAACATAAATACTATGTAACAATGCTTTGTTTTAAATGTGGTTTATATAAACAAGGATTACTACATGATTTATCAAAATATTCGCCAACTGAACTAAAAACAGGTGCTAAATATTGGGTAGGGACGCGTTCACCTAATTCAATTGAAAGAGAAACGATTGGTTATTCTTCCGCTTGGCTTCATCATAAAGGAAGAAATAAACATCATTGGGAATATTGGGTTGATTTTTCAAGAGAAGGGGTTGTTCCTGCCAAAATGCCTACAAAGTATGTTGTGGAAATGTTTTGTGATCGAGTAGCAGCAACAATGGTTTACCGTGGAGAAAATTTTGATGTATCGGCGCCTTTAGATTATTATAATAAGACACATGGTTATTATGTCATTCATCAAGAAACAGATGCAATGATTAAAGATATGTTAGTTCATTTATCTAAAAGTAATTTAGAAGAAACAATTGATTATATTAAAGAAACTTATTTATAAATTCTATGTTTTGCATAGAATTTTTTTATAGAAATGATATAATAGTTACATTATATTTAAGGAGCTTGAAGATGAATTTTTTACATTTAAAATATTTAATAGAAGTTGAAAAATATGAATCTATTTCTAAAGCAGCACAGCATCTCTATATTAATCAACCACGTTTATCTAAAATTATTAAAGAAATAGAAGAAGAAGCTAATATAAAGATATTTGAAAGGCATAATAAAGGGGTTGTTCCAACAACTAAAGGAAGAGAATTTTTATCACAGGCTAAAAAAATTGTTCAAGAAGTAGATTATTTAAAAAATATGTATCAGGATGATCCTCATAAATTGAATTTAGATATTTGTGTCCCTCGTTCAAGTTACATCTCAGAAGCTTTTATTGAATATTTAAAAATGGATAATAATATGAAAAAGGAATTGAATCTAAATTATCGAGAAACGAATTCAATTGATACGATTCAAAATGTTTATGATGGAGAAAATAATTTAGGAATTGTACGTTTTCCTTTAAGAGATCAAGATTATTATTTCAATATTTTAAATTTAAAAGAATTGACTTATGAAAAACTATTTACTTTTGATTATCAAATTCTTATTTCAAAAGGTAATCCTCTTAAAGATAAAGATATCTATATGAAAGATTTAAAGAAACAAATTGAATTAAAACATGGAGATATTCATATTCAAGAAGATCATCATAATCATAAGCATATGAACATTTATGAAAGAGGAATACAATTTGAACTTTTAAGTGAGATTCCAGAAACTTATATGTGGGTTGCCCCAATGCCTAAAAAGCTTTTAAAACAAAATAATTTTGTTTTAAAAGCTTGTAAAGATAAGAAAATACCATATGTTGATTATTTAATTTATCGAAAAGGATATGTTTTATCAAAAGAAGATCAAAATTTTATAGAATGTTTGAAAAATGGAATCGAACAAGTAAAGTAAAAAAATGTACATGTAATGTGAAAAAAATAACTTGATATATAAAAAAAAGCATATCACTATGCCTTTTTAGTATCTAACCAAAAATAAATGTAAGTGCTATCATTAGAGATAGGAAAAGAGGAGAATAAGTTATGCAAAGATTTACATTACCTAGAGATTTATATCATGGAAAAGGTGCTTTAGAAGCCCTTAAAACATTAGAAGGAAAAAAAGCTATTGTATGTGTTGGTGGAGGATCAATGAAACGCAATGGTTTCTTAGATCGTGCTGTTAACTATTTACAAGAAGCTGGAATGGAAGTTAAATTATTTGAAGGTATTGAACCAGATCCATCAGTTGAAACTGTTATGAAAGGTGCAGCTGTTATGGAAGAATTTAATCCAGATTGGATTGTTGCCATGGGTGGAGGTTCACCAATTGATGCAGCAAAAGCTATGTGGATTAAATATGAATATCCAGATATCACATTTGAAGATATGTGCAAAGTATTTGGTATTCCAAAATTACGTAAAAAAGCTCATTTCTGTGCTATCCCATCTACTAGTGGTACAGCAACAGAAGTTACTGCTTTCTCAATTATTACAGACTATAATAAAGGAATTAAATATCCTATCGCTGACTTTGAAATTACACCAGATGTTGCTATTGTTGATCCTGATTTAGCTGAAACAATGCCAGTTAAATTAGTTGCTCATACTGGTATGGATGCAATGACTCATGCTATTGAAGCATATGTTTCTACAGCAAACTGTAATTATACAGATCCACTTGCTATTCATGCAATTGAATTAATTCAAGCTAACTTAGTAAAATCATATAATGGAGATATGGCAGCAAGAGATACAATGCATGATGCTCAATGTTTAGCTGGTCAATCATTCTCTAACGCTTTATTAGGTATCGTTCACTCAATGGCACATAAAACAGGTGCTGCTTTCGTTGATCAAGGTGGACATATTATTCATGGTGCAGCTAATGCAATGTATTTACCAAAAGTTATTGCTTTCAATGCCAAAGATCCAACAGCTAAAAAACGTTATGGTGTCATCGCTGATTACATGCATTTAGGTGGAGCAGATGATGATGAAAAAGTTGCTTTATTAATTAAATATTTAAGAGGTATGAATGATGAATTAAATATTCCTCATGGAATCAATAAATATGGCGCAGATGGTATGCCAGCTGAAACTGGATTTGTTCCAGAAGATATCTTCTTAGCACGTGTTGATGAAATTGCTGATAATGCAATTGCTGATGCATGTACAGGATCAAACCCACGTATTCCAAACCATGATGAAATGGTTGCTTTATTAAAAGCTTGCTACTATGATACAGAAGTAGATTTCTAATAGAATAAATGAGGTCCTAAATAGAGGACCTCTTTTTCATGTATATATACTATAAATACGTTTTTTAGGTGTTTAATACATACTTATGAAAACAATATTTCTTTTATTTATCTATAATAAAGATAGATAAAGGGGGTAGCTATTATGAAGTATGCAATATTAGATGGAAAATTAACTCATATTTCTAAAGTGAAAAAAGGAACAATTGCCAGAGTTTTTGGATACAGTGATGATTTAGTAATAGCTGTAGGTGGTAGGGAAAGAAAATATTGGAAATATTTAGATGTGAAACGTACAAGAATGTATCAAGAATTATAGGAATAACATTGTTTATTCCTTTTTTTGTTTGTATAATAGAATTATTGGAGGTTATAGGATGAAATATGGAAATGAGATAAAAAATATATGTCATCTTGCATGGCCTGCTATTATTCAAGAAGCAATGAATACGGTAGTGACTTATGTAGATACAGCGATGGTTGGTTCTATGGGAGCAACAGCTTCTGCAGCAGTTGGTTTAACATCTACTGTTACTTGGTTGTTAGGAAGTATTTCGGTTGCCTTTGGAGTGGGTGTCTTAGCCGTATGTGCTCAATCAGATGGCGCTAAAGATTATAAAAAAGTACAGATTGCGGGTCAACAAGCCTTATTTATTTCTTTTATTATAGGATTGATAACAACTATTATTAGTATCATAATTGCTCCATTTTTACCTGGTTGGCTCAATGGTGCCAAAGAAATAAGGCATGATGCTTTTTTATATTTTTTAATTGTATCAGCACCATTTATATTTAGAACATTTATTATTATTCTCTCTTCAACTTTAAGAGCTGTTAAAGATATGAAAACACCAATGATGATCAATGTTTATATGAATATAATCAATATCATTTTAAATTTCTTTTTAATTTATCCGACAAGAAAGATATTTGGTATAACTGTTTATGGAGCTGGTTTATCTGTAGCCGGAGCAGCGATAGCTTCAGCTATTTCTTATATTGTTGGAGGAATTTTGATGTTTAGACATTATTATCAAAATAAAATCTTTGATTTTAAACATACAGGATTTCATTTTCATAAACCAGTATGTTTAGAATGTTTAAAAATTTCTATTCCTGTTGTTATGGAAAGAAGTGTTATTTGTTTAGGACATGTTACTTTTGCTTCGTTGATTGCTAAATTAGGAGTTGTTTCTTTGGCAACACATTCGATAGCAATTCAAGCAGAACAAGCGTTTTATGCACCGGGGTATGGTTTCCAATCAGCAGCAAGTACACTTGTAGGAAATGCTGTTGGTGAAAAAGATGAATCTAAAGTTAAAAGAATGACGTATCTTACATGTGCAATTACTTTAAGTATCATGGCTATTGCTGGTGTTTTATTATTCATAAATGCTCAAAATATTATGTCGATTTTTACTCCTGATCAAAAAGTTATCGCTTTAGGAACTAGGGTATTAAGGATTGTTTCTATTAGTGAACCAATCTATGGTATCTTGATTATTCTAGAAGGAACTTTTAATGGAATGGGGGATACCAAAGCACCATTTGTATTTTCTTTGATTACGATGTGGGGAATAAGGATTTTTGGTTCAATGCTCATGATCAATGTCTTTTCATTTGGACTTGAAAGTGTTTGGATCATGATGGTTTTAGATAATATTTCTAGATGTTTATTATTATCAACACGTTTTTTGAAAGGAAAATGGAAATATCGGGTTTATCAATAGGAGGAAAGAAAATGAAATATAAAAAATTTGAAAATACAATTATCGCAAGAATTGATAAGGGTGAAGATATTGTTGAACAAGTTAAAAATATTGCTTTAAAAGAAAATATCAAACTTGCAAGTATTCAAGCTTTAGGTGCAATTAATGATTTTACAGTCGGTGTTTTTAAAACAAAGGAAAAGAAATATTATGCTAATGAATTTAAAGGTGATTATGAAATTGTATCTCTTACGGGAACTATTAATACAATGAATGGTGAATATTATAGTCATATGCATCTATCTGCTGGAAATGATCAAGGAGAAGTTTTTGGTGGTCATTTAAATAAAGCAATTGTTTCAGCAACATGTGAAATGGTTATTCAAGTCATCAATGGACAAGTAGATCGTTACTTTGATGAAGAAATTGGTTTAAATTTATTAAAATTATAAAGGAGCTAACTATGGAATATTTAACATTACCACAAACGGATTTAAAGGTATCAAAGATTGCTTTAGGATGTATGAGAATTGCTGATAAAAGCATTGAAGAAGTGGAAGAACTTGTCAAAACTGCTCTAGAATCAGGAATTAATTTTTTTGATCATGCAGATATTTATGGTGGAGGAAAATCAGAAGAATTATTTGGTGAAGTATTAAAAAGACATCCTGAATATAGAAAACAGATGATTATTCAAACAAAGTGTGGTATTGTTCCTGGAAAAAGATATGATTTTTCTAAGGAACATATCTTAAAATGTGTCAATGAATCATTAGAAAGATTACATACAGATTATGTAGATATTCTTTTGCTTCATAGACCAGATGCTTTATGTGATCCTCAAGAAGTTGCTGAAACTTTTAATGAATTATATGAAGCTGGAAAAGTTCATTATTTTGGTGTTTCTAATCACACACCTTTACAAATAGAATTATTAAAGAAATATTTAAAATATCCAATTATTATTAATCAATTACAATTATCAATCGTTCATTCAGTAATGATTGATTCAGGATTAAATATGAATATGAAAGAAGCATTTGCGCAAGATAAAGATGGTGGGGTTTTAGATTATTGTCGTTTAAATGATATTACGATCCAACCATGGAGTTCAATCCAAGCTTCTTGGGCGGAAGGAACTTTTATTGATCATCCAAATTATCAAAAATTAAATGATGTTATGCAACAATTAGCTCATAAATATCAAGTAACTAAACCAGCAATAGCGATTGCTTGGTTACTTCGTCATCCTGCACATATGCAACCAATCGTAGGAACAACATCCTCTCAACATTTAAAAGAAACAATTAAAGCATGTGATTTTACGCTTACAAGACAAGAATGGTATGATCTCTATCTTGCAAGTGAAAAACCACTACCATAGAAAGTTGCTTAGGCAACTTTTTATATACTTTATAATAAAAATAATATTTGTTGAATAAATATAATATATTGATATAATAAAGATGGGTGATGTTTATGAAATATAAAAGAATATCTACAAAAGATTATTTAGTAAATGAAGATCAATTTATTGATTTATTAGAAAATAAAGCTTTAGAAGGATGGTATTTAAAAAATATAAGTCTAAATTTTTTAACATTTGAAAAAAGAACACCACAAAGAAAGCATTATAAAATATATTATAAACAAATAAATAAAGATATAAAAGAAGCAGGATGCCGTATTATTGTTAATTATTTCGGGTTACAAGTAGTAGAAGTTGAAGATCTTTTTGCTCAACCTTTAAAACAAGATGTAGGTGATAAAAAAGAAATCTTATCAACGATCTATAATTTTACAACTCATTATTTTTTAATGATCATGGCCATTGTTTTATTAATTGCTTATCAACCTTTTAAAATACATGGGTTGCCAAGTTTACCTTATTTGACTTTTTATTTTGGTACTTATTTATTTTATACTGCTGTAAGTCTTATAAGCTTCTCTTTGTTCTTTTTTGGCTTATGTAATCTATCACATTTAAAAAAAGTAATGAAAAATAAGCCCTTTTATTTAGAAAATATTTTTAATACTTTATCTAAAATAAATCTTTATGTTGGGATTATTTTGATTTTATTAGATTTATTAAAACAAAATGGTTTCAAATCATTTCTGATTTTACTCATTTCTTGGTTAATTGGTTATCTTGGACATCTTTATAAAGAAAAACATCAAAAATCTAATGCGATTGTTTATCTTTGTGTTATTGCTACAATTGCTTTAAGTTTGTATGACCATCCAGCAGATGGCGATCCTTATAGCGCTATTGAACCTGTCCAAAGCTTGCAACAACCTTATAGCTATGAAGATGGTGGAATGTTATATCAAGGATATTCTATTGAAGGGGATCATGGAATGATGGAAGGCTATTATAAAGGATATACGGCAGCTATTTCAAAAGGTATTTTTGAATATCAAGTAGGAAATATTTTTAAAAATAAAATAGCTTATAAAAAAATTATTCAGCAATATCCTCTGATAACTCAAAAAGATAGTGATTTATGTTTTAAATATAAACAAAAATATGTTGTATTAAAGGGTCAAGAAGTTTTTTATATCAATAACAAAGAAGGATTACCACTTTCTAAATATATTAAATATTATCAACGATTAAAGATCTAAGAATTTCTTAGATCTTTTTTGTATTAAAATAATAAAAATAATATTGATATACAAATAATATAATAATATAATAAAAGTAAGGAAAAGATAAATTACATCTCTAGTCAAATAAAGTATTTATTAGAATATATGTAGAAAGGAATGTGAGATTTATATGAAGATAATAGATAAAGTATGGGTCTTTGATTATTTAATGGAAATTTTTATGATCATGACCATGGTTTGTGGTCAAAGCTTACTTACAAATTCTTTAAATTCTTTAAATTCTTTAGGATATATTAGTATTCATATTAGTTTTATTATTTATTGTTTATTTTATTTTTTACCTATTTTATATTTTATTGCCTTATGGAATAGTGATGTCATAGATTATCGAAAAAATATAATTTTACTTATTATCTTATTTATCTTTAATAAATTATTTCATGGAAATCAAGTTCAACTTTCTTTTCCATTACCTGCTATAGATTTTTATGTAGTTATTTGTTTAATTATAACGATAGTATTTTATATAAGGAGAAAAAATGGTGAAAGTAAAACTTATTTTAAGTCTTGATCAATTAGAAAAAGCATATAAGGAATATAAAAAAGCCTTTCGTTTTTCTGGGTTATTCTTTGGTATTCATCAAGAAATAATGGAAGATAAAGATTTTGAAAAATATTTATATTTTTCAAGTGATAAAGTTGAATGTTATGATATAGAAAAACATAAGCTTTTTGAAATAGACTATGATGATTTTTATGAAGTTGATCTATCTTTAAAACAAAAGGTAGTTTGTATGTTAGTAACAACAAGCAATCAACAATATTCTTTTGAATGTAAACAAGATGCACGTTTTTTACAAATAATTGATCTTTTTGAACAAAAGAAAATAAGATATATAGATAGAAGTCATTTTATTTCAATCAAGCGATAATCATTGAAAGAAGGGAAATTTACCCTTCTTTTTCATTTAATGAATAAATCTTAATAGAATGAAAACAGGAGGGATAAAATGATTTATTCGCTTATTGTACTAACAGCAGGCTTTTTTGTTTTAGTGAAAGGAGCGGATTGGTTTGTAGATGGAGCATCTTCACTGGCAAGTATTTTTCATGTTTCTCAATTAGTTATTGGATTGACGATTTGTGCGATGGGAACCAGTTTGCCAGAGGCAGCTGTTTCATTAGTAGCCGGGTTAAAAGGAAATTCAGGAATTACCATTGGGAATGTTGTTGGAAGTAATATTTTAAATATTTTGATTGTTTTAGGAATGAGCGCTTTGATTACAAAAATAAAGATTGAAAAATCAACATTGTTCATTGAAATTCCTTATATGTTGCTTTCAAGTCTTGTTTTACTTGTTATGGGAAAAAGTCAACAAGTTGTATCGTTTCAAGAAGGACTTATTTTAATAGGTATGTTTATCATTTATTTACTTTATTTGTTTTGGCTGTCACAAAAAGAAAGTGAGGAGGAAGTTTCTCCACAATACTCTTTTATAGGATGTGTGTTGTTGATTGGTTTAGGCATCTTTTTTGTTATGATTGGTAGTCAACTGGTTGTTAAAGCAGCCACTCAAATAGCTTATTGGTTACATTTTTCTCAAAGATTCATCGGTTTAACGATTGTTGCTTTTGGAACATCATTGCCTGAATTAGTAACCTCTTTACAGGCAGCTAGAAAAGATCATGTGGGTATTGCGATTGGAAATATTGTCGGAAGTAATATTTTTAATATTTTATTTATTGCTGGAGGTGTTTCTTTAATTTGTCCAGTACCTTTTGAAAGTAAATTTATTGTAGATATGTTTGTAGCTATAGGAAGTGGTTGTTTATTATGGCTTTTAACGATTTATCGACATGAATTAAATAGAATAGGTGGTCTTTTGATGTTACTTTCCTATGTGGTGTATTTAATCTATTTGTGTTAAATGGAAAGAAGAAACATAGAATGATATAGGTGATATAATGAAATTATTGATTAGTTTTTTGATGATTTTTCAAATGATTTGTACCAATGTCGAGTTTTATGGAAAGAGTTATATTGTATATGATAGTTTAAATCAATATGTTGTAGAAGGCAGAAATATAGATTATTTACAAAGTGTTGCTTCAATTTCTAAAATTATGACTGCCATCGTTGTTATTGAAAATAGTCGCTTAGATAAAAAGATTACAGTTGATGAAACGATTAATAAAGCTTATGGGAGTTGTGTCTATATACATATAAAAGATCAAATTACGATTCAAGATCTTTTATATGGTTTAATGCTTCGAAGTGGGAATGACTGTGCTTTAATGCTGGCTAAAAGTGTTGGTGGAAGTGTTGATCGTTTTGTGGAAATGATGAATGAAAAAGCTAGAGATATAGGGATGAAACAGACACATTTTTCGAATCCTTCAGGTTTAGATGAAGAAGATGAAGGAAATTTATCAACAGTTAAAGAAATGGCGATGCTTTATCGTTATTGTTGTCAAAATCCTCTTTTTAATCAAATTGTTAAAACAAAAGAGTATAAAAGACTAGATGGAAAAGGTTATTGGCATAATAAAAATCGTCTTTTAAAAGAATACCCTTATTGTGTTGGTGGTAAAACAGGTTATACCAAAAAAGCCAAAAGAACATTAATTACACGAGCTATAAAAAAACAAGTTGATTTAATTATTGTTACTTTTAATTGTGGAAATGATTTTGAGTTTCATCAAAAAAAGTATGAGGAATGTTTTAAAAATTATGAAAAACTTGTGTTGTTTGATAAAGGGGTTAGAAATATTAAAGGAAACTGGTACTTGTTTGAAAATGATTTGTTGATGTCAAAAGAAAAGGATGAAAGTGTAAGTTATTTGATTCATAATGAAGAAATGTTTATTTATAGAAATCAAACATATATTAAAAAAATTAAATTAAAGAGATATCGGTTTAGAGATTTTTATTTAATGATCTTAAAGGATCTAGTTTATGAATAAGATCTTTCATTATGGGATTATTCTTTTTATTATTGTTGGTTTGATTTTTAATAAACAAGAAGCCATGTTAAAAGCTCTTTTACAAACACCTTTTGATGTCTTTGAACTTTGTAAAACACTTATTTTAAGTATTTGTTTATGGAATGGTTTATTAAAAATCATTCAGGCTTCAAATATGGTGAATCATTTAAATTTTCTATTTAAACCACTATTACGTTGGATCTATGGACGATGTATTCAAGATGAACAAATCTATCAAGCACTATCTTCAAATTTGATTGCTAATCTATTAGGACTTGGAACACTTGCTACAATGAGTGGTTTACAAGCAATTTCTAAATTAAAAGAAAAGAATTATCCCCTTCAAATAAAAATACTAGTAGTAATCAATACGGCAGGCTTTTCTATTTTACCAACTACCATGATGACAATTAGACAAAATTATCATAGTCAAAATATTTTAGCTTTTTATCCTTATAGTTTATTTATTGGTTTTTCAATTACAATTATAGGAATTGTTATTATTAAGGTGATTGAACATGTCTAATTTAATTCTACTTATTATTTTATGGAGTTTTTTAGAATGTGCTTATAAAAAAATACCTATTTATGAAGAATTTATTACAGGAGTCAAAGAAGGAATGCATTATTTAATGATTCTTTTTCCTTCCTTAATGCTTCTTACTTTATGGGTCAATCTTTTTTTAAGTAGTGGTTTTATCTCTTTAATAGGTACTTTCTTTATTCGATTTTTTTCAATTCCCCTTGATTTATTATTAATGGCTTTTACAAGACCAATAAGTAGTCAAACTTCTCTTATTATTTTAAAAAGAATTTATGATCATTATGGAATAGATCATCTTTATAGTTTAATGGGATCAATTTTACAAACTGGAAGTGATACAACTTTATATGTTGTTTCTTTATATTATGGAAGTATTCATTTAAAGAAGTATAGCTATACATTATGGTTAGGCTTTTTCTTAGATTTTCTTTCATTTGTTTTTATGCTTTGTTTTTATTATTTAGGAATGATTTCGTAAGTTTTTAATATATTGGAATAAAAGGAGTTATGATAATGGAAACGAAACAAATTCTTAAAGATATTGGTAAAAGATGTCAAGGTGATATTTATTTAGGAATTGTTGGACCTGTAAGAAGTGGAAAATCGACTTTTATTAAAAGATTTATGGAAATGGCGGTTATTCCTTATATTGAAGATCCTGATGTAAAGATAAGAACGATCGATGAACTTCCACAATCAGGAAAAGGCAAAATGATTATGACTGTAGAACCTAAGTTTATACCGAATCAAGCCGTCAAGATAGATTTACAAGATGATTTTAAAATCAATGTACGTTTAGTTGATTGTGTAGGATATGTGATTGAAGGAGCAAGTGGTTATCAAGATGACAGTGGGATACGTCTTGTTAAAACACCATGGTATAATGAAAGTATACCTTTTGATCAAGCAGCTAAAATTGGAACAAAAAAGGTTATTCAAGATCATTCAACGATTGGAATCGTTGTTACTAGTGATGGTAGTTTTCTAGATATTGATGAACAAAGTTATCACAGTGCAACAAAAGAAATCATTCAAGAGTTGCAAGATATAGGGAAACCATTTATTGTGATTGTCAATAGTAAAGATCCTTCAAGTTCAAAGTGTCAAAATGTTGTTGAAAGTTATCAAAAAGAATACGATGTACCAATCATTGCTATTGATACAACCAACATGTTAGAAACTCAAATCGTGCATCTTTTACAAGAAGCACTTAATGAATTTGGAATTCATGAAGTGAAAATTGAAGTTCCACGTTATATTGCAATGTTAAATCAAAAACATTGGTTAAAACAAACATTAGATGAAGCACTAAAAAATTCATTAGTAGAAATCAAAAAAATAAAAGATGTCAAACATCTTACAGAAGGTATTGAATCGTATGACTTTGTTAAAAGAGCTTATTTAAAAAGTGTCGATACATCTCATTCTTCAGCGACGATTCGCATTGAAGAAAGAAATGGTTTATATGATGAATTACTAACAAATATTGTTGGTTATGAAGTAGATCGTTCTTCTATTCTTGCCTTGTTACAAGAATTGATGACTATCAAGGATGAATATGATGGTATTTCGAATGCCCTTAGTATGGTAAGACAAACAGGTTATGGTTATGCGATTCCTCGTTTAGAAGAAATAGAATTATCAAAACCAGAAATTATTAAACAAGGTTCTAGATATGGAATGAAGTTAAAAAGTAAAGCAGCAACCACTTATATGATTAAAATTGATATTGAAAGTACATTTGAACCAATTATTGGTTCAAAGCAACAAGCGGAAAGCTTTATTGATTATTTAAATCATAATGGAAATGATAAGGAAGCTATTTTTTCATGTGATGTTTTTGGCAGAAAATTAGGTGATTTAATAGAAGAAGGGATGTATTATAAATTGAATATGATTCC
>JABLTM010123105.1_pt1 | contig 14377 bp, 10 predicted proteins | sample 7160121 | NCBI WGS metagenome assembly JABLTM01 (sample SAMN14651224, study PRJNA627086) | human gut metagenome | isolation source: feces | host: Homo sapiens
AATACTGTATGTATTTCAAGGTTTGACAACGAAGCAGATGATATAAGTCATAGAAATCTGCCGTGAAGGAGGTTTTTAGAGGTTACCTTTAATTGTATTTGCACTCGAATCCGGTGAACTCTGCGGTTCCGCGAGCCGCGTAAAGTCCGGTCATTACGCCTGTGAAGCCCTCCGCTACCTCGCTTGAAAGATACTTTGTGCTTCCGTATCCGAGCTGAACCTCTCCGCAGAAGAAGCTGTAGCCGTAATTATCAGCCTTTATCGTGAGCTTTGCAGAGTCGCCGCCGATGGGAAGCTCGTTCTGGCGGTGCTTTATTCCGCCGATGTTCAGCATGAGTACCGCCTTGCAGCCGCTCTCCGACTTTTCAAGGAGAATATCGTAATGCTCGTTTTCGGTGATGAGCACGGTAAGTCCTCCGACAGCGCCTGCGCTTCCGGTCAGCTTCACAGTGGAGGTCATTTCCATGTTGAAATCACGCTGGCGCATTGCAATGAATGTGGGGGAATCCACGTCGTCAAGCGTGATATCCGAGCCGTGCAGCACCGCCTTGTCGTCTGACAGCTCGTAGTTTTCCATTACAGGGCGGCGCATGAAGCACCACTCCTTGTCCCAGGATGTGTTCGCGAAAGTGAAAACCCGCTGCTCGTTCTGGGTGAAATCGCCCTTTATTTCGTAGCTCTCATCTGTGGTGCCGTCGTTTCCGCAGGTGAACCAGCCGTCCTCCCCGAACTTCACCGGCGTGAGGAAAACCTCGCGTCCAAGGTGGTGGTAGGGTCTCCAGATATGCTGCTGACGGAATCCCAGGGACAGCACATGCCAGTCGCCATATTCGTCCTGGACAAGGTCGCCGTGACCTATTCCCTGAATGATGAACGGAGCCTTGTTGCGGTTGGTGAGAACCGGATTCTTCGGGTTGCCATCGAATTTCCCCCAGACGGAATCAGCGCGGGCGCAGGTTATCATGTGGCCGTACTCTGTGCCGCCCTCCGCAGCCATGAGGTAGTAAACTCCATTTATCTTGTAGAGATGCGGGCTTTCAAGGTAGCGTCCGCCGGAGCCCTGCCAGATGCAGCGGCTTGGGGAGAGCTTCTTTCCGGTGGCTATGTCGATTTCGCACTGAACCACTCCCCCGACGCCGTTATCATCGGCGCCGTTGCTCATGAAGTAGGTGCGGCCGTCCTCAAAGAACAGCGACGGATCGATACCGCCCTGATCGACGTATATCGGCTCCGACCACTCGCCGTAGATATCGTCGGTGTAAACGTAGAAATTCTGGTGGGTGGTGTCGTTGGTAGTCACCATGTAGAATCTGCCGTTGCTGCAGCGGATAGTCGGCGCGAAAACTCCGCCGGAGCTGTTGATCTTATCGAGCATTACCTGGCTGGATCTGGTGAGCACATAGCCTATCTGCTTCCAGTTAACCAGGTCTGAGCTTTCGAACAGCGGAACTCCGGGGAAATACTGGAACGAGCTGCACACCATGTAGTACTTTCCATTGTAGGAGCACACGCTCGGGTCGGGGTAGAAGCCTTTCAGCACGGGATTGTGATATATCATCTGAGGACATTCCTTTCGTATTTTATAGATTATATTTTGATTATAGCATGTCCGGTGTGGAAATCCAACCATGTTTCGGACAAAAACCAGCACAAAACGGACATAATGTGAAACAGCCAGTCTTGACAAAATATGTCCTGATAGGTTATAATAGTAATATTGACCGGACAAAACCGCGAAAATGTCCGGAAAACGGGGGTTAAAAACATGAAGCACAACGAGCAGTCGCAGCAGACGAAGCAGGCGCTATCCGAAGCGCTGAAGGCTATGATGAAGAAGAAGCCGCTCAACAAGATAACTGTGCGCGAGCTTGTGGAGGACTGCGGAGTCAACCGCAAGACGTTCTACTATCATTTTGAGGATATATTCTCCCTGCTGAAATGGACGCTCGACCAGGAAGCAATGTGCATGTTCGGGAAGTACGACCTTGTATCGCAGCGGCGGGAGGCCGTGGATTTCGCGCTGGATTACATCAGCTCAAATCACGATATTCTGCATAACATCGTGCATTCGATAGGCCGCTCGGAGCTCTCGAGGTACTTCTACAACGACATCTACGAGCCGATACACAACCTGGTCTGCGAGGCGGTAAAGAAGCATTCCGTGACGGCGGAGGACAGCTATCAGGTGTTCCTGAGCCGTTTTCTGACCGAGGCTATCGCCGGAATACTTCTGGACTGCATCGAGCGTGACATGGGAGACCGCAAAAAGCTGGCAGAATATATAACGGCTACCATCACCGGAGCTATACTCGGTTCGCTGGGCGTTTCAAAGTAAGCCGCAGTCAGGATTTGATTCGAAGCCGATAGCATTTTGAGCCGTCAGGAATATCGAATCACTACGTGCTCAGCGGCGAACACCCAATAACGCTAATACAAACACTGGCAGGCTTTTCAGCCTGCCAGTTTAATATTACGCCTTCATGCGCTTCTTATAATCAGCCTTGATCTCCTCAAGGGCTACTGCGTCCTGCTTACGCTTCTCCCTTGCGTCGTTCTGGATCTTCTGAACCTCGTCGATACCATTTACAATGGTAGTCCAGGTCTCCTGAAGGGTCTCCACCTTGATTGAAGATCCGGAAGCCATAGCCGCGATCTGCTTGCTCTGCGCAACGGTGTTCTGCGCGTTCTTCTTGAGCATTTCGTTGGTCTTTTCGTCGAGCGCCTGCATGGAATCAGCTATTATCTTCTGGCGCTTGAGCATGATTGCCTGCGCCAGCGCCTGCTTGAATACCGGCATGGTGATGATGAACGCGGAGTTTATCTTTCTCACCAGGTTCAGGTTGGAATACTCCATGGTCTTGAGCATGGGAACCGTCTGAATAGCCACGTTCTCAGCTACCTTGAGGTCCATGACGCGCTGGTCGAGTATCTCGCGCATCTGGGTCAGGTTGGAGAGATCCATGCGTATCGTGCCGTCGTCCGGGTTAGCCTCGCACTTTGCCGTGTAGTCCGCGATGTACTGGTCAAGCTCCTTTACTGCCTGTTCGCCCGCCATGATGTACTTCACAAGCTCCTGGTAATAGCCGAGGTTCGCGTCGTACATGTTGTCAAGCTTGGTATTGGCGTCGCCGATCTCGTTTTCGTACTTCTTTAGCTGAACGTAGATCCTGTCGACCTCGCTGCCCATCGTTTCGTACTTGCCGATGATCTTCTCAAGCTTCTTCTTGAGATTTCCGAAGAAGCCCGGCTTCTCGTCCTGTATCTCCTTAATATCGAACTTATCCATAATGCTCGCAAGTTCCTTGAGCATTACGCCGGTGTCGTTCACCTGGTCTATCGTCATGGATTTCAGCACCTGGTCGGAAGCCTTCGAGATCTCCTCTGCCGCCTCTGCGCCAAACTTAACGATGGTGTTGGAATCGTTGAGATTGATGGTGCTCACAAGCTTGTCGATCTCCTCGCTGGTGGCAAGCTCCTGCTTGATCTGGTCAGCCGTTACCTGAATATTGAAGTTCTTCGCCTCCTCGATCTTCACATCGAGCGCAACTTCCTCGGGGGTCTTTGCAAGAGTGGTCGCCGGAGCAGTCTGGGGCTGTGCCGCGGGCTGCATCTGAGAGCCGGGTGTAAACTGTAATCCCATAATCGTTTGTTCCTTTCAAATTTACTTTCTGAACAGCCTGCCGAAAAATCCGCCGTTCTTCTGCTCGGAGGGTATCTTAAACTTCGGCACCTCCATATTGTAGAGAAACTCGTTCTGAGTATGCTCCTCGAATGCGTCCGCAGAAACGAACGTTTCGAGATTCTTGTACCCCGTCGGGGTGTATATCAGTATATCAAAGCCGATAAGATTGCACAGCACAAGCTGAATGCACTCCTCAAGAGAAAAGGTCTGCTCCACTGCGTCTATCCATATCAGCTTCGGGAGCTGCTTCGTGAAATCAAAGCTTTGCAGCAGCTTCATGAACTCCTTGTCGAGGTTCAGCCCGAAATGCATCACCGAGCACATAAGCTCGTCGCCCTGAAGCTTCAGAAACCCGCTGTCCGCCGCTTCCTGGAGCTTAAACAGGAGCATATCCTGTATTCTGTCCGGAAGGTAGCTGTAGCGGTTCAGCGAGGACGCCTTCAGCCGCTCGGCGTCGATTTTTCCGTTGCGGTAGAAGCTGCGGTAAACCGACAGGTCGGGATTCGCTGTCGGCTGCTGGTCTGCGGTCTTTACACGGAGAATAGTCTCCGGCGTGAGCCGCTCGCGTATCTCCTCCCAGTATGCCGCCGCGCTGCCGTCCTTTACTCCGCTTATCTTTGCGAAGATATTCGGCACCGTTACAAGGTTCCCGGAGGTCTCAAAGCCCTGCCGGAACCGCGCTTCCTGCTTCCACAGTATGCCTATCTCCTCAAGCGTGGTTTTCAGAGTGACGGTCTGGCTGTTCGGGAACTGGAAGTCCCGGAATATCCCCGCGTCGCCGCCGTAGAGCATGGTGTCAAGCTCTCGCTCCGCGGAATACGCCACCGTTGCGACCTTCATCTTGACCGCCTTGCTGGGGTAGCTTCCGCTCTCCCTGCTCTGCGGAAGCTGGAAAATCTGCATTCTGTTGTCAATGTTCTTGTCGACCGTGATATCCAGAAGCTGCTTGTTCGGCGTAATGTAGATAACATCGAATCCGCACCGCGACATGAAATGCAGGAAATACAGCTCCGACTGCGAGATATCCCCGTAATACAGCACCACCGGAATATCCGCGTACTGCACGGCGTACTTCCTCGCCTGGGTGCAGCGGTACAGCCAGGAAATAAGCTTGCTTCCGTAGTTGAAAACCACCGTCTGATTGCCGGTGTAAAGCTCGTTGAGCAGCTTGCGAAGCTCCGTTTGGGCCAGCGCGGTGCGTATCGGATCGCCGTTCAGTTTTATCAGCAGCGCCAGCTCGTCTATCATCTCGCCGGTGCTGTTCCTGCTGACCGTCCCGAGCTGCCTTATCTCCTCGGCGGTTGGGTTTTCCATCGGCTTTTCAATGAAAATAAGCTGCTTCTTGCTTCCCGCGAAGCCCTCTTTGAACTTCAGCAGCATGTTGTTGTACACCGCTTCCTCGTCATAGCCGATGAGCGCCGCGAAGTACACCGGGATAACCCCGCCCTCGCGGAACACTCCGCCGTTTTTAACGACGCGGGTGCGGTGTTCTGTCATGAAGTCCTCAAAGATACCCGCCGCTGTTGTGCTGAGCCGCTGCACGGTGTTTTCTACCTGCTGCGCGGAAGCCCTCATCTGGCTCATCTGAGCCGCCTTTGACAGGTCGATGTGCGAAAAATCCATCTGTATCATTCCGCTCATGGAGCCGGTCATATTCTGAACGCGGTTCGCATGCGGAAACTTGTCAAAGTCCTTGTCCATGCCGTAGGAAACGTACACGATACGCACCCCGGCAAGGTTCATGATATGCAGGAAGTACAGCTCGCGCAGGCTCGCCGCGCCTATCAGCACCAACGACTGCGGACGTACCGCAAGGTACTTCATCAGCCAGCAGAATATCACGAGGTAGGTGTTCCTGCCGTTTGCGCCGCAGTTCCTTGAAGCCTCGGTGAGCGCCTCCGCCATGGCACCGGCGTCGCATTCAATGCGCTGCGTCGAGAGCCACGACTGTAATCCCGCCTTCACCGACTTAACGTCGCTGAAATCCCCCGCGGCGTAGTTCGCGGCAGCGCTGACCTCCGCAGTGGAAGCCATGGGGATCTTCCCTTCGAAGAACAGACCGTTTTTCTTCGCCGCCGCGTAAGCCTCGATCAGCATATTCTTGAAAATATCGGCATTGTCGTAACCGGTATAACGTACAAATCCTGCGGAAGCCATTCTGTCTGTCCTGTCCTCTCAATTAATGTGTAAAGTGGGTTCCCGAAAAACCGTGACGGAGCTTCGGATCCTTTATGTGCTTGCCTGTATACCGTAGCGGCTGCAGAGCTTCACCAGCCCGTCGCGGTATCCCGCGCCGACTGCGGATATCCGCCACTCGCCCCGGTATATGTAGAATTCCATCGCGATGATGGTTATTTCGTTCGTGAGCCCCGGTATGTCGAACCTCACGCGTTCCTTTCCCTGGGAAAACAGCGCCACCCTCGGCTCCCTGACCTGCGAAAAATTCTTCACGCTGTCTCCGGAATAAACCGAGTATGCCACAGAAATGCGCCGCACCTCCGGCGGGAGCTTCGCCAGGTCAATGGAAATATGCCCGTCGTCCGGGTAGTAACGCACCGCGCCGTCCGGGGAGCGCTCGTTTCCGAAGAACACAAGATTGCCTTCTCCGCGGCATTTCTCGTTCTCGTCAAGCAGGAATACATATGGGTCGATATCCGCGTTTCCGAGCCGCTGCCCGGTGAGGTACACCTCCACTGTTCCGGAGAGGTATCCCGCCGCCGGAACGCGCTGACCCTTCCGCAGCTCAAGAAGCTGTTCATCTGACAGCGGAACCGCCCCCACGTCGGAGATCACGTCCGCCGGCTCCGGATTCACAGCCATGGCTGGAGCTGCGGCGGTCAGCGGAGCGTTCCTCGCTATCTGCGGAGCCTCGTAAATGAGCCGCTCCTTCACCGCCGGAGCATTCGCCGAGAACCTTCCGCTGAGGTATATCCTCCTGCGGAACTGCGAAACCAGAAGCACCTCCGAATAAACCAGCGAAGCGGAGCCGCTTCCGCTGACGAACACCCTGACGCTGCTGCGCCCAGCCGGGATATCCTGCGGCTCGAACCTCACCCCGGAGGCGGTGCAGACCAGCTTCGCCGGGGCGGGAATATCCACTGTGATAATGAAGCTGTTCTCCTCAGACGGGGAAAGCTCCCCGAGCTGAAGCGCCCGCGGGATACCGCACTCGCCGTCCTCCGCGCCGAAGCCGGAAACAGTGCCGAGCACCTCCACGTCCCGGATATTCACCGGGAATTTCGCGGTAATCGCAGGCTCGGAGAGCGCGCCTTCGGTTATCTCTACGCGAAGTCCCTCGAGGGTCACGCCCTGCGACGAAACCTCAATAACGCTGCCATGCTTAGACCACACGGTGGCGCTGCTTCCGCGGAGAGTCAGCGGCTTGTTTATAACAACAGGTCCTTCGTACTCGCCCGCCGGGAGCGCGGCTGTTCCCCCCGCCGGGGTATTTGCAATTATATCTGACAGAGCTGACAAGCCGCTTCCCTCCTGACCGGTGCTGATTTCTGATTAATTACACGTTGACGCCGTAAGCGCGGCAGAGCGCCTCGAGTCCGCCCTGGTAGCCCGCTGCAACCGCGTTGAACTTCCAGTCGCCGTTGTAACGGTAGATCTCGCATACAACAAGCGCAGTCTCGATGGAGAACTCCTCCATGAGGTCGAAGTGGATAACTTCCTCGCCGTTAACGTCGTCGGGGTTGTCGATCTTAACTACTCTTACGTACGCGTTGGATACCTGACCGAAGTTCTGGTTGCGCTGCTGTGCGTCGAAAATCGTTACGGCAACTGCAATCTTCTCGATCTCCGGAGGGATCTTCGTGAAGTCGATGATGATAGCCTCGTCGTCGCCGTCGCCCTCGCCGGTGCGGTTGTCGCCGGTGTGGACTACCGCGCCGTTTCTGCCGTTGAGATTGTTATAGAATACAAAATCCTCGTCGCGGAGAACCTTGCCGTTTGCTCCCAGAAGGAACACGCTCGCGTCAAGGTCGAAATCGCTGCCGCCGTCGTACTTGTTGGTGTCCCAGCCGAGACCGATCCTTGCCAGAGTTACGGACTTGTCAAGACTTACGCGCTGACCCTTAGAAAGATTTACTGCCATTTTGTTTTCCTCCTTGAAAATCATATATGTTGTCCCCCGCGACCCCGCATTCTGCGGAGCCGCCGGGAATTTACCGAGCCTTACTTGTTGGAGACCGCCTTTGCGATACCCTTTCTGATGAGGTCCACCGGAATAATGGAGATCGCCATTACAAGCACCATCAGCCACTCGGCAGCATTCAGACCGTAGCCGCTGAGGATAGCGCCGCCGAGGTAGGTCATGAGTATCTGAACTACCGCGATTATGCCGAATACCGTAAGGAATCCCTTGTTCTTTCCGAGGTTATCGAACAGGTTCGCGCGGTCGGTTCTTGCGTTGAACGCATTGAACACCGCGATGAAGATGAAGAATGCGAAGTATGCGGTGTGAAGGAACATATGGGTCTCGCCCTCGATGGTGTTCTGACGGAGGAAGCCCCAGCTTTCGAGGAAGCTTACGCCGGGTACGTTCGGGTCAGCGTCGAAACTGCCGAGTACCAGAAGCGCGAGGGAAAGAATGAACGTCCAGCCTGCGCCGGTGATTATCTGGGACATCATGTTCCTGCTGATTATCTGTTCAGTTCTGCGCTTGGGCTTCTCGTGCATGAATCTGGAGAGAGCCGGCTCGCCGCCGAATGCCAGAGCCGCCAGCGTATCCATTACGAGGTTTACCCACAGGATCTGGATAACGGACAGCGGGTTGTCAATTCCGATGAGCGGGCAGATGAAGCTGATGAGAACCGCAGAAACGTTGATGGTGAGCTGGAATACAATGAACTTCCTGATGGAGTTGAAGATGGTTCTGCCGTAGAGGATAGCGCGGTCGATGGAGTTGAAGTTGTCGTCCAGGATAACGATATCGGACGCTTCCTTTGCGACTTCCGTGCCGCCGCCCATTGCGAAGCCTACGTCCGCCTTCTTGAGCGCCGGGGAATCGTTGACGCCGTCGCCGGTCATGCCCGCAACGAGGTCAAGCTCCTGGGCAAGGCGCACCAGACGGCTCTTGTCGGAGGGAAGCGCTCTTGCGATAACGCGGATATTCGGGAGCATTTTCTTGATCTCCTCATCGGAGAGCTTTGCAAGCTCGTCGGAGGTCAGGACAACATCGGTGTCCTTCTCGAGCAGACCAGCGTCCTTCGCGATGGCAACTGCGGTCTCCTTGCGGTCGCCGGTGATCATTACCACCTGCACGCCTGCGCCCTTTACCTCCGCGATGGCGGTCACGGACTCCGGACGCACCTCGTCGCGGATACCCACAACGCCTACCAGCGTCCAGTTGCTGCTGTCCGGAAGCGCGTCCTCGCCGAGAGCGTCCTCTGTGGTAGCGATAGCCAGCACGCGGATAGCGCGGTTTGCAAGCTCGTCTATCTGCTTGTTGAGATGGGTCATGTCAAACGGCTTCTTCTCGCCGTTTACGTCCCAGTAGTGGGAGCATCTCTGGAGTATCTTCTCGGGCGCGCCCTTGATGAGCGTCAGGTCGTAGTCGCCTGTCACCTGGGTCGCGGAGTACTTATTCGTGGAGTTGAACGGGATATTACCGACCGCCTTCACGTTCGCGGAACACTCAGTGCCTGCCGCAAAACCGAGTATAGCGCGCTCGGTGGCGTTGCCGCCGATAACCTTCATGTCCTTGCCCTCGCCGGAAACGACGGAGAGCGTGTTCTTATGGATAGACAGCGACAGGATATCCTTCAGCTTTCCGCCGATGTCGCCGAACTTCTTGGATTCGTTGAGAGCGCCGTCGATGAACGTTACCGCCTCGAGCTTACCCTTGGTGATGGTGCCGGTCTTATCGGAGAACAGGATATTCAGGGAGCCTGCGGTCTCGATACCTGCGACCTTTCTTACAAGCACGTTGTCCTTGAGCATCTTGCCCATGTTCTGCGCGGAAACTATCGCGATCATCAGCGGAAGTCCCTCGGGGACAGCCATTACGATGATGATGACCGCAAGCATTACGGACTGGATAACAGCCTCGAGCAGAGCCGCCCACTGGAAAACTCCCTCTGCGAACAGGAACGCTTCGATGCCGCCCTCGCCCATGAACAGCGTCTTTATGAGCATCGCGACCGCGATAGCGATACCGCCGATGTAGCCGAACTTGCTTATACCGTCAGCCAGCTTGCCGAGCTTCACCTTGAGCGGAGTCTCGCGGTCGTCGTCTGTCTGGAGTTCGCTTGCGATCTTGCCGTATACGGACTTGTCGCCGACTACGGTGACTTCCATCACCGCGTTGCCGGAACATACCACGCTTCCGCGGAACACCTTGTGCTCGTTGTCGAAATTGAGGCTCTCGTCGGTATCCTTCCAGCCCTCGGGAACTGCGAGCTTCTTAGCCTCGCGGCTCTCGCCGTTGAGCACGGACTGATCTGCCTTGATATCGCCGTCGATGATGATACCGTCAGCCGGAACCTTATCTCCGGACTGTAACAGGATAGCGTCGCCGACCACAATGTCGTTTATTGCCACCTCGGCGATCTCGCCGTTGCGGTAGACCTTGCACATAATGCGGGAAGCCTCTTCCTGGAGCTTCTGGAACGCATTCTCGTTCCTGTACTCAGAGAAGGTGGAAACCAGCGTTGCAAGCGCGATAGCCACGAAAATTCCAAGAGGCTCGTACCATTCCGGAGCGCCCTCCTTGATGATCCCAACGCCGCCGAGCACTGCCAGAACAACGTTGATGAGCAGGGCAACGATGAGTATTTTTATCATCGGGTCGCCGAGGTTGCCCTTGAGCTTATCCCAGAAGCTCTCGGACGCCTGCTCCGTCATGCTGTTGTCGCCGTATTTCTGCCGCGACTCCTCAGCCTGCTTGTCTGTCAAACCAAACTGCTTCATAAATTTTCCCTTTCTTTCAAAAGAAATCACCCAAAGGACTAGTACACCGATACTTCGCACAGCAGACCGTCATCACGGTCGGTCATGCGGAACACCGCTCCGTCCCTGAGCTCTACCGCCTGTCCCTTCGGGACAAGCCTTCCGGAGGGAGAAGTCATGCCCTCCACCCCGTTGTTGACGAGCAGCCACATTCCGTTATGCCTGCAAATGTACGCGCGCATATCGGTGCCCGCCTTTTCATCATTGTGGACAGCGGAACTTACGTGCCAGTCGTACAGCGGCATGCCATCGTACGCGATAGCCTCGCCGTTGTCGCGGTATACGCCGTTCCTGCCCCTCATCATGCTCTTGAAGCCGAGCCTGATCACCCTGTCCCGGAGGCGTGTTCCGCAGAAGGGGCATACGGGAGCACTCTCATCTCTGAGAATGAACCATTTTTTCTCGCAGCCGGGATTCCCGCACCTCACAAGTCTGTCCCACGCGCGCAGGAGCTCACGCTCCCACTCCATCGCGGTCGGCCTTTGTGAAGGGTCGTGAAGCCCGTCCACGAACGCCCTAAGAAACAACTGCTCAAGCCCCTTCGAAAGCGACTGTATCGTCACGTTCAGATCCGGAGGCCGGTTGCTCCTGTCGTTTGGGTTTTCTATAAACAGCGCTTCCGGTCCCATCGCGAGGTAGTCGTCCTCCTCGGCGGAAGCCGCGCTGTGTATCTTAGGTCCCTTTAAAGGGTGCCTGAGAAAGAGATATTCGTAAATAAGCACCGGCAGCGCGTGCAGGTCTGTGGAAACGCAGGGCAGGCAGCGCCGCGGGTCGTTGTAGTCGTACTCCAGCGTTGCGAGAACCTCCGGCGCTATGTACCCGGATGTCCCGCACACCTCCGGCGGATACTTTCCCGGAACCACCAGCGAATCTATGTCGATAACGACGGTGGAACCGCTCTTTGGGTCGATGAGCACGTTGTTGCAGGATAGGTCGGAATGCGCAAGCCCCGCCTGGTGCATTCTGCGAATGCTCCTTGAAAGGCATATCGCCGCCCCGAGCATGGTGCGGAAATCGCCCTTTTCCTCCGGGGCGATGTACTTCCTGAGCCTTCCGGTGAACCAGTTGCTCTTTTTGTCCTTGCCCTTGAGGTTCAGCCCATTCGTGGAAGCGTTCCCGCTAAAAAAGAACTTCTGCGGGTAGGTCGGGCAGACTATCCCGAACTCCGGCTGGCTGACTATCGCGACAGGCCAGCAGAACCGGCTGCGGAAGTACTCCGCGGTCTTTTCCGTATTGCCGAGCGCTCCCCCCGCCTGCTCCGACAGGGTGGGATTATAAATGCTGACGATGGTGCGGATACGATCCTGAATGTTCGGATTGTGCCCGTCGCGCGGGTCGTTGAAGAACTGCACCGCGTATTTTCTGTCCGGTGTGAAGAAGGTGTGCTTCATTCCGCCCCGGGGCGCGTTGGCGTCCACCACGAAATCAAGCGTGCTGCCAAGCGGCGAACCTTCCTCGAGCACCGCAGTCACTATCTGACCGCTGTTCATATTCCGTCAGTCTTTCCTTTCCGCGGATACCCGCGATTCATTATACGTTATGCCGGAACTCCTCCGGACATGTTTTTCAGTCCTGCGCGCTGAGGTCTAGCACCACAAGCGTGCGGTCGTCGAAGCTGCCGCGCTCGTTGTAGTTGTCGAGCCAGGTCAGCAGTCTGTCCTGCGGGCGCTTCCCGATGAATACTCCCCAGGAGTCCAGCGACCAGGGAGCCAGCTCCCCGCGCCTGTCCCACAGCCCGTCGACGTCCTCGCCATTGTCCAGAAGCTGCTTTGCGTACTGCAAGGCAACAGAGCGCTGATCCGGGCTTACCGACGGGAACCGCACTGGCTCCGGCGGGAGAGGCTCAGACTTTCCGCCAGGAATGGGGATTATCCCGTTGAGCATGAGATCAAGGCACAGCCGCTTCATCTGGGGCTGCGCCGGGAAATAATCGTCCGCTACGCCGTCGCTCATCAGCATTATGATGTCTGACTTTCCGCGGCTTATTCTGGTCCTGCGGGCGATTGCGCCTTCGGAGACGTTTTTTTCCGACAGGAAGTCAGTTTCGCCGGAGTACGCGCCGCTGTCCGCTTCGCCAAGCAGCCGGAAGCAGTTCTCGTGACCTGCGTTCCTGTCGATGGCGCAGATACAGCCGTCGCCTATCTGGGCAGAGAGCACGAAGTTCTCATGCCCGCCGTTTATCTCCAGCGGAACCACCAGAGCCGCAAGAAACGTGCTCCCCATATCCGCGAGGGTAGGATTCCTGCCGAGACTCGCGGTGTAGGCGCTATCGGAGTAAATGCTCCCGAGCTTCTTTATAACCGCGTCGAACGCCGCGCGTGCAGCGTTCTGTATCAGCGGAGCTATCTGCCCGCAGGCTTCCATGAACTCTGCCCCGGACATATCCCCGGAGAGCTTCCCGCGAAGCTCAGGCTGGCTTTCAAACAACCCGGAGACCGCGCCCCTGAGGTACTCGACGGCTCCCTCGCAGCTTACCCTTGCGCCGATGCGCGACAGCGGCTTAGAGCCGGCGCCGTCCGCGACCACCGCGATAAGGCAGCCCGCGGATTCCGCAGTCTCAAACCAGTCGTCGCAGTTGGTGCCCTCGTGCTTGTGCTTCTTTCCGCGTACCCGCGCGCCTATCGCCTCGCACCTTCCGACGCGCTGATATTTGCTGTGGAACTCGGTATGAAGCTCTGTGCCGTCCTCTATCACCGTGCGGTAGCGCCATATCGACGCCGTGTGCCGCATTACCTCCCGGTCGGAGAGCTTCGAAGCCTCCGGCTTCGCTTCTTCGGGGGTTCGCTCAGGCTCCGGAGTTTCATCGGATTCCGGCGCGGATTCAGAAAGCACAGGCTCCTCCGCTCCGGAAACGTCAGCGGAGGCATGCGGTTCTTCTGATACAGGCTGTTCAGCGTTTACGCCGGATAGGTTCAGAGCGGCAGGCTCCTGCCTGATATCTTCGTCGTACATAATACCCCCTTATCAGGGAACGATAACAAATCCCTGGGGAGGCGGCGGAAGCTGGATAGCCTCTCCGGGCTTTGCGTCTATGCTCTTGGAGGACGCCTTTATCGAGCCGGACACCCACGCGAAGAACGCCGCGAGGTCGCCGGCGGTGAGGTTGTTCATCATCAGGACGTTGTTTGTTATCTTGCGGAGAGTATTTGTATTCGCGTTTGCTCCGGCAGCGCATGCGATGATGTTTCCGGTGGAAACCGACTTGAGCGCTTCGATTCCTTCGTCGAGGTTATCGGTGGGAGCGCCGTCGGTCAGCAGGAACACCAGCGGCTTCCAGTCGCCCTTCTGGGTCGCGGTGGAGGTGCGCACCTCTGTACGGATGCAGTCCGCCAGAACGTGGAGCGCTCCGCCTAGCGCAGTTGCGCCGCCTGCGGTGAGCTCCGGCTCCTTGAAGAGCATCAGCTCAGTCAGCGGGGATATCTGCCGCGCGGTGCTGTTGAATGTGATAACTGACAGGCACGCTGTTTCCAGCGCCTGTGGATCTCCCTTGAGTTCGGTGAGGAGCGCCTTGATTCCCTGCTTCACTGCCTCGATAGGCTCGCCTGACATGGAGCCTGAACAGTCCAGCAGCAGATAAACCGGCAGCCTTCTGATGTAGTCTGACATTTGCTTGACCTCCTGACATGCCGCTTCGCCGCGGCTTTATTGCTTAATTTACTTTAAGACCTAACCAGACCGGCAGACTATATTCTGCCAACTTAATGTTAATTGGCAGAATATAGTCTGCCGGTCTGGTTAGGT
>JABLTM010114302.1_pt1 | contig 14278 bp, 9 predicted proteins | sample 7160121 | NCBI WGS metagenome assembly JABLTM01 (sample SAMN14651224, study PRJNA627086) | human gut metagenome | isolation source: feces | host: Homo sapiens
TAACATTGGAAGGCAAGGTCAATGTCTCTGTTGGAAAACAGTCTAAGACAATTTACTGAAGAATGTGTATGTGCAAAATGACACTACTATCGGAACAGACTCTAAACCGACTGTAATTTATGGTGGACTGACGGTTGACAGCTGTGCTACATTGAATATAGCAGCCGGAACTACTTTGTATTTTCATGGTGATGCCGGAATTAATGTATATGGCCGTATGATATCTGAAGGTACGGCAGATAGAAATATTGTGCTTCGTGGTGACAGACTGGATAACATGTTTGACTATCTTCCTTACGATAATGTCAGCGGTCAGTGGCAGGGAATTCGTTTCTATGGTTCTTCTTACGAAAATAAAATCTGCTATACAGACATTCATAGCACATTTAATGGTATTGTTTGTGACTCTTCTGATGTATCGAAGGTTAAACTTCAATTACTTAATAGTACAGTTCATAATTGTCAGGGATATGGCGTTAAATCTGAAAATTGTTCAATAGAGATACGTAACAGCCAAATAACCAATACCTTAAATGATTGTGTGGCAATATTTGGCGGCAGTGCAATAATACAACAATGTACATTGGCACAGTTTTATCCATTTGACTCTAATCGCGGAGCTGCTCTGTATTATTCTAATTTTCAGGGTGAACGTTATATGCCGTTGTTAAAGATGGATTGTCTGAATAGTATTGTTACTGGCTATGCAAACGATGTAATAACTGGTGCGAAGATGGATGATGAAACGAAAGAGTTTAATTATAGATTTGTGAACTCATTATTGCGTACACCAGAAGTTACGGACGATGAGAATATAATTAATGTGACTTTCGAGAATGTTGAGGACACTTCTGCTGTATCAGGAGAAGAAAACTTTGTTTTAGTTGATATAGACAAACAGAGGTATGACTTTCATCTGAACGAAAAATCTCCGGCTATAAACACTGCTGCGATAGAATATTCCTTGCCTGAAGACCGTGACGGAAGACAAAGAGATGAACTCCCGGATGTTGGTTGCTATGAATATTTTAAAGATCAGACAAACAATGAAAATGAATAAATATAAACGTAGACATGGAAAAAATCATTATAAAATCGGAATTAAGTCTGTTAAAATTTGAAGAACTTGATGATATGTCAAAAGCATTGGTAAAAAATGCTATTGAAGCTACAGACAAATCATATTCACCTTATTCCCACTTTAAGGTGGGGGCTGCGTTGAGGCTTGAGGATGGTACTATCGTGATTGGGGCCAATCAGGAAAATGCAGCATTTCCCGTTACTATGTGTGCTGAACGTGCTGCGATATTTAATGCTCAGTCTAATCATCCAGAGTTGGCGATAACAGCCATTGCAATCGCTGCAAAAAATATAGAAGGACTGGTTAAAACTCCTGTTTCGCCTTGTGGTTCTTGCCGGCAAGTAATATTAGAAATGGAGCAAAGATACCAACGTAATATAAAGATATTACTTTGTGGAACAGATGGCATTTATGTTATTGACAGCATAAAAGATTTGTTGCCATTGTCATTTGTTGATGAATCTATGCACTAAGTTTATTGATATGGTAACTCAAAAATATCCCAGATGACAGTTTAACGTATATGTCGTCTGGGATATTTGTAATAGTATTCATTTTTTGAAGTATCTTCATGTAGAATTTTAGCAGTTGCACAAGCGTGCATACGGACAGTTTTCACATGTTTTTCTTTCTGTTGTAGGTTTAAATGGAGTGGCAATGTCAAATATTTCAGACAATATAGACTTGACATTCTCCAAAAAATCCGGCAGATATTCAGATATATCGTTAATCTTATTCTTGTTTATTGATATTATCGGATTATATCCTTCTTCTGAAGAGTGCTGTATAAATAGCAGTGCTGGACTTACAGGCAAACTGCTGCTGTTATATTTCTTATTGCCTCTTACTATTAACGAATATAGCATTATTTGCAGATAATAGTCTGCGTGTATTTCTGTATTTAGCGGACGTATGAATATGTCGTCCAATGATTTCGCATCTTTTAGATTACTGCTTCCTGTCTTATAGTCAACAATTCTTATTTTTTCTGTATTATTTTCTTTATCAACAATTTTGTCCATTCTGTCTATGCGTCCGCCTATGCATATCTTACGTTCGTCACCATTTGCAACAAATTTAATATCCTCATAGACGTCATTTTCAATCCCAATGATAGTAAATGGTGCCAATGCTGAGTCAATTTCAATTAATCTTTTCAGATACCTTATTATTACTTCTCGGTTAATCAGCTGCAGGCCATTATAAAACGATTTGTTATTGTTGTCATTATATTCTTGCTTAAAGTATATCTCGGTAAAGGCCTCATCAACGATCCTTCCAATTAACGATTTGTCTTCCAATGCTTTATTTATGGTTTCTTTTGTAATGATGTGGTTTTCTGCGTCAAGATATTTCCGGTATAATATTTCTGCAGCTCCATGGAATATATTACCAAACATCCTGTTGTCCATTTCGTCACTTTCATCAAGTTCTTTAATCTGGGCAATATTGTAAAAGTAAAATTGCAGCGGACAACGCATATATCTGTTTATTGATGTCGGTGAAATAAATTTCATCGAGTTTAATATATTGACAATGGTTTCATCCTTGGCAATTATATTAGGCTTTGAATATACCAGCTGTTGATCTGTTTTTAGGGATATGCGCTTGATGTCAAAGTTACCGTCTGTCATAAGTTGAAGCATAAATCGGCTCATTTCACCTGTGTGTCCGTCTTCTGTTGAGTTGTTGTATACAATTGTAACGTCAGAGGCTCTCTGTATCAAATTGTAGAAATAATATGCATAAATGGCTACTTTGTTATCTACCGTTGTCAGTTCGTATGCCTTTCTTATCGAATAAGGTATAAAGGACGAGTCCGTTATTCCTTTTGGCATATTTCCCTCATTACATGAGAGAATCAGTACATGCTCAAAATCCAGATTTCTGGTTTCAAGTATACCCATAACTTGGATGCCTTCTGCTGGCTCACCATGAAATGGAATAGAGGTTGAGTTGATCAGTTGCACGATAAGCTTTTGCAATGTTATTACGTCCACATCAAGGTCGCCTGACTTGACCAGTTCATTTAATCTATTGCATAATGTGTACATTCTGAATATCGACTCTTGAAACAATGGGTCTTTGTCTGTATTGCCCATATTTATGGCAACTCGTTTCAAGATGTCCATAAGCCATTGCATCAAATCGTTATTGTTATTCTGTAGCTCAAACAGATGTTTTGTAAATTCATCTTTGTCAAGAATCTGAAATGTTGGATAATAAATGTTCTTTTCTTTTAGTTCATTCAATAGGTCCGAGCATTTTTCTGATATATATTGTGCATAAGGATGTGACAAAATCTGAGCTACATAATGAAGCTGGTATCTGTTCTTGTTGTGTGAATAGCCTTTTAATTTAAGATCGAGTAGCTGTAGAACAAACGACGAAACTGGTGTCTGAAAAAGTGGATAGCCAGAAGTAATGTTTACGCATTCAACTTCTTTGGGTATGCAGTGTATGATTGTTGGTAAAAGAGACTCGTCGCATAAAACTATAGCAGTATTTTTACCATCTTTATATCTTTCTTCTTCTTTCAACCAGTCACTTACGTATCTTGCCTGAATGTTTTCTGTGGATGCGTTAGCATATATAATTCTTTTGCCTGCAGACAAGTTATTATAGATACTTTTGTCAGACGAGTTAAGCTCATTAGGAAAGTCTTTAAGGTATTTTTCAATATAGTGACCGGCTTCGTTTTTATTTGGCGGCATATAAAACGAATCAAAGTCCCAATAAAAACCAGCTCTATTTTTTTTCTGTAAATTTGAGAATATTTTTTGCTCAACCTTTTGAACCATATTAAATCCGACAAACAGATATTTGTCATATTTATAATCAATATCCTGTTGGGCAACTTCTCTATACAGCATTCCTTCGTATGCAATATTTTGTTCACGGAGTCTTGCTTTGTAGTTGTTATATATATCCTCGAAATGTCCCCATAATTTTAAGAAGCGTTTTTTCAGTTCAGATTCATTGTCTGTCGTGAAATTGCTGAAAAATTTATGCAGAATCTCTTTTTGTTCATCTGTAAGATATGAAATGTCGTCTAATTCATGGATGTCTTTAATGTTCTTGAACACATTTGAGGCATCAGCCATATTCTTGTCTATGTCGTCAAAATCAGCCAATAGTAATTGTCCCCATCCATAAAAATGATCTAGCGATTCGTCTATTTGGGTGCATTCAGTAAAACTTTTATGTATCTCGCATATAAGTTTTATTGGATCTCCAATTAACAGCGATGAATGCTGACGAAAAAAGTCGCTTATAGTAATATATGCCGGTGACCATAAAGGACGGCCGGCTTTTATGGCAAGCTGTTCGTTCAAGAATATTGATGCACGTTTATTAGGAAACACAACTGCTATGTTTGACAAATTAGTGCCATATTTATTTACGATGTCTTCTGCTACGTATTCTAAAAATTTCTTCATGTTACTTCCGTTGTATTAGTTACAAATGATGAGAGTGAATGCGAAATGTATTATTCCACCTTGTTGACCTTGTTTGAATAAACAAACCACAGATATCCTTCAACATTTTGATACCCCATTGATTTTAGTAGAGACATATATTGTTTTACTTGATTTATATATTCGTTACAAGGTTTGCCAAATTTAAAGTCAATAACTTTCATTCTGGTACCGTCTGTAATTACTCTATCTGGCCGCCTTTCAATAACTTTGTTAGTATTTTTGTCGTATTCAAGAATGCTACATTCGTTAAATACTGTCCAACGTGAGTCAAACCAGTCAGCTACTTGTTTATCAGATAAACGTTTTGCTAGCATACTCCGCATTTTATCTGCCGTTATATCATCATCATAAAGTACACCATCGAATTCGAATTGTTTTAACACATTGTCTATATCATCGGTAGTACGAATCATTGAAAACAATTTGTGTAATACACTACCCATTTTTATATAACGTTCGTGTTCGTTCTCTTCGTTTTCAGATTTTATAAAATCATTACTTTTATTACTTTGTCTGAAATTAGCCACATAGTTTGATGTTTTCATATTTACTTTATATGGCAAAGTTTGTTGTATAAAAACATTTCCTGTTTTTACAGACTTTGTCTCTTCATCACAGCAAAGTTCTCCATACTCAAATATAGTTGGCTCATTTTCCTGTTCAATCCCGGAAATAGAAGCCCCGGGTAATATCTTTGCCAATCCTTTTATGTTATCGTTTAGTATCTCAGATCTGTTCCTTATACTTTTGGAAGAATTGTTTTTCTTTCCTATAACAAACAGGTTCTTACATGCTCTTGTAAATGCAACATATAGCAAGTTGAGATTATCTACAGTGTTTTGTAAATATTCGTTTTTATAATCATCAACATATATTGTATTGAGCAATTTTTTGTTATAGTCTACAGGAACTATCGGCAATTTGTCAAATGGCTGATGTTTCGGATTGCACCATAACGTGGTGTTTCTGTTTTCCAGAGTCCAATCGCAGAATGGAATAATTACATTATCATATTCCAGACCTTTGCTCTTATGAATACTTATAAGTCTTATACCGTTAATTTCATCACATTGAATTGTTTTTGAATGTATGTTCTCATTCCACTCATTGATGAATTTATCAATATTGCCTGAATTGTTATTTATAAAATCAGAGACCTGATCATAAAAAGCGCATATATAAGCACCTTGTTCATGCATCTTTTCAAGCTCAAAAGTGGAATATATAAATTCAATAATGTCAAACAATGGCTTTTTGATGAGCTGTTGCATATTGTCAATATAGCTTGACGGTAAAAAAGAATCAGCATTGTCTGTTTCAGACACGAAGTTTGTGAGAATTTTACTTACATTCAGATCTTTTTTCAATATTGTATTTTGATATATAACAGCCAAATTAGCTTTTGACATTATGTCGTCAGGATGTACGAGTAACTGTAAGGCAAGCATAATTGTATTAACAGCACTTGATGCATCTAGCCTGAAGGCTTCATCGCTTATAAAAGTCAGGTCGGGCCTTTTTTCCATGAAATAGTCTGCAACAATTGGTATCAACTTATTGTATCTAAATAATATTGCAGTTTTATTCAACGGCATACCTGATTTTATTATCTCATCTATGCTGCTTTCAATATATTCTAATGTCGTATCATTATAATCTTCATTTGGTAGCAGTGTTAATCTTACATATCCGGCTTGGGCTTTTCCTTGTCTTGCATTCTGTTTAACATCTCCATACGCAGTTTTGATTTCATTGGCACTGCTGTCAAGTCCGATTTCTTGGCTACGTGTGTATTCATATTGTGCAGCTAAAGTGAAAAAAGCATTATTGAAATCAATGATGTTTTTTTCAGATCTGTAATTCGTTTGAAGTGAACACACGTCCACCTGCTCCTTTGAAGACGGAAATTGCTCCTTGATATTGTTAAGTAAGCGCCAGTCTCCGGCACGCCATCTGTATATACTTTGTTTAACATCTCCGACAATGAGGTTGTTGACGGTGTCATTATCATTTGAGCCATGACTCATACATTCTTTAAGCAGGACTTTAAAATTTTGCCATTGAATAGAGCTGGTGTCTTGAAATTCATCTATCATTATGTGTTCAAGTTGGCATCCGGCTTTTTCAAATATGAACGGAGAATCATTGTCTTTGATGAGTGAATGAAGCAGGTACTGAGTGTCACTTAGCAGGAATCTGTTGGCATCTTCATTTAATTCTCTTACTTTACTCTCAATTTTATTTAGAAGGCGTAATTTACTAAGGTGTTTCAGAGTAACCTCAACTGTTGCATAAAGCTTCCATTGTTTTGAGCGTTCTGTTTCAGCTTCATGTAGCAGTTTCATTAAGCTTTCATTTACTAATGATATAATAGTATTCCTGTCTGGACTAGTTTTGGTCGTCCAGCTTTCAGCACTGTCAAGGCATTTTTTCAAGGTGTTGTTAACACATTTATCATCACTGAAATCATCTGTTTTAAGTTTTTTGAAATAACTGCATATGCCTTTGCCTTTTGATGCAAATGATGTATTAGGGTCTAATCCGGCCTTGGTTGTTTCATTAATAAACCGGTCTGCATATGCTGCCATGCTTTTTTTAGCATTACTACGGATTTCTTTTAGCTCCTTAATATATATATCAAAAAAATTATTCTCAGTGATTATCTTATTTAGATTGTCGCTGATTGACTTGTAGTAATCTTGAAAAATGTTTTTTCCAAATGATTTAATCTGACCAATAACATTCCAACCTTTGTTTTCATCTATGTTGGTAAAAATGTAATTTATAAGCCATTGTAATAATTGGCTTGTTGTTGTCAGTGAGTCTATAAGTTGATCTATTGCTTCTTCTTCTACCTGAGAATCATTTAAGCCGATTTTTAGGTTTGCTGTTAAATCTAATTCGCGTGCTAGATTACGTAATACAGACTGAAAGAAAGAGTCTATCGTCTCAACTCTGAAATAGTTGTAATTATGAACGAGGCTATTTAAGGCTATTCCGGCTTGTTGGCTTGCTTGTTCTTCGCTTATATTTAGTTTTCCTGTTATTTCCTTCATGTAAAGATGTGAATCAGGAAGCATTTTCCAAATTCCATATAACTGACTTAATATTCGCATTTTCATTTCTTCTGTAGCCTTATTGGTAAAGGTTACAGCAAGAATGTTCTTAAAACTCATAGGATTCTTAATCAGGAGTTTTATATATTCAACGGCAAGGGTGAATGTTTTACCGCTTCCGGCGCTAGCTTTATATACTGTTAATTGTTTCATGTTAAAATATTAATTGTTACCAGTCTCTAAACAACTCAAATCCGAATCTACATCCTATACCTTCAAAATCAGCATTTCGAGTCGCTAAAAATAAGCCCATAGAAAAAAATCTGTTTGTGAACCCATATCCACATTCTATATATGGATGTAGATGCTCAACAAAGAGTGTGTTTACATATATACGTTCTATCTCTATCAGTCGCCCTACATATGGTATTCGGGACAATAGCATTAATGGCGATTCGTATGTTGCATTTGTTCGCACATAATATTCCGAAGCATTATACCAATTGCTGTTTAATAATTGAAATTCACCTGTCCAATCGTCATTCCATCCTCCAGGAATATTCTCTTCTCTGAAATTTGTATAGTCTAAGAAATATGATGTTCTACTTTTGGATGTATAAAATCCACTGCCAACTCTAAGAGAAATAGCTTTCAGAGAATGAAATTGTTTTTTCCATGAAGCATCGAACTCAAAGCGTTCATATTCCATATCAGAGTTAAATACATTTTTTACTCCTCTTTCGTAGTCAGTCGTAAATATAGGTCCGTTCCATCCGTATGGCCGGAATTGTATTTGTAATGATGGAGCAAACGAATAATATTCTGTAGGCCTTTTTGCTTGTTCAAAGCCTGTTTTATCAACGGCAGAGCGTTTGTGATATATTATACCAGGTTGTATGCTCCATTTATCCGATAAGTCATAATTTGCTTTGAATTTAAAGTAGAAATCTTTAAAATAATCTAAATTCATGTTGTCCCAATTGATGGAATCAAGTGTCTCATTTTTTATTTGGTCTACTATACTGGAGTTGGTAATTCTATTTCCATTACCAATTTCAAATTCTGTATATCCGTTTCTTCTCTTATTGTATGTAAAACGGATAGGCATTCTGAAATATAGCTGATGCTGTTTAAACGAATATCCTGAATTAAAAGATAAAGAAATATCTTTATTTAAAGAAAAATTATAACTGCCGTTGATTTTTAATTTGTATGTTATACCCTTTCGCCCGCTGTAACTTAATTCCAATGGATTTAAAATTGGAGATATTCTAAAAGCGCCCTGGTTGTTGGTTCCAAAGTTACCTTTTGTGCGATTGATAATGTGATCACCTAAAACATCCCATAAAACTTGGTCCCAACGTTTGTTTTCTTTGACATTCTGGATTGTATCAGTTGTGTTATTATAGCCATATTTGATATAAGCATCTTTAAAGTGGATAGGCAGCGTGTCTGGCCTTATTTCTTCCATTAATTTGATGTCGTGTGAATTTATTATTGAATCGGGTAGGGTGATAGGATTATCATAAACCGAATGATAAGATGCATGAATTTTATTTCCTATAAAATGAAATACGGCGTCAATATCGCATTTCTTAGGTAGTAATGAGTATATACCATATTTGCCCATTAATACGTCTATATGAAACTTCACCATATCGTATTCGCCCATAAATTGCATTCGTATAATTCTACCTGTAGTTCTTTCGACAATTGCAGAACCACTTATCATTTGTGTATTGTGGAGTTTTGGTCTGAAAACAATTTCAGAACGATTGTCTGTTAAACTTGTAATATCGTATTTGTATAGCTTTGTATTATATGTATTAAATGGAGAAAGAATTTGATTGTCTAATATTGTTACATCATAAATATTCGGCATCAGATATTTCAGCAATGTAGTCATTGCATTTTTATGATGGGGTATGGTTCCAATATTTAATTGGCGTGTCGCTTCAGAAATGTAATTGTCTTTAATATATATATTGCTGTATGTTTCCCCTACATATTCTCGCCTTCCTCTTGATATCGCATACATGGAAGGTATAGCCATTAATGTAATATTTCTTTTATCTGTTTTAAAATAATATCTTAAATAGACATTTGTGTGGATTCCTTTTACTTCTTCTGATACACTTTGTTTGTATTTCAGTACTCGTTGAAGTATTAGCGAGTCTGATGTCGTTTCAGCTTTTGTTCTGTACGGTATAAGACAGAAGACTAAAAGAGATGTTAATATGATTCTTTTAATAATTTCCACTTTGCAAATATACATGTTTTTTTTCAAATCGAGTTATTTCTATATATTATATACTTTTAAATAGGCAATGCCTGTTTTGCTTGTTGTTCAGATAGTTGTCTATTGTAAACATTTGATTTATTTATAGCCTAATAGACGTTGATTGTATGAATTTGATATTAGATAATAGATGTATCTTTGAAAATTACAATATTTATCTTATCAAGATAGATTTATTGATAACTGTAATTAACTTTACAGAAAAATTGCACAAATAATTTTGAAATGTGCAAGTAATGATTTATCTTTGCACAAATTTATTATTTTTGTGCAATGGAAAAAATACCAAGTTTTAATTCGTTTATAGAGAAAAGCATTATTGATAATTGGGATTTAGATGCTTTAACTGATTATCAAGGTGTAACACTTCAATATAAAGATGTTGCAAGAAAAATTGAAAAGTTGCATATAATGTTTGAAAACAGCGGTGTTGTAAAAGGTGACAAAATTGCCATCTGTGGCCGTAATAGTGCAAACTGGGCTGTAGCTTTTATTGCAACACTTACGTATGGAGCTGTTGCTGTTCCTGTTTTGCATGAATTTACACCGGAGCAAGTTTATAATATAGTAAATCATAGTGAAGCAAAACTGCTGTTTGTCGGAGATGTTGTTGCTACAACTATAGATGCAACAAAAATGCCAAGTCTTGAAGGTATAATATATATACCTGATTATTCATTGGTTGTTTCGCGCACAGACAAGTTAACATATGCACGAGAGCATCTAAATGAGTTGTTTGGAAGGAAATATCCTAAGGCATTTAGAAAAAATCATATACATTATTATATTGAACAAAGTCCTGATGAACTTGCTTTGATTAATTACACAAGTGGAACAACGGGTTTCTCGAAGGGTGTTATGTTGCCGTATAGGGCATTATGGGGAAATTTGGATTTCGCAATGAATGCTTTAGGAAAAAATATTTCCAAAGGTTCAAACACTGTAAGTATTTTGCCTATGGCGCATATGTATGGAATGGCTTTTGAGTTTTTGTTTGAATTTTGTCATGGATGCCATATATTCTTCTTGACACGTGTACCAAGTCCTGCGATTATTGCACAAGCATTTAAGGATATAAAACCGGCAATAATTTGCATCCGTCCGTGGCACTCCATGCAATCGGGCATGCAACAGCCTGACTGTCAACGCGTTGCAAAAGACCATCTTTCACCCTGTCAAAGGGCACCTTTTAGACGGCAAAAGGCCACCTTTCGGAATCCAAAAGGTGGCCTTTCGTAAAACTTGATGCCATATGCCCGGCGTAAGAGCCGTGCCGCAGGCAGCGGATACCGGCAAGCGGCAGCATGCCTGTGGGCGCTTTAGCGTGTTTATTAAGATGTTTCTTTATGCCGTAGCTATGCCTGTCGCCGGTTAAAAACCAAAGGTCTTGACAACCTGACCGCCGTAAGTGGCAATGCTGACCTGCACCTCGTCGCCTGCCGACAGCTCTATGGGGATATACTCCACGGGGATGCTCATGTAGAGCTTGGCCGAATAGTATTCGGGCACTGATGCCTGGTCGTGATACAGCGTGAGGCGCACAAGGCGCGTGCCGTCGGTGCGCGTGTCAATGCCGTCGCATGCCATGCCCACCGTCTGCTGGCCGTATTCGCCGTCAACGGTGCCGGTCTTCACGCTCAGGTCGAGGTTGATGTATTTGCCGTTATGGCTTTTCCATGCACTCTCGAACACCACGGGGTCGGTCTTCATGCCTCCCTTTATGTCGGCGGTTGCCGTAACCGCAGGCGTAAGCACCTGCGTCGCGCCCACCGGCTCGGCCACATACTGCCCGTTGCCGTCCTTCACCTTATTATAATATATAAGCGAACGGTAAGCCGTGTCGGGCTTTTCTGCCCAGTCGAGCTTCACGCTCCGCGTAAGCCAAAGCCTCTCGTCGCGGTCGGTTACGATGCTCACCACCTTTGCCGACGCGTCGGTCTCGGCCTCAACAAAGTCGGCCACCATATACGACAGGCTGCCGTCGCCCGTATCATAGCTGTCGCTGCTGCACGCCATGAGCAGTGCAACGAGCGGCATCAGCATAAAAAAACGTCTTATTCTCACTCTGAAGCCTTTATAAAGTTCCTGGCCGGATTGGCATACATCGTGAGCATCCGCTCGCGCAGATATGCCTCGTCCTTGTTCTCAATATTTATTTTGGCCATCTGTCCGTCAAGATATTTCTCAAAGGCAGCCCTGTCCTCGTCTGTATATTTGTCGGCATGAGCCGTGCCGCCGTCGAGCGTGTCGAGCGCCACATAGTTGAGCGGATAGAGCCTGTAGTTGCGGTGAATCTCGTGGTCGATGTGTGCCGCAATGACGTCAAACACCTCCGTCTTGGGCATTTCGGGGTCGAGCGTGTCGAGCCATTCGTTGATGCACGGCGCACAATGGTAATGCACACGGCCCTTGTTGCCTGTTATTCCGGTCTGCATGCTCACCACATCGTCCTGTGCCGACTTCTTCCAGCCTGCAATGTCGCGCTTAAGCTGAAACTCCTGAGCCTTCAGGAAGTCGCATGGGTCGAGCTCATACGATATGGCCATCGGCACAATGTGCAGCCTCTTCAGCTTTTCCACCACGCTGCCCTTGCCTCCGCCCATGGCCATCATCTTCAGAATGGCCGGCTGCGTGCGGTCGTCAGAGTCCTTGGCGCGGCCTTCGCGCTGTGCAATCCAGATATTGTCGTGCTTCTGCTCCATCACGAAGTACATATAGTCAGACATCACCTTGCTTGCGGCAAGCGTCTCGCGAGGCGACAGTCCGCGCTTCACGATGAACGACTTTACCACCCTTACCAGGTCTTTCACCCACGGCAGCGACAGCAGGTTGTCGCCTATGGCTATCTCGCAGGTGGTCTTGAATCCGTTGTCGATAAGTCCCTTGCCGAGGAAGGCAGGGTCGATCACTATGTCGCGGTGGTTGCTCACAAAAGTGTAACGCCTGTCGACGCTTATGCACGAAATGTCCATAGAGAAGCCCTTCGTGAACGAATCGACAAGCTTCTGCAAGAAAGCATAGCAAAAATTCAACTGGAACTCAAAATTAGTCTTGCACGAGTACATCTTCTTCTCGATCATCTCAAACGGCACTCCGGGCAAAACAAACTCAATAACCTTCCTGAACTGCGGATTGGCCAGCAGCCTTTCATAAGCCTGAGGAAGCTCTTCCGGCTCAAAAGGCCGTATCTCGTCAAACTCAACCGGAACTTTCATAGTACGAAAAAATTTTATTGTTAATCTGTAAAACGGTTAAAAGAGCCTTCAATCCCGGCTCTCTTAACCGTATATTTAAAAAGTTTCAGAATTTTATCTGAACTGGTTTTCCACGATGTCTGTCAGCACATCCGTCATGTTAAGGCCGGCAGCCTTAACCTGCTGCGGAATAAAGCTGGTGGCTGTCATGCCCGGAGTGGTGTTGATCTCTATCATGTTCACCTTGTCAACCTCCTGTCCGTCGCTGCCCTTTCCGCGGCTGATGATGTAGTCGATGCGGATTATTCCGTTGCAGTGGAGTATGTCATAAATCTGGCTTGTAATCTCGTTTACGCGCTTTGTGGTCTCCTCACTGAGGCGTGCCGGCGTAATCTCCTGCACCTGTCCGTTGTACTTGGCGTCGTAATCGAAGAACTCGCGCTGCGTAACCACCTCTGTTGCAGGCAGCACCACGGTCTTGTCGTGAGTCTTGTAGCAGCCTATCGATATCTCTGTTCCTTCCATGTAACGTTCCACCATCACATCCTCGCTCTCGAGCATGGCCTTGCGTATGGCCGGAGCAAGCTGGTCTTTGTTCTTCACCTTCGACACTCCGAAGCTGCTGCCGTCGGCCGCAGGCTTAACGAAGCAAGGCATGCCGATGCGCTCCTCTATCTCGTCGTCGCTTACAATCTCCTCATATCCCTTGCGTATCAGCAGGCTGTCGGCCACTCTTACGCCGTAGCCGCGCAGATACTGGTTAAGCACAAACTTGTTGAAAGTGAGCGCCTCAACAAGCACGCTGCTTGTTGAATAAGGCACATGCACAAGCTCAAAATATCCCTGCATAATGCCGTTCTCGCCCGGTGTGCCGTGTATGGTGATATAAGCATAGTCAAACTGCACCAGTTTACCATTCTCCATGAATGAGAAATCGTTGCGGTCAATGCGGGCTGTTGTGCCGTCAGGAAGGTTGACATGCCAGTCAAGGCTTCTCACAACAACAATATACACATTGTAACGCTCCTTGTCAAAAAAAGAGTAAAGGCCCTGTGCAGAGCGCAATGAAACCTCATACTCTGAGGAATCTCCACCGCACACGATGGCAATAGTTCTCTTTAAATTTGGCAAGTATTATTATTATTATTATTATTATTATCTGCAAA
>JABLTM010001914.1_pt1 | contig 14248 bp, 10 predicted proteins | sample 7160121 | NCBI WGS metagenome assembly JABLTM01 (sample SAMN14651224, study PRJNA627086) | human gut metagenome | isolation source: feces | host: Homo sapiens
GAATTATCATTTTTGTGCCTTATATATTATGGTGTTACTCTGAGGAAATATAGGCTATCCTATTTCTCCCATCAGCCATCTTAGGGCATTGATTCTCTTGATACCGTTGTAATCGGCAGTAGGGTCTTCATCAAGTGTAAGGATATACTTAGGATATTGGTCATTGATCTGCTGCAGAGATGCCAATTCACGTTTTAAGGTAGTCTCATCTCTAACGGTAGCAGCTACCTGATAATACGTGATATTGTTTTTATCAATCGCTACAAAATCTACTTCCAGATTATCCATCTTTCCTATATATACTTTCTGCTGGCGATGGAGTAGTTCCAGATAAACGATGTTCTCCAGGATGCGGCCGGCATCGAATGAGCGGGAACCTAGGAGCATTCTTCTCAAACCGACATCTACTAGATAATATTTACCCAATGTCTTGAGCAGCTGCTTACCCTTGATGTTGTATCTTTTGGTTTCATATACGAAGAAGGTTTCGCAGAGTGCGGTCAGATATCGTTCTACGGTTTTCTGGTCTATTTTCCTTCCATCGGCAGTCATGATGTCGGCTATGCGCTTGGTGGATAGGATGTTGCCGATATTGTCGGCTGTGAAACGGATAACGCTTTCCAGCATCATGACATCGGGTAACTTCTTCCTGCTCATGATATCCTTTACTACAATGGTGTTATATACGCCATTCAGGTAGTCGCTGATTTCTGCGGGAGTATCCAGTTCAAGGGTATATGGAAAACTGCTCCTTGTGATGTAGTCTGTATAGGCTTTGGGAAGATTGTCGGTTCCTCCGATACCTTCAACATACTCTCTGAATGAAAGGGGAAGCATTGCGATTTCCACATATCTTCCGGATAGTAACGTGGCGATTTCGCTTGACAGCATATAGGCATTCGACCCCGTAATATAGAGATCTACCGTTGGCTTCAGGTTGAGGCTGTTGATGATGTCTGGGAAATCTTCCACATGTTGTATCTCATCAAAGAAGATATAAGTCATCTTGTCTTGATGAATTAATGGCTTGATATAAGCGTATAAGTTATGTGGATTACGAAGCTCATAGAAGTCGTAATCCTCGAAATTGAGATAGATGATTTGGTCGGCACTGACACCTTGCCTCTTAAGCCAGTCACGATAAATCTCCATAATGGTGGATTTACCGCAACGGCGAATGCCGGTTATCACTTTGATAAGAGACTTGTCTTTGAAAGCGATCAGTTTATTGAGATATTCCGTTCTTTCTATTCGTTTCATATCATTTCATTGCTCTTTGATTATATATTTGCTGCGAAGATACTATTTTTTTAGGATAAATCATCCTAAAAGTAGAATATTTAAGAAAGTTTTAGGATGAATCGTCCTAAAACTTTTGAAATTAGAGAAGTTTTAGGATGAATCGTCCTAAAACTTTTTATCTATCATATTTAGGTATTTCTGCGAAACCATCATTTTTAGGTATTGCAGATTACGGGAAAAGGGCGTATCTTTGCACCCGAAAATAAATGTAACTAAAAGTAATATAGACAAATGAAAACAACAATCGTAATTTATGGCTCTTCTACTGGCTCATGCCAGTCGATTGCCGAAACCATCGCCTCTAAGTTGGGCGTGGAAGCTGTAGATGTAGCTAACATCGATGACGCTACTATCACAAGTCATGAGAATCTTCTTCTCGGTACTTCTACCTGGGGTGCCGGCGAGATGCAGGACGACTGGTATGATGGCGTGAAGACATTGAAGAGTGCCGGCTTGGCTGGCAAGACTGTGGCCCTGTTTGGTTGTGGCGACAGCGAGTCTTACCCTGATACATTCTGTGGCGGCATGAAGGAACTCTATGATGCTGCCGTTGAGGCTGGTGCTACCGTATTGCCTGGTGTTTCTACAGACGGATACACCTATGATGACAGTGAGGCAATTGATGGCGACAAGTTCCTGGGACTCGCACTCGACGAGGTGAACGAGGACGACAAGACAGAGGAGCGTATCGAAGCCTGGCTCGAGGACATCAAGCCAGCGTTATAATTTTACAAAAATATTTTTCAAGAATTGGAGAATGATGGAATTCTCTGATTCTTGGTTTAAAAACAGATAAATTCGGATAGTATGCAGCAGGAAATCGCAACACCAGTAGATTTGAAGGTTCTGATGAATCATATATATGAATATAAGAAGGGCGTGCGCCGCCTGGTGCTCTACACCTTCAACAAGAAATATGAGTCTTTTGCCATAACTAGATTAGAGCGTCAGAACATTGATTATATCATCCAGCCGGTTGGCAACGACCGTCTGAATCTCTTCTTTGGTAAGAAAGAATGTCTGGATGCTATCCGCATGATAATCACCAAACCGTTGTGCCAGCTTACGCCGGAGGAGGATTTCATCTTGGGTGCCATGCTGGGATATGACATCTGCGCCCAATGCGAACGCTATTGTGAGCGCAAGAAGAAGGTTTGCTAAACTTTTCTTTCATCTTCGTAATGTTTTATGTTTATAAGTAGAAAGAGCGTGATTGCCGTAATGGTGATTACGCTCTTTCTGCATATTTCGGAATAATTCCTCTTTTTGAGAGCTGAAATGAAAGAAAAAGTCCTGAAAACACTACTTATTTATTAGTACAGACTATATCTATGCGTTTAACCTGATACCTAATTCTAAGTATAAAAAATGTGAAAATCACAATTTCTCGGTATTGTACAATTTCTAAATAAGTCTTACCTTTGCAGCCTGAAAAAAGGAATAGATATGAAAAAAGGATTAGGAAAAATCAGAAAGATTAAAAAGAAACACATCTTCCTGGCCTTGTTGGCCGTGATTGTTCTGGGAGGTTTGGCGAAGGCTTACTCTGCCTGGGTGGGTACTACCCGCATCGCTTTCCTCAACTATCAGGCTATTGCGCTGGGACAGATTTCGCATGCCAACGACAATGCGATGATTAAACTGAGTGAGATCACGACCGATGATTTCGATCATCTGGATGATTACGATATGATTATCGTGAATGGTATGGGACTCCGAATCGACGAGAACCAGCGCAAGCAGTTGGAAGAGGCTTCCTATAAGGTGCCGACCCTGACTCATGCTGCTACCAACCCAGCCAACAATATCGTATCAGTAGATAATTTCGATGCCGATTATCTGATGCAGTACATCGAGAACGGCAGCAAGAAGAATTATCACAGTATGCTCGCTTACATCCGCAAGTTTATCGACGGAAAGAAGTTCATGGCTCCAGAACCGGAACGTGTGGATGAGCGACCAGACTATCTCCTGACTCATTTCGACCCGAAGGATGAAAAGGGCGATGAGCTGGGTTTCAACAGCATCCGTGAGTACAATGCCTTCCTGGCGAAGAACGGATTATATAAGAAAGGTGCTCCTACCATCTTGCTCACCGGTTTTATGGGTGCGGCTCCTGATATGGAGAAGGCTTTTGAGAAGAAGGGATTCATGGTGTATCGCATCAACCAGCTGCAGAGCTTTATCGCCGGTCATCATGCTGACAGTATCCAGGCGAATGCCGTAGTGAATATGGCGCATGGCAGACTGGGCGATTACTTCGTAGAGTTTCTGAAGCAGAAGAATATTCCATTGTTCTCACCTCTTAATATCAACCGCTTGACCACCGATTGGGAGAACGACAAGCAGGGAATGAATGGCGGTTTCATGTCGCAGAGCATCGTGACTCCGGAGATTGATGGTGCCATCCGTCCATACGTGGTTTTCGGTCAGCGCATCAACAAGGAGGGCTTGCAGGAGGTTTACGGCATCCCAGACAGAATGGAGAGTTTTGTGGAGAGCGTGCAGGGCTATGTGAATCTGAAGAACAAGAAGAACAGCAGCAAGCGTATCGCCATCTTCTACTTCAAGGGTCCGGGTCAGAATGCACTTACCGCTTCGGGAATGGAAGTGGTTCCATCGCTCTACAATCTCCTGGTTCGCTTGAAGAATGAGGGATACAATGTAGGCAAGTTGCCAGCCAATCCTCAGGAACTGGCAAAGATGATCCAGGCTCAGGGTGCCGTCTTCGGAACCTATGCAGAGGGAGCCTATACCCAATTCCTCCAGTCGGGACATCCAGCCCTGGTTACTGCCCAGCAGTTTGCCGGATGGACCCAGAAGGCTTTGTCTAAGAAGATGATCAAGGAGCTGAATCAGCTCTATGGTTCCTTCCCTGGCAAATATATGGCTACCGATGACGGTAAGTTGGCGGTGGCAAGACTGCAGTTTGGTAATGTGGCTCTGCTTCCACAGGTGATGGCAGGCGTGGGAGGCGACTCCTTCAAGATTGTGCATGGCACCGACCAGGCACCTCCTTACACCTATGTTGCCTCTTATCTCTGGGCTCGTTATGGTTTCAGTGCCGATGCGCTCATCCATTTCGGAACCCACGGCTCGCTGGAATATACCCCGAGAAAGCAGGTGGCACTCGACAGCAACGACTGGAGTGACCGATTGATTGGTGTGGTTCCACATCTTTATATATATACCATCGGCAATGTGGGCGAGGCGATGATTGCCAAGCGCCGTACCTATGCCCAGACCCAGAGCTATCTCACTCCTCCTTTCAAGGAGAGCGAATTGCGACAGACCTATAAGCAGTTGAGCGATGCCATCCAGTCTTACGAAAAGAAGGCATCTGCCGAACAGTCGCTGAAAGTGAAGGCGCTGACCGTGAAGATGGGAATCGCCCGAGAACTGGGACTCGATGCCAAGCAGATGAACAAGCCATATTCTGCAGATGAAATCGCAAGAGTAGAGAACTTTGCGGAAGAGTTGGCAAACGAGAAGATTACCGGCAAACTCTATACTCTGGGTGTGCCATACGATAACGATGATGTCCGCACCAGTGTCTATGCGATGGCTACAGATCCTATTGCCTACGGAATGCTGGCTGTGGATAAGTTGAAAGGTCGTGCTCTGGAGGGCGTGGAGAAGCATAAGCAGCTTTTCGACCGTCTCTATCTGAGCAAGGCACGCAATACCGTGACCCAGCTTCTGGGTTCTGCCTCGGTTTCTGATGAATACATCTGCCGTTATGTAGGAATCACTCCTGCCGAACTCCAGATGGCCCGTAAGGTAGAGGCGATGCAGGCAGCTCCGGATCCTATCCAGATGATGATGCAGATGGCAGACCAGATGGGTGGAGCGAAGGAGGCGAAGCCGAAGAGGGTGGACCACCGTACGGTAAGCGAGCTCCGTGCTGCCAAGGTTTCTCATAAGAAGAAGATTCCGCAGATGAGTCGTGAGGCTTTTGAGAAGATGGAGCAGACCGGTCGCTTCCCTGACAAGATGATGGAAGCCATCAAGAAGGGACAGAAATGGTATCAGGAAGATTTGAAGAAGGCGAAGATGGCGAAAGCCGGCAAGGGCAAAGCATCTCAGAAATCTTCTAAAGATAAGGGTATGATGATGTCGAAAGCACCAAAATATACCCGTCGGCAGATTCATCTGGCTCAGGCGATTACTACCGTAGAGCATGCCTTGCAGAATGTGGGCAAGTATTCGGAGGCGCTCCGTCAGAGTCCGTTCAACGAGATGTCTTCTCTGATGAATGCCCTGAATGGCGGCTTTACCGCTCCATCTCCTGGTGGTGATCTGATTGTGAATCCGAACACCCTGCCTACCGGTAGAAACCTCTTCTCCATCAATGTGGAGAATACACCTTCGGAGGATGCCTGGGAGAAGGCAAAGGAACTTTGCGACAATACCATCAAGATGTATTGCGAGCGACATAAGGGTGAATATCCTCGTAAGGTAAGCTACACGCTCTGGAGTAGCGAGTTTATCGAAACAGAGGGTGCTACCATCGCCCAGATTCTCTATATGCTCGGTGTAGAACCGGTAAGAGATGCCTTCGGTCGTGTTACCGATCTGCGTCTCATCCCATCCAAGCAGTTGGGCCGTCCTCGCATCGATGTCGTGGTTCAGACTTCCGGTCAGCTCCGCGACCTGGCAGCATCCCGTCTCTTCCTCATCAACAAGGCGATTGAGATGGCGGCAAATGCCAAGGGTGATAAGTATGACAACCTGGTGAAAGCCGGTGTTACCGAATCCGAAAGAGTGCTTGTAGAGAAGGGTATGTCGCCAAAGGAGGCCCGCGAGGTAAGTATGTATCGAGTGTTTGGTGGCGTAAACGGCAACTATGGCACCGGTATTCAGGAGATGGTAACCGCAGGCGACCGCTGGGATAAGGAGAGTCAGATAGCCGAGGTCTATATGAACAATATGGGTGCCTACTACGGTGATGAGAAGAACTGGGAGACCGTTCGCAAGGCTGCTTTCGAGGCAGCGCTGACTCGTACTGATGTGGTAGTTCAGCCACGACAGAGCAACACTTGGGGCGCTTTGAGTCTCGACCACGTATATGAGTTTATGGGAGGTATGAACCTTGCAGTGCGCAACGTAACCGGTAAGGATCCGGATGCTTATCTTGCCGACTATCGCAACCATAGCAATATGAGAATGCAGGAGGTGAAGGAGGCTATCGGCATCGAGGGCAGAACCACCATCTTCAATCCAGCCTATATCAAGGAGAAGATGAAGGGTGGAGCCAGCAGCGCCAGCACATTCGCAGAAATCGTAACCAATACCTACGGTTGGAATGTGATGAAGCCAAAGGCTATCGACAAGGAGATGTGGGATGAGATATATAATGTATATGTCAAGGACAAGTACAATCTCGGCACCAAGGAGTTCTTCGACAAGCAGAATCCGGCTGCGCTGATGGAAATGACCGCCGTGATGATGGAGAGTGCCCGCAAGGGTATGTGGAAGGCTACTCCTCAGCAGCTCAAGGACATCGCCAAGCTTCATACCGAGACCGTGAACAAGTATAAGCCTTCATGCTCCGGTTTCGTCTGCGACAATGCCAAGCTGCGCAATTATATCGCCAGCAAGACCGATGCTGCTTCTGCCAAGGAATATCAGCAGAATGTAGAGCAGATCCGCGATGCTGAGGCTGCGAAGAACAGCAGCGACAAGGGTATGGTGATGAAGAAGGAGACGCTGAATGAGGAAACTCAGAAGACCACCACTGTGGTGAGCGGCATCGTTGTAGGTGTCATCGTCATCGTAGCATTCGTGATGTTGGCGATTCTGATTCGCAGAAGAAGAAAGAATATGGTTGAATAGAAATGGAGACATTAGTTTTAGTAATGATGATATTGGTTTGCTTCAGTTTTGTGCTGAAGCAGACCTTCCACGGAGTGAAGGAGATTATGATCATCTCGGTGCTCGTAGCCTTCTTCGTGGGAATGACCTGGCCACTTGCCATCGAACAGTCGAAGACGCAGATTGCGGCCTGGATAGCCGACCAGAAGCTGATGCTCGATATGGCGGTGCTGCTGAGTATCGATGTGGCACTCACGATGCTTTTCTGTGTGCACCACGTAGATCTGAAGACTTCGGAACATGTGAGTCGCCGCAAATGGGTGTTCTTCATCTTCCTGAAGTACTTCCCGGGTTTGCTGGTTTTCCCAGTGCTGTTCAGCGTTCTGGTGATGACCATCTTCCTGCTTCCCGGCGTATCGTTCCAGGTAGTGGCATGGGTGCTTGCCGTAGTGCTGCTGGTCTTGACGCCGGTATTCACCTATGGTTTGAGATGGCTCTTGCCGGAGCGACCAATCCGCTTGGAACTGCTTTTTCTGGTAGAGGTGCTGCTCGGATTGATGGGCATCATCGGTACGGTGAATGGCAGGACTGCGGTGGCAGGATTCAACAGTTTCGATGCCCTCTCGCTTCTCGGCGTTATCGCCATCGTCATCGTAGGAATGGCGATAGGATGGGCAATTTACAATTATCAAATTAAAAAATATAGAGTATAATGAATTACATATCAGACGTATTGTTTTGGATTTCCACAGGCATGCTGGTTCCTGTGATTATTTTGTTGATTTTCTTCTTCCTCAGAGCCTTGCTGCTCCTTGGAGGTTTCTTCGGACAGTATCTTGTAAAGCGCAAGTCGGGTGCGGAGATTCGTGAACAGATGAACACCCTGACGCTCGATAACATCGATACCCTGGGCGATCGCTTGCCAAAGAACAAGCAGGCTGTCATCGTATCCTATATGAAGAAACTCGTGGACAACCGTCAGAGCAAGGCGCAGGTGAACCGCATCCTCGACCAGTATGCCCAGTTTGTTGAGAAGGATCTTTCTCTTCCTTCTACACTCCTGAAGATGGGTCCGATGCTCGGTTTGATGGGTACTTTGATTCCGATGGGTCCTGCCCTGGTAGGTCTTTCTACCGGCGATATTGCTTCGATGGCTTACAATATGCAGGTGGCTTTCGCTACTACCGTAGTGGGATTGTTCTCTGCTGCCATCGGTTTCGTAACCAAGCAGACCAAGAACCGCTGGTACACCGAGGATATGAGCAACCTTGAGTTTATGGCAGACCTTTTGGAGGAAAGGTAAAAAGTAAAAAGGTAAAAAAGTAAAAAAGGCTTTTAAAGGTAAAAAAGTAAAGATATATAATTTATGAGACAGAGACGCAGAAATAGGCTTGCGCATGATGGCGAGGATGATGATCCGATGAGCGTAGTGAGCAACCTCTTCGATGTGGCGATGGTGTTTGCCCTCGCCCTGATGGTAGCACTCGTTTCGCGCTATAATATGACGGAAATGTTCAGCAAGGATAACTTCACGATGGTGAAGAACCCTGGCAAGGAGAATATGGAAATCATTACCAAGGATGGACAGAAGATCAATCGCTATACTCCTTCTGAAGACCAGAGCAGTAAATCTGGCAACAAGGGAAAGAAGGTAGGCATTGCTTACCAGTTGGAGAATGGCGAAATCATCTATGTTCCGGAAGATAAATAATCGGGGATTGCAAATCCCCTCAAACAGAAAATATTATTGTAACTAAAAGAAAAATAAAGAAAAATGAAAAAGTTTAAGACAATGATGGCCATGATGTTGGCTTTGGTTTCTATGTGTGTAGCATTCAGCTCTTGCAGCAGCGATGATGATCCTGTAGCAGTAGCTGCGGCAAAGGAAATTGCGGGTACCTATACCGGAAGTTTGGATATGACTGTAATGGGCACGGCTTCTACATACGATAACCTTACCATGAAGATTGAGGCTGTAGATGATGCTACAGTCAAGGTTACATTGCCAGCTTGTGGCGAGGGTATGATGGCTCTTCCTGCTCTGGAGGTACCTGCTGTGAAGGCTTCCGGTTCTAACGGTGCTTATGCTTTCTCTCAGGAGAACTATGCAGGTACTATTACCGTGAATGGTGCAGAGAAGAAGTACACAGTTACTTTGCATGGTACATTGAAGGACAAAACCCTGACCGTCAACTATTCTGTGCAGTATGGCAAAATGCCTATGCCAATGATTGGTAAGTTTGTTTGTACAAAATAAGAGAATAGTTTCTGGATAAACTTTGATATAACTCGATGAAACAAAAGATATTCGCACTATTCCTGATCCTTTGCGGATTGTGCCTGAATCTGAAAGCCGAAACCCAGGGCGATGTCGTGGGTAGGGTGCTCGATGATTCGGGCGCACCTCTAGCGGGTGCTACCGTCCAGATTTTGCATGCAAGGGATGGGGTAACAACTGATGAAGACGGATATTTCCGCATTCCTTACAGCAAGAATGGAGCGGTGAGAGTGAAGGTGAGCTTTGTGGGCTATCAGACTCAGACTTTCGTACTGAAAGCGGATGAGAGAAAAGGTGAGCAGCATGTGCTTCGCCTTCAACCGGATGCTACAGCTCTCGATCAGGTGGTAGTTACCGCAACCCGAACTCCGAAGGCTTTGAAGGATGCTCCTGTGGTAACCCGTCTGATTACCGCCAATGATATCAAGATAGCAGATGCTACCAATATCCAGGACCTCCTCACCGAGCAGATGCCGGGTTTGCAATTCGGCTATGCCATGAATCAGGAGACTTCTCTCAATATGAATGGTTTCGGTGGAAACGCCGTGCTCTTCCTCGTAGATGGCGAGCGATTGGCTGGTGAAACCATGGATAATGTAGATTATAGTCGTCTGAACTTGGATAATGTAAGACGTATCGAGATAGTAAAGGGTGCTGCTTCGGCGCTCTATGGCGCCAATGCCGTAGCCGGAGTTGTCAACATCATCTCCCGTGAAAACAGCGAACCTTGGACTGCCAATGTCAATACCCGCTACAACGACTTCAACAAGGAGTGGCGCCACGGTGGAAGCTTCAGCTTCAATGCCGGAAAATGGAATTCGCAGACCAGCATCCAGCGCACCACATCGGATGAGGTTCAGCTCACCAGTCCTTTCGATACAGAATCCAACATCCTCCATATCTATGGTGGAGAGACCTTCAATGTGAAGGAACGTCTTACCTACAAGCTCTCTAACAAGGTGAAGCTGATAGGTCGTGGCGGTTATTTCAATCGTATCAGCAAGCGCAGCAACTATGATGATCATTACATGGATTATTCTGCCGGACTGAAGACCGTGATGAATCTTTCGGAGAATGATAATCTGGAGATTTCTTACGGCTTCGACCAGTATGACAAGGCTCGATATGTGAATGATGAGCGTACTCACGACCACGATTATACCAACCGTCAGAACACCGTCCGTGCCCTCTATTCCCATATCTTCGGCAAGAATACATTGACGGTAGGTGCAGATTTCCTGAACGATTATCTTACCACCTATCAGTTTGAGGATAATGAATCAAAGAATCAGAATTCATGTGATGCCTTCGCCCAGTTCGATTACAATCCTTTGCAGTGGTTGAACATCGTGGCAAGTCTTCGTCATGATTACTTCTCTGCATCCAGCCAGCATGCTACTACCGGTCGTCTGGCTCTGATGACCAAGTGGAAGGGTTTCTCCATCCGTGCCAACTATGCCGGCGGATTCCGTGCCCCAACGCTCAAGGAGATGTATATGAACTTTGATATGGCAGGTATGCAGATGATTTACGGTAATCCGGATCTGAAGCCGGAGAAGAGCAACAACTACAACCTGGCGCTGGAGCATGCCGGAAGGGTGAAGAATGTTGGCTTCTTTACTGGTCAGTATAGTCTTACTCTCATGGGTTATTATAATAAGTATGATAAGCGTATCACTACCGAGGATTATGCCGATTATATCCCAGGAACCGGTCAGCCGGATGTGGCTTCGCGTTATTGCAACGAGGATGGAGTAGAGGTGAGCGGCATCGACTTCAGTGCCCAGTACCGTTCGGATATGGGTCTAGGTGTGAAACTCGACTACAGTTATCTCCATGTGGGTGGCAGAAGCGTAGATTCCCAGTTCTCCCAGCCTCGTCCGCATTCAGCTACCTGGCGTCTCGACTACGACCGTCAGCTCTGTTCGTTCTATCGCATCAATGCCGCTCTGTCAGGCAGATACTTGTCTTCTCCTGATACGAACATCAAGAAGCATGACAGCAGTTATCAGTTGTGGAAGTTCACGCTTCAGCAGCGATTCCTGGATGCCGTCAATCTGAATTTCACAGTAGATAATCTTTTCGGTTATACGCCAAAGAACTATTATTGGAGTTCGGCGATGACCACCGGTCGCACCTTCACGGTAGGCCTTTCTATCGATATCGACCGTTTCGTAAAGGTATTCTAATAAAAATAGCAGGGTGGACCAGTCTTCCATCCTGCTTCTTTTCTGATAGTACCGCCCTAACTATATAAAAATAGGTAGTTAGGGCGGTGTTATCGTTTATAGGTACGCCCTAACTATGTTAAAAAGATAGTTAGGGCGGTACTATTCTTGCAGATTTCATTTTTTTTGTTTATCTTTGCACCGATAAAATTTAGTATAAATGAAATAAAATCAGAAAGTTATGGATGCAAACGGAATAATAGGACGTGAATATGAGCAGAAACTCATTCTGGAACGTTGTAAAAGCAACAAGGCAGAACTGATAGCTATCTATGGTCGTAGGCGCGTAGGAAAGACTTTTCTGGTTCGAAAAATGTTCAACGACCAGTTTGCCTTTTCCTTTATTGGTATGTATGAAGTGAGCCGTGCGGTACAGCTGGAGCAGTTTCGGATGGCGTTGGCGCAGTATGCTAAGCAGACCGTGCCCAAGCTGAAAACCTGGTTTGAGGCTTTTGCTGCTTTGCGTGAATATCTGTCGGGCTTATCTCTGCAGGAACCGATTGTTCTGTTCTTTGATGAGTTGCCTTGGATGGATACGCCCAAAAGCAATTTTATCGCAGCTTTCAGTTATTTCTGGAATTCATGGGCTTCTATGGTCCCTCAACTGAAACTTATCGTCTGTGGTTCTTCCACCACGTGGATGTTGGCTAAGTTTATAGGCGATAAGGGCGGATTGTATGGTCGCGTTACCCGGCAGATCTATCTGGCTCCATTCTCTCTGGGCGAGACAGAGCTGTTCTTAAACGAATTGAAAGGCCTTGCTCTTACCCGCCAGCAGGTATTGGATGTGTATATGATATTGGGTGGTATTCCTTATTATCTTGATATGCTGGAGCGTGGTGTGCCGTTAGATGTGTGCATCGACAGACTGTTGTTCTCGCAGGATTCGCCATTACGTGGAGAATTCGATTTCCTCTTCCGTTCCCTCTTTAATGACTCCAAGCATTATCGCAAGATAGTAGAGGTGCTTTCTGAAAAAATGAAGGGGATGACCCGTAAGGAATTGATGGATGAGTTGAAACTGAAAGGCGGTGGACAGTTATCAGAAATCCTGGAGAATCTGAAGAAATGCGATTTTATCAGGAAATATGCTACCATAGGAAAGAGTGAAAGGGATGCCCTATATCAGTTAACTGACTTATACTCATTGTTCTATACCCGTTTTGTGGAAAATAACAGTGGGCAGGATAAGAACTTCTGGAGTAACATGCGCAATTCGGGAAGTAGAACAGCCTGGAGCGGTTATGCTTTCGAACAGGTATGCCTACATCATATCCCACAGATCAAGAAGGCATTGGGTATTTCTGGTGTTTTGGCGAATGTTTATTCCTGGTCCTGCCGTCCTTTTGTAGATTCTACTGGTGCAGAATGGCGAGGAGGTCAGATTGATATGCTGATAGACCGTGCTGATGGAGCTATCAATATCTGTGAGATGAAATATGCCAAGGATGAGTTTGTGATAGATGCCAGCTATGAGCAGCGGCTGCGTGACAGGATGTCTTCCTTCTCTGTGGCGACCAAGACGAAGAAGGCATTGCTGCATACTTTCATCACGACTTATGGGGTGAAGCAGAATATGCATAGTGGATTGGTGAATAGTGAGGTAAGGATGAATGATCTCTTTGGATAAATGGTATTTTAATGTCCGTTTTCAAAACTGATACTGCCCCCCATGAGATAGGGGGCAGGTCGGTGAAAAACGTTGAAAAATCGCCTAGAAATATCTCTTCTTCATTTTCTTCAAGAAATCCTTCGTGATAGGGAAGCCGGAGGCATCACCTATTACGGAGTCGGTATAACAGAAGGGACATTCGGCTGTAGGCGGCTCATCAGGAAGGTAATCCGTGATTTCGGATGGCGAGAAGATTTCGCCGCAGAAGAAACAGCCGCACTTTTCAGATTTTTCTATTTGTTCCTTGTTGCTGAAGCAGCAATCGTGAGCTTGGCGGAAGATTCTGTCTTTCTCCTCCTCTTCTTTCTGCTTTTTCTCAGCCTTTTCCAGATACCCCTTGAATCGTCTCTGAAGATAGAGCGGCACATGATAGTGAGGGGCGAAGACATACAGCGACGGAACATGGTCGTGGTACTCGTAACCAGGACCATCTATCACGGTATAGCTGTCGTCAGTTTCATCGTATGGCAGTTCATCCAATCCCCTTTTATCCTTGGCAGCCTGGTTTCTCTCCCAGATCCATTCGGTGGTAAGCGGAGTACCGACAACGATGGCAAGTTTCACCTCATTGCCACGATATACTTCCACGATGTCACCTTTCTGGAATCTAATCTGTTCTGCGTTTCTGCCTCGGAAGGTCTCGTCAGGATGACGGTCGTATGCAGGCAAATCGCAGACTCCGGGATAGTAAATGCTGAAACGCGAACAGCAGTAAGACCGGTCGATCAGTTTTCCCTCACCGTCATACACTCTTTCAGAAAGACATTCGCGGTCGTAGTGCAACAGTCCCATTGGAATCTCCGAGATATAATAGCAGAAGGTATCTAGCGGATAGTCGTCTTCCTCCTTCATCTTCTTGCGGTAAAGGACATCCTGGTGCATCAGTCTCTCTGCCTCCTCCAAAGTTGTGGTGAAGGCTTGCGGACAATAGGTGTTCACCTTATATTTCGGATA
>JABLTM010032126.1_pt1 | contig 14247 bp, 14 predicted proteins | sample 7160121 | NCBI WGS metagenome assembly JABLTM01 (sample SAMN14651224, study PRJNA627086) | human gut metagenome | isolation source: feces | host: Homo sapiens
CGGCGCGCGCGGCGGCAACCGCCGCCGTACAGGCCGCGCCGCCACCGCCGATGACCAATACATCGGCTGTAACTGTTCTGCTGGTTTTAAGCATATCGGTTCCTTTCTGATAACAATAAGGTTCAGACTAGATTAAAGTCGGTGTTTTTGTACGAAACAAGCACATCTGCCATATCTTCACCGTAGGCATCCGAGAAACGGCGCAGTGCCTCTGCGGAGATCGCAGCGCCTCCGGCGCCAAAGATGGAGGTGCAGATATCGCTGTAGGTCTTGAAGTTATGCCCGCAGTGATAGTCGAAGCCCTTGAGATATTCCTTGTGCTTTTGGTAGACAGCACCCTCCGGGAAATTGGCGTTACGCGCTGTCTGAATGCAGCAGTCGTGCTCGTGCAGGCTCTGCGGCACTTCATACACCAGCGCGGGATTGAAGCCGCGGACGATCGATTTGTCCAGATGCGTGCAGTAGACGGTCCCCGCCTTCTGCATCCCCATTTCGGCAAACTGCGTTGCCCAGGGGCACTGCGTTACGCGCTCGTCAAAATCCGGGGAATAGGATACGACATACCCCTCATTCCCACAGCCCTCATCCTTCACGCTCTGCGTGTTGACCCATTCGCCGTATTCGCGATAGGTGCTGAACGTCAGCGGCTTGCCATCGCGGATGGCTCTTTGCGCCATTCGGTTGCCGCGCTGCTCCGCATAGCGCTGCGTCGCAAGAATAAACGCCGCCTCGCCGCGCTGTCCGTACCGCTTTGTCAGCAGGTCGTAAAATGTCGCCGCAATGAAAGCGTGATGCTTTTCTGTAAATTCTTTCATGTTTCCCCGTTCCTTTTCTTTGTGAAGTTCTTCAGCTTGGCCGAAAATGTTATTTCATCGGACAAACATATGGCCTCTTCTCCGTGCTCTTTTCATGTTCATTTCTGACCCGGCGCAAAAGCTCCGCATCGGTAAGCAGATCCCATCCGGTAAGAGCAAGCACCTTGGCTGCCGCACACGCCGCGCGCGCACCGATCCCGGAGCCGCAGGCGGCAGTATAAAACCAGCTATGCCCAGGAGCGCCCACCACCGTGGAGGCGCCGGAGAAGCAGCCCACCGGGATCTGCCAGCTCACATCGCCAAGATCGGTCGATGCGCCCATGGCGCCGTTGCGATAAAAGCCATCATAAATGCCGTTGACCAGCCCGTCGGTCACATCGCCGTCCTTGAGGGAGTAATTCACAAAAGAACTCTCCTTACAATCCTCGGGGACCTGCCGGTACAGCTCGCCGGCAAACGCGCGGTCACTGTCCGTCCACCCCGGCGCGCCGACCTCCCGCATATGCGCAAGGATGTTTTCCGCCAGCGTCATATTCGGGAGGAAGGCATAGCATCCCGAAACAAAGGCTTCCTCGCACTGTGTCTGCGTCATCAGCGCGGCGCCCTTTGCAATGTTGACGAGCCGTTGATGCATATCGTCCACCAAAGCGCTCTCCGGAGCCCGGAGCGTATACCAGACCTGCGCGCGATCCGGTACAATATTGGGTGCCTTGCCGCCGTCTGTGATCACGTACTGAATCCGGCAAGAGGGCTGCACGTGCTCGCGCAGATAATTGGCGCCGACGTTCATCAGCTCCACCGCGTCCAACGCGCTCCGCCCGTTCCACGGGTCCAGACCCGCATGGGCGGTTTTCCCGGAAAACGTGAATTTCATGCTGCGCAGTGCAACACTTTTCCTCGCCCAAACATAACTGATATCATTGGGATGCCAGGAAAGCGCCGCGTCGCAGTCGTCAAAAAGACGGTCGCGGGACATCAGGACCTTTCCTTCCACAGTTTCCTCCGCCGGGCAGCCGTAAAAGCGGAGCGTACCGGGAAGCCCATCCTGTTCCATTACGGTTTTGAGCGACAGTGCCGCACCCAGCACGGCAGCGCCCAACGTGCAATGACCGCAGGCGTGACCGGGAGCACCGTCGCGAACGGGACGGCGCTCCGTGCATCGATCCTGAGAAAGTCCGTCCAGCGCGTCATATTCGGAGATCAGGCCGATCACCGGCTTTCCGCACCCCCATTCGGCGACAAAGGATGTCGGAACACCCGCGGCGCCGGGGAGGATGCGGAAACCATACTGTTCCAGCACCTGCTTGAGATATGCGCTGGAGCATTTTTCGTTGAAGGCGGTTTCGGCGAATTCCCATATTGCATTATTTGCATCAGCAAGGATCGCGCTGTTTTCATCGATCCAGCCCGAGATCCTGCTGAGAATAGTCTCTTTCATATTGGCAGTCCTTCCTGTTCCGGAGAGGAAAGTGCTGCGCCGGATACATCCCAGCGCAGGCACTCCCCTATTTTTTATTTAGCGGCCTTAGCAGACTTCTTCTGCCAGAGGATCGGGCGAACATACGTTCCGTCCGCCTTCTTCACACCGATCCCGGTCAGGCTGAGGATAATACCGAACACGATGCACATATAGCACATGGGCATGTACTGCCAGTACTCGCTCGGGACAACGCCAAGCTGCGCCGTAATGTAGGAGCCTGCCATACCCCAGGGGATCAGCGGTGCGATCACGGTGCCGGAGTCCTCGAAGGTACGCGTCAAATTGGCGCGGGACAGTCCGAACTTATCATAGACCGGCGCGCAGAAGCTGCCCATAACGGGATAGGTAACGTAATACGTAACGGCGACTAACTGGAAGATGGGGTGGATGATGTAGCAGGCAGCGGCAAAGCGGCCCGGGGTTTTTGCGATCTCCTCCACCTTGCCGAAGAGGATCTGCGCAGCGCCGGAAGCGCGGATGGGCGCGGCAAACACGGCAGCGCCGATAACGATGGAGACGGTAGACAGCATACTATTCATACCGCCGCGCTGGATAAGCGTATTGACGAGGTCGTTGCCGGAGTCGATCTTGCAGCCGTTTGCCATGACCCCACAGAGCTCGGCAAAGCCCTGACCCTGGAAGATCATGCCGAGAACGACGGCAGAGGCAATGCCTGCCGCGAAAGCGGGAAGCGCAGGTTTCTTCGACAGCACCAGCGCAAATACCACGATGGGGGGAATGAGCAGCAGTACATTGAAGTTAAACGTGCTGGCAAGGCCGTTGAGCAGAGATTCATACTGCTCACCGCCAATCACGCCGTCAAAACGGAAGCCAAGGACCACATAAACGATAATGCTCACCAGATATGCGGGGGTCGTGCTCCAAAGCATATGGCGGATGTGCTCCATCAGGGGGACCTCGCAGGAGGCCGCCGCCACGATGGTAGAGTCGGACAGCGGGGACATCTTATCGCCGAAGAAAGAGCCAACGACGATCGCGCCGCAGGTCATGGGAACGGGAATGCCGAGACCGATACCAACGCCCAGAAGAGCGACGCCTGCCGTGGCCAGCGTGCCCCAACTCGTACCGGAAACAACCGACATGATCGTGCAGATCAGGCAGGTGACAAGCAGGAAGATCTTCGGGCTGATCAGCTTGAGGCCCCAATCCATCATCATCGGGATCGTACCGCAAGCCATCCACACGCCGACGAGGATGCCCGTTTCAAGCAGGACGACAATGGGAGTTCCCATGCCCTTGATGCCCGCGGAGATCTCCGTCTCGATATCAGACCACTTTACGCCCTTCAGAACAACAAAGCAGGAGACCACTGTGGCAGAAAGCAGAAGAACAATGGTAGTATTCAGGGACAGCCAGAGCTTACCGACGATGATCGTTCCCAGTGACAGGATCACTGCTACCAGTGAGCTGCCAAAAGATAGTGTCTTTTTTTCCATATTGTGTGTTTCCCTCCTTATTATTTGTGCGTCGTTTGCACCTGTAAGTATCATAGCAGTTGACTTCTTGATTTGACCAGAATATAATCCAGATAACTGATATACTGGAAAAACTATAGCAAGAGAGGTTGTACTATGACTTTCAATCAGTTAAAATATGTAGTGGCTGTGGCCAAAACAGGGTCGATCAACAAGGCTGCCGCCGACCTGTTTATCTCTCAATCCGTGGTATCCACCGCTATTGCGGGATTGGAAAAGGAGATCGGGCACGACATTTTCGTGCGCAGCAACCGCGGTGTTGCGCTGACCCCCTTCGGGCACACCTTCGTATCCTATGTCTCATCCATTCAGGCACAGCTTGTACAGCTCGACAGCCTGATCCGGCGGGATTTTGTGCAACACGAATTCTCGCTTTCCGTCGCCAGCTCCGGTTACTATTTCCTCAGCCGCATCTGTGCAGAGCTGTTTGAGCGTTATCGCAGCATCGGTATTCGAATCGAGCAGTTCGAGGACCACGAAAACAATGTTGCAGACCTCGTCGACAGTCAGGCGGCGGAGATCGGGATCGTGCGCGTATGGAGCTGCTATAAGAATGCCTACCTAAAGCAATTGCGTGCCCGCAAATTACAGCATTTCGACATAGCGAGTCTCAGCATCGCCGTTACCGTCGGAGAGCAGAATCCGCTCTATCATCGGGAGAGCGATTTCGTCAGCGCCGCTGAGCTTCGGGAGCTACCGCCGGTAATGTACTCAAACATGGACTCGGGGCCCTACGCCGACATATACGACCGGCTTCATCTTTCCAACAAAGGGAGCCGTTTCGTAGTGTCCTCGCGCTCCGCTCTGTATGAGATCCTTTCCAACACATCCTGCTATTATCTCAATTCCGCCTATCCCTTCGACGTGCTAGACACCGGGCTCCCGAGCAACTACGCAAACTATCGGACTCTCAAGCTGGCCAACTGTGATATCACCTCCGAGATCATCTGGTTTAAGAGAGAGGATTATATCATGAGTCAGCTGTCAAATGAAGTGATCAATTCTGTTACCCGCTATTTTGCATAATCTGTAAAATAGATAACTGAAATCTAATTTCAAGATACCGTCCGCGCTGTTTTTCTCATTTTGTCATATTGACCCATATTTTTTTCGTTTTTTTTACATTTTGACAAAAAGAGCTCGCCTTAACGGACTCGGTGTCGCAAGCGATCAGCGTAATTCTGTTGCTCTCGCTGGAGCAAAATACTATCAACAATGACAGGAGCCATATCATGTACAGCACGGAAGAACTTCCTTTACAGGATCGACAGGATTTTTGGAATCCGCTCTACACCTCATTTTGCCGAACGATCTGCGAAAAATATAAAGTGGAGGGCGAGGCGGTCATCCGAAGAGCCGTCGGCAGCGTTGGATACTGGCAAGGAGAACAGCAACGGCGGGATTATGAACGGTCCGGGATCAGCACGGATCTGAACGCCTTCTTTCAAAGCGGTCGGGGCGCTGTTTGCGATCCCCGCTCCGTAGCGACCATTTATACGCAGACCAAGGAGGTTCGTCTGTGGGATCAATTCACCTGCCCCATGTCCAACTATTGGAAAGCGAACAACGCCGAAGCATACGGTCTTTTTTATTGTGAAGAATACATGAAGTCCTTCCTCAGCGGTTACACAGGGGGAAAGGGACAGTTCCATTTGAGCATGACCCTGTCTGATAAGCGGGATATGTGCTGCCAATTTGCTGCCTATCTTCGTCCGGCAAATCTTGATGCGCAGCAGCGCTGTACGGCCTTTGAGAAAAAAGCCGTGCCGGAGGGGGCGACCTCGATCTCCTTCGCCGATTATATGCAGGAAAAGGCCGTTCTTCTTTGCGTGTTTATCTGGAAGGAACTGGATGAAGCCTTCGGAAAGGAAGGCGCTCAGCTTTACACCAACGCGCTTCGCCGATTTGAGAAGGAGAGCGAGGCTATGCTTGAGGATATCGCATTCCGCCGCGGGATCCCGTGCGGCGGTGAATTTATCGCGCAGTCGTTCCCGTTTTCCTTATTCGCCGCATCTCCCCTGTGGTCCGCTCTCTCCGCAGTAAAGGCAAGCGAGCTTTTCCATGAGCTTGTGATCTCGCCGCTTGCTGCCAAATACTTGCAGGCAGCCGCCTGCGCAGTTTGAGGAGGCAAGTATGTATACACCGGAAGAACACTTTGTGATGAACCTTGCGGATATCTATTCCCTGCTGTTCGGATACATCGGAGACGGATTGATCCGCGCGTTTTCCATGCAGGGTGAGGCGTCTGTGCGCGAAGCGGCGCGGCGCTTCGGAAAGGATCGCGGAAGAACACTGCGGGAAAAGCATTTGAGCATCGGGGCAAAGATCAACATGAAAAATCTGTTTTCGCTGTATCCCGATCTGCCGAGCGATCCCCGTTTCCGCAGGGAGCTTCAATCTCTTGCGCCGCAGGAGCGGATATCTCATACGCTTTTCTGCCCCATGGCGGAAATTTGGGAAAGCCACGGCCTGAAGGAGCTCGGCCGCATTTACTGCGAAGAATTTCACCCCGCCTGTTATGGCGAATATGCCTACGGTCTCACGAGCGTAAACCTTGCCCGAACCCAAACGCAGGAGAATGACGCGTACTGCTCTTTTCGTGTGATCCTGCGTCCCGCAGACCTGCCCGCCAAGCTGCGAGCAACGTGCTTCGCGGATTTTGATCCGGATTATCATGAGCCGCCCTACGATCCGCAGCTCTGCTTGTCCGGGGTATTTTCTTGCCCATCCCTGGGCTATCATTACGGATTTCCGCAACGGCGGCATGGCCAGTCACGGCGCTGCCGTCGGCCTGCTGATCGGTCTTTGGCTTTTTTCGCGCAAGAATAAACTTCCTTATATCTGGTCGCTCGATCGGATTATGCTACCGGTCGCTATCGGCGGCGCCATCGTCCGTCTGGGTAATCTGTTCAATTCGGAGATCGTGGGGGCGGTGACCGATGTTTCCTGGGGGTTCAAGTTCGTTCGGCTTTATCCGAATGTTCCCATCGACTCCATCCCCGTGCAACACCCGACCCAGCTTTACGAAGCGTTATGCTACCTGGTGATTTTCGGAATCCTTTGCTGGCTCTATTACGGACGTGACCTGGGCCGGCGTCGTCCGGGCGTGATGTTCGGCGTGGGGCTGATCGGGATTTTCCTGACTCGTTTTTTTATCGAGTTCATCAAGTTGGATCAGGAGGCTTTCGAGCAGGGTATGCTGTTGAATATGGGACAGTTGTTGAGTATTCCGTTCATTCTGGTGGGGATTTATATGATTTACCGGGGCATGCACCGCTCTCCGGTAGATCCCGATACGGTGCGGGTGGTTCGACAGCAGACTGTCCGGCAGCAGGGCGGCAGTTCCAAGCCACGTAAACATCGTCGTATGAAATGATGCAGGACGAGGTAAATAAGATTGTTTTCAATGCGCTGGCCGACGGACGGGAAATTCGAACAAACGCATCCCGGCCATGTCCTGCAACAACACCTTCCGGCTCACCAGATGGGTGTCAATCTCCGCAGGTTCCTCCATCTCCCCCAGAACCTTGCGACGCAGATCGTTCACGCGCCGCAGTACGTAGTCGGGATCGAAAAACCAGTAAGTCGCCTCTCCTGCAAATGCGAGCAGCGAAATCCGATCCCCGGCAAAACCGTTCAGGTTCGGAACGATCTCCACCTCGTTCAGCCGGTCGGCGGAAAGCTGACTGGAAATCTCGAATCGGCGGATCGAATCCACCTCTTCCCCGAAAAAGTCCAACCGGTAAGGTTTGCTCTCGGAAAAGGAAAACACGTCGAAGATACCGCCACGCAGCGAATACTGTCCGGGTTCGTAAACGAAATCCACCTTCGTGAACCCCGAATCGGCCAGCAACTCCTCCAGCTCTCCGATCGCCAGCCGGTCGCCGACCTTCACCCGCACGGTTTCGCGCCGCATCGAGTCGGGGTCGGTCACCCGTTCGGCCAGAGCTTCCGGATAGGTACAGATAATCCGGTATTCGCCCGCAGCCATTTCCCGACGCAGAGCACTCAACGCCGCCGTCCGCTGCACGACACCCTGCGCATCCTCCGTACCGTAAACGATCGAACGCTTGTAGGAGCCCGGAAAAAAGTAAACCTGTTTTTCGTCGAGCAGGGCATAAAAATCGTTGAGCAGGTAGGCCGCCGCATCGCGGTCTTCCGCCACGAAGACGTGCGTACCGCCCGTTCGGGCGATCAGGGCAGCGGCATAAACCGAGAGAGCCCCGCCGACCATATCGCGCAGAAGAACGGTCCGCCCCGCCGAATCGTACGCACGACGCATCGCGCCGAGAGGCTCCGCTCCGGCGATCAACTGCAAGATATTCGGTTTATTTCCGGGACCCATATTCCGCCCAGCTAAAAGATGCCCTGCAGGAATCGATTCCGCAAGGCGCTCAAACGATTATTCAACTCCGTGTATTCGTATCGGCTGCAGATCGTACCTGCGACCGAACATGTATGTCTTTCCACCTTCCGCCTTTGTCCGGCTCCGGACTTCGTCCGCCTTCCGGCCAGTAAAAGGGGCCGAATCCCATCCGGCACATCGACCGAGTCCATGCCTCCGCCCCTGCGGCATCCGGTATCTCTAATCCTTATACAGGTCTTTGCCCTCCTTGTCGTAGTAGTGGACATCGACGATACCGACGCTCTGGTCCGCCACGATCTTCAACTGGATCTTATACTTCCACATCCAGCGGCGGCGCAACGACCACAGGCCGTGATTCAAGTAGGTCGAAACGTAAGGGCTGACGCGCAACTTGATATATTTGTGCCCCGCATCCTGGGCCAGATAGGAGATCTTGTTCTCGATCTTCTTGTCGAGCAGAACGGTCGGCTCGATACGCCCCGTGCCGTTGCACGTGGGACAGACGTCCGTAACATCCTGCACGGCGACCGGACGCACCCGCTGGCGGGTGATCTGCATCAGCCCGAACTTGGTCAGCGGCAGCACCGTATGCTTGGCCTTGTCGGTGGCCATCAGCTTGTTCATCTCCTCATAGAGCAACTGACGGTTCGCAGCCTTGTGCATATCGATAAAGTCGATGATGACGATACCGCCCAAATCGCGCAGACGCAATTGCCGGGCGATTTCGCGTGCAGCGGCCAGATTGACATCGAAAGCCGTCTGCTCCTGATCGTCCTCCGCCTTGGTGCGATTGCCCGAATTGACGTCGATGACGTTCATCGCCTCCGTGTGCTCGATAATCAGGTAAGCGCCCCGGCGCAACGACACGTACTTGGCGAAGAGCGACTTGATCTGCTTCGAAATGTCGAAATTGTCGAAGATGGGGACGTTGCCCTTATAAAGTTTTACGAGTTTCTCGCTTTGCGGTTCGATCTGACGGATGTAGTTCTGAATCTCATGGTACATCGCTTCGTCGTCCACGACGATCTGCGAAAAGGCGCCTCCCAACGAATCCCGGATAATGGTGTTGGCCCGGTTCATCTCACTCATCAACTGGGCCGGAGCAGGGTTCTTGCGAATATTTTGCAGGGTCTTCTGCCATTTGTCCAACAGGGAGCGGATATCCTGTTCGATATCGCTGTCCTTGGCCTCGACAGCCGCCGTGCGGATGATAACGCCGAAATTCTTCGGCAAAACGGCGGCTGCAATGCCCTTGAGCCGCTTCTTCTCCTCCGCCGAGCGGATCTTCTGCGACAGGAACACCTTCGACGAAAAAGGCACCAGCACCACGTTACGTCCAGCCAGCGAAATATCGGCCGTCAGACGCGGTCCCTTGGTGGAAATCGCCTCTTTGGCCACCTGCACCATAACGGTCTGCCCCACCTGCAGGTAGGAGCCGATCTTGCCCGACTTTTCGATCGGCGGCTCCAGCTTCATCGCATCCAGGCGGATTCCCCGCTTGCCGGGCTGGTAACTCGCCACCAGCTTCTGCAACGAAGAGAACTGGGAGCCCAGGTCGAGATAGTGGATAAAGGCATCCTTCTCATGGCCGATATTGACGAACGCGGCGTTCAGCCCCGGCATGATCTTGCGCACCTTGCCCAGATAAATATCCCCTACGGCGAATCCCGTCTGGCACTGCTCCTTGTTGAGCTCGACCAGCACCTTGTCCTCGCACAGGGCGATCGAAATCTCGGTCGGGTTTACATTGACTATTAATTCTCGGTTCATATATATTTTCGTCCCGCAGACCGCGGCGACGATTCTGACATTATGGGGTTTGCGGCTGTTCGGCGTTCGGGAAGCACAGCCCGGCTTCCATTGTTTTCAACTCGCCTGGTCCGTAGAGGACGATATTGCGGCACATTCCCTTCGCAAAAAGCCTCTTTTGGCTTTTCGGGAGCGGATTCGATATACGGTGATACGTTCACAAACACATCGTCCTCTCCTTCCCGACGATCCGACACATCCCGCCCTGCGAACGGAGCGGGAATCGGAAAACAGGTAAAGCTAAAAGGGCCTCGCACCCTTTTAGCTTTATCTACCTTAATTAGCACTAAGGCGTACTACCTACTTTTTCTTGTGACGATTCTTGCGAAGACGTTTTTTACGCTTGTGGGTCGCCATCTTGTGACGCTTATGTTTCTTTCCGTTCGGCATAACTGTAATTGTTTAAAGTTTCTATTATTTATTTAACTTTTGCCGCAAAACTCTTTGCAGGCTTGAAGGCCGGAATGTTGTGGGCCGGGATCGTAATGGTCGTATTCTTGGAAATGTTACGAGCCACCTTCTTCGCGCGTTTTTTCACGATGAAGCTGCCGAAACCACGGAGATATACATTGTTGTTCTGCGCCAGGGAACCCTTGATGCTCTCCATAAAAGCCTCGACGATAGCCTGGACCTGTACTTTTTCAGCACCGGTACTTTTAGCGATTTCGCTAACGATATCTGCCTTTGTCATACTCTTTATATTTATAAGTTAAACTCTATTTCGGGACTGCAAATATAAGTTTTATTTGATTATATCACAACAAAGTAGAACATTTTTTTGCAATTCACCTCGCCCGCGTCGCGCCGCAGTTCGAAACCCCTTACTCAAATACCGGGCCATAAAACCGCGCTTCGATACCCGGCGGGCCGACCGGAGCCGGACCGTATCGAAGAATATCCGGAAAAAGGCAACGCATTATCAAACAACCCGATAGCCGGAACCGGACACCGCCGCCCGAAAGTTTCGTCCGTCGGGCACAATAAATTGCCCGAAATTCGCATTGTATAATTGGTAAAATCACTATTTTTGTAGAAGATAGGATCCGGTTCGGCAATCCCGGCGGGCAAGCCCGCAACCTTTCACTATCTTTGACATAGTCTTAGATAGAATGCGCCTCGGGAAACCGGGACAGGTTCCCGTTTTCTCCCGGCTTTCACTATCTTTGTTTCAACTAAAACCGCGAATATGGTCAAAATACTTTGGGTGGACGACGAAATCGAACTATTGAAACCCCATGTGCTTTTCCTCCGGGGAAAAGGTTACGAAGTCGATACCTGCAACAACGGATACGACGCGATCGACATGGCGACGGAGGGCAACTACGACCTCATCATCCTGGACGAGATGATGCCGGGTATGACAGGACTCGAAACCCTTCCGAAAATCAAGGAAATACGCCCCACTACTCCGGTCATCATGGTCACCAAGAGCGAGGAGGAGAACATCATGGACAAGGCCGTCGGGTCGAAGATCGCCGACTACCTCATCAAACCCGTGAATCCCAACCAGGTGCTGCTCTCGATCAAGAAGAACGTCCACTCCCAGCAGCTGGTCACCGAACAGACCACGGCCGATTACCGGGCGGAGTTCGGACGCCTCTCCTCGGCACTCCAGATGGCCGACAGTTTCGCCGACTGGTGCAACGTCTATCGCCGGATCACGAACTGGGAGATCGAGCTCTCCGATTCGACCGACCAAAGCATCAAGGAGGTCATCGAATACCAGAAGCACGAAGCCAACCAGGAGTTCTGCAAGTTCGTCCGCAGGAACTACTACGACTGGATCAACAAGCGTGACGAAACCACCCCGGTCATGTCGCATACGCTCATGCGGTCGAAGATCTTCCCGGTGGCAGACGAGAATCCCAAGACCACGCTGCTGCTGATCGACAACTTCCGCTACGACCAGTGGCGCTCGATCAGCCCCCTGCTGCGCGGCTACTACGACATCGCGGCCGACGATTTCTACTGCGCGATCCTGCCCACGGCGACCCAGTACGCCCGCAATGCCATTTTCGCCGGCCTGATGCCGCTGGCCATCGACAAGCTGATGCCCAACAAGTGGCTCAACGACAACGAGGAGGGAGGCAAAAACCAATACGAAGAACAGTTTCTGCAACGGCTGATGACCTCCAGCGGCAAGAACTACAAATACACCTTCGACAAACTGGTGCGCCCCGAGGCGGGCCGCAAGCTGATCGACAACATCCAGCGGATTTACGACGCCGACTTCTCGGTGATCGTCTATAACTTCCTGGACATCCTCTCGCATGCCCGCACCGAAACGGACATCATCCGCGAACTCACCGAGGACGAAGCCTCGTTCCGCTCGCTCACCCGTTCGTGGTTCGAACACTCCGACCTGCTGACACTGCTGCGCCTGCTCTCGGAACGCGGACACACGGTAATCATCACCTCGGACCACGGCACGATCCGCATCGACAATCCGGTGAAGGTGACCGGCGACCGCGAAACCTCGGCCAACCTGCGCTACAAAACCGGCCGCAACCTGGCCTACAACTCCCGCGAGGTATATGAAATCACCCGCCCGGAAGACATCCAGTTGCCGTCGATCAACTTGTCGTCGAGTTACATCTTCGCCTACAACACCGATTTCCTGGTCTACAACAACGACGCCAACCGTTACATACGGTACTACCGCAATACTTACCAGCACGGGGGAATCTCGATGGAAGAGATGCTCGTTCCCTACATCGTACTAAAACCCAAACAATAAATCATGCAGACCATCCACATCGACTCTCTGGACGAATTGCCGCACGCAGCGGCCGCCGTCATAAACGCGCTCGAAGGACGCTCGGTCGTCGTTTTCCGCGGCGAAATGGGGGCGGGCAAAACCACCCTGATCCGGGAAATCGTCGCCCGGCTCGGAGCCGACGACACAGTGACAAGTCCCACTTTCGCCATCGTCAATCAATATACGACCCGCGAAGGGAAGAATATCTATCACTTCGATTTCTACCGGATCAACCGGCTCGAAGAGGCTTACGACTTCGGCTACGAAGAATATTTCTACTCCGGGAATCTCTGTCTGGTCGAATGGCCCGAGAAGATCGAAGAGCTGCTGCCCGAAGAGGTGATGACCGTGCGGATCGCCGTCGGCGACGACGAAGAGCGCACGATCGAAATCGACTGACTCCCGATTCGGCCCAATATCCCTGTATAGTACTTCTCAACACAGACTTCCCGCCCTCCGGCTCCAGCAGGCGAGATCATCCGGCACACGGTTGCAACAGAGAGTGTGTGATCCAGCCCGGCTCGAACGACCGACTGCCGAAACGAATATCGGGCGTAGTAAGTTTCCCCACCCCGCAACGTGAAACGGGAAGGAGTCGGGAACCCGCCGGTCAGATTCGGCTCGCTACACTTTATCATCCTTGCAGCAAATAGGGGGGGGGCAGGCTCAAACGACCGACATTCGAAGCATACGCAGAGGACACTTGTGAACTCTACCATGCAAGGAATAGGAAAACAGAAAGTTAAGTTTGGATTAGCGCTCGGCTTTCACTATCTTTGACATAGTCTTAGATAGGATGCGCCTCGGAAAACCGGGAACAAGATCCCGTTTTCTCCCAGTTTTCACTATCTTTGGCCCCGAAAAATAAGGGCTTCGAAAAACGGTCGCCCGGGAAAAGCGAAAAATTTGCAAAAAAAGACAACCGCCGCTTTTGACGACAAACACACGACAATGGAAAAATACGAATCGAAACACCAACAGATACTCCGCTCGGCGGAACAGATTTATACGGTCATCAGCCGCTTCGACAATCTCACTCCTGCGGTGCAGGACAAGGTCGAAGAGTGGCGGGCCGACGAAAACAGTTGTTCATTCAAAGTCAAGGGCTTCACCGTCAATCTGCAAATCGTGGCCAAGGAAGCTCCCAAATACGTCAAGATACAGAGCGGCGAAGACGGCGTTCCCATCGACTTCACCTTCTGGATCCAGTTGCAGCCGGCAGGTCCCTACGATACCCGCATGCGGCTGGTGCTGCACGCGGAACTGAATATGATGATGCGTATGATGATCGGAGGCAAGCTCCAAAAAGCGCTCGACCAAATCGCCGAAGCCATGGCCAAAGCCATGAACGGCAGCGCGATGTAATACCGATGTAATACCAAATACCCAACGAAAAACCCGGTGCGATCTGCACCGGGTTTTTCGTTGATACCCTCGTTCCGGACAATACCGCAGTCTGAAACCGATACGGCAAGGCAAATTCTCGCAGCACGCAAATAATACATGCCGTTTTCAATATTATA
>JABLTM010076238.1_pt1 | contig 14183 bp, 10 predicted proteins | sample 7160121 | NCBI WGS metagenome assembly JABLTM01 (sample SAMN14651224, study PRJNA627086) | human gut metagenome | isolation source: feces | host: Homo sapiens
AAATTAAAGAAATATTTTAAACTAATATCATATTTATTTAAGAAAATAATTTGAAGTATCATACAAGTTAACCAAAATAACATTAATCCAAATAATACAATAAATATTTTAGTCAATGGCTTTTTATTATTTTGAGTCAAAAGATTTTTTAAAAGCAAAATCAAAACACCAGATACAAATACTAATATCCATAATACAATTGAATCTGTAGTTGACATCGTTATATCACCTTCCTTAGTAATTTAATAAAATCAATTAAATATTTATTTTTAATTTTAGGCCACTTAAAACCACATTTTCTTAAATATTTAATCGTAAAATTAGATTTTAATTTTATAGTACCATTATAATTTAAATGATAATTACTGTCAAAATCATTTGCTATATTTTGTAAAGAACTCCTTTTTTCATCATTTTTCAAAATATTGATTGCCGTAGTTTTAAATTCATTTTCTGGCAATACCTTGACATTATAATCAAACTTCTTAATTAATTTTAAAAATTTACCCAAAGCAACAGTTTTATGATTATAGATATGAAAAACTCTATTTTTATCTGAAGGATGAGTTATAATTTTATATACAGCCTGTGCCGCAGAATCTACAGGCGTAAACTCTAAAGGACTTTTTAACAAGTAATCTGGAATAATTCCGAGTTTCATAAAAGCAGCAAGCTTTGTAACAAAAGCATTTTGCAAGATATTTTCTTGGAATAAACCATCACTTAATCTAGGCATCAAATTACCCATACGTAATATATAAGCATCAACATTTTTACTAATAGCATCAAGTACAGCAGCTTCAGCTTCAAACTTACTATGAGTGTAAACATTATCAAGTAATTGACCTATATATAAAGAATCTTCACTAAACTCAGGATTAACCAAATGTCTAATAGATTTTTTTAGTAAAACATATGATAAATCAAGTTTTTTACCAGACACGCCAGTAGTTGAAATATGATATAGTTTTTTATTAAAATCCTTACAAAAATCAATAATATATTTTACACTTGTAACATTAGTCATATAAAAATTATTGTAATTTCCAAAGTGAGCAACATTTGCGGCACTATGTATTACTAAATCAATGTTATTTACTATTTTCTGTAAATCTTCTTGAGATAGCCCAAAATTAGGTTTACAAATATCACCAGTTACAGGAATTATTCGGTTATTAATTAAATTATCATATTTATTACCAAAATAATAATTTAACTTTTGAGAAAGTTTTGTAGTTATAGACATTCCTGGCTCTTTTCTAACTATACAATATATTTTTCCATTCTCATTTTTTAAGAATTCATCCAAAATGTGTATTCCAAGAAAACCAGTAGAACCAGTAAGCAAAATGTTTTTAGGATGATATTCTTCTATTTTAGATTTCTTAGTTGTTTTATTTAATATATCTAGAGCTCCTCCAGGTAAATTTTCAAATTTATTTAATATTGGTTTATTATTATCAGAATTTATCTTATCTTCAAGTTCAGCAACAGTAGAAAATTTAAAAATATCTGAGTAAGAAACTTTATTTGTAAATTCCAATAATTCAATATTTAAGCTCATTGCAAGAAGAGAATCACCGCCAAGTTCAAAGAAATTATCATGGATTCCAATTGGCTTTGTATTTAGCACTTTTTCAAAAATACTTACCAATTGTTTCTGAAGGTCTGTCTTAGGTGGAACATAATTTTCTTTGCTAATATTTAAAACTTCTTTAGGCATTGGTAATTTTTTTCTATCAATCTTACCATTTGGTGTATAAGGAAAATCATCTAATGCAATATAGTAAGAAGGAATCATATATCTAGGTAATCTTTTTGCTAAATATCTTCTAAGCTCATCTACTGAAATTCTCTTATTAGCAACAAAATAAGCAGATATAAATTCTCTATTATTCATATTTTGTTTTACAATAACTGTTTTTTCAATATTAGGATATTTTGAAATTAATGCTTCAATTTCACCAAGTTCTATTCTAAGACCTCTAATTTTTATTTGATTGTCTTTTCTACCAAGACATAAAATATCACCATTTTCCAAATATTTTCCTAAATCACCACTTTTATACATGGTTTTTCCACTCATAAAAGGATTATTTAAAAAGCTTTTAGAAGTCAAATCAATATTATTCAAATATCCTTTTGAAACACCATCACCAGAAATATAAATTTCGCCAATAACACCAACTGGAACAGGCATCATATTATCATCCAAAATATACATCTGATCATTATAAAAAGGTTTGCCTATTGTAATAAAATCAGTATTTACCTCAGATAAAGTACAATAATAAGTTTCAGTAGGGCCATATCCATCATATATAGTAATATTACCTAAATCTTTTAACTCTCTAACTAATGTAATAGGAACTTGTTCGCCTGTTAATGTCAAATATTTTATATTCTTTAAAGCTGGAATACTATCAATATTATTTACAAATACTTGCATTACAGAAGGTGTAGCCTGGGTTGCAGTAACTGTATTTTTAACCATTAAATCATTTAAAAGCTTAGGCATAGTTTGTTCATCTTCATTTGCAATGACAACTTTTACACCTCTTTGAAGAGGAATAAGAGCTTCGTAAGAGAAGATATCAAAGCTTACTGTTGAAATAGACACAATAGCTTGATTTTTTGGTTCTTTCAAATATCCAACATAATCATTACAATAATGTGCAAAATTAACAAGTGTTTTTTGTGTTTGCAATACACCTTTAGGACGACCAGTAGAACCAGAAGTAAATATTACATAAAGCAAGTCATCCAAAGTATTAATATTTTCAATGTTCTCATTTGGAAGAGAATATATATCGTTATTATCCAAATCAATTGTTACCTTATGTTCAAAATCAATTTTGCTTTCAAGTTTTTTATTAGTAAGCAATACAGAGGCAGAACTACTAGAAAGCATATAATTAATTCTATCTTCAGGGAAACCTGGATCAATTGGAATATAAGCTCCACCAGATTTCATAACTGCAAGTATAGCAATAATCATCTCCAAAGAACGATTAACCATAACACCTACTAAAGATTCTTTCTCAACATGTTGAGTATTTCTTAAATAATAAGCTAAACTATTTGCTTTTTCATTTAACTCACGGAAAGTTAAAGATTTATCACCAAAAACTAAAGCAATATTATTTGGAGTTTTTTCAACTTGTTCCTCAAAAAGAGTAGAAAAAGTTTTATTTGGATAATCTTTTTGAGTATCATTAAAGCCATATAATATTTTCTGTTTTACATCTTCAGAAAGCATATCAATATCAGCAATTTTTATATTTATATTATTAGTAATAACATTTAGTATATTAACAAAATTTTCTGAAAGATTTTCAATAAATTCTTTGTTAAACAATTTTGTAGAAAACTCAAAAGTAAGATTAATAGTTCCATTTATAGGAACTGCCTCAAGAGACAAATCAAATTTTGAAGTTTTCGTATCAGGAATTTTATATGTAGCCTTAATACCATCAATATTTATATTTTCATAACCATTGTTTTGATAAATAAACATTACATCAAAAAGAGGATTTCTACTTGCATCTCTTTTAATATTTAACTTATCAACAAGGTCATTAAAAGGATAAAATTGATATTTAAAATCATCAACAAGATTATTCTTTAAACTTTCCAAAAACTCCAATACAGAAAGAGAATTATCTACTTTATTTCGTAAAGGAAATGTATTTACAAACATACCAATAATAGATTGCGAAGCTTCTAAATCTCTTCCTACACTAGGGCTACCAATAATTATATCATCTTGGCCAGTATATTTTGAAAGTAAAATATAATAAGCACTAAGAAGAATCATATATGGAGTAACATGAAGTCTTTTTGAAAGGTCATTTATAGTATCAAAAGTTGAATTATCTAGTTTTTTATAAACTCTCATACCTTCAAAAGATTGTGTTGCAGGACGAACATTCATTGTAGGCATATTAAGAACTGGAATTTCGCCTTCAAACTGTTTTAACCAATACTTTTCAGCTTCATTATAATTTTCTTTAAATACCTTGTCATCCAAAAGGCTAATAAAATCTTTATATGTAAATTCCAAATTTGGAAGATTTGCATCTAAATTGTTATACAATTGACAAATTTCATTTATCAAAATAGAAATAGACTTTCCATCTGAAACAATATGATGCATGTCAAGTAAAATGGCAGATTTATTATTAGTAAATTTTATAAATTTAACCCTAAATAATGGAGCTTTTTCCAAATCAAAAGGTCTTATAAAAGTTCTAAAAATTTCATCAAAATTATTAAAATCTGCATTATCAAGTGTCTCTAAATTAAATTGTACATTTTCATCAATTTTTTGTACAACAGTATTTTCTTCTATTACAAAATATGTACGAAGTGATTCATGTCTTTCAATTATTTTATTAAAACATTTTTCTAATTTATCAATATCAAGAATTCCATCAACAATAATTGCACCTGGAATATTATATAAAACAGAATTATTTCCTGAAATCTTACTGCTATAATACATTCTTGTTTGAGCAGAAGAAAGTTTATAATAATCTGCAGAAGCAACATGTTTTAAAACAGGAACACTTAATTTATTCATATTTTTACTAATTAAGTCAGATAAATCCATAATAATAGGGTGATCTATAATATCTTTTACAAATATTTTAGCATTAAATCTATTTTGAACTATTGCACACAAACTAATAGCCAAAAGAGAATCACCACCAAGCTCAAAAAATGAATCATCTAAACTTAAACTATCTTGTTTTAAAAGTTCACATAATATACTAATAAGTTCTTTATCAACATCATTTCTAGGTTTAATAATTTCTCTATTAGATGTTTTAAAAACTGGATCAGGTAACTTCTTTCTATCTATTTTTCCATTAGGAGTATGAGGAAGCATATCCATTTGCTTATAATAAGCAGGAATCATATATTTTGGAAGGAATTCACCTAAAGCTTTTTGAATTTCTAAAACATCAATTTTAGAATCAGCCGTAAAATATGCACATAAAACATCATGTGAATTTTTATCAACTTTTTTTACTACTGCACAAGAATTTATATAAGGCAGTTTATTAAGTTTATCCTCTATTTCACCGTAGTTCAACTCTAAGACCTCTAATTTTTATTTGAGAATCAGAACGTCCAAGGCAAACTAAATTACCATCCTTCTTAAAATAAGCAATATCACCAGTTTTATACATAATAGAATTATTTATAAAAGGATTGTTAACAAAAACATTATTAGTAAGGTCAGGTCTATTCAAATAACCGCTTACTTACACCATCTCCGGCAATAAACAAATCACCACTTACACCATATGGCAAAGGCATATTATTTTTATCCAAAACATAACATTGTGTATTTATAATAGGTTTCCCAATAGAGATATTTTGTTCATTAGTAACATCTTGAAGTGTAGACCATACAGCAGTTTCAGTAGGACCATACATATTATAAATTTTAGCATTAGAAAGTTTTCTTAAATTTTCTAACAAAGCAGAAGGAAATGGTTCACCACCAATTAACAAATGAGTAACATTTTTCAAAAAATCAGTGCTACTTCCAGAGCTAATAAAAGTTTGCATTCTGGAAGGAGTAGTTTGAATAATATTTACATTATTTTTTAAGCACAAAGTATTAAATAAATCAATGTTAGTTTGTTCTTGTTCATTTGCAATTACAACAGTAAGCCCATTTACAAGAGGCATAAGACTTTCTAATACAAATATATCAAAAGAAATAGTTGTAATAGAAACAATAATATCCTTATTAGTAAAAGCAAATTCCTTCATCATACCAAAAATAAAGTTAACAACATTTCTGTTTTTTAGCATAACACCTTTTGGAAGACCAGTAGAACCAGATGTAAAAATTATATAAATTAAATCTTCAGGGTTATTTATATTTTCAATATTTTTATTTGGCAAGTTATATATATTACTGTTTCCTAAATCAATTGCAAGTTTATTATCAAAGTTTACAGTATCTTTTAAATGATTAGAAGTAAGCAACAACTTAGCATTTCCATTTTCCAACATATATTTTATACGTTCTTCAGGAAAGTTAGGGTCAATAGGAGTATAAGTTCCACCAGCCTTTAAAACCGCTAAAATTGCAACAAACATTTCAAGAGAACGGTTAATCATTATACCAACTAAATCATTACGTTTGATATTATATTCATTTCTAAGTAAAAAAGCTAAACTATTTGCTTTTTCATTTAATTGTCTATATGTAAGCCTATCATCACCAAAAACTACAGCAATATTATCAGGAGTTTTTTCAACTTGTTTTTCAAATAACTGAGAAATCATACAATCACGTGGATAATTGTTATTAGTATTATTAAAAACATTCAAAATAGTATTTTTCTCATCAGGAGTAACAATATCAATATCACAAGAATTTATATCATTATTAGCCAAAATTTGTTTAACAATATTAACAATACGATTTTGAATACAAATAACATCATCATCAGAATATTTATCAATCAAATAATCATAATCAATAAATAAACTACCAGTATCGTTTATATCATAAATATGAATATTAAAATCGTTAGCACAATAATTGTTAAAAATCCAATCAGTTTTATAGTTCCCTAATTCACTATCAAATGCTTTAGTAACTTGATAAGAAATCAAAATATTATATAAATTAGGAATGTTACTATGTTCTTTACGAATATCCTCTAAAATAGAATTATACGAATATTTTTGATGTCTCAAAATCCCCATCATTTTGGAAGCAACCGTACTTGCTAAATTTTTAAAAGAACCATCATTAACATTTTCAAATCTGATAGGTACTGTATTAATAAACATACCTGTAGTGTGTTTTTCTTTGAAATTAGAACGGTTTAAAATAGGCGTACCGATAACAAAATCATCTATATTAGACACACGTCCAATATAAATAGAAAATATTGCCATAAAGAAATTAAAAGTAGAAATTTTATTTTCTCTACAAAAATTATTGATTTTAGACACAATATCCTTGTCAAGTTCAAAACTTAATCTTTTAGCTTTATAAGATATGTTTTTTACTCCATTAATTGAACCAGGAATAGTTGCTTGTTCTGGTATTGTACTAAAAGTTTGACTCCAAAAATATTTATCATTTGTGAATTTTTTACTGTTTATATATTCTTTTTCAGAATTAATATAGTCCAAATAAGAAAAAGTATCTGGATTAAAAACTTCATTATTTTTAATAGAATTATAGTTTTTTATAATTTCTTGAATTACCAAACCAAGAGCCCATGAATCAGCAATCAAGTGATTTACAGTCAAAATAATACATGCAAAGTTATCCTTAGATATAGCAAGTTTAAATCTAAATAAATCAGAATCAATAACATCAAATTTATATTCTGCTTCTTTTTTTTCTAACTGAATTACTTCAGACTCAGCATTAACATATTCAACATCAATATTGAATTTTTTATAGTCTGATATATATTGTTTTGCAACATTATTATCCAAAATAACATGGATTCTAAAACTATCATTTTGCCTAACAACATTATTAATAGCTTGTTTTAATATAGTTTCATCAACTTGTCCATATAAAGTTCCTGAAACACAGATGTTATTTACTGTTGTTCCTGCATAAAATTGTTCTGTATACCAAATTGATTTTTGTGGATTTGTTAATTCAAAAAGTTCTTTATTTTCCATATATATTACCCCTTCTAAGATACGTATAATAATTAAAAGAATTATACTATTAAAAAATATAATTTGCAAGCATTTTAATAGTAAAAAAATGGGGAAATTTAAACAAAAAAAGAAACCTCTTTCGAGGAAAAGAATACATTCTTTTTTTAAAAAGCGGATATGTTTTAATTACTTAAAAATTTTTACTAAAGCTATTAGCTTAATAATGAAATTAAAAGAAAATAAGATTGTAAACCAAAGATAGATGTAAATTCTATCATCAGAAATAACAAGTAATTTTCTAACAAAATAAATAAGTAATAAGGTTGTTAAAACAAACCGAATGACAACTGGTGCCAACGGACCAAAAAATAAAACAATAATAGATAAAGCTAGTACAACCAATTCCTTTTTAGTAAAAGGAAAGAGTTTTGCTAATGTTTTAACCGCTTTTTTTATCATATGAACCTCCAAAATCCCACAAGTTCAATGCAAGACAGTACATTTATTATAATTCGCTGTACCAACGAATAATAACTATATTATACAATAATTTACATAAAAATGCAATGCGATAGAAGTTAAAAATTAAGTTGCAATTCTTATTGAATTGTAAAAAATGAAAATAAAAAACAACTTGATTTATGTTTAACAATAAAAAAACAGCACATAATAAAAAAGAATGCTAGAAAATATATTTATATGCAAATAGAATAAAAGAAAGGAAAGAAGCAAAAATGGCAAAAAAAAGAAAACAAACAAAACAAAACAAAAAAATACTAACCAGCATAATAATAACGATCATAATAATACTAATAGGATATTACTTATACTATACATATTCAAACATAGAAATAACACCACAAAATTATGAAACACAAAGAACATTATCCACAGGCAATGAACAAACTGTGGAAAAGGCAGAAGAAAAAAGTAGAACAATAGCAGATACTCTAGAAAAAACAATGGAAAGTGTAGTAGGAATATCCAAATTAAAAGACAACGGAAACTCAATATTTAGTAGTAACACAGAAAGCACACTAGGATTAGGAACAGGAGTAATAATATCAGAAAACGGATATATATTAAGCAATGAACATGTAACAGGAGAAAAATACAGCACATGTTATATAACACTAGAAAATAGCAAAAAATATGAAGGAACAGTAGTATGGAGTGATACAGACCTAGACCTATCAATAACCAAAATAGAAGCAACCAATTTGAAATATATTAGTCTAGGTGACTCAGATAAAATAAGAATAGGAGAAACAGTATATGCAATAGGAAATCCAATAGGATTTGAATTCAGAAGAACAGTAACATCAGGAATAATAAGCAGTAAGAACAGAACAATAAAACTAGAAGAAAAAGATAAAGTATCTTACATGTCAGACTTAATACAAACAGATGCAACAATAAACCCTGGAAACAGTGGAGGACCATTAGTATATCCAAATGGAGAAATAATACGGAATAAACACAGTAAAAATAACATCAGCAGAAGGAATAGGATTTGCAGTACCAATAAATGTAGTAAAACCAATAATAGAAAGTTTTATTCAAACAGGAACATTTGAACAGGCAACACTTGGAATATATGCATATGACAAAGAAGTAATACCATATTTAAATAGTAATTTGAATTTTAATAAAGGAATATATATAGCACAAATAAATAAAAATGGACCAGTATCAAAAACAGAAATAAAGGAAGGCGATATAATAACAACAATAGACGGAAACGAAATTAACACAATGAATGAATTAAGAGAATATATATATGGCAAAAAGCCAAATGACATTGTTAATATACAAATTGTAAGAGGAAAAATAAATAAAACAATATCAGTAGTATTACGGCAAAAAATAAGAAAAGTGACCAATTGGGACGGTTCTAATTGACAAGTGAGGGCCAGTTGGGACGCTTCTAATCGACAAGTGATACGATTAAAAAGTGGAACAAATTAGGACTGTCCCTATTGTTCCACTTGTCTCATTCTTTTAAATTATACTTCCTAACAAAATCCTTAGTATCAGAATTATTCATAAAAACCTCAGAACGATTTTTCATCAAAAACTCAATAATATTATAAACATCAATCCAAATCTCATTATTACCATCAACTTGAGATTCATCAAAAATAAGTTGCAAGCCAAAATGCAAATGAGGGACATTAATATTATTAACATTTTCTTTAGTACTATATCCAGTCATTCCTAAATAACCAATAACATCACCTGCAGTAACTTTTGAGCCTTCAGCAAGTCCAGAAACATATGGATGATTTTTTCTTAAATGAGCATAGTAATAATATCTTTTTCCATCTAAACTTCTAATACCAACACGCCAACCACCGTACTGATTCCAGCCTAAATGTTCAATATTGCCAGACTCAACAGCAATAATAGGAGTGCCAATACTCCCCATCAAATCATTTCCTAAATGAGTACGTTTAAAACCATAAGATCTAGAAGCACCAAAGTCATCATAATGACTGAAACTGTAGTTTTTTGCAATAGGCAAAAAAGCTTTCAAACCATACCTATTTTCAAAATTAGTAGTACCATCATCAGATGAAACTTCAATAGAATAATTGCCAATAAATCCACCCAAAACAGCAGAATATGCATTAAAATAATAGTTATAATACTTCATATTTTGAGTCATATCTTGCATTGATTTACCACTTTTTAATTGTTCAATTAAATTATCCAAATCATTCTGTTTAAAATTCTTAAAATTTCCACCATTTTTACAAGCCAAGTAAGACAGTAATTCTATCCAATTATATTTTATTTCTGAATCAGAATTATGAGAATCTATATCCAGTTTAGCGGTCTTTGATAAAGCATCAGCGGTTATATTAAAATCAACCCATTTAATAAAATTACCATCAGAAGATTCGGATATAGAAGAATTAGAATACTTATTCCAAAATAACTCAGGACCGAAATTAGCTGATTTTGAAATAAAAATATAACTTGCTAAAATTATGATAACTAGTAAAATTGTTATTATAAAGTAAAATTGTTTACTTATTTTCAAGGTTTTTACAATCATTTAAATTCCTCCAAATTAAAGAGCTTTATTAAAATATATTAGAGTAAAAAAGCGTTTATGAATTTATATATAAGTTATATAATGTTACTAATATATAAAATTTAATGTGATTTTATAAAATATACAACTAAAAAGTGCTCTAAATAGTTATTTACAAAAAAAAAACTTTGTGCTACAATACTAAATGGAGGAAAAAAGATGGAACATATATTAAAATTACAACCTAAATATTTTGATTATATTAACAATGGCACAAAAAGAATAGAATTAAGATTATATGACGAGAAAAGACAAAAAATTAATATTGGAGATACTATAATTTTCAAAAAAGAACCAGAGTTAAAAGCTACTATGCAAGTTAAAGTTATAGGTTTGTTAAGATATAATACATTTGAAGAATTATTTAGGGATTTTGATATAGAAATGATGGCTGATAAATCAATGACAAAGAAAGAATTATTAAGTGTATTAGAAGAATTTTATACACCAGAAAAACAAAAAAAATATGGTGTTGTCGGAATACGAATTGAAAAAATATAATAACAAAACACTCAAAAATGCATTTGAATTTTTGAGTGTTTTATTTTGACGGATTGAAAACTATTCGGTAAGTTCTCCATTGTACACTAACTCATGAGAATGGTTATTATAATAGCCTTTACTCATAGTTTGAGTCAACTTCCAATTGTATTTATTAATAAAAGGCTCAAACATTGAAACTTTGTAGTCTGCAATTGTTATAAGAGGCTTGGTAGTGCCAAGGTACTTAAAAGCATACTTCAACATCTTGTCTGCAACATGTTTTCCGCGGTAGTTTTCAACTACAAGAAAAGTGCAGATCTTGATTTCAGTGTCATCCTTTTTCAAAAATACTATACCAGCTACATTATTATTAATTGTGCAAATAACAATTTCGCCAGTACCATTAAATACTCTAGGAACTTCTTTTGACCAATACCACTCAAAATGCTTAGGATAATCTTTGCGTATGCAATCCGTAGCAAAATAAGCCTTTTGTGCAAATTTAATAAATAGCTTATGATTGTTAATAAGAGAACTTAATGTGTAAATTTTCATATTATTTGTCTGTTTCCGAAGTTCAAATACATAAACTCCCAAAGCTTCTTTATCTTCAGGATAAATTTCCTGATACATTTCCAAAGCTTTATACTTGGTAACGCCAGGAATTGCTTTAGAAGAATCTTCGTTGTCTAGCATGTCAGGAAAATCTTCATAGCGAGTTACACGGATAACATCAAACTTGATATTAGAATAATCTGAAAAAGTGATAGTATCACCTTTTTGAACTTTTTTAATAAAAGGATATCCAACCCTTACTTCAAGGGTTTTAGTTCCATAGTTGATTAAATCATAATTTTCCCGTTTGATTTTCCAGTTCCAGTTATAGGGTTTAGCCATAACATCAACACCGTCCTTTCATAAAAAATATATTTTTAAAGCTACAATATACTGTAATTTACAGTATAACTGTATTATATCATAAATAACAAAGAATGCAAATTATTACGTAAATAACAGCACTGAGAAATAAATATTAAAATTAAAAAATCAAGATAGATATCAACGATAACCTAAAAGTTATTTGTTTGTTAGAAAAATAGTAATTTATTGGTAAAAATAAATTATAAAATTTTATAAATATTATAGACAAAATAAAGATAATATTGTAGAATAATTGTCATAGGAAATGATAAGAAATTACATAAATAAAAAAGCTCACATCTGTAATTTGAAGATTTAGATGTGAATTTTTTACACTATATCGGAAAAACCACGTTTGTGGATTTGTCATTTCCGATACTTATTATAGTCTATTTATATGTAAAAAGTCAAGAAATATTATAAAATTTCCAGCTGAAAATTAGGCAAATACAACCATAAGTGAAAAATGTAAATTGCAAGGTGCTTTTTTAAAATTTAAATGATTAATAAAAAAGGAAGGAAGAAAAAATATGAACAAATACATGAAAATCGCAAAAGAAAATGCAGACAACGGAATAGCAAATAAAGAAGGTGGACCATTTGGAGCCGTAATAACAGACAAAGAAGGCAACATAATATCAAATGGAAATAACAGAGTACTAAAAAATAATGATCCCACAGCCCATGCAGAAGTAGTAGCAATTAGAGAAGCATGCAAAAAACTAAACACATATGATTTATCAGAATGCATTTTATACATATCATGTGAACCATGTCCAATGTGCTTATCAGCAATAATATGGGCAAACATAAAAGAAGTCTACTATGGATGCACAAAAGAAGATGCAGGAAACATAGGATTCAGAGATGATATCATTTATGATTATCTAAAAGGCAACAACAAAGATTTAATACATCTAACACACTTAGATAGAGAAGAATGTTTAAAAACATTTGAAAAATATAAAAAAGAAAATGGAACTATATATTAAAAAGTAGACATAAAGCATTGAAAAAAAACAAAAACTATGATAAAATATTGAATTAACTATTAAAAGAAACGGAGAAAAAATAAAATGGAAAATTCAAAAATAATAAACAAATTTTATCTAGATAAAGAAAAAGATATAATAATAAACCTATATCAAACAAATGAAGATGAACTAACATATATACTAGAAACACCAAACCATGGAACAGGAAATCTAATAACAAACCTAGCAAAAATATGTAATCTAGAAACAACAAAAAACGAAAAAAATATGAAAATTATAAAAGGAACAATACCAGCAAGTATAAATGGAGACAATGAAGAAGTTTACATATTTAGGCTAGGAGGAATAAAAATAGCAAATATATACACAGATGGAAGAATAGAAATAAAAGCCACAATTCCAGCAATAAGTAAAACTTTAATGTCACAAACCAAAAGATATAACTTAAGTATAAACCAAACATTAGTAAAATCATACATACTAAAAAAAGCAAAATTCAGAACAGACTTACATACACATATGAATGCAAATTTATCAGCAGATTGTTTAATAGCATTAGGAATAAAACATCAAGTTAGATATCCATTATATTATATTAAAAAAATCAATTTAGAAATAACAAAAGAGCAAGAAAAAGAAATATATGAACAAAGAAAAGAAGTTGAAAAACAATTTGAAAACTCAGAATTACAAGGAAAATATCTAACAAGAAGAATTGATGATAACACATTCATAAACTTTGCAGACTTAATATTAAATAACCTAGAAAATGCAGATGAAAATATACAAAAAATAAGAAAAAGCTTAGAAATATTAAAAGACGGACAAGCAGTATTCACAAATCTTGAAAAACTATATTTATATAGATATGTTTTTGCAAGAGGAATAGAAAGCGAAGAAAAAATAAATCTAGAAAAAAATAAAATAGAACAAATTCCAGATAAAGAAATAAAAGAAATACTAAATAAAATGATAGAAGATTCAAAAGAAAACAGTCCATATGCAAAAAACAATTTAAGACAAGA
>JABLTM010033792.1_pt1 | contig 14171 bp, 16 predicted proteins | sample 7160121 | NCBI WGS metagenome assembly JABLTM01 (sample SAMN14651224, study PRJNA627086) | human gut metagenome | isolation source: feces | host: Homo sapiens
CGGCATTGACAGGTTTGAGCAAATATTCTGCTGCGTCCATCTTGATCGCTTCTTTTGCATATTCAAATTCATCAAATCCAGAAAAAATAATAATTCTGTTATTATTCCAGATACATTTTTAAAATCTAATTTAGCTGTATCTGATGTTGTTAATTCTGTTGCAACAATAATAGTATTAGGATTCAATTCACTTATATTAATAGTTTGTTCATTTAATAATTTAGCAAGAACTCTATCTTTAATGTCTGCTATGTCTCTAGATCTTCCTGCCATATATTCATCATCCATATTTTCAAATATTTGTATAACACTATTAAAACCTACTTCTACTGCATATTCTGCGCTATATTTTAAGTCTTTTATTCCATTTTCTGTTTCTTGAGTCAATGCAGGGTCTTGCAATATCATAAGATATGCTGACATTATTTCTTTCTCGGTTCCACTAGCCTTATTTACTATTTCTTCTGTTTCTTTTGTTACTTCTTCTATTGCTTTTTTTAATCTATCCATTTCGGCCTTTGAATCTTCTACTGTTGTTTTTTCAATTTTTCTTTCTTCATTTTTTAATATTACTGTATTTCCAAAACCTACTCCTACGGATACACCTTTTCCTTTTATCATGTGTTCCCTCCTATATTCTATATAGAATTTACTCTCCGAATTTGTTTTCGAATCCTTTTAAGATTTCTTCCATCGCAGTTTGTTCATCTTCTCCGTCACATTCTATCTCAATTTCAGTTTTTGCTTTTATTCCTAAAGACATTATTCCTAAAATTGATTTTGCACTTGCGGTCTTTCCGTTTGCATTTAAATTTATATTACACTTAAATGTAGCTGCTAATTTTGCTAGCTCTCCTGCTGGTCTTGCATGTAATCCTGTTTCATTTTGTAATATTACTTTTTCTTTTATCATTTTGTTCATCCTTTCTATTGCTTATTTTGTTTTTTCATATTCTGGCAAATTATTTTTCAATATTGTCATTACTCCCATTGATACTAATGAACCAACTAATATTGATATCAAATACCAAATAGGATGTCCAATTGTTGCTATTACGAATATTCCTCCATGAGGTGCCATTAATGTACAATTAAATGCCATTGATAATGCTCCTGTTACAGCTGAACCTAAAACAAATGCTGGTATTGTTCTTAATGGGTCTGCTGAAGCAAATGGTATTGCACCTTCTGAGATAAATGATAATCCCATTATATAATTTACATATGCTGCTTGTTTGTCCTTTTTTGCTATTTTCTTTGGGAAGAATGTTGCTAATAATGCAATTGCTAATGGTGGTACCATTCCTCCTGCCATTACTGCTGCCATTATTTCATATTGTCCTGATGCTAACATTCCTGTTCCAAATGTATATGCTGCTTTGTTTACTGGTCCTCCTAAGTCTATTGCCATCATTCCACCTAAGATTGCTCCTAATAATACTTTATTTGCAGTACTCATTGATGATAAATAATTGTTTATTCCTGTATTTATTGCTCCTACATATGGATTTATTAAAAGCATAAATGCTCCAATTAGTGCAATTCCAAATACAGGGTATAATAAAATGGTTTTTATTCCTTCTATACTTTCTGGCAAATAACTACATAATTTTTTCAATCCTAAAACTATATATCCACCTGCAAATCCTGCAATTAATGCTCCTAAAAATCCTGAACTTACTAGTGTTACTGTGCTATCTGTTAATGATGCTAATGTTGTTCCTTGTACCGCTAATATTCCACCTACAAATCCTACTGCTAAACCTGGCCTATCTGCTATACTCATTGCTATATATCCAGCTAAAATATATAACATTACATTAAATGCCGCTCCTCCGACTGTTTTAAAGAATGCTGCTAGTGGTGTATTCATACCAAAGTTTGATGGGTCTATACTATAGTCATCAAATAAAAATGCTAATGCTATTAATATTCCTCCACCTACTACGAATGGCAACATGTGTGTTACACCATTCATTAAATGTTTGTATATTTGTGTTCCTATTCCTTCTTTTTCATTATCATCATCTTGATTGTTTTTATTTTTTGAGTGATATACTTTTGCTTCTGGAGATAATACATGTTCTATTAATTCTTGTGGTTTATTTATTCCATCAGCAACTTTTGCTTTTACTAATTTTTTTCCGTCAAATCTTGATAAGTCTATTTTTGTGTCTGCTGCTATTATTACAGCTTTTGCATTTTTTATTTCTTCTTTTGTAAATTTGTTTTTTACTCCTGAAGAACCATGTGTTTCTACTTTTACTTTATGTCCTAATTGTTTTCCCATTTTTTCTAATGCTTCTGCAGCCATATAAGTATGTGCAATTCCTGTTGGACATGCTGTTATTGCAAGAATTTCATAACCTTTTTCTTCTTTTTTTGTTTCATTTAATTTCATTCTTTCAGCTCTGTCTATGCATAGCATAAATTCTGCTGGTGTTTCTGCATTTAATAATTCTTCTCTAAATCTTGTGTCCATTAATAATGTTGACAATCTGCTTAATACATCTAAATGTACATTGTCTTTTGTATTTGGTGCTGCAATTAAAAATATTAATCTTGCAGGTTGTCCATCTAAAGAATTAAATTCTACACCATTTGGAACTACCATTGCTGCTAATCCTGGTTTAGAAACTGCATCTGTTTTTCCATGTGGTATTGCAATTCCTTCTCCAATTCCTGTTGTTCCTTCTTTTTCCCTTTCTAATACTACTCTTTTGTATTCTTCTTTGTTAATAATGTTTCCATTATTAGCCATTAAGTCTACCATTTTACTGATAAGCTCTTCTTTGCTATTCGCACTGCCATTTATTTGTATGGCACTCGTGCTTAGTAAATCTGTGATTTTCATTTTTTATCATCCTTTCTTTAGTGTGTTCCATTATAGAACTTAATTTATTTCTTTTAATAGGTTAGCTACTTCTTCTGCTGTTGCTAAATTCATTGAAAATGCACTAGCACTTCCTGTGGCTATCCCAACTTTAAAAGCATACTCGTAATCTCCACTTTTTTCATATCCTGCTATAAACCCTGCTACCATGGAGTCTCCAGCACCAACTGTATTTAATACTTTTCCTTTTGGTGCATTTAAAAAATATTCCTTTTTTTCTAATGTTACTAATATAGCTCCTTCTCCTCCTAATGATATTAACACATTTTGTGCTCCCATTTCTTGAAGTTTTTTAGCATGTTCTACAATATCTTCTTTTGTTTCTATTTTTTCCTTGAATGTTTCTTCTAATTCTTCTTTATTGGGTTTTATTAAGAATGGTTTATATTTTAATACATTCATTAATAGTTCTTTTGTTGCGTCTACTATAAATCTTACTTTATTTTGCTCTAGTTTTTTACATATTATTTCATATATATCATTATTTATACATTTAGGTATGTTTCCAGCTAATATAACTGTATCTTCACTTTTTATATCATCAATTTTCTTAAATAATTCTTTTATATTTTCTTCAGTTATTTCTGGTCCATTTCCATTTAATGCTGTTTCTTCTTTTGAACTTATTTTCACATTTATTCTTGTTAAACCTTTTTCTACTTTTATAAAATCTGTTTTTATTCCTCTTTGTTCAATATCTCTTTTTAATTCTTCTCCTGTAAATCCTGCAATAAATCCTAATGCAGTGCTTTCTATCCCAAGGTTTCTTAAAACTGTTGATACATTTAGCCCTTTTCCTCCAGGTAATATTTTTTCTGTTTGTGTTCTATTTATTTTTCCAACTTCAAAGTTATTCACTTGTGATATGTAGTCTAATGCTGGATTAAATGTTATTGTATATATCATTCAATTCACCTCATTTTGATACAATATTATCATACTTGTTTTTAATTTACAATAGAATTTTTTATATTTAATTAAAAAAAAGAACTATAATTTTACAATTTAATTATAATTCCTTTTTTATTCGATTTTTTATGCATTTTGTGATGAACCTGTTTCATCATTAAATGGTATAAATTTATTTACTATACTTCCTGTATCTATTGATACATCTGCGTCTGTTTTAAACATTGCAAATGATGTATTAATTTTATTATCTACTAATTCTTCTACTTCATCTTGTGTTGCATGTTCTGCTAATACAAGTTCACTTACTAATATTTGCTTAGCATTATGTAACATTTTCTTTTCGCCTGTTGATAATCCTTTTTCCTTTTGTTTAAAGCTTAAGTTTCTTACAACATCTGCAATTTCATATATATTTCCACTTTTCATTTTATCCATATTTTCTCTGTAACGTTTGTTCCAATTTTTTTCCATCTCTGTTTCGTCTTGTTCAAGTACATTAATTACTTTCTCTGCTTCTGCTTTATCAATTACATTTCTAATGCCATGTTCTTCTGCTGTTAATGTTGGTACCATTACTTTTACTTCTCCTGGCATTTTTAATATATAATATGATTGCTTTTCACCTAATATTTCTTTCTCCTCTATTGCGTCAATTACCCCTGCTCCATGCATTGGGTATACTACTTTGTCTCCTACATTATACATGTAAGTCACTCCTTCCAAGTCTTTATATTTTGGTTTTCAATCATAATCTCTTTATTTTCTCAACCATTCCTATTATACCACAAAAAATGGCAAAAGTCAAAGTTTTTGCCATTTTTTTTAATATTTTCCTTATCAATATTTATAGTTTATTTGTTGGTTGAACCAAACCCTCCTGTTCTAGTGCCTTCAGCATTATCACCGTCAACTTTGTAATATTTTGCAAATATTACTTGCCCAATTACGTCTCCTTTTTTTATTTGTACATCATGGTCAAAAAAGTTATAATATGCATACATAAAATGTCCATCATTGCTCTCATTTCCATAATAATCACAATCTACTATTCCTACACTATTCGCTAATACTAATCCTTTTTTTCCTGGATTAGAACTTCTATTTACTAACATATAATATTCATCCTCTGGGCAATAGGCCTTTAATCCTGTTTTTACTAAAGTTGGTTTTATTCCTGGTTTAAATGCAGGTATCACAACATCTTCTGCTGCTTCTACATCATATCCTGCTGAATATTTTGTTTTTCTTTCAGGTAAATTAATATTTTTATCCTCAAATCCTTTTGCTATTTCAAATCCTCTTATTCTTTCCATTATTATCATTCTCCTTTTCTTGTCATATTTTTTCATATTCTTTTTTAATTGTCAAGTATTCCTGCAAAACAAATAAAAAAGATATCTTTAGATATCTTTTTTATTTTGTTATTATTTTATTTTTGTCCTTGAACTGTACACATTGCAGAACTTGTAGCTGACAATGTTTGTTCTCCAGCATTAGAATAATTTAATACTGACTCTTTTAAATCTTGTGCTGTACTATCTCCACTTGTTACTGTACAAGAAAATATGTCTCCTGGTTTAAATGTATATGTATCTTCTTGTGCAGTTACTGATGCATTTCCTACTTCAATTCCTATTTGAGGTAATATTTGTGTATCTGTATATACAACATATACGTTTTCACCTATTTTTGTATAACTTGCTTGTGCTGTTTTCTTTCCTGGGTTTTCGTCTAAAACTTGAGCTTCAAGTTCTATATCACAATTTTTTCCCGTTTTTGCATTTAATTGATTTTGAAAAGTTTGATATTTGCTTCGTGTTAATACCCCCGTATTAGCTACATCTGCCACGAAATCTTCTACCATTTTTTGTGCTTCTTGTTGTGACACATTATCTGCTCTTGTTTCAAATGTAATAATCATTCCTGCTGTAAGAACTACTACTACTAACAATACTATTATTACTGATACTGTTGAATTACTTGTCATATTTATCACTCCTTTCATTTTTATTTATTCTTATAATTAATCTTTTGCTAATGTTAGTGCACCTATTTGCTTTTTAGCTATTCCCACTTCTTGTAAAACTTTGGCACATTCATTTATAGTGCTTCCTGTTGTATATATATCATCAACTAATAAAATATTCTTATTTTTTATTTTTTTGTAATTGTCTTTTTTTACTTTATATGCACCCTTCGCATTTTCTTGTCTTTGCACTTTATTTAGTGTACTTTGTGGTACTGTGTCTTTCGACTTTTCTAATATATTTTTCATTATTGGAATATTAATTATTTGTGATACTTGTTTTGCTATTAGTTGACTTTGGTTATATCCTCTTTCCTTCTTTCTAGCTTTACTTATCGGTACTACAATCATTATATCATATTTTTTCAATTTTTCAAAACTTTTTTCCATATTTTTAAAAAAATATGTTATTGTTTGTTGATTGTACGGCTTATCCTGAAATTTTAAACCTAATATCTGTTCTCGAATTATATTTTTATATTTAAAAAAATAATAGTGCTCTGAAAAATATTTGTCTTTATCATTATTATAATTATCTACATTCCATACAAATTCGTCTTTTAACTTGTTTTTACATTTGTTACATAATGTCTTTGTACTTACTTTTCCACATATACTGCATATTGGTGGATAAATAAGATCTATTATTTTAGAAAAAATTCTCTTCATCTTCTTTCTGTATTGATATTTTTCTGCATAGAATAAATATACAAATTTAAGAATTTCTAAGCAATGGTAATTGCCTAGAAATTCTTAAGTATGTTGTTACCAGATATCTCCGTTCAATAAACCAGCAAGAGCCATAATTGTTCCTTGTTTAATACAATCTCTTCTTTCAATTATACCATGTGTAATAACAGAAAGCCCATCACCTGGTTGTTGAAATTGTTTAACAAATACTTGATTAATACTACTATTAATCACACTTTTTACATATTTATGAGGAATACAAAATGCTTGACTTATTCCACTAGATCTTTTTCCAGTAGAATCTTCTATTAATACAAATTGCATATTGTACCAATCTCTTCCTAAGTACATTATTCCTCCTTCTACAGCAACTATGTAATCATATTTTTTGTTTACTTTTCTTTTGACATTATTAATCCGTTTTTCAGCTCCTCTAATTGTTTCGGAATTAACTGGTTGCTTTGGAACACCCGACTCTACCTTAACCGTCTCCATAATAACCTCTTCATCAAAGTATTCCATAAAAGCTTTATATACAGCTTTTACTTTTTGTACGTTTTCTGTAGCAACAATGACAATTGGCATATGTGCTCACATCCTCTCTATAATATTGTCTATATAACACTTAAATTGTAATACTTTTTTATAATTATGTCAAGCTTTTCTTGATTTTACAGATTTTTTAATTTTTTTTAATTTTTCTATTGACAAATTACGATAATGATATTATAATAGTCATTGTCGTAAGACATTGCCAGACAATCACATATGCAGATGTGGCGGAACTGGCAGACGCACAGGACTTAAAATCCTGCGGTGGTTAAACACCGTGCCGGTTCGATTCCGGCCATCTGCACCAAATAAAAAGATTATCGTTAGATAATCTTTTTTTGTTTTTTATAAACGTTCGGAATATAATAAAAGACTGTTATTGAAACAGCCTTTTATATTTTCTCTAAAGTTATCTTTCCAATTTTTCCACTTCTAAAATCATCTAAAATAATTCTTGAAGTTTTTTCATCATCAATATTACCTCCAGAAACTATTGCGCCCCTCTTCTTCCCTATAAGTTGCATAATTTCATATATATTTTCATTTTCATTTTGATCTTGTTTTAATATATCATTAATTGTTTTTTCATCTAATGAATATCTTTGAATTAAATTTTCTTTATATTCTTCTAACAAAAATTTCACTAAATTATATGCAACCTCTGTTATTTCTAATATTGTATCTTTTATAGTTCCTGTAAAAGCCAAATTTAAAGCAACTTCATCACTTTCAAATTTAGGCCATAGTACTCCTGGTGTATCCATAAGTTCTATTTGGTCATTTATCCTAATCCATTGTTTCTGTTTTGTTACTCCTGGTTTATTTGCAACACCAGCTGAATTCTTTTTTGCAATTCTATTAATAAATGATGATTTTCCTACATTTGGTATCCCAACAACAATTACTCTAGTTTTTCTACCAATTCTTCCTTTTTCTGCATACGCTTTATTTTCTTCTTGCATTGTCTTTTGAATTTGTCTTATAACTTCATCTACACCTTTTCCATTATTGGCATTTACTAAAACAACTTTGTTTCCTTGTTTTTCAAAATATTCTGTCCATCTTTTATTATCTCTTTCATCTGATAAGTCACATTTATTTAATATTATTATCTTTTTCTTGTTCTTGGTCATTTCCTTAATGTCTGGATTCTGACTTGATATTGGTATTCTTGCATCTAAAATTTCTACAACTATATCTATTAACTTTAAATCTTCATTTATTTGTCTTCTGGTTTTCGCCATATGTCCAGGGAACCAGTTGATGTTCATATTATTTTCCATAACTTCCTACTTTCTTTAAAAGAATTTATATTCATTATTATCTTCTCTACTATCTTTTGCTTTTAATTCTTTATCATATTTTTCATTTTTAAAATACCAATCTGTTTTTCCATCTGATGGATTAACCTTTCTTCCTTTATCAGCTAGCATATCCATAACCGCAAAAATTGCAAGAATAATTGCTATAACATCAGACACTAAATTTAATGTTAAATCATTTGTTAATGTTGCTTGTCCTTCAATTAATGGAAATATATTTGCCACTAGATGTTCTCCAAAGTACGCACCATATATAACCAAATATAGCAATGAGCCTAACATCTTTCTTTTTACTACTAATACAATACAAGGAATTGTTACAAAAGCAATTATTACCTCATATGTAAAATTATATGATACTAATCCTAATAAATCTACTGAATATTGTGTACACAAAGCTACTATTGCTCTGAAAAGCCAAAACATTACCATAAAAATTGCGATTAACCAACTCGAAAAATTATTCATATCTTATTCCTCCCCTTTTGTTATATAAATAAAAAATTAAGGGTTGTAGAAATTTATTTCCACCCCCCCTAAAGTATATTAGTCTTCATCTACAAAATTAAATTCGTCTTTATATTTTTCTTTAAATATTTCAAATACTTTATTTAGTATTTCTTCGTCTTCAACTCCAACATATGATTCTTCATCTGAATCATCCTCTGTATCTTCTAATTTTAATATTACTACTTCTCCCTCGTCTTCTTCTCCTTCATCTGTTACTGGTAATAATACTACATATTCCTCATTGTCTAATTCTACTAAATCTAAGAATTCAAATTGAACCTCATTTCCTTCTTCATCATTTAGAACTACTATATTATCTAATTCTTCGTTTTCCATTATTTACTCCTTTCAAATTCGATTTTTGTCTTTATTATAATACACTATTTTTTTCATTTTGGCAACTAGTTTTTTATTTTATTTAAATATGTTTCTAAAATATATACTGCAGATATAGTATCTACTATATTTCTTTTTTTATTCTTTCCGACATCCAAAAAATTCATAGTTTTATGTGCTGCAACAGTTGTAAGTCTTTCATCAATTGTTTCTATTTTTAATTTATTATATTTGCATTTTAATTTATGTATAAATTTTTCTGTAACTTCTGTTCTTTCTGATGGAGTTCCATTCATATTTATTGGTTTTCCTACAACTATTGTATCTACTTCATATTGTTCTAATATTTCATCTAATCTTTTTAAAATTATTTTATCTGATCTATTATTATGAATAGTTTCTAATCCTTGTGCTGTTATATTTAATGCATCAGTTATTGCAATTCCTGTTCTTGCATCTCCATAATCTATACCTAATATTCGCATTTTTTCTCCTATTCTTCTAGTCCTATATAATTTGTAACCATCTTTTCTAATAGTTCATCTCTTTCTATTTGTCTTATTTTATTTCTTGCATCTTTATAACTTGTTATGTATGTTGGATCTCCTGACAATATATACCCAACTATTTGGTTTATTGGATTATATCCTTTCTCTACTAATGCCTCATATACCTCTTTTAGTATTTCTTTAGTCATTGCATTTTTTTCTTTTTCAAAATTGAAACTCATTGTTTTATCAAAATCCATAATACTTTACCTCCTTCTGTTTTAACTAAATGAACGTAATGTCATTTTCAGTTTTATCACAATTATCTACATATTGTTCTAATTTTTTTAGTACCTCTTCCATTCCTGTTCCTTTATAATATGTTGTTAATACAAAATTAAGTTTAGCTTTTACTACTTGTGGTTTTGTTTCTTTTTTCTTTTTCTTCTTTCTATCTACTGCTTCAATTTCTATTTCTTCTACTTCTTTATTTTCTGGTAATGTTATTTCTAATTCTTCTACTCCATTTTTCATATCTGCAACAAATGTTGTTACAGAATCTATGTCTACTCCTGAAAATACAATTACGAACTTAGGTCCCATATACCTTATAAATAAATAATCATTTGATATACTTTCTCTTATAAAGTCACTTACATCTATTATAACTTGATTTCCTAATTTTCTTGAATAATTATCATTTATTTCTTCTATGTTTGTTATTCTAAACATACATACTGTTGAAGTTGTATATTTGTCTATTACTTTTTTTCCTTCTCCATATAAATATTCTTCTGAATACAATCCTGTAAATAAATCTTTTCTTACTATTGATTCTAATGTCTTTTGATGTACTACTGTTCTTAATACTGATACTATGTTTTCTTTTACAACTTCAAATATTGTAGTATCTATATTGTCAAAGTCATGTGGTACACCACTTTCTATTATCCAATATCCAATATAAACATTCTCTATATAGATAGGAAAAAATATAGCAGATTTAGCTCTACCAAATTCCATTTCCTGATATGGCAATCTTTCGTTTTCACCATTTACTGTAACATATTTAGGGGTTGCTGTTGCTATACTATCTTTAAAAATTGGAACTTCCTGTAGTTTGCTTAGTGTTTTCCAATGTTTTGGATCAACATTAGATGCTTTTACTTCATACTCAGCACCATTAAATACAACTATAGTTGAATATTTTATTTCGTACTTTTCTATTAATATATTGTTTATTTTTTGTATTTTTTCATCAACAGAAGAACATTCTCCTATTGTACTTAAAAAGTCTTGTAATACCCTCAAACTATTAGCTTGTCTACTTAAATTATTAAATTGCTGTATTTTTTTGTGTATTGTTATATTATAAATTAGCAATGCAATTATAATTGCAACTAATATTCCAACTATAAATATCAACCTTTTTCCCCTCCATTACTAATAATTTTTCTTCATTTGGTTTAAAGTATCATTCATCCTTGATGAAAAACCATTATTGTTATTATTTTTTATTGATGGTGGCGTATATTTTTCTTTTTTGTCACCAACTTTATATACCATATTAGCTAAATTTTTAAGACTTTGTATAAATTCTTTTGAATATCCTTTTAAAGATATATCACATGTTACTAAGCCATCTAAATATCTTAAATATGATTTTAAGTCAAATGGTACAACTGCATATTTTACAGTTCTTCTATTAAACAATTCTTTTCTAACTGTCATAGAAGCATCATTATAAATTGAAATTCCTCCTATAAGTATTTCTTCACTAATTTGTTTTGTATTCATAAATTTGTTTAATACTACTCTCGCTTTTGATTCTTCAAACATTCCTTTATCACTTAATTGTCTTAGAAATGCAGTTAATGGTTGTATTGTTAATATGTCCATTGATTGAACCAAGTATATTTCTTGTGCATATTTAAAATATCTCATTGGAGTACTAAAATCACAGTCTAACAAAACTACTGTATGCATTTTTAATAATGTTTCTACTATTGGCTCAACAGCTGATAAGTTTTCGTCTTTTTCAAATGGAGATGTATATACAGTTAAATTTTTATGTTCTTGTATTCCATTTGCTCTTCCTATTTTCAAATTGTTCATTATATAATTTGATTGATTTCTTAATTCTTCTTCATTTTTAGTATATATGTAATATGCATTTCTGTTTTGTGTTAAATCTAATATAGCTGTGTCAATTCCATTTGATGATAATATTTCTGCTACATTATTAACTAAAAAAGATGTTCCATTTTTGCTTGTACCTACAAATGCTACTATTTTTTGTCTTTCTTGTATGATACTGTCTATGTCTAATTCTGGATATTTTTCTGTATTTTGTTCCTCTTCTATTTTATTAGTTTTTTCATTATCGATTCTTAGATTATTTAACACATCTGTATATTGGTCATCCATTTTGTCATCATCAAATCCAGGTAATGTTGTCTCCTCTTCCTCTTCTTCGTCTTCACTATTTTCAAATCCTGGAAGCATTGTTTCTTCTTCTATGTTTCCATCTTCAAATCCTGGAAGTACTGTCTCTTCTTCTACGTTTTCGAATCCTGGTAATACTGTTTCACCTTCATTTTCTGCATTTTCAAATCCTGGTAGTACAACTTCTTCATCAGGTTCAACTTCAACTGGCTCAGTTACTTTTCTAGGTCTTCCTCTCTTTCGTTTTGGCTGTTCTGCAACTGGTTCTGATGCATTTTTTCTAGGTCTTCCTCTTCCACGTTTTACTGGTTGTACAATTTCTTCAGTATCATTTATATCTAAAATAGGCTCTGCCTTAACTTCAGGTATTTCTTCTTGTTCTTTTGTCTTAGAAATTTGTGTCTTTGGCTTTGTAGATATTTTCTTTTTGTTTATTCCTATTGCAGAAGGTATAACAACTGGTTCATTTGGTTTCTTTGTTCTACTATTTTTTAATAAAATTTCACTTGTTCCAGCTTTTTCTTTGCTCTTTTCTACTCTTAGCTTATCTGATATTTTATTGTTGTATGAATTAATTTCTTGATATTTTTGTGATCTTTCTTCTAATACTGCTCGTACATTTAATGGTAAACATTTGCTTATTACTTTTAGTTGAGTATCATTATATTGGCTTGCTATACTATCAAAACTTTCTACATATTTTTCTTCATCATTTCCGATTCTTTTATAATGTGCTAATATATTTTGAATTTCTAATTCACTAACATCATTTTCATCGTCTTTTTCATAATTTACATCTTCTGTGTCTATTTTATAATAGATTTTTGCTTCTTTTTTGGATCTTGGTCTTTTTATTAATTTACATACTTCACTTGCACTTCTATCATTACCTAATAATGCATCATAAATTCCTATTCCAAATAGTTTAACTAAAATTTGTTCTGATTTATTTCTTCTTTCTGTACAAATTAATATAATTGGTATGTTTTCCCCTTTGGAATTTGATGCTTCATCACTAATGCTATCTAATCTATCAAATAGAAATTTGTCCATTTGTTCATAGTCTGTATTAACATATTGTTCCAAATCCTCACTTATTACTATTCTATCATATGTTTTGTCTCTTTGTAATTCTTTTAATATTGCATTAAAGTAATAAACATTTTTATATGATATTATTTGTTTATATTCAGCTTGATATTTTTTTATTATAGCTTGTGATGTATTTTCATTACTTACTGCAAATAAAACTTTCATTTGTTACCCCCTTCCAAATTTCACAACTATCGCAAATGCAAGCGGTAAAATTTGGCATATTACTAATATAGTTACGAATGATATCATCATTACTAACCCTTTTTCTTGTGTATCTAATTTCCTTATTCCTATGATATATTGATATATTGCACTTACTGCTATTCCTAAAAAGCAAAGTGGTATACTATATATCCTTATCATGTTTAATATGTATGCTGTCAATCCATATGCATCTGAACCATATTTTTGTTGGTATTCTTCTAATGTTTTTGCTGATTTTTCTTTTATTGTTATTAATTGGCTTTCATGTTGTTCATCTATTATATTTTCTGCTGCATATACTTGGCTACATCCAAATATTACTATCATCATTAGTAATAATATTATTGCAACTACTTTTTTCATACATTTCCATTCCTTTCACTTGTTCCATATATTTTCTACCTATATATCATACACTAGAATTTTAAAAATAGCAAGGAAATTCTTGCTATTTTTTTATTTTTTTAAATCGTTTTTCTTTTTGACAATATTTTGTATTATTGCACTATTTTAGTTGTTATTTACAAAAAAACAATATCTATTTAACTAGATATTGTTACTTTGGTGCCTCGAACGGGAATCGAACCAGTGACACAGGGATTTTCAGTCCCTTGCTCTACCAACTGAGCTATCGAGGCATTATTATTTTTATATAAAAAAAATGGCGACCTGGAACGGGCTCGAACCGTCGACCTCTA
>JABLTM010079246.1_pt1 | contig 14167 bp, 12 predicted proteins | sample 7160121 | NCBI WGS metagenome assembly JABLTM01 (sample SAMN14651224, study PRJNA627086) | human gut metagenome | isolation source: feces | host: Homo sapiens
ACACGGCGGCGAGGATCGCCGTGTTCCGGCAAAGTAACTGGAATGTACAGGAGCAGCTATGTGCCGGGTATCTGAACGAAACAGATTTTCTCAAGGCCGGCGAGGAGATTCTAACAATCCTGCAAACCCTGCCGAAGCTCAAGCCCTTTTCCTCCTTGAACATTGCGGCGGAGAAGCAGCGAATTGCAGAATTATTCACAGAAAGCAATGCTGCCGGCATTTTGGATTATCTGCGTCGCCGGGCGGCAATAGTACAATTCGATGATGTGTTCTCTCCCGGATATGATAAAGCACTGTTCAAGAATGGTGAAACGATGTGCGCAACCGTTTTAAGTACTCTCCGCTTTTACGATGCTATCCCGGAGGATATGCGCAAGGCGTTCGAGCAATTTAAGAAATTCGCTTCCCGTGTGGATGAAGCCGACCGCTTTGACGAGCGTCACCTGCTGCCCCTTGCAACGGAGGTATTCGGATTAAATCCGTTTCCGCTGCACACAGAATATATTGCGCTGCCGAAACGGCGAAACAGTCGCATCCTTGTCACTGCCCGAAGAATGAGCTTTGAGAGCTACTACAGCTTTGTGCTGACGGACTTCTTTGAAGGGCTGCACCACGGGCATTACCCGAGGCAGTGCGAGGTTTGCAAGCAGTATTTCCTGATGCAGAACGCACGGCGGCAGAAATACTGCACCTACGGTACGGCACCGGAGTTGTACCACGGTGAAAAGATCAGCTGCCGCCGGTACGCCATCATTCAGGGCAAAGCGGAGCGGGCAAAGGATAACCCGCTGAAGGCCGCCTATGACCGCCGTTGCTCGGCGATCCGCTCCGAAAAGAGCCGGGGAACGATCTCTGCCGAGTTTGCGCAGGCGGCGCAGGAAATGGCAAAACGCCGCTTGGAACAGGCAGAGGAAGATGATGCCTACGCAAAAGCAAATTACTTTACCGATTTGGAGCGTACTAAGCTGTACGCTGACACGGACAAAAAAATGAAATGACAGGAGGTGTATCCGGTGTCCGAAGAACAGAATGAGGTTTTAGAGCAACAGCGGTATCTTTTGGAGCGCCGGATGTACCGCCTTGACCCTGCGCCGCCGAAGCTGCCAGCCCAGGAATACATTGTCCGCTATCTCACCGAAAAAGAGGAAAAGTATCTGGCTTGGTATCTGCACGATCAGGAACCTGCGCTTAATAAACTGGCGCAGGCCGCCTGCGAACGATACGCTATGACGGAGCATTTTGCGGACATCAAGCAGGCGGCGGTGTGCGGTATCTTGGCCGCCCTTCAAATGTACGATCCGGCTATCGGCGCACCGTTTGCCGCTTTTCAAAAGCGGTATATACAGGACGGTATTGATGATTATATCCGCACAGCGCAAAGCGGGGTTATCACGATGACGACAGATACCTATCCCGTCCTGCGGCGCATTATGGCGATTTACCATCTAAGCGGCGATAATTGCGGCGATGATAGTGTACAGAGAATTGCAGATGAAACCGGAATGGATACAAAGACTGTCCGAAGATACATTGCCATCGGTACACTGAACGAACGCCGAGTAGATTTTTACCGGCAGTACGATGAGGACGGCGAGGAAACGGCGGAGGACATTTCGGTGGACACCACCTCGCAGCCGGACAAGCTGTATTTTCGGGCGGTGCTATACGACGCACTGCACGAGGCTTACGACAGCCTCACCTACCGGGAACAGCGCACGGTTGCCAAGCATCTTGGCTTCTGCGATACCTGCTGGTCGGTCAGAAAAGCGGTGCTGATAAACGGTGAAATCGAGTACAAGCCCATAAAGCCCATGACCTTTAAAGAAATCTCTCACTCCGCCAGCCGCAGGTCGGATAAGGCTTCCGAGCGGACATACAATAACGCTTTAGAGAAAATGCGGAAAGCTCTGCTTTCCTATCTTGAACTGTGGCAATAAATCAAACCATATAAACGCAAAAAGCCCCGATGAGTACAGAGAAAATCTGAAACTCATCGGGGCTTTCGTTTATATCCGCACGTTCGATTCTTGTCACTGCTTTTTCTACAATGAACAGTGACAATTTTTGTTTTCATACTTTTTGAGTAGAATATTAAAAAATGCTCGGAGGTAAATACACAATGGAAGGACGAGTTATTACGGCAAAGATGATTGCCGAATTCAAGGAACATCTTATCTTGGAGGAAAGGAGTGTGGCAACCATCCAAAAGTATATTCGGGATGTAAAGGCGTTTATGGCATATGCGCAAAACAGTGCCATTTCCAAAGAAATCGTCATTACATATAAGAAATATTTGCAGGAGAACTATGCTGTGCGGAGCGTAAATTCGATGCTCGCAAGCATCAATAGCTTCTTTTCGCTTTTCGGCTGGAATGATTTAAAAGTAAAATCATTGAAGCTTCAGCAGCAGGTTTTCTGCCCCGAAGAAAAAGAGTTGACAAAGGGAGAGTACACCCGACTGTGCCGGGCAGCGGAGCGAAGACACAATGAACGGCTTAACCTGATTTTGCAGACGATATGCGGCACAGGTATCAGGGTCAGCGAATTGCAATTCATCACCGTGGAAGCGGCCAAATGCGGCGAGGCAGTGGTGCGCTGCAAAGGCAAAACCCGCGCGGTGTTTATCGTGCGGGAGCTGAGACAAAAACTGCTCCGCTACGCAGCAGAGCAAAATATTAAAAGCGGTATGATTTTTATGACCCGCACGGGCAAGCCGATAAGCCGCACGAACATCTGGCGGGAAATGAAAGCGTTATGCGTGGAGGCGAATGTCAATCCTGAAAAGGTGTTTCCGCATAACCTGCGCCACCTGTTCGCTCGTGTGTTCTATGGAATCGAAAAGGACATTGCAAAGCTGGCCGACATCCTCGGTCACTCAAGTATCAATACCACAAGGATCTATATCATCTCAACAGGGACTGAGCACCGCCAGCGCATGGAGAATATGCGGCTCATAATATGAAAAAGGCCGCCAAAAGCGGCGGCGAATACATAATCAGCATTATGTTGTAGCTCAGCATAGAATAGCCGAAAATGGCCTATTCATATAAATTAAGTGTATATCATTTCCCAATAAAAAGCAAGTGTTTTAGCGAGAAAAGTATGATTAACGAGAGAATTGTTGATTTTTATACAATACAAATAAGCCTTTTCAAACGCAAAAGTGAAAAGGCTTGGCTTCCTATACGCTTTTTTCGAATTTGACGGATCGCAGTATGAATGCGGGTGTCTATTTTTATCTTGCTTTACAACATAATGCTGATTATGTTGTGCTTGAAACAAATAGGAGGAGGGAGTTCAATGGCACCGATTGCTTCCGTTATCAAATACGAAGGCGATAACAGTACTTTTATTTGGAAGCACCCGTGCGAGGATTTCAACAGTCTGACGCAGCTTATCGTTCACGAATCCCAGGAAGCAGTTTTCTTTATGAATGGTCAGGCGCTGGATCTGTTTGGCCCGGGACGGTACACGCTTGAAACGCAGAACATACCGAAGCTTGGCAAATTGTTAAACCGTACTACCGGTGGTGAAACACCCTTTCACTGCGAGGTTTACTTCATTAACAAAGCCGAGCAGATGTCAATCAAATGGGGAACGGATAGCAAGGTGACATACACGGAGCCGACCTACGGTTTCCCGATTGCTATTGGCGCCTCTGGCGAAATGTCGCTTCGAGCAGAGGACAGTCGCAAATTGCTCCTGAAGCTGGTTGGTACAGAAAATCATCTTAGCCAGCAGAGGTTAGTATCGTTCTTCCGCGCATTCCTGATGACCCGCGTCAAGACCTATATAGCGCAATATATGAAGAACAATGCCATCAACATTTTTGAGATTGACGAGTATTTGATGGCATTCTCCGAATCTCTGCACACACAATTGACACCCGATTTTGCCGATTACGGCATTTCGCTCGAACGATTTTTTGTTACTCAGGTTGTAAAACCCGATGGTGACAGGCAGTACGAAAAATTCAAGGAGCTCCATTTTCGGCAATATGCTGATATTGCCGAAGCAAATCTCCGTCAGCAGACAGACCTTATCTATGCGCAGACTGAAGCACAGAAGGTCATTATTGATTCTCAGGCACAGGCGACAAAGCGAACACAAGAAGGCTACACTTACGCGCAGGAGCGCGGCTTTGATGTTGCGCAGGATGTTGCCCGCAATCAAGCAATCGGACAGTTCACCAATATGGGCGTCGGGCTAGGAACAATGGCAGGTGTCGGCGGCGTTGTCGGTGGTGTGGTCGGTAATGCCGTAGGCGGTGCAATGAACGCAGTGTCTGACGTTCCTGCCGCTTCGACAGATGATATGGCGACCTTCAAAGCGAAGGTTGAAAAGCTGACTGTGATGAAAGAAGCAGAACTTATCAGTGAAGATGAGTTCAAGGCGATGAAAGCACAGCTACTTGCCGACATTATGTGACGGAGGAAAAAACGATGAACAAGAAGTTTATATATTATGCACTGATCTGGGCTATATTGCTCAGTGTTTTTAACGTTATCTGTTTCGTAATACCCTCCAATGCCATAGGTATGTCAAAATTCGACGATGCATTCTGGGCAAGTTACATTTTTATCACCTTTGCCTTTATAGGTCAGCTTGTCTGTGCTTATATTGCACTGAAAACGAATGACAAAACCAAACTGTTTTACAATATCCCGATTATCCGCGTCAGTTATACCTGTTTGATCCTCACGCTAATTATCGGTGCGCTTTGTATGGTAATTCCCAATCTCCCAAATTGGGTCGGCAGTATCGTTTGTTTGTTGGTGTTGGCATTTACTGCGGTTGCATTCATCAAGGCAAAGGCGGCATCAGAAGTTGTCGAAAATATCGACACAAAGGTCAAAATGCAGACGCTGTTTGTAAAGTCTCTGACAGCGGATGCGGAAAGTATTCTCTCCCGTGCCGCCACTCCCGAAACGAAAGAAGCTTGCAAACAGGTTTGCGAAGCGATACGCTATTCAGATCCGATGAGCAACGATTCTCTTGTAGGTATCGAGAGCCAGATCACGCGGAAATTCAATGAATTTTCCAACGCTGTGGTCACTAGCACTGAAGATGTAAGAGCCATTGCAGATGATCTCGTTGTGCTGATTGGTAATAGGAACAAAAAGTGCAAGGCGTTGAAGTGATATGAGTGCTTATAAGGATGTATTTGATAGAAATATTGATAGGGTGAAGTGCTTATGTGCTCTTTATAACTCTTTGAAAACTAATGCGATCAAAGAAAGTAAAGGATATAAATTCACTGATATATTACGCTCTGCAATTGTTTTCCTACATTCATCTTTTGAAGAATATTTTAGAAATGTACTTCGTGGTGTTTTACCAGTCACTTGTACTCGAGAAGACCTTCAGAAGATCCCATTCACTACAAAAGATGGAAAGCATATAGATAAATTGACCTTAAGCGATTTGCTCCAATATAAAGGTAAAACCGTAGATGATTTAGTCGCAGATTTCATCGGTGATACGCTTGATACAACAAGCTTCAACAACTATTCGGATATAGTTAACTGGACACGAAAGATAAAAGTCAATTTAACTTCGTTCACTTCGCAGGAAAAAGTAGAGAAACTGATTAAACGCCGACACAAAATCGTCCATGAGGCCGACAATAACAAAACGGATAAAATGGATAATGCATATTCTTTAACTGCCATACAAGAAAGCGTAGTCAAAGAGTGGATAGGAGCTGTTCAGGATTTAGTCAATATCATAGACTCTCAAATTGGAGGAAATAAATAATGTCGATCTTCAGATGTAAAATGTGCGGCGGTACGATCGAATTCGAGCAGGGTGCGACCGTTGGCGTATGTGATTCCTGCGGCACGAAGCAGACTTTGCCTCGGCTCGATGACGACAGAAAAGCTAATCTTTACGACCGTGCCAACCATTTTCGTCGCAACAACGAATTTGACAAGGCAATGGGCATTTATGAACAGATACTTAATGAGGATAACTCTGATGCAGAAGCCTATTGGTCGCTCGTTCTTTGCCGTTATGGTATTGAGTATGTGGAGGATCCTTCCTCGCATAAGCGTATCCCTACCGTAAATCGAGCACAATTCACTTCTGTTTTCGATGATGATAACTATAAATCTGCGTTACAATATGCCGACGGTTATCAGCGCAACATTTACGAGGAAGAAGCCAAGGCTATCAACGAAATTCAAAAAGGTATCCTTACTATTTCCCAAAAAGAAGAGCCTTTTGACGTGTTTATCTGCTATAAGGAAACGGATAATAACGGTCGCCGCACACCCGATAGTGTTTTGGCAAATGATTTGTACCATCAGTTAACTCAGGAAGGATTTAAGGTATTCTTTGCACGTATCACACTTGAAGATAAACTCGGTTCCGCTTACGAACCCTATATTTTTGCCGCACTCAACAGTGCAAAGGTAATGGTCGTTCTCGGCACAAAGCCGGAATTTTTCAAGGCAGTATGGGTGCGTAATGAATGGAGCCGTTACCTTGCTCTTATTAAGCAGGGGCAGAAAAAGATGCTGATCCCTGCATATAAGGATATGGACCCTTATGATCTGCCGGAAGAATTTTCTCACCTACAAGCGCAGGATATGTCCAAGCTCGGCTTTATGCAGGATTTGATTCGAGGCATCAAAAAGGTTGCGCAATCCGATGAACCGAAGGCGACCGTTGTTAAGGAAACCGTTATTACCGGTGGCAATAACAATACTGCCCCCTCGCTGGAACGTGCGTTTATGTTCTTGGAGGATGGGGATTGGGGTTCTGCTAACGAATACTGTGAAAAGATTCTGGACATTGATCCCAAAAATGCACAGGCATATCTCGGAAAATTAATGGCAGAGCTTCATGTTAGGAAACAAGAAAATCTGCAAGATCAAGCTGCGCCTTTCGATGGTTATAGCAACTATCAAAAAGCAATTCGCTTTGCGGACGATTCTCTCAGAACGGTGCTAACTGGATACATCGACTTTATTAATAACAGAAATGAGCATGATCGTTTAGAGGGAATATATAACAAGGCAGCCAGCCAAAAACGTACCGCAAAAACAGAAGAAGAATTTAAAGCGGCAGCAACAACATACGGAACAATTGCAACTTATCGGGATGCGGATGCACTTAAGCAGGAATGCTTGGAACTGGCTGAGAACGCTTGTAAAGATGCGATCTATAATAAGGCGAAGTCTTTGTTTGGCAGAAGATCGATTCCGGATATTGAGCAGGCAATTAACCAGTTCAAAACAATTCCCGGCTGGAAGGATGCAGACGAAAAAGTTGTTGAATGTCAGCAGAAAATTGAGCTTATAAAACGAGAGGACGAAGAAAAACGCATCCAGGACAAAAAAGAGAAGAAAATCAGAACCAAGAAAATAATCATTGGGTCATCTATCGGTGCAGCTATTGCTGCAGTGTTGGTTCTGCTCTTCACGGTAATCATTCCCACTATCAATTACAACAAGGCTGACTCGTTGCTTGCGGCAGGTGAATATGAAGCAGCAATGGAAGGCTTTAGAGAATTAAACTATAAGGATTCTTACGAGAAGTATTGTACTGCTTTTTCGGAATTGAAGGCTGGTTTCCAGAATACTGCTGAGCAGTATCTATCTTCTGGGGATAAAATAAAGGCTGCAATTTACTATACAAAAGCTGGAATGCCAATGGAAGCAAAAAAATTTTTTGATTATAGTTCAGTACTGGCAGCGAGACAATATATGACTGCTGGTATTACCACAAACGGCAACGTGTATTACCAAACAAACTATGAATACGATCACGGTGCCGGGCATGAAGTACAGGGCATGGCGCGTATACTTCCAAATGCCGATGGATTTACTGGGTTAACGAGTTCTGGCCAAATTATCTCTCATGGTATTAGCGACATAGACAAATTAGCGGGCTATTATGGTGATGCTAAAACAGCAGTAGACAGATGGACGGGCATTGTTGATTTTTGCAATGATTACAACAACTATTATGCTTTGATGTCTGATGGGACGGTCAAAACATATATTAATGATTACGATGATGAGTTACAAGGTACTTCATCATGGAAAAATATCACATCAATTCAAATTCCAGACGCGTATAGGCATATGCTGATTGGCATTGATAATGATGGGCATGTTTCCATTGCATATGAAAGAGATACATCAAGCGATGAAAAATACTCAGTCGAATCATGGGGTAACGTTGTGAAAGTGTGTTACGCATATAATACACTGATTGGACTCAAGAATGATAATACTCTTTCCGTCGCTTACAATTCTAAAGCAGGGGAGCATCTAGATGCATCTGTGCTTGATCTTAATGATATAGTGGACATAGTGTACTCCGAACCGTATCTTGCCATCCTGCATAAAGACGGCTCTGTTTCTATGGAGCTTATAGGATCCTTCACTTCAACCAAAGAGTATATTGAAAGGCAAAAGCGACTGTATCTGGATGTAATAAAAGAAATTGAATCTTGGAATGGTATCGTTGCATTATACCATGATGCCGGAGGATATTTCGGAATTCGGTATGATGGGACAATGAAGTACATTAGTGACGATATTACATATGAATCCAAGGATTCTGGCTATTCATATGATCGACATTCCTCTTTGATGAGTGAGGTCGAATCTTGGACTGATATCATTTGGGTAGATGGTTCTTCGGATTCACAGTTTAATATCAATTGGGTTTATGCTGTTGGACTTAAGACTGACGGTACAGTCATTGCTACGGGTAACGGTACTTACTATACAACAGAAAAGGACGCTTATGGAGATGGATATCACGGAGTTTCACATTCAGATGGTAGTTACAACAACGTATCTGCTTGGAAATTGTGGGAATAACAACTAATAGAGGTAAGCGGCAGGATTTTACTATCCTGCCGCTTACCTTATATGTATATCAGTTTATTATTGACAATTTCTGTTGCCGTTCCACGTATAGCATTCATCCGCCTGACCCATTCCATTTGGTCGCTGGCTTTCAGTTTTTCTGTAATTTTCTCTGCTTCTGCCATTTGTTTTGCAAGCCGAAGAAAAAGTTCCTCTGCCCGTCGGTCAATATCCGCAAGATATTCGGGTAGCTTGCCGCTTGTCAGCAAATTTGCATAGATTGCCTTGTGGTGGCGTTTCAAATGGCGTAAATGCCGTTGTCCCCATACCCCGATTGGCTGATCTTCCTCCGGCTCATCATCTCCGACAACCAGGTAATAGTCACCGACCAATTCATATTTCAGCCCTGTGCGCTCATCTGTAATGTACTTTTCCATACTTAGCATCTCCGATCTGTAATCTTGGATTTCTTGGTTTTGGCATTCGCTACCTTGACAAGCACCTCGTCCACGGCATCGGTATATCTGCCCGCAGAAATAAGCCGATTGCGGAGATTGTTTAAGGCATCAACCATTAGCCGCCATTCTTCAGTTGTAAGCGCAAGGTAAAACTTCTGCTTCATCAGTCACACCTCCTTTGATTTTTCTATAATCATTATAGCGAGGCTGACAGCGGTAATCGAATGTACGGATATAAGAAAATCACCGAGAAAAGCTCATAATGAACTAATCTCGGTGATTTCCCTTGCCATTACTATGCCTGATAACAAAGCTCTTTTAATACCTCGTTATCAGCTTGTAGCTTTTTACAGCTCGTTTTTTCTCCCATTGCCGGTTCAGTTGCGGTGATAATTTGACTTACTGCCTTATCAACGAAAACCGAAGGCTTTTCGGCTGTTTCAGCACATAAGCGAACCCCGCTGCAGAGCAATTCTGCGGCGGGGTTCGTGTTTTTTGCGTGGCTGCACAAGTTGAAAATCAAATCCCATCATTCTTCCGCAAGATCGGCAATCAGCTTGACGTCGCTGACGGCCAGCGCAAGCTGAAGTTTGTTTTCCAGCCCGGTTTTTTGCAGCATATTTGACACATGGAATTTGACCGTTGACATCTCGCATCCCATCTCTGCCGCAATGCGCGTGTAGGACAGTCCCCGCAGCAGATGCCGCAGAACCTTCAGTTCCGTCTTTGTAAATTCCGTGCTTTTTGCCATGCCGATCTCAACTATCGGGGGTGCGTCCGGAAAAATATGTTCACCCTCCAGTGTTTGCCGGACGACATCCATCAAGCGCTTCTGCGTCGAGTCCTTGTACCACAGGCTGTCGGCCCCGGCCTTCTTTGCCTCATCCAGAACGGCGCCGTCGATCAGCGAAGTCACAACAATAATTTTACTCTTCGGCTGTATGGCTTTAATCTGGCGAACAGCAATCAACCCGTTCTCACGGTTCTCTGTTTGCACATCCATCAAAATCAGATCGACAGAATTTGCCCTGCACATCTCGACTGCTTGTTTCGCGCCCGGAATGGACGCCGTGATCCGGTATCCGTCCTCGGCGCGAAAATAGCTTTCCAACAGACTGCGAATCATGGTCTGGTCTTCAACGATCATCACCTTCATATGCTGCTTCCTCCTTTTCCTGCAAACTGAGCATCAGCTTAAAGCGAGGGACGCTCTGAATCTCCATTTTGCCGCCGGATTCTTCTATGCGTTGACGCAGCATAGAAAGACCTCCGCCCTCTGTGATTTTCCCCTTTGGTGCCGCACCGTTGTTGGTTAGGGAGACCGCTATGCAGTCCGGCTTTTGCCAAAAGCACACATACAGCTCTGTTCCGTCGGCGTGACGGACACAGTTCGATGCACATTCGCTGATTGCCAGTGCAATCAGTGCGCGCATACGCTGCGTTCGCGGCTCATCTCCTGCCAGCAGAACTCTGACGCCAAGCTTTTCCGCTCGTTCTTTTGCGGCTTCCAACGGTTCGGATTGCGCTCTCATCTGACTGGAGCGGTAAAGCACTGAAATGGACTGCTCCCACAACGCTGCGGTTGCACGAATTTCCTTCTGGTCTGTGTTTTGGAGCAGCACGCGCCGCGTCGCAAGAATGCTGTGTCCAATGTCATCGTGCACGCGCAACTTCATGGCCAGCGTTTCTTCCTCCCGGATGATCTCCGGCATCTGCGCAAGCAGCCGCCTGAGCCGCTTGTTTGTTTTCTCCAGCTTCGCATTTTCCGCTTTTAGCTGGTTCTGCTTCTGAATCAGCTCCGTAACGTCTGCGGCAGTGATTTGTGTATATCGGGCACCTGCCTTTGTTGTGATCTGCTCCCGCGCAAAGCGCAGCGCTGTTCCGTCCGGAAAGCGGTAAATCCAAAGGTGCGGATCCAGACAGCACACACTTGCCGGCGGCGCCTGCAGGGCGCTTTGCATCTCTGCCAGCGATTGTATACCGCCTTTTTGCAGCCAGTTCGTAATGGCAAGCATCCGGCGGTTGATGAGCCGCACCACGCCGTTTTTATCGAAAAAGCAGGCCGCGATGGGGAGACTGTCAAAACTTTCCTTGATCCTATCCATGCGCCTTTACCTCCTCGATCTTTCCAGCTTCCGCGTCACATATTGCAGCCCGTCCTCATCCTGCTCCCATTCCAAACCTTGAAAATGCGCGCGCAGCCCGCAGAGCGACTCTGCCGCTGAAACACAAAAAGATACTTCTACCTGCGCACCGACATCTACGGAGATCAGCATTGCACGAAGGGATTCCAGTTCCGTTTCCACGACGGCCTCGAACAGGTCGTAGATCTGCGTCGCCTGTTCGAGGGTAAGCTGGTCATCCCCCTTGACAATTGCCTTACAGTCGGCGCCATAGACACAGATATTCTCGGAAGATTCATTGAGGCATAACCGAAGCTCCTGCACGCTGATCGCACCTCGCTGTGCACCGACAAAAATCAGGTTGCTTCTGCGTTTGATGTAGGTTCCGATAATGATGACCTGCCCGAGCAAACGCCTGGCTCGGTTTTGGTCCTCCGTTTTCTGCAATTCAGCCAGCAGATCCCACAGCATCGCGATCTGCCGATCAATCTGTGCCTCCATCATATCATACAAGCGGTTTTGCTCCGTCAGCTTCAACCATCTTGCATGCTGTGCATTCTCCGCCGCCAAAACGTCGCCGGTGTCATGCAACTCATCTCGTGTCAATTCCAGTTTCTTTTGAACCTGACTCAGCGCTGAGATGTCCTCCTTCCAGAATACCCAGCCGCGGCGCAACTTATGCCGTTTCAAAAGTGTATCGTCATCCAGATAGACGGTATCCTGCTGTATATGCCTTAGCTTACTTTGCGGCAAAGTCCCCTGCATGGCGGCAGATACATATTTGGAGCAGAACGCTTGATCGGTAATCTGAACAGGCAGGCTCGTCGCTTCAAAGAGCTCATCGTATCCGAGGTTGGAATGAATCAGTCCGCTTTGAATGCAGCATTCAAGAATGCTTGCAAAAATCAGGCACTGTGACACGGTCATATCGCCCGCAAGCACCCAGACCCAATAGACATTTTTGGCATACGCATAAACATATACCAGCGAAAGCGCAAACGGAACCAGCGGTAACCAGCGAATTCTCCTGCTATGTGGGATACGACAGTTTTTCACCATCGAAAGAAACGCAAACCCTGCGCACAGAACTTCCCAGCCCAGCACGAAGAAAAAACCGACCTCATACCGATACTCCCGGTCCGATAAAATGCCGGACGGGAAAGAAAATACCTGCTGGTGCAGATCGTTGGTCAGAACGAGCAAAAGCAGCAGCAATGTCGGAAGATACAGAAGTTTTGTCCATCGCGGCAGACGAAAGTCTTCTCCCTTGCCCAGCGACTGGGAAACGAAGACCGACAGCATGGGGATAAACAGCATCGGAAAATAATAGGAATACCACAGCAGGCGTTCTACATCCGTGTTATCAATGGAAAACTTGATTGAGCGCAGCAGAATCCACAGCACCATCAGCGCCGAAATCGCCAGCATGTAGTGCCGCACCTGCACCTGTACGATGCGCGCCCAAAGAGAGTAGCACCACACGCTGAACAAAAACAAATAGATTGCGCTTCGCAGGTAGCTGGCAGCCGGAGAATGAAAATAATACCGGCTTGCATATCGGAGCCACATGGCAAACGCAATGAGCACCAGCAAGCCCAAGGCGTACAAAAGGCTTCTTTTCGTCGTTTTGCTCATGCCGCATGCCCCCAAAAAATTAGTATATTTATATGGATAGTATATCATGCGGATAGACAAAAGGCAACACGTTTTGTCCTCTTTATACAGAGAACTGTGACAAAATTTGGCTTTGTAACGGAAAATAATTACAAATCCTATCCAATTGGTGGGGGCGGAAATGGAAGATAACGGCTAAAATATAGATGAAGGATTCAAAGGAAGAGAAAGGCGGTGGAAAAGCACAGATGCGAAGAATTGTATTGGATATGAAGGGCGGACTTCTGTCGGAGGCGGTCATGCAATCACTTTCGGGATGCGACCCGGATTTCCTTATCTACCGTTCTTCAAAGCCGGAAGAAACGCTGGCGTTGTGCCGGACCTGCCGTGCCAATGTGTTGGTGATGGAGGTCATCCGACAGGGAATCTGGAAGCTGAGTGAGAGACTCAAGATCTGCAATGCCGTAAAGCAACTTGGTTGGACGTGTAAGGTTCTGCTTTTGGTGGATGAGGACGCGGATAAACTGCTTGCCTCCGAAGTGCGGCAGGCGGTAAAGGATCAGTTGGTTGATAATTTTATTTATGCATCGGTATCGCCGACTTACCTCGCGGGCGTAATTGACACGCTTTGAAAGGAGGGGTGAGAAATGAAAAAACTACTGCGATTGATTCTGATACTTCTGGTATTTGCGCTCATGGCGGCGCTGTCCGCGATTACCGCGCTTGCGTGCTCGCCGGAAGACAGTAATCCGGAACATCATGAAAACATTATACAGACCGATGAGGAAAAGCCAACCTGCCTGAGGGGCGGATACTATGTACTGGAATGTACCGTCTGTGGGATGAGATGCACTTATCAAACTGACCCTGCCATGCCTCACAGCTTTGGGCCGTGGGAAGTTGTTCAGGGTAAAGAACCTACCTGTACACAATCCGGCACGAAGCGAGCGTATTGCAGTACATGCAACAAGTGGTATGAAATGCCCGCGCCGCCAACGGATCATTTTTGGGTTATTGATAACCGCGTATTCGCGACCTGTACTACTTCAGGATACACCCGTTTTATCTGTGATGACTGCGGTACGGAAGGAGACACCGTCACAATGTCTGCGCTGGGTCACAAATTCGGCGCATGGTTTACCACGAC
>JABLTM010135067.1_pt1 | contig 14136 bp, 13 predicted proteins | sample 7160121 | NCBI WGS metagenome assembly JABLTM01 (sample SAMN14651224, study PRJNA627086) | human gut metagenome | isolation source: feces | host: Homo sapiens
GGCGCAATGAATAAAAAGCCTTAAAGATACATTGAAAAACGTGCCGGCAGAGCTTGTTTGTAGTTAATTTTGTCACAAAAATCCGTTTATCGGCCTTTTTTGCTGTTATATAATAAGGTATGGAATCATATTGTAAGTTTTTTGAATAAATTATTTGAAATTTTCTTGTTTTTTATAAAGAAAAATATTAAATTTGTCGTCGTAAGATGTTGAGAGTAACAAACGGAAATATAAATTGAGATATAAAGGGGCATAAGAGGTCTATGCTGCAAGAAAACGAGATGCCACACATGGTGGTATAATATCTAGATAGACGTAGTTGGCAAACCGCTGCAGCCTCTTAATCTGGCAACAAAAGAGCCATTGAGAAACTTTTCTCGTGTTCTGTGAATAGTGTTGCAGATAGAAGTTTGACAATAAGCATGCATGGATGGACATCCCCGACGAGGTGCTCGATATGCGTAAATATTAACGTTCAGCACCACTTGAGGATATGCGCTTGAAAAGGCCTCAATATTCGGCTCCTGATATCTGCCACGCCATGGCGGCAAACATACGTGAGGCAGCTAAGTGCAGATAGAGGAGAACAGAAGGTGATATTGCTTAATCTAAGCGGCCACGGCCTAACAGACATGACTGCTTATGATCAGTATTTCAACGGAGACCTGATTAACTGTTCGTTGTCCGATGACGATATTAAGAAAAACATAAATGCTCTTGATTCCATAGGCTGAAATGCTTAAATATTGTCCGGTCATACGGATTGATGAAAATGACTTGATGATTATTTATAATATGGTTGATGGAATATAGAGACAAAGTTGATGGATGTTGAAATTTAGGTTGATATAAATTATTGGGAATAAGTTGTGTATAGCCGAATCTTGCAGTGATGCAAGCGGCACAGTGTCTTTATATTCAGTTGTAGTAAGGAGGGACTTGCATAAAAACATTTATGGCGAGACGGGTGCTGATAAACAAAACACGGATTTACCATACAATGTAATTTTACTCATAGTCACAATTATGCAGTTGTTAGTCATTATGTTTTTTTGCATACTCTCTTTACAATGATAATAAATGGAAAATGATTGATTTTCAGATGTAACACTCGGCTCAAATCCAATTCTGATTTGAGCCGATTTTTGTTTTATTGAATCTGTATCAGCCGCGATAATACTGCAACTATATTTGAATTTGCTCTTAAATTGGCAATATGTTTCTTGTCTGTATATATTGTTCTGATTGACAATAAGTAATGACGGAATAAAAATAGATATTGATGATAATATCATTAAGGATACATTGGTAGGATAAACTTGCAGAATCGTAAATATCTAATGAATTTATTTGCTATTGTGTCTATTTTAGGTCTTTAAGGCGATATCCACGTTTGTATTTTCATGCTATATCTAAGCCGAGTCAGTCTTGACATGATAAATGTGAAGAGCCATATCAATCTCTGCATTCTGGAGTGATGATATGGCTCTTCAGATATTTAAATGATGTAATCGGTTATTTCAGTCCCCATGCTTTAATGGCTATGCTGCTTTCCACCTTGTTCTCCGTATCGTCAGGCAGATTGCAGAAGAAGTCGATGCCCGTAAGTTCTTCGAGCCGGTCTATTGTAACTGCATATAGTGAAAGCGGGTCGTCTGTCCGCCATTCGTCTTTTTTCTGTTCGGCCCAGAATCCTATAGCTCTATAGCCCTCGCTGTTTTTTAGAAGGCATGCCATGAAGAAATATTTTGGTACGATAAGTTTACCCTGTATTCTTGAAATTATCTGGTCTTCATTGTCTATTGTTCCTCCTTTACAGACGTATAGCGTATCAGTCTTTGCCCTGGGAGTCCATGAACGTACCTGATCCTCCATTCTTACCCATAGGCCTTCGCCTTGATCCTGACCACTGTTTGTGTAGCCGTTAAATTTGTGATATTGCGGCTGCATGTTGGTCATGTAGAAAGTTTGGTAGTTTGCATCATAAGAAAATTTCCTGTCTGCGTTAGGGCAGATGTGCCCATGCTCATATCCGGAGCCATAATAATAGTCTTCAGCCCAATAATATTCTGAGTCGAGGTTGGGGTCGTTATGATAGCTGTCAGTCACACGGCTATAATTTCCGGTGTAGCCTTGGTGCATCTGATAGCACGACCAGCGCTGCGATTTCTTGCTACAGTCCCATTCGACACAATAGTTGATTTCGTCTTTGTCATACTGTTTATCGCCTTTGGTCCTGTATATGAGAACTATGCTGTTGCCTCCTTTCAGGCGTGGAAATTCAAGTCGGGTGACAGCCTTGTCTGTGGTAATCTCATTCTTATTGAGATTTATCTCTTCTTTTCCGTTCCCTCCGTTGTCGTTGTCGTCATTGCTGCATGAGACTGTCAGCAGAATAAATGATGGCAGAATTATTGCTAGTTTGAGCAGGGCTGTTTTACTAAAAATACTTTTTACAGACATAAATTTACTAATAACTATGATGGTATGATAATGAACAATCCGCATAAGCCAGCAAGAAAAAGATGCGGAAAGAGTAGAAATGTCTTTAGACAAAAAGTGCGCTTAAACGTATATGCAACTACGCCCAAACGCACTTTGTATGTTAATCGAAATATGGTAATCTATTATTTGCGAGCTTTACCATAGCGGCTCATGAACTTGTCTACGCGACCAGCTGAGTCAACGAGCTTGCTCTTACCTGTATAGAACGGGTGAGATGTGCTTGAAATTTCGACTTTTACCACCGGGTAAGTTTCGCCTTCAAATTCTACTGTCTCTGTAGTCTTGCATGTAGAACGTGTAAGGAACATATCGCCGTTGGACATATCCTTAAATACGACGGGGCGATAGTTTTCTGGATGAATACCTTTTTTCATTTTGTTCTTAAATATTGTTGTTAAAAATATAATTACACATTACAGGCTGCAAAAATACGAAGATTTCCGCAGCCTGCCAAATGTTTTGGTAATAATTTTTATAAATTATTTTATAATGACTGTTCCTCCCATGCTCAAGGTGAAGTCGTCGATGAGGACATCTCCGCCAGGATTCTTAGAGTTCATAATCACTACGCAATATGTTCCGTCTGCATCAATAGTAAAGGTGTGTGTAACTTTTACCCATTCGCTGCTTGTAATGTCATTTGTGTAGTCGCCATAGAAATAGTTGCCTACTTTTCCGTCTGTAACAGGTACGTATCCCGGACGTACTGATGCTCCTGCAGATGTGGCAGCCTTGGCATAGAATGTCATTGTGTATTCACCGGCTTTGAGCTCTATTTCTTTGTATGATATACGCTTGTTGTATTTTGAATCTCCGGCAACTTTTACTGAATATGAACCGCTGTGAGCGTCTGTACTCATAGAGAGTGTTGCATTTCCGGCTGTAGATGTTGTCGACCAGTTGTTGGGAAGACCTGACACCCATGCCTCAAAGTCGCCATTGGGAGCTGTAAGATCGCCTGTGTCTCCGCCCGGCTGCTCTTCTACTGAACCGTCTTTTACAGAGAGTTTCTTAACTTCCCATGTTGATGACTGCTGGTCGTTGCATGTATGGCGCAGTGCTATAACAACCTTGCTTCCAATATACTCAGCAGGAATGTTGACGCTCTTTTCCATAAATGTGAAGCTTGTGCCTAAGCCGTTTGTGTCATATTCGAGCATCTTCCATGTTGCTGTCTTTACGTCGCCGTTGTAATCTTTGCTTATCACGATAGAGTTGTTGGCGTTGATGTCACCCTTCTCATAGTTGATGGCATGATTAATGGTGATATATGCCTCTGTTGTGCTTGTAAGGTCGATAACAGGGCTTACGAGATATGTAACTCCCGCCTGGTTCTCTTTCTGACCGTCGCCATTGAAGTCCTGGGATCCTGTAACCATAGCGCTTGAATAGTCGTTGTACCATTTGAGCGAGCCGCTTGCTGATACAGATGTGAAGCTGCCTAACGAGTTGGTGAAGCTTTGGTCGAGCAGTACGCCCTCAGGCAAAACTACCTCACCACCGCCGCCTGCATTGGGATCGTCATAAGGAGCGGGAACGTCTTCGCAACTTGTGAATGAGAATGCTGCCATAGCGAGGGCAAGCACTGAAAATAATATCTTTTTCATAACTGTTGTTCTTTTATTGTTTTGTTAAATGTTTTTTATTCTGATATTTTGAAGTCTGAGTCAGAACGCATCAGTATCTGCCATGTGTTGCCGTAGCGTGTGAAGATACCTGTTATGTCAAGTTTCTCCTGTGGCATTACTGTTCCGGCAAAGTCGGCATACGTGCTTGAGCGTACTACGAATTCGTTTGAAGAGAATCCTTCTATTGGACGGCTTACGCCGTTGCCGCCGTCTTTCTCTGATTCAGGTGCAAAAGTCTTCACGCCGTCGGCATCTTTGAGTCTTACACCCTTTACAACCATGAGGCGTCCGCAGTTCTCTTTCATGTAGCTGGCATCTTTTGCCTTGCTGATGTCAAACTCGAGAGTGTCTATCTTTGACGCATCAGCTGCGCCCATCAGCTTGAAGTGCTGTTGCCATACAGTCTTGTTCATTCTGCTCGGGAATGTCTTTCCGCTGGCATTAGTATACGGAGTGCCGATTTGCGGCTGGTAGCCGTAGGTTCCGATATAGAGGTCTTTCAGGTTTACAAGTATTTCCTGACCTACAGGCAGAAATCCGAAGAGTCCGCCCTGAGATATGCAGATAAGTATTGCTCCTGTGCCGTCGTCGACAGCCACTTCGCTATAGATGTTTCCGCCAATGTCGTTTCCTGTTACGCGGGCCTTTATCTGCAGGTCGTCTGTTATGCGCGCCGTGTCGTTCTGGTTGGCCAGGGTTGATGCATATTTGGCTTTTAGGTCGGCAATAGATATTACGTTTGTCTCCTGTATGTCGTTATTGCCGTAGGGCGCGGTGTCTCCTGTCGGGTCGCTCCAGTCTTCGTCCATGCATGATGTAACTGAAAGTCCGAGGGCCAGCGTGAGCATTATCAGTTTTATATATTTAATTTTTTTCATCGTCTTTTGATTTTTAGAATCTGTAAGTAATGTTCAGCATGCCGTTAGTTCCGTAAGCATAGAATTTCATCGGGTTCTTAGAGAAGCGGTATGCGCGGATGTTACCAGAGCTTGTGTAGTCGCTTCTGCTCTGCTCATATCCTCCGGTGCAGAGGTTCTGGTTGTTCAGGATGTTTGTAACCATGAGGTTGATAGAGAGCGATCCACGTTTCAGATAGATGCTTCGGCCGATTGATCCGTCGAGCATGAATCCGCCGTGGCCCTGTGCCTGCTCTAATGCAGATGCGCGCACGTTGCCTTCGTTGTCGTAGATGTCGCCTACAGCCTCCTGACGTGCGTTGAGTGTGCTCTCGTATCTGTAGCATGGAGAATAAGAGAGGTAGATGCGGTCGTAGTAGTTGCAGCTGAGGTCGAGATACCATCCGCCGCTGTGATAGCTCAAGCCGAGGCTTGCTGCTGTGAGCGGTGTGCCAGAGTCGCGCATGCCTTTGTTGTATACTATTTCGTCGGTGTAGAGCGCGCTTGTTGAGTTCATGTAGCGTACATGAGCGTTGTTCTTGATTTTGGCGTCGCTGATAGTACCGATAAGCTTGATGTCGAATGCGCTTGTAACCTTGAACTTAAGTCCGGCTTCAACTCCGTAATACTCTTTCTTCATGTCTGTCAGAGATACGTATGAGAACGAGTTGATATCGTCGAAGTAGAAGTTCTGCCAGTCGGTTACGTTTGTCAGATAGCTATAATAAGCGTTGATGTTGGCATGCAGCCATGATGTCTGCAGCTGATAGCCGATTTCGGTGCTGAACACGCGCTCGTTCTTGAGGTTGAGCACGAAGTCGTTGTTGATTTCAGGAGATGCAAACGCATTTCTTGCCTGAGGTGCGCGGTGCTCATATCCGGCTCCGAAGGTCAGCGTGTTGCCGCGTCCGAGATTGAAGCTTGTGCCGAGCTTGAAGCCTCCGTCGAGGAACTGGGCTGTCTTGCTCTTGCCGTAAGAGTTGTTGGCTGCCATACCGTTACGCATTCTACCGTCGCGCTGCATGCTGGTGTATCCCAGTTTTGCTGCTATGGTGTAATGCATAATGCCGAAGTTCTCGCTGTAGCTCGACCATATTTTGCCGTTGTTTACGAGCAGGTTGTAGTCGTAGCCGAATCTGTCGCCCTCTCTTACCACGCCGTTGCGGTTGTTAAGGTCGTACTGTATTTCGTCGGCGTTGCGGTCGTATGTTCCCAGGGCGTATGTGTTTATGTTGTGATATGTGGTAGCTCCGAGCAGGTCTTCCATCGTCTGATAGTGCATGCCTTTGTTTGTAGATGCGATGATACCTAAGTTGAGCTGACTGTTCTTGCTGAGCTGCTTGTTCAGCGTTGACGCGAGTGATACTGTCAGCGCATCGTTGTGCTTGGCCTGGATGTAGTACATGGCGTCGGCTCCCTGTGCTGAAACCTGGCGATTAGAATAGTACAGGCGGTCCCAGTTTATCTGACGGTTGGCCTTCGACGAAGTCCAGTAGTCGTATGCCGTGTTCCAGTCAGCCAGGCATTGCTCTGTACGGTTGGTGGCGTCGGTCTCGTCCCATACGTCATAGTAGCTGCTCGGCATGTTCTTCCAGTAGTTGGGGTGTGGGTTGTCAGCATTGTTGTAGTTGAGCTTTGTGCTCTTATACATGCTGTATTTTCCCATGAGCGACGTGGTGAGCTTTGTCTCGTCGTCAATCTTCCAGTCCCATGTCAGCAATGCAGTAGGTGCAAAGTCTGTCACGATGCGCGAGTTGCGCTTCTTGCCGTTCTGATATCCCCAATAAGGGTTATAGTAGCGGTCGTTTGCCAGCCAGTACATCTCGTCAGTACCAGCACCCTGCGATGCACGCTCCGTGGGGTTGCCCCATGTTACTAACGAGAGCGAATGTGCGCCGTCGCCGAACACCTTCTGTACGCCGAGGAAGTAAGAGAGCGAGTTGTAGAATGTTCCCTCAACATATCCCTCGTTGGCCCAGCGGTAAGTTACGTTGCCTGAGAAGGCCCATCCCTTGCTGTTGAGTCCTGAGTTGAATGTGTACATTCCGCGCAGGGTGTAGTTGCGGTTTGCGCCGCTCAGCGTCAGCCTGTGGCCTGTGGACATGGCAGCCGGGCGGAAGTTATAGTTGTTGGCACCGCCCATTGACGGCATGGCAAAGTTGTTGCTCTCAAAGGGCAATGAGAATTCCATATTGCGTGTCTGCTGGTTGAGTCCGCCTACGACCGAATAGCGGAACTGTCCAGACTCGATGTCGTTCATCGGTACGCCGTTAATGTAGATGTCGTTGAATTTCTGGTCGAATGCACGGTAGCGGAAACGCATAGGTGAGAACAGATATCCAACCTCGCTTGCATAGATGTTTGAGTTAGAGTTCACTATGGTTACGTTTTGTGACATGTCATCGTCTTCGCCCAATTGTGCCTCCGTGAATGTGAATGCCGACTCACTCAAGACGGCACCCCTTTGCCCTATGGAATCGCTTTGCGCATGCAGCAAAGGCGTATAGCATAAAGCAATCACTGCTAATTTCAGCTTTTTTTGCATAATAATGGTTTTAGGTAATAAACTTTTGGCAAAGATAATTTTTTTTAGATAAACATCAAAAATAAAACAAAAAATAATCTTTTTGCTTGCTTCTTTTTGTGTTAAATTTAATCAGAGTGTAATATCTCCACGTTCATTGGCCTTGAATAGCCCGTTTTTACTAGCTTTATGCAACTTTAACAAGCGGTGTTCTTGCAGTTTGCTTTTTTGTCCTATTTTTCGCATGCCACGGTTTTTATGCAGTTTTAGCCTGCGTTTTTTCCAATGGTGTTTTTGTATTCTTTCGTGCAGTTTTTTGTCCGTGTATTATGGTTGGCAAAATGCCGTTTTGCAAAAGGTGGTCTTTTGGCTTCCGAAAGACCACCTTTTACATTGCAATATGCCACCTTTTGCAGCCTAAAAGGATACCTTTTACAATGGTGTTTGTAACTTATTGTATGTCAGTGTGTTATCTCTTTGTGCGTGAGCGCCGTGCGCACGGCTGTCTTTGTCCGGCTTTTGGCTTGTGCGTATGTGCAGTTTGGTCAGCGTGTTCCATGCAGATGTTGAGTTGCGTTGAGGCTTGCCGTGATTTTGCCGGGTGCGGCAGTCATGGGCTGATGCGTTGTTTTGGGCCGATGCGGGCTTTAAGTTGCAATATGGGCACATGCTGGCGTGCTGTGACGTATCCTTCAGGTTTCTCCCGGTTGGCGCTGATGTGGGTTTTTGACGCAGTGTGTCATTATTGTTACTTGTTTTCTACAAATTTGTTTCAAAATCCGGATAATCAAAAAATAAAGTATCTAATTTTTTGAATTATCTTTAAGTTGCATTATCTTTGCAAAAATAACCACCACCTCCGAAAAGCCATGCTTTCAGCATTGCCATGGGGGATAAATCAGAAAATTGTATTGAAGAAACAATGATTTTTATATTATGAAAAAGTTTAATCTGTTAATTGTTTTGTCTCTCTGGCTTGTTGCCGTGAGCAGTTTTGCACAGAAGAAATACTCAGTGTATGCCGTAGGTTTCTACAATCAGGAAAACCTTTTCGACACATGTCATGATGAAGGCAAGAAAGACTATGAGTATCTGCCCACAGGTTCGTCACGCTGGAACGGTCTTAAGTATTCGCATAAGTTGCGCAACATGGCCAAGGTGCTGGCCGATATGGGCACCGACGTGCTGCCTGACGTGGGATGTGCTGTGATAGGACTGTCTGAGGTTGAAAACGCCAATGTGCTCAACGACCTTACGGCGCAGGAGCCTCTTCGCGCGCGTGGATATAAATATGTACATATTGAAGGACCCGACAGCCGCGGTATCGACTGTGCGCTGCTCTACAATCCGTCTATGTTCACAGTCAATAAGTCTACACTGCTGCCATACATACCTGACGAGACCATGCCTGCCAACTTCCGCACGCGCGGATTCCTCACCGTTACCGGCGAGCTTGCAGGCGAGCCTGTTACGGTCATCGTGTGCCACTGGCCGAGCCGTTTCTCAGGATCTTCATATCGTGAGAGGGCTGCACAGCTCGTCAAGAACATCAAGGATTCGCTCGTCAGCGAGAATCCGGCAATGAAGGTGCTCGTTATGGGCGACATGAACGACGACCCGACAAACAAGAGCATGAAAGACATATTGGGAGCAAAGGCCGAAGTGAAGGACGTAAAGGACGGCGATATGTATAACCCGTGGTATAACATCCTGACAAAGCAGGGCGTGGGCACGCTCTCATATCAGGGATCATGGAATCTTTTCGACCAGATAGTGCTTACGCCAAACATGCTTAACCGCGACGGCAAGAAAGACTTCTCGACACTGAAGTTCTGGAAGAATCAGATATTCCGCCGTGACTATCTCTTCAACAATGAAGGAAAATACAAGGGCACGCCTAAGCGTACACACGGAGGAGGCATCTGGCTCGACGGATACAGCGACCACCTGCCTGTTGTTGTTTACTTGGTAAAAGAGCAGAAATGAGCGTTACAGAAGAACATCCGCTAAGGCCTTTTCTGCCTGAAAACACACGGTTGCTGATGCTCGGCAGTTTTCCGCCGGCACGCAACCGTTGGTGTATGGATTTCTTTTATCCCAACTTCATCAATGACATGTGGCGCATATTCGGTCATATATTCTTCGGCGACAAATTGCATTTTGTAGACAGTGAGGCGAAGACTTTCCGACGTGAGGACATCATCAGTTTCCTTAACGAAAAGGGCATAGGTCTCTACGACACGGCGTGCAAGGTGTGCCGCACAAAGAATACGGCATCAGACAAAGACCTTGAGATTGTTGAAGCCACCGACCTCGGCTCGCTGCTGGCCTCCATACCAACATGCCGCGCCGTGATAACCACGGGACAGAAGGCCACGGACACATTTGCATCTTACTTCGGAATAAAGCAGCCGAAGGTGGGCGAGGGCATCGGCTTTTCTGCCTTAGGCCGCAGTCTGACGCTATACCGCATGCCGAGCAGTTCGCGCGCATATCCGATGAAGATTGAGCGTAAGGCCGAATATTATGAAAAAGCCTTCAGGCAATTTGGCCTTATTTAAGCAATAAAGTTATTAACCATAAATCCGCAGGGCATATCTACCTTATTAAATATAAGACAACTGCCTGCGACTAAAAAACATATAGAGTATGACCATTATTGGAATAGCCGGTGGAACAGGTTCGGGCAAGACCACCGTTGTGAGAAAGATAGCCGAGGCGCTGCCGCCGCATCATGTGGTTGTGGTTCCGCTCGACTCATATTATAACGACACGTCGCACATGACCGAGGAGGAGCGTCATGCCATAAACTTTGACCATCCGGACGCTTTCGACTGGAAGCTGCTTATCAAGCAGGTAAACGAACTGAGAAACGGACAGGCCGTTGAGCAGCCCACATATTCGTATATCAAGTGTAACCGACTGAAAGAAACGCTGCACGTTGAGCCGAAACCGGTGATAATCATTGAAGGCATCATGACTCTGCTCAACAAGAAACTGCGCGACATGATGGACCTGAAGATATTTGTTGACACCGACTCGGATGAGCGTCTGATACGCAACATACAGCGCGACGTGCTCGAACGCGGGCGCACTGTAGACATGGTTATCAGCCGTTATCTCGAAGTTCTTAAGCCCATGCACGAACAGTTTATCGAGCCTACAAAGAAGTATGCCGACCTCATAATTCCGCAGGGAGGAGAGAATCATAAGGGAATAAACATCCTTTGTAAATACATAGAAAGTCTTGTAAACGTTTAATGCCTCTTCATTGTAGCGTTGACGGCATTAGACCTCATTCTTATAACAAAACAATAAAGGCTGCCCGACATTGTCACGGCAGCCTTTATTGTTATTAGTCTTTGTCCTTTATTGTCAGATTTGTCTCGATGCGCTTGCGCTCACGGTGAATCTTAAATGCGTTGACGCATTCTGTTGCGCCATAAAGCAGCAGGCACCATCCTATGATAAGCAGCGGCAGCGATGCCGTTTCCATTGGCTTAATCAGCACAAGCAGGCCAGTGAGGAATATCACCGACGGGCATATCCAGAACCACAATGGCACGCGGAACATCCTTTTGGCATTGACCAGAACCATAAACTGGTTTATGGCTCCGAGGATGATTATGGCTCCGAGAAAGTACATCAGCGACTTGACAAACAGACCGGGCACTATGGTCAGTATCAGACCGAGCAGCACGCTGCCTATTCCTACAATAGGGAATGTAGGCTTGCCCGTTACAATAAGTCGCCCCTGAGCGTCGTAAATTTCAGTGTCTGATGCGTGCGTCCTGGCGTTCAGATATACCGCACACGATATTGCACCCGACACGAGGAACAGCAGTCCGATGGCAATGGTTATGCCTTTCACGGTGTTGTCGGGGTTGTTTATCAGCAGTATGCCGATAATTATTGCGCATATAGCGCGAAAAACAGAACTTTGCAATACTTTCATGTCTGTAGATTTTATTTAGATTTTCTTTTATATATAGTCCTTAAGGATTATTATTGTCATGCAGTCATTATGCCGTTTTATTCTTCCTGCCGGCCATGCGGCATTCTGGCTGTAAGTCATTTGCTCTTTCTTACAAAGATAGTGCGTTTTGTCTTTGTTTACAATAAGTTTAACTTATTTTATACAAAGAATGATAACAAAGTGATGCTGGCCGTGTCCGGCTTGACTTTATCCCGCTGCCGGCACTGTATATGGGTGCTGTTAATATGCATGCAAAGGCTTTCGTGTCCTGCCGTCAGCTAAAAAACAGATAACATCAGGCTTAAGCTGACTTTTATTTTGTTTTGTTCTCGTTATGTATTACCTTTGCATTGATTTGAAAACTAAAGAAATATGACAACGCTTTATCTTGTAAGGCACGGCGAGACTGTGGACAACGCAAACCACATCATGCAGGGACAGACGCAGGGCGAGCTTAACGACAAAGGACGTGAGCAGGCTCGCGAACTGGCTGTGCAGATGTCATCCGAGCATATAGATGTCTTTGTGGCGAGCGATTTGTGGCGTGCTGTTGAGACATGTAGAATATTGGCAGAGCCTTACGGGGCTGAAGTTATTACCACGGAACTGCTCAGAGAGCGCGACTGGGGCAGCTTTACCGGACGTTACATACCTGACTTGAAGGATGTTGAATGGCCTGATGACATAGAGACAATTGACGCTTTGAAATCAAGGGCAAGGCGCTTTATTGATTTTATACGTGAGAATTTTCCTGAAAAGAGAGTGCTTGCCGTTGGGCATGGCATTATAAACAAGGCCATTCAGGCTGTGTTTTATGACAAGGAAATGAAGGATATTGCGCCTATGCGCAATACGGAGGTAAGGCAGCTGATGCTTTAGTCTTGGCAGGATATAAGTCTGCCGGGCGCTTATGGCAGTTCATCTGATTGTTGTCTGTTGCCGTCAGATGTTCTCCGTAGGTGCAGTATTGTCTGTATTATGCGATTGCATAAGGCGCTGATTACGGCAAAATACATAGGACCGACGAGGATTTCTCCTGTCGGTCCTGGTGTTTTTGGACTGTTGAAGACCATGTATCTTGCTGTTTAAGAAGTAGTCTTTATTGTAGGAATTGCAGATTTCAGTCCTCAACAGTCACTTATTTTGTTATCAGTTTTAATGTTTCTTCCTCTTGTCGGCAGCATTACTCTTTGTTAACGTCCCTGTTTGTTGTTTATGTTTGCGGCAAATTATTCTGTCGTGTCAATGATGCTGGGCTCATGCTGTTATTATACTGTCTGTTTGCATGGCTTTGCTTTTATCTTCGTCCGCCAAAGTGTCTGCCGCTGTTTCCGCCAGATGAGCTTTTTCGGCTGCTGCTTCCGCTGCTCTTAAATGAGCGTGTGGGAGTGCTTCTGTTACCGCTGAAGCTCTTGGTTGACCTCTGTGGACTGAAAGTATTGTTGGGAGTCTTAATCTGGCGGCTGACGCCTTGCCTCCTGTTCCCGTTGAAGTTCATGCTTCCGTTGCCGTTTGGTCTCGGCCTTGCTGTTGTCCGCGTACTGCTTTCACGGTTGTTCCTTCTGAAACTTTTTTGTCCCTTCAGGTTGCTTCCGTTGATGTTCCCTTTTACATTCTGAATGGTTTTTATGTTTTCAGGTCTGCGGTTGAAGTTGCGGCCCCATCCGTTTTCTCTTGGCCGCCTGTAGTCTCTGTCTCTTCCGGAGAAAGCACCTTTATGGCCTCTTCCGTAGTCGCCGCGGTCAAATCTGTCTCTCATGCCGTGGCCTCTGTTTATACTTCCGTGGTTAAACGTGCGCCCTTTATACCAGCTGCATCCTCCGTTATGGTGCCAGCTGTGGCCTCCGCGATATGATATGTATACAGTCGGACGGCTGAAGTAGAAGTAGTCGCGTCGTGGATAGCGGGCGTAAATTGCAAAGTGCCATACTCCAGAAGTCCAGTAAAGCGGGCGGTAGAAGTATGTTGCGGCGCAGAATGCCCTGTATTGCCAGTCGAGCAGAATGTAGCTGAAGTCGAGGTTGCGTTGTGTCCAGTATGTGCCGTACAGGTCATCGTATGTGTTGATGCTCATCAGGTAGTCGAGATTCACCTCGTATGCTGCATCATATTGCTCCTCGTTCAGGTTCAGCTCATAGGCCATTTTGTCCGTCAGAAACAATGCCTGTTCGCGTGCCTGACTATAACTCATCGCCTTTGTTGCGGTGGTGAGTGTCAGCAGGGTTGTCAGTATTATTATAAACTTGTTCATGTCAAAGCCTTTCTGTTTTCTTTTTAACCGTATGCAAAGAAAGCTATAATTATTCATATGTAAAAAGGTTTTTCCCTAACTTCAAGGGGGAAAATCCCTATTTTGTGTTTATTCTGCATATAGACGCCGTATTTTTACGTTATATTCAGTGCTGTTTTTATATCTGATGGTGTGCCGTAAATTCTTTATTTAAAGACTGATATAAGTCTTTTGAATGGTAAATGTAATATTTTTTAATAAATGGCGTTATATATTAAAATTTGTTTTTGATGAAATCATTATTACTCGCTTTATTATTATTGTCATCTGCCGGTAACAGTAACACTTGCGTCACGGCGCTTGTCGCCTTCTTCAAA
>JABLTM010011565.1_pt1 | contig 14110 bp, 12 predicted proteins | sample 7160121 | NCBI WGS metagenome assembly JABLTM01 (sample SAMN14651224, study PRJNA627086) | human gut metagenome | isolation source: feces | host: Homo sapiens
GACTGCGTTCGAGGCAGGATTCTGCCCGAGAACAAAGGAGTGTCGCACTAAGATAAATTGCGACCGGCAGTATGCCTGCGGAATTTCTATGCAATCTGCCGAAAAATCTGACTACGCATCTTACGCACAAGCTTTATTCAGTGTTTCCCCAGGGAAAACAAAAAAGAGGACAAGCCGTCTTGCCCTCTTTCAGAATCGGATCATTTCCGGTATCGGTTACAGTACGACACCGTTCTGCTCCAGCAGTGCCCGGGCGGTTTCCACAGAGTCCACGCCCACAGCATTTTTCACCGGAGCGAATTCCTTGCTGCGGTCTACCTCAAACGCCAGACAGCTGTCCTGCATGTGCACCATATCCAGCACCAGCGTTTCGAACTTGTAGCCATTGGGTTCCTCCGGCTTCACCAGCTCTCCTGCTTCGTTGAGATGAGAGATCTTTTTGTGTGCGATGTGCAGCGGAAAATCCGAGCCCAGCGTATGCATCAGAGCATCTACGCGGAACAGGTAGTTCAAAATCACGCCGAACCGATACGCCAGCGAGCCGTCCTCGTTCCGCAGTGTCCGCATTTCTTCGGTCATTTCGTAGTATTCCACGATCGAGGGCTTGTTGTCCTCCAGACAGAGCACACCCACCCGTTCGTCCGGATCTGCCTTGCTGACGACCTTTCCGCCGGAGGCACAGCCGGAAGCGATGGTTGCCCCGATGAATACCGGATCGGCGATCTGCTGGAGCACATTGTCCACAGCAAAGACGTTCAGCCATTCCAGCCCGATCTCCTCGATCGTTTGCAGCAGACCGGCTCTCTGCATCGAGGAGAACCAGCCGCCGTTTCCGTTGGGGGAAAGTACGATCTGATCGGGAGCGTTCAGGAAAATTTTGCCGTTTTCGTCCACTGCCGGTTCCGTTTCCTGCTTGAAAAAGTGTACGTTGTCCGCACTGTAGCCGAAGTAGTCGTGTTCTTTCAGAAATGCACGGGTTTCCGCATCATTCTGTTCGCTGGTCATGATCATCAGCGGCACATACGCCTCCGCCTCGTCAGTGACCTTTTTCAGGTTGTGGATCAGGCATTCAAAGATGTACAGATCCCGTGTCTTGCCCATGTTGTACATGCCCTTGGGGTGATCGAATCCCAGACGGGAGCCCTGTCCACCAGCCAGCAGAACGGCTCCCACTTTGGCATCACGAATTGCCTGTAAGCCGATCCTGCGGTATTCGTCCGCCTTTTCTGCGATCTGTTCCAGTGTCACAGCCCCCAGCGGTGCAAAGTGTCCCCGCTGCTGTGCCGCCGCTTCGCGGTTCTGGAACTGGGGGCGTTCCAGATGCAGGTTGGAGATCTGTTCCAGCAGGTGTTCCTGCTGTGCCGGTGTCAGAGTGGGATAATACCGGAGCAGGTGCTGCTGACCGTGGGCAGTCAGATAAGTCAATGCTTCTTCATACGTCATGTGTATAACCCTTTCTTGAAAAACCGGTGCCGTACCGGAAGTATTGTCTTCGGAAATCTCGGAAATCCCGCCGAAATTCCCGTTTCGATAGGAATAAACACATTATATCATAATATGCAGAAAAATACAAGCCTTTTTGAAAAAAAACATGTTTTTTCGAAATAATATGTGCTCTGTGCGAAATCGTTTTCATATGCACACGGAAACTTTCTTTCATGCGGTATGCTCCGGAATAAAATTGCAGAATCGCCCTTGACAAACACGAGGCGTTATAGTATAATGAAGATAAAGAGAGAGCTTATCAGTAGACGGTTTGCTCCCGCTGTTTTGGTTAACAGAAATAACCGCCACAAGTTTGGAGACAGGGGCGGTTATTTTTGTTTCTTATTTTCATCGCGGTGATTTTCATTACTATGTTTGTGGTTATAGTAAATGTAAAAGACCAGACTTGCTAGTTCCAGCAGAATGCTGCCGATCTTTAGCAAATCGCCAAAAGTGACGAACTGATCCATCATAGCAATCACCTCCCAACTGTTTCAAAATAAACAGCGGGAGAAAGCATAAAAAGCAAACAAACCGCCTACCGTTACGATAAGCCCTCAAGATATTATTATAGCAAACTTGCCGCAGCTTGTCAAATCAAAATCAAAAACCGCACCCTTTTCCGGAAAACTCCGGCAAAGGGTGCGGTTTTCTACTATCATATTTCCTACTATTATAAAGCTATCCTCATCGGGAATACGGCACCATGCCTAGAATCTCAAACGCCTGTGAACGCTGCCACAGGTCGGCGGTGACGTAGATGTCGAAGCCCTCTCCCGGCTGGCACTGTAACTCCTGCGGGGAAATTTTCGGCAGCCCGAACCCTGCCAGCATGTTGGCGATCATGCCGCCGTGGGTGATGACGGCACAGTGGAGCAGATCCTCCTGCATCATGTCCCGAATGATCTCCCGCAGCGAACGGAAGATTCGCAGCTGCACTTCCTTGACGCTCTCGCCCTGCGGCGGACGGCAGTCCATACCGCCTTTCAGCCACTCCTTGAACTCCGGCTTGTGTACCAGTTCGTCAGCGGATTTTCCCTCAAATGTGCCAAAATCCATTTCAATGAGATTGTCCACCGTCTGGATCTGTACGTCCGGAAAGAGAATTTCCGCGGTTTCGGTGCAGCGACGCAGCGGGCTGCTGTACACCCTCGCCACGTTGGGATACCGGAACTCGTCCATTTTACCGGCAAGCTCTGCCGCCCCTTTGTCGGAAAGCGGAAAATCGGTTCTGCCGATGTAAATGCCTTTGTCATTTGCGGCAGTTCTGCCGTGGCGGATCACGCTGATGCGGTAACCTTTCATAAAAAATAAACCTCCATTGTGGAATTCGTTGGATAGTCGATACATCTTCGGAAATTTTGCGAAAAAGGTAATAATTTCGCTGTAAAATAAACAATTATTTACCGTTTACAAAATAAACGGCTTGTATTATAATAAAGGGTAGGCATTTTTGAAGAAATCGGACAAGTTCCGTCCGGAAATGCCGGCTTTTAGGCAACACCGCACAAAGCTTGTGCGTAAGATCTGCAAGCAGATTGCGTGCAAAGCCGTCAGGCGGGCTTTGTGCGGTGTTGCCTTTATTATATCACATTTCCCTCGGAAAAGAAAGATGTTTTTATGATGCACGGGAAAAAACTTTTTGCGGTGCTGCTGCCGCTGGTGCTGACGGCATGCACTTCTGCAAAGCCGGCTCAGACCGAAACCGTCTGGGCAATGGATACCGCCTGTACCATTTCTCTCCACGGCGGCGGCGTTTCCGAAACGGCTTCGCTGCTGAAAACGCTGGACAAGACGCTGGACAATTATCAGGAGGACAGTGCGATCTCTCAGCTGAACCAGAGCGGCACGATTTCTGGGAACGATACCATATACCAGCTGGTGTCCGAAACGGCTGCCCTGCAAAAACGATTCGGGGACAGTGTAGACCTGACCGTGGGACAGCTGACGGCACTGTGGGGCATTACCACAGATACGCCCCACGTGCCCACGGCGGCGGAACTGGAACCGGTACTGAAAACCATTTCTCCCGACCACGTGACGGCGGCAGACGGCACCGTGTCCCTCACCGACGGAGCACAGCTGGACTGCGGAGCCGTGGGAAAGGGCTACAGTCTGGACTGCGTGAAAGAGGCTCTCGACCAGTCCGGCACCGCCGGCTATGGCACAGTTTCCATGACATCTTCCATTTTGTGCTACGGGGAGAAGCCTGACGGGAAACCGTTTCAGATCGAGATCCGTGACCCGTCCGGCGACGGTACGCTGGGCACCGTGTCAACTGACAGTTGTTTCCTGTCCACCTCCGGCGGATACGAACGGTACTTTATTGCTGATGACGGAAAGCAATACTGCCACATTCTCGACCCTAAGACAGGCATGCCGGCGGAATCCGACCTGACCACAGTGACGGTGTTCTGTGACAGCGGGCTGCAATCCGACTTTCTCTCCACGCTGATCTGGCTGGAGGGCACAGAGCATCTGGAGGAACACCTTCACGCAGAGGATTATCAGATCGTAGCACAAGACCAGTCCGGCAAGCTGTACGTCAGCGACGGGCTGCACTTCACCCCCAATGCGTAAAACTCCTGTACATGATCATTCCCAACGCCTATCGCAGAAACCACTCCGTTTCTGTAGATATATAAAGGAAACACTTCACGCAGATTGCGTGCAGTGTTTCCTAAATGTAAAGCAATCCGAAAAAGTGAAAGGAGCTGTATTCTATGAAGAAACTGCATGGCGTGCATCTGGCACACCATAAGAACACAGAAAACAGTGCTTCTGTACCGCTGCCGCTGCCGAAACTGGTGCGGATTCCCATGAGCATGCATATCGGTGCACCCTGTACACCTCTTGTAAAGCCGCGGGATACCGTGCTGGTGGGGCAGAAGATCGGCGATACCGACGCATTCATGGCAGTGCCGATCCACTCCGGTGTTTCCGGCAAAGTCAAGGCAGTTTCCACCTACCGTATGTCCAACGGCAGGACATGTCCCATGGTGGAGATCGAAACCGACGGCGAACAGACCGTTTCTCCGGATGTCTGTCCGCCCGCTGTCACCGATAAAGAGAGTTTCCTCAAGGCAGTGCGGGAAAGCGGACTGGTGGGCATGGGCGGTGCAAGCTTCCCCACTCACGTGAAGCTGAACCCCAAACAGACCGTGGACACGCTGGTCATCAACGCGGCAGAGTGTGAGCCCTATATCACCTCGGACTACCGCCAGATGATCGAAGCACCGGACGAAGTGCTGGACGGCGTGCGGCAGGTACTGCACTGGCTGCAAATCCCCAAGGCAGTCATTGGCATTGAAACCAATAAGCCGGAGGCGATCCGCGTCCTGACGGAAAAGACCAAGTCCGAACCGGAGATTCAGATCTTCTCCCTTCCCACCACGTACCCGCAGGGTGCAGAAAAGGTGCTGATCTATCACACACTGGGACGCACCGTCATGGAGGGACAGCTGCCGGCAGATCAGGGCGTGATCGTGATGAACGTGTCCTCCGTGGCATTCCTCAGCCGCTACCTGAAAACCGGCATGCCGATGGTGCAGCGTATGGTGACGGTGGACGGCGATGCTGTAGGCAAGCCCTGCAATGTCATGGTGCCTATGGGCACACCGGTGCAGGACGTGCTGGATTTTGCACAGTGCGATATGGAACGGGCAAAGAAAGTGCTCTACGGCGGCCCCATGATGGGCATCGCTGTGCCGGACACTGCCGACCCGATTCTGAAAGCCAATAACGCCGTGCTGGCTCTGGAGAAATTCGTTTCCCCGAAACCCACCGCCTGCATTCACTGCGGCAGATGCGTTCACGCATGTCCCCTGCGGCTGATGCCCACGGAGATCGCCAAGGCGTTCCGGCAGGAGGACAGCGAAGCACTGGGCAAACTGAAAGTCACCCTGTGCATGAACTGCGGCTGCTGTACTTACGCCTGTCCGGCAAAGCGTCCGGTGGCAGAAACCAACCAGCTGGCAAAGGCATTCTATATGTCCAGCATCAAAAAATAAGCATGGCATCCGGAGAGTTGACAGCCCTTGTTGTAGGGGGCGATGCCCAGCCCGTCGCCCAGCGGAAATGGCGACGGCAGACTTGCCCAAGGATAGCAAGCCACATCGCCCCGCTATTCATTATAATAGTGACAACTAAATAAGCCTCCCCTGAAAGGGGAGGGGGACCAGCGAAGCTGGTGGAGGGGTCTTACTCGATGTGTTATATTTAATATGTATTGCTTTGTGAGATCCTTCTGAAAAGAACGATACCTCATATTACAACTGCACATATTCAAAATCCCCCAGACTCTCCGACCAATCCATGAAAATAGGAGGAAAAACCATGACATCATTATTGACTGTTTCTCCGTCACCTCACGTGAGAAGCGGCATGACCACGCAAAAGATCATGCTGCTGGTGGTGCTGGCTCTGGTGCCGGCGATCGTGGCGGCGACGGTGGTCTTTGGACCGCGAGCATTGTTTCTGGTTGTGTTCTGTGCTGTCATCAGCATGTTCACCGAAATGATCTGTCAGAAGCTGATGCAGAAAGAAACCACCTATACCGACGGCAGTGCCATGCTCACCGGCGTGCTGCTGGCTCTGAACCTGCCGGCAACGCTGCCCCTGTGGGAAGCGGCAATCGGCTGCGTCTTTGCCATTGCAGTCGTCAAGCAGCTGTTCGGCGGACTGGGCTGCAACTTCGCCAATCCCGCCATTACCGGACGAGTGTTCCTGCTGCTGTCTTTCGGCGGCGATATGACCACTTGGGTGAAGCCCTTTTTCTATCGCGGCAGAAGCTTCTTTGAAATGTTTGCCGCCACCGGAAACCTCCCCGACGGCGTGACTGGTGCCACTCCGCTGGCTTCCGGTGATGCCGGTCTGCTGGACTTGTTCCTCGGCAACGTGGGCGGTTCGCTGGGTGAAACCTCGGCACTGGCTCTGCTCATCGGCGGCGTGTTCCTGCTGGTGCTGGGGCTGATCTCGTGGCACACCCCTGTGGCATATCTGGGCGGTCTGGCAGTGCTGGAACTGTTCTATACCCTCGCCACCGGCGGCGAAATGACCGACGTGCTCTACGCTCTGCTCAGCGGCGGTGTGATTCTGGGAGCATTCTTTATGGCGACTGACTATGTGACCACTCCCATGACCGGTGCGGGAAAACTGATTTTCGGTCTGGGCTGTGCGGTGCTGACCTTTGTCATTCGGGAGTTTGCCAACATGCCGGAGGGCTGCTCGTTCTCGATCCTGCTGATGAACCTGCTGACTCCGTACATCGACAAGCTGACCATGACTCACCCCTTTGGGGCAAAGCCCGCAGTGAAAAAGGAGGCGAAGTAACATGGCAGAGGCAAAGACATCTTCTGTAAAATCCATGGTGCTGCCGCCGCTGGTGCTGGCACTGATCTGTGCAGTCTGCTGTGCATTTCTGGCACTTGCCAATATGGTGACCAGGGACAAGATCGCTGCCGCAGAGGCAGATGCCATTCAGACCAGTCTGAAACAGCTGCCCGATGCCGGCACATTTGAGGAAGTCACAGACTTCCAGCCGGAGAATAACGAAAAGGCATCTGCCACCGGTCTGTATCTGGACGAAAACGGACAGTATGCCGTGCTGGTGACCGCAGACGGCTATAACAAAGGCGGCCTGCAGGTCGTCATCGGCGTGGACAAGGGCGGAGCCGTTACCGGCGTTTCCTTTGTCACCGTTTCGGAAACCCCCGGACTGGGCACAAAGGTGCAGTCCAATCCGGAACTGTTGGTAGATCATCTGGTGGGACTGTCGGACAGTGACGCAGTAGACGGCGTGGACAATATCACCGGAGCGACCTATTCTTCCAAGGGCATGAAAGCCGCTGTGAACTGTGCCCTTGCAACTGTACATGCCAATCAGGAGGTGACCGGTGCATGAACTACGGAAAAGAATTTACCAAGGGTATCCTGAAAGAAAACCCGACGCTGGTAGGACTGCTGGGCATGTGTCCGACGCTGGCAGTTACCACCGCAGCATTTAACGGCATCGGCATGGGCTTGTCTACCATGTTCGTGCTGATTTGTTCCAATATCGTGATCTCTCTGCTGCGGAAAGTGATTCCGGAGCAGGTGAAACTCCCCTGCTATATCGTAATCATTGCTTCGTTCGTAACGGTCATTCAGTTTCTGGTGCACGGCTTTGTGCCGGCGTTGTATACCAGTCTGGGAGCATTTCTGGAACTGATTACTGTAAACTGTATCATTCTGGGACGGGCAGAAATGTTCGCCTCCAAGAATAACGTGCTGGCTTCGGCTCTGGACGGTGCCGGCATGGGACTGGGCTTCACACTGGCTCTGTTCCTCATGGGCAGCGTGCGGGAGATCCTCGGCAGCGGCACATGGTTCGGACTGACGATCCCCGGCATGGTAGGACATACCATGAGCCTGTTTGTCATGCCGGCAGGCGGCTTTCTGGTGCTGGGCTTCGTGATCGCTGTGGTCTGTGCTCTGTCCAGGAAGAATCCCCCGAAAAAGATCGGCTGTGCAAGCTGCCCCAATGCGGCGGCATGTCACGCAAAGTGTGAGGAGGCTGACGCATGAGTACCTATATTGCAATCATCATTGCGGCTGTGCTGACGAACAACTTCGTTCTGTCGAAATTTTACGGCTGCTGTCCGTTTCTGGGCGTTTCGAAAAAGCTGGATTCCAGCGTGGGCATGGGTGCCGCAGTGGTTTTCGTCATGCTGTGTGCGTCCCTGTGTACCTATCCCATTTACTACTTTATCCTGAAGCCGCTGGAACTGACTTATCTGCGGACAGTGGCATTCATTCTGGTCATTGCCGTATTTGTACAGCTGCTGGAAATGGTCATCAAAAAGCTGATGCCGCCGCTGTATAAAACGCTGGGCGTGTATCTGCCTTTGATCACCACCAACTGTGCCGTGCTGGGTGTTACCATTATGAACATCGACGAAAGCTACAGCTTCGGACAGTCGCTGGTGAATGCCGTGTTCTCCGGCGTGGGCTTTGCACTGGCAATGGTGATCTTCTCCGGTGTCCGTTCCCGCGTGGACGATGCCGAGAGCGAAACCCCGAAGATGTTTCGCGGCGTTCCGGCAACGCTTATCGCAGCCGCCATTGTGTCCATGAGTTTTCTGGGCTTCGGCGGACTGGGACAGTAAGGAGGGTGTGTCATGGAATTTGTCTATCCCATTCTGATATTTGTGGTCATGGGCATTGTGTTCGGTGTCCTGCTGGTCGTGATCTCAAAGGTGTTCGCGGTGAAGACCGATGAGCGTGCGGTGCAGATCACCGAGGCACTGCCGGGTGCAAACTGCGGGGCCTGCGGCTATGCCGGCTGTGCAGACTATGCCGATGCCATTGTGAATAAAGGTGCTCCCATGAATGCCTGTCTGCCCGGCGGTGCCAATGCTGCGGCAGCGATCGGTGCCATCATGGGCGTGTCTGTGACTGCGTCGGAACGCATGGTGCCGGTGCTGCACTGTAACGGTACCTGCGAAGCCACCAACCGGAAGTTCACGTTTGACGGCGTGCAGTCCTGTACCGCTGCGAAACGGTTTTACGGCGGCACCGGTGTCTGTGCCTATGGCTGTCTGGGACTGGGGGACTGCGTTTCTGTCTGTGAAAACGATGTCATCTCGATCAAAGACGGCATTGCCACATTCTGTACGGAAAAGTGTGTTGCCTGCAACAAGTGTGCGAAAGTCTGTCCCAACGGGCTGATCGAACTGCGGTCGGAAAAGAAAAAGGTGGACGTTCGCTGCTCCTCCCGCAATATGGGCAAGGTGGCAATGCAGTCCTGTCAGAACTCCTGTATCGGCTGTAAGAAGTGCGAGAAGGTCTGCAAGTTTGAGGCGATCATCGTCGAGAACGCCTATCCGGTCATCGATTATGATAAGTGTAAGTCCTGCGGCTTGTGTGCAAAGGAATGCCCCAGAGGGTGTATTGAAAACCTGCGGAAGCCCAAGGTAGTTGCCCCGAAGCCGGAGCCGGTAAAGGAAAAGCCGGCGGCAGAAGAATAAAGGCAATACCGCAAAACCGAAAAAACGCCGGTCTGCCTCTTGACAAACCGGAGAAAAATGCGTATAATAAAAATAGAAAGAGCATACCGGCAGACGGTTGCTCCCACATTAACGGAAAACGATTAAAAGAAATAACCGCCGCAATTGCAAGAGGGGCGGTTATTTCTTTTTATGATTGTCATGGAAAATATGATACAACAAAGTTGTAAATGTAACCAGGAATGTCAGAAACGCAAAGAGTTCTGACCAAGTCACATAATGTTCCATAGCATCACCTCCCATCGTATGTAAATACGTGGGAGCAGGAAACGAAACCGTCCACCGTTTTCGGTATGCCCTAGGGCTTTATTATAGCACACCCTGCCGAATATTGCCTAAAAAAACGCCGGTCTGCCCCCTTGACAAACCGGAGAAAAATGCGTATAATAAAAATAGAAAGAGCACATCGGAAACGGTCTGCTCCCACAATTAGAAATGTTATCGAAATAACCGTCTAAGTTGGTCGCTTGGGGCGGTTATTTCCGTTTATTGCTGTTTTGCAAGATCAAAATGATGTCGCAAACGACATTGCACAAAGTGAGAAACTCCATCCAAGTCATTGCAATCACTCCCTTCCGGGAGCAGGATTCGACCGCCGAATACAGAATATGTACCCGTTCCAATGCACTCTGCTTATGATTATAGCACACCCTGCCGAATATTGTCAAGACGGCAAAACCGAAAAAACGCCGGTCTGCCTCTTGACAAACCGGAGAAAAATGCGTATAATAAAAATAGAAAGAGCATACCGGTAGACGGTTGCTCCCATGTTGGTGATTAAAAAGTAACCGCCTTATGTGAGAGTCAGGCGGTTACTTCTTTTTATGATCGTCATGAAAAATACTGTACATGATTCCTGTGTATGCGACAAGGAATGTCAGAAGTGCAAACAAATCTGACCATGTTACGTAATGTTCCATAGCATCACCTCCCAACGTACAAAATTGTACATGGGAGCATGGATGAACCGCCTACCGTTTTCGGTATGCCCTAGGACTTTATTATAGCATACCCTGTCGAACATTGTCAAGGCACACCCAATAAACACAAAAAGCGGAGATCCGATGAAAACCGGATCTCCGCTTTTTTACTGCGGCAGCAGTGAATGCTGCCCTGAGGGGAAAATGGGCATTCCTGCTTCTACAGGCACTATTTCAAGAGAGAAAATACAGAGCGTTTATGCGAACACGCTCCGGAAACTGTTTTGCGTGCCTTAGAACGGGCGGTTGTTTCCGCCGCCGCCCCAGCCGCCGTTGCCGCCGGAACTTGCAGAAACGGTCGTACCACCGCTAATGGTTCCGCCGTAGCCGCAGCGGTCTGTGTCGTCCTGACTTGCGAAATATGTCGTGCCGGAGAGCGTGCCGCCGGTATAGCAGGTCACACTGGATTCCTTGCTGGACATTACCATTTCCGCAGAGCCATTGGGCAGGGTAAATGTGGCAAGCACGTTGCCGCTGGCATCTGTAAAGGTAATGGTCTGTCCGGCAGAAACAGAAGTCTGGGACAGGAAAGAATAGCTGCTGGGTGTTTCGAACATATCACTGCTGCCGGCTGCAATGACGGTGCCGCCGGAATAGGTGATCGAGTTATTGCTGTCGCCGCAGTCCAGCGGGCCGTTTCCGCCGCCGGTCTGGGAAACAAAGACATAGCCGCCGTTGAAGGAAATGTTGCCGTTGGAGTCCAGCCCGTCGCCGGCTGTATTGACATAGGTATAACCGCCGTTAAAGGTCATGGTCTGACTGCCGTTACTGGAGTTTCCGCCGCCGGGACCGCCCCAGCCGCCTTGTCCCCAGCCGCCGTTGTTATTGTTGCCGCTGCTGTCGGAACCGCCTGCGGCATTGTAGCCGTCGTCGCTGGAGGTTACCATAACAGTACCGCTGTTCTGGGTAATATCCACACCCTCGATGCCCTCATAGGACTTGGTGATGTTCACATAGGGAGTGTCATCATCGCCGCCGGTGCTGCCGATAATCAGAGCGTGGTCACTGTGTGCACCGTCGTCTGCGGTGGCAAGGGTCATGCTGCCGCCCAGCAGCTGCATATCGCCGCCGCAGTGCAGGCTGTCGTCGGAGGAGTCAATGGCGATCGTACCGCCGTTGACGATCAGGTTGCCGCCGCTTTGCCATGTAGTGCCGGCCTCATCATACAGCCCGACTGCTTTGATGCCCTTGGCACTGATGTCAGTCTTGCTGGAGTTGCCGTCACCGCCCATGCCGCCGCCCCAGCCGCCGGAAGCATTGCCTGAAAAGTCAGAGCCCTGATATGTGGTAATATTCAGGTCGCCGCCGTTCATGGTGAAGGTCTGCTCTGCCTGAATGCCGTCTGCATAAGAATTGATGTTGACTGTACCGCCGTTGATGGTGATATAGCCCTTATCCGTTTCGGTGGAGTTGCTCTTGATGCCGTCGCCGCCGTTGCTGCCGTTGTTGGTGTTCACTGTCACAGACAGAGTGCTGTAATCAGTGGCATCAGGGTCGCCGATGCGGACGGAGTCGTTGCCGCGAATGCCGTCATCTGCGGCGTTGACGGTAATGCTGCCGTTCCAGATCTTCAGGTCGTTCTTGCAGACGATGCCGTCCTCGGTGTTGCCGTTGACGATCAGCGTGCCCTTGCCCTTCAGCTTCAGGTCATCGCGGGAGAAGATCGCCCCGTTGACAGGATTGGTGTTGCCGTCGCTGTCCAAATAGGTGTCCGTGTGGGACGTGCCGTCAGAAATGGTATTGGTCGTGCCGTTCTTGGCAGAGATCTGCACTTCGTCACCGATCGCCTCCACATAGATCGGGGCAACGCTGTCGTTGGACAAGGTCAGTCCCTCCAGATTCAGCACCACTTTGCCCTCCGGTTCCGCGGTCTTATCCACGTTGACGGCAAGCTGTCCGCTGGTGCTTTCACCGCTGACAGAGAGTTCGCCGGAAGCGGTAACCGTTACATTGGCTCCGGAGATCGTCAGGTTCGAGGGGTTGGAAACTACACTGCCGGAAGCGTTGGTCGCCGTGACGCTGCTGCCGCTGTAGACCAGAGCCGTTGCCACAGTGTCGTCCGTCGGTGTCACGCTGCCGCCGGCGAGTTCCTGTACGCCGGTGAACTTGGTGAGGGTGCCGGTCATGGCAAAGGTGCCGTTATCGGAACCGTCGTGTGTCATCTGGGTGCCGCCGGTGTATAGAGTGTAGCTGTCCGAACCGGAAAGGCTGTCGCTGCTTGCCAGCACATAGGTGTACTTCTTGTTCGGTGTCATTTCAAAGACAGTGCTGCTGCCCTTTTTCAGAGTCACAGCATTGCTCTTTTTCCACTCAGCCGCATAGTCCAGCTGTACCACGCCCTGCGTGCAGCCGGAAGTGTCCACAGTCACAGCTGTACCGGCAGAATCCATGCCGAATGCGTAGTCCGTCGCTGTTGCCAGCACATCGCCGCCGGTAATGGCAAGCACGCCGTTTTCGTCCAGCGTAAAGCCGCGGTCACCGCTGGCGGTCACCGTACCGCCGGAGATGTTCAGGGCTGTGGCAGCCTGCACGGCATCATTGCCTGCCTTGATGCTGACTTTGCCGGAGAGAATGGAAACGTCCTCCTTGGAGGATTTCAGACCGTCTGCGGAAGAAGTCACGGTCACCGAAGCACCGTCTATTTCCAGTGTATTATTTGCCCGAATGGCATCGGCGTCAGAAGTGGCATCGACATCTGTGTTGATGCTGATGTCACCGCCGTTCAGCTTGATGTCGTCCTTGGAACGGATCGCCGTGTTCATGCTGCTGGTGATGTTCAGGGTGCCGGTGCTGTTCTTGGTGACGGTAATGTCACAGTCGCCGTAGATGACACCGCTGGTGTCGGCGTTGACAGCTGCCGCCGTGTCAGTCAGGGTGTTGATGCCGGAGCAGGTCAGCTTCAGCTTCCCTGCACTCTGTCCCAGAATGCAGGGAGCACCGGTGGAAGATGTCATGGTCACGCCCTGCAAGTACAGGGAAACCGCCTCAGGATCCGCAGTGGGATCTGCCACATTGACCAGAATCTGTCCGTCTGTAATGGTGCCGTCTACGGTGTAGTTGCCGGAGGCGGAAATGGTCACGGTTTTTCCGGAAACAGCAGTGACACCCTTGGTGTCGCCCTCTACGGTAATGCCGCTGTCGCTCAGATGAATGGCAATGGCATCGCTGACCGGTACAGTGGCGATCATCTGCCGCAGGCGGGACAAGTCCAGACCGTTGACAGCACCGTCACCGGTGACATCGGCGTTGGCATACTGCTGGGCAGTCAGCTTGGAACTGCCCAGCAGAGCAGTCTGCAAAATGGCAGCGTCTGCGGCAGTGACAGAGCCGTCCCCGTTCAGATCACCGGAGGCACTTGCGGCTCCTGCCGGCATAGCCAGTACGCAGGGAATTGCTGCGGCACAGAGCATGGACAGAGCAACCATGCCTGCTGCTGTTTTCCGCATATAGCGGTGGGGTTGTTTCTTCATATCATTCACTTCTCCTTTGATGCAGTCTGTTGCGGAGCTATGGAAACACTGCATAAAGCCCGCCTGACGGCTTTGCACGCAATCTGCTTGCAGATTTTCCGTCATATTGCCCAGAAATCCCTTGTCATAC
>JABLTM010093094.1_pt1 | contig 14080 bp, 13 predicted proteins | sample 7160121 | NCBI WGS metagenome assembly JABLTM01 (sample SAMN14651224, study PRJNA627086) | human gut metagenome | isolation source: feces | host: Homo sapiens
AAGCGGAGTTTATAAATATGCAATATTATGAAAAAATAAAGAATGCAGTACGGGAAGCAGATCGTGTATTGGTTGGACTTGGAGAAGAATGGGTTCTGACAGATGAGGCTATTTATAATGCAGTGGAAGACAGTCATCCGGTGTTTACTGCTTTACTAAAATTTGCTGCAACACAAGAGCAGTACAGAGATATTGTGCCTTATTTGGAAGCTTTTTATTATAATCAAATAACAGAAATACCGGATATGTGGAAGGATGCGTATGCACATTTACGGAGGCTTCTGGAAGGAAAAGATTACTATATTGTATCGCTTACAATAGATCCGTATTTATCACAAATGGGATTTGATATGGATCGCTGTGTGAATCCATGTGGCAGTGTACAGCGTATGCAATGCAGAAATGGCTGTACGGAGGAATTGTATATTGCGAAATCAATCATGCAGGTATTCTCAGAAAAACTGCGGCAGAAAATGCAGGATGTTTCCGAAACAGAGTTGCAGGAAAGCGTATTGACAGATCTGGTCAATGATTGCCGGGAAGAGATAGCAAAGCTCATATGCCCGAAATGTGGTGCTCCGCTGTTTTTTAACACATTAGAAGCAACACGCTACAGAGAAGAAGGATATCTTGGAAACTGGCAGATGTATATGAAATGGCTGCAGGGTTCTGTGAATAAGAAGCTGTGCGTGATAGAAGCAGGGGCAGGGATGTCATTACCGTCTGTTATCCGCTGGCCTTTTGAAAAAACAGTATACTACAATCAAAAGTCTTCTTTGTATCGCATTCATCATACATTTCATCAGGTTAATCATGAGATTGCAGAGAGATCATGTGGGATAGAAGCATCGGCAGTTTCGTTTTTTAAAGATATGAAAGATGGGGAGGCGGTTTTATGAGCACAACAGAAGAATATTTAGATGGACTTCTGCAGGAAACAATGGGACAGAAAGAGTCTGATGCAAAAACTGCACAACCAGATATAACGAAGGAAGAAAAAAATGCAGTACCGGCGGACGATAATCATAAGATGAGCCCGGATGAGATCGCGGCATTATTTGCCCAGATGCAGGGAGATCCGGAGAGCCCCAGGGCGTTCTTTTTCAGACGATCCTTGACCTCGTCCCAAATGGCCGCATCCCGCAGGGAGCGTTCCACGATTTCGTCCAGCTGTGCCTTGCCTTTGATGCCATGAGTACGGGGGCCGTAGGCGATGTTGTCATAGATGCTCATGGGAAAGGGGTTGGGCTTTTGGAAGACCATGCCGATCTCTCGGCGGAGCTGGCTCACGTCCACGTCTGCCCCGAAGATATCCTTGCCCTGGTAGCGGACATCGCCGGTGATCTTCACGTCTGGGATCAGGTCGTTCATCCGGTTCAGAGTTTTTAGGAAGGTGGATTTGCCGCAGCCGGAGGGGCCGATGAGGGCGGTGATGCTCTGGTCGGGGATGTTGATGTTGATATCCTTCAATGCCTTGTGGCTTCCGTACCACAGACACAGATCTTTTACGGTGATAATGTTGCTCATCGTTCTTTCTTCCTCCTGAAATGTCTCTCTACCATGGTGGCTGCCAAGTTGATGACCAGGGTCAGCACCATCAGGATGGCGGCGATGGCGAAGGCTACGCCGAACTCACCCTGTTCCTTGGCGTACACATACAGTGCCACGGTGAGGGTTGCACCTGCGCTGTTCAGTCCTTCCCAGAAGCCGTTCAGAGCGTGGGCAAAGCCAGCGGTGAACAGCAGAGCGGCGGACTCGCCCAGGATACGGCCCACGGCCAGGATGCAGCCGGTGATGACACCGTCCACACAGCCAGGCAGCACCACCGTGCGGATGACCCGCCACTTGCCTGCGCCCAGGCCGAAGGCGCCTTCCCGATAGCTCTGGGGAACGGTCTTGAGGCTCTCCTGGGTGGTGCGCATAATGGTAGGCAGGTTCATCATGACCAGGGTCAGGGCACCGGCCAACAGAGAGGTCTGCATATCTAGGAACTGGCAGAAGAACAGCATACCCACCAGGCCATAGATGATGGAGGGAATGCCGGAGAGGGTCTCGGCGGCATATTCGATGATAGCGACCACCTTTTTGCCGGAGGCGTACTCGGTCAGGTAGATGGCAGCGCCCACGCCCACGGGCAGGACGATGACCAGGGTGGCGATGACGATGTAGATGGTGTTCAGGATGTCCGGCAGGATGCCGATCTTGGCGGACAGGTAGCTGGGAGAGGTGGAGAGCAGCTCCCAAGAGATGTTGGGAATGCCCTTGGCCAGCACATAGACGATGAGAAAGAGCACCAACGCACCAGTCAGGATGGCGGCAATGGCCATGAGGGTGCGCATGAGGGCGATGTACGCCTTGCGCTTGGGGGAAATGTGTTTGGTTTTCATGGCTCAACCCTCCTTATCCCGTTTCAGGAAGAAGTTCAGTGTGGCGTTGATGAGCATGATGAACAGAAAGAGCACCAGGGCGATGGAGAACAGCGCCTGCCGCTGGAGTCCGGCGGAGTAGGACATCTCACTGGCCACGGCAGTGGTCAGGAACCGGACGCTGGTGAAGATGCCCGGCATATTGGGCACGTTGCCAGAGACCATCATGACTGCCATGGCTTCGCCAATGGCACGGCCTACGCCCAGCACCACTGCCGCGGCGATACCGCTCTTGGCAGCGGGGACGGAGACTCTAAAATACGTCTCAATGGGAGTGGCGCCCAGAGCCAAGGATGCATCTTCATACTCCTGGGGAACCGCCTCCAGGGCGGTGACAGACACCTTGATGATAGAGGGCAGGATCATAATGGCCAGCACGATGATAGCGGCCAGCAGACTTGCCCCGTCGGGGATTTTGAACAGGATGCGGATGCCGGGCACCAGGATGAGCATACCCACCAGGCCGTAGACCACGGAGGGGATGCCGGCCAGGAGGCTGACGGCAGCTTCCAAGACGGCTTTCACCTTAGGGGGCGCAATCTTGGCCAGATACACCGCGGTGAGGAAGCCGATGGGCACGCCGATGACGATGGCGCCGGCGGTGCCGTAGACGCTGGTCAGGATGAAGGGCAGGATGCCGTAGGAGGGCTCTGCTGCGGTGGACGCCCAGGTAGTGCCAAAGAGGAAGGGCACCAAGCCGATCTCCCGAATGGCCGGAATGCCGGAGATGACCAGGTATATGGTAATCATGAGAACACAGGCCACGGCGATGAGACCTAAGATCAAGAAGATGCCATGGACGATGTTCTCAAAGAGTTGTTTCTTATTTTTCATAACGATTCCCTCGTCCTAAATACACACAATACACACATTTTATTTCGCCGGCTGTCCGGCGTCTCAAGGGGTTTGCCCCTGGCAAACCCTTGGTCACAGGCGGAATTCACTTCCGCCCAGCAAGTGAACTTTCATGGGGTTCCTAAAAAGGCGGCTGGGTTGCCAGCCGCCTCAGACTGTCAAAAAAACAGTTTGTTTTTGTTGCCTGATACAGGAGCCTCGCAGAGTTCCGCCCTCTTGAGGACGGAAAGAAATCGAATCGGAAAAAACTGGCGGCGTGTACGTCAGTTTTTTCTCATCTCAGACGGGTAAGTGCCGCAGCGTTCAGAAAACTTGCCAGTGGCAAGTTTTTAGCGTAGGCCCCGCCTGTTCTACAGGTGGGGAACCTACCGACGCAGTGAGTGCATGCACCAGGCTGCAAGAGTCGAAAAAATGCTTGCATTTTTGAGAGAGGGTGTCGACTTTATCGACACCCTCAGGCGGCTGGATTGCCAGCCGCCTTTTGGATTTGCTCGCTGTAGGCGAAATGCCTGGCAGGATTGTTTTATGTTGCAGTTGCTGGGTTCTGATCACTTGACGGGCACTGCACCAGCGTCAGAGATGATCTGGGAGGCGTCAGCGGAGGTGACATAGTCGAAGAACTTCTGCGCAGTGTCGGACAGAGCCTTGCCTTCCTTGGTGACCAGGACGAAGGGGCGCTGTACCACATAGCTGCCGTCCTTGACCGTCTCCTCGGTGGGCTTTACTTTGCCTACAGACAGAGCCTTGACGTTGTCCTTCACGGCTGCCAGAGAAGCATAGCCGATGGCGTTGGGGTTCTGGCTGACGGTGGTGATGACGTCACCGGTGGAGGTCAGTTCCTGACCATACTTGCACTTGTCTTCGGTCTTGGTGATGGATTCAAAGCCATCGCGGGTGCCGCTGCCAGCTTCACGGCCGATCAGGACGATCTCTGCATCGTCGCCGCCGACTTCCTTCCAGTTCTTGATCTCACCGGTGTAGATCTTGCCGATGGTCTCAATGTCCAGGTCTTCCACCTTGTTCTGGGGGTTGACGATGATGGCGATGCCGTCCAGTGCCAGAGTAGTTTCCTTCAGGCCGGACTTCTTTTCCTCGTCCTTCAGGCTTCTGCTGGACAGGCCGATGTCACAGCGACCTTCGGAGACGGCAGTGATGCCGGAGCCGGAGCCGGTGGGGTTGTAGGTGAAGGTGACACCCTTGTTGTTCTGCATGAAGGATTCGCCCAGGGCGCCGATGACCTTTTCCATAGAGGTGGAGCCGTCGGTGGAGACGGTGCCTGCTGCCGCATCGGCAGAGGTCTGGGCGGAGGTGGCGGGGGCAGCGCTGGTGTCCTTGGCAGCATCCTTGCTGTTGCTTGCGCCGCAGCCGGCGATCATGGACAGAGCCATAAGGGCGGCAAATACCAAGCTAAGTCTTTTCTTCATTTTGTAGAATCTCCTTTTCAAAGTAGCTTTTGTTTTCCTTGTGTCGTTTTCCTTCAACATCGCCTATGATACGGATGGAATGTAAAATGGAAAAGCGGCATTGTGTAAAAAGCGTGTAAAATCACAGAGGGGCAAAATCCCCTGTCAAACCGACATCTTTCCTCTTTTCGTCACTTTTTTCCTGGTACAAAACGCCGAAATCCCGCTTCCTGCCCCCATTTCATTGACAAAATCCTGTCGGTAGCGTATGATATTTTACATGAACAGAGACGTTCCTACAGGAGAAGTGCGCCCTTTTTTCCCTGCGGACGTCTTCTCTTTTTCCAACCAAACTGCGTGAAAGAGGCATGATATGAGAAATTATTCCGCTGAAGAAGTGATGCAGTACGTCAGTGAGATGGAAGTGAAGTTCATCCGCCTGGCCTTCTGCGATATTTTTGGACGACAGAAGAACATTGCCATCCTGCCCAGTGAACTGCCCAAGGCGTTCTCCACCGGCATCGCCTTCGATGCCTCCGCCATCGCCGGCTTCGGCGGTGCGGTGCGCTCCGACCTGTTCCTCCATCCGGATCCCACCACCCTGGTGGCACTCCCCTGGCGGCCGGAGATCGGCAGCGTGGTGCGGATGTTCTGCCAGGTGACTTACCCTGACGGCACCCCTCTCCCCTCGGACAGCCGAGCGATCCTGAAAAAAGCGGTGGCAGAGGCGGAGGCCAAGGGCTACTCCTTCGCCTTCGGCGCCGAGATGGAGTTCTACCTGTTCCAGACCGATGAGCACGGCAACCCCACCAAGGAACCCTACGACCGTGCCGGTTACATGGACATCGCTCCGGCGGACAAGGGCGAGAACGTCCGGCGGGAGGTCTGCCTGATGCTGGAGCAGATGGGCATTCAGCCGGAAAGCTCCCACCATGAGGAGGGGCACGGGCAGAATGAGGTGGATTTCCGCTACTCTGATCCGGTGACCGCCGCAGACAACGCCGTTACCTTCTGCGCCGTTGTCCGCACCGTGGCTGACCGGAACGGACTGTGCGCCGACTTCTCCCCCAAGCCCCTGCCTGACCAGCCGGGCAGCGGGATGCACATCAACTTCTCGGTCAAATCCAAGGACGGACGGGACGTGATCCCCTACGTCATCGCCGGCATTATGCAAAAAATTCCGGACATCACCTTATTCTTAAACCCCTGCCACAACTCCTACGACCGGCTGGGGGGCAACAAGGCGCCCGGCTACATCTCCTGGTCGTCGGAGAACCGCTCCCAGCTCATCCGCATTCCGGCAGCAGAAGGAGAATATCGTCGGGCGGAGCTGCGCTCGCCGGACTCCACCGCCAACCCCTACCTGGCCTTCGCTGCCCTCATCTACGCCGGTCTCCATGGCATCGAATGGGAGCTGCCCCTGCCGGAACCGGCAGACGTGAACCTGCAAACGGCATCCCATGAGGTGCTGGAGCAGTATCAGAAGCTGCCCACCACCTTGGCCTCCGCCCAGTGCATGATGGCCTACAGCCAGTTTGTGCAGGAGCATTTCCCCAAGGAGCTCATCTCCGCCTATTGCAGTCAAGTGTAAAGCTTATGGATCACATCTTATAAAAAGGAGGGAGCCCTCTTGGTTTTTCGTGAACGTACCTACAGCGTTCTCTTAGTATCCGCTTCCGGCAGCTTCCTCACTTCCCTGCAACCCATGCTCCCTATGACGGAATACTGGCCGGTGACCACCGTCACCAGCATCAGCAGCGCCAGACGAGCGCTGGTAGAGAAGCCCTATGACCTCATCATCATCAACGCCCCCCTGCGGGACGAATTCGGCACCCGTTTTGCCATTGATGTCAGCGCCAAAAGCAGCGCCATCGTACTCCTGTTCGTGAAAAATGACCGCTATCCGGAAGTGTACGGCAAGGTCATGGAGCACGGTGTCCTGGCGGTCTCCAAACCCACCTCTACCCAGATGGTGGCTCAGTCTCTGCGGGTCATGTGCACCATGCGGGAACGGCTGCGGATGATGGAGGCGAAGCAGGCCACGGTGGAGGACAAGATTTCCGAAATCCGTCTGTTCAACCGTGCCAAGTGGCTGCTCATCCAGCAGGAGGGCATCTCTGAGGCCGATGCCCAGCATCGGCTGGAAAAGCAGGCCATGGACAACCGAGTTTCCAAAAAGCAAGTGGCCGAGGAGATCATCAAAATCTATGCGTGAGCGTCTGGAATGGACGATTCAGGAGGAGATATTTATGAAAGAACTTCACGAAGAGTGCGGCGTCTTTGGCGTCTATGCCCCAAAGACCACTGCGGTGGCCAGCACCACCTACTACGGTCTCTACTCCCTCCAGCACCGAGGGCAGGAGAGCTGCGGCATCGTGGTCTGTGACGACGGACTCTTTTACTCCCACAAGGATCTGGGGCTCATCAGCGATGTGCTCACCAAGGACGTCATGAACCACTTCCCCGATGGCACCATGGCGGTGGGTCATGTCCGCTACGGCACTACCGGCGCCAACAACCGAAACAACTGCCAGCCCATCCAGGTCAACCACCAAAAGGGCAAGCTGGCGCTGGCCCACAACGGCAACCTGAGCAACGCCTTCCAGCTGCGCAGCGAGTTGGAGCTGAACGGCGCCATCTTCCACTCCACCAGCGACACGGAGATCATCGCCTACATCGTCACCCAGGAACGTCTGAAAACCCCCTCCATTGAGGATGCGCTGTGTCAGGCCATGTACCGGCTGGAGGGCGCCTTCTCCCTGGTGCTCATGTCCGCCACCAAGCTGCTGGCGGCTCGTGACCCCCACGGGTTCCGTCCCCTGTGCTACGGCCAGACGGCGGATGGCGCTTATGTGGTAGCATCGGAGAGCTGCGCCCTCACCGCTGCTGGAGCGCATATGATCCGAGACTTAAAGCCCGGTGAGATTTTGGTGTTTGATGAACGTGGCGTCCACTCCAACCAATGCCACTGCGGCACCGCTCCCCATACCCCCTGCATCTTTGAATACATCTATTTCGCCCGTCCCGACTCGGTCATCGACCAAGTCTCTGTCCACGCCGCCCGACTCCGTGCCGGCGCCATTTTGGCCAAGGAACATCCGGTGGATGCCGATGTGGTGGTGGGGGTGCCCGACTCCGGATTGGACGCAGCGCTGGGTTACGCCCAAGAATCCGGTATCCCCTACGGCATGGGCTTTATCAAGAACAAGTACATTGGCCGCACCTTCATCTCCCCCGGCCAAGACCAGCGCATTGACCAGGTGCGCATCAAGCTCAACCCCATTCCGGAGACGGTGCAGGGCAAGCGGGTGGTGCTCATCGACGACTCCATCGTGCGTGGTACCACCAGCGGACAGATCATCAGCCTGCTGCGGGACGCAGGCGCCAAGGAAGTGCATATGCGAGTTTCTGCGCCTCCCTTCCTGAACCCCTGCTACTACGGCACCGACATCGACTCCCGTGACCACCTTATCGCCTGTCACCGAACCATTCCGGAAATCGCTGACATCATCGGTGCGGACAGCCTGGGCTACCTGCCCACTGGGGATCTGTGCCGCCTGATCGGCGACAGCCATTTCTGCTCCGCCTGCTTTGATGGCAACTACCCCACCACCGTGCCAGAGAGCACCCAGAAAGACCGCTTCGAGCGTCCCCTTTCCGCCCGAAACAAGGGGCAAAACTAACCCCAAACAGCCTTCACCCGCCCGCCTGTGCAGCACTGCCGGAGGGCGGGTGTTTTTTGGTTTGGCGGCATTTTGAAGGAAGGGTTCGCAAAAAGAAAAAACTTTCGTAAATTTTCTTTCCGAAACCGCCCTGTATGCAAGGCGGACACATTGAATATTGCAGGCGGCTATACTATAATAAATGGAATGAACACAGACTGACCACCCCCTGTTCGGGTGGCAGTTTTCGCCTTGATTCTAATTTGAAAGAGCAAAGGAGCGTTTCGCAAATGATCTACACAACCGAAGTGAGTAATATGTGTCCCGTCGCCAAAGGGGCTTATCACGGCCCCGCCCCCATCCCTGAAGAAGGCAAGTGGGTGCAGGCCATGCAGCTGACCGACATCTCCGGTCTTACCCATGGCATCGGCTGGTGCGCTCCCCAGCAGGGCGCCTGCAAGCTGACTCTGAACGTGAAGGACGGTGTCATTGAGGAAGCCCTGGTGGAGACCATCGGCTGCTCCGGCATGACCCATTCCGCCGCCATGGCGTCCGAGATCCTCATCGGCAAGACCCTCCTGGAGGCGCTGAACACCGACCTGGTGTGCGACGCCATCAACACCGCCATGCGGGAGCTGTTTTTGCAGATCGTCTACGGCCGCACCCAGACTGCATTCTCCGAAGGTGGTCTGCCCATCGGCGCTTCCATGGAGGATCTGGGCAAGGGTCTGCGCAGCCAGGTGGGCACCATGTTCGCCACCAAGGAGAAGGGGCCCCGTTATCTGGAGCTGGCTGAGGGCTATGTGACCCGTCTGGCGCTGAACGAGGATCGGGAGATCATCGGTTATGAATTCATCCACCTCGGCAAGATGATGGACATGATCAAGAACGGCACCGCTCCCGCAGAGGCCATGGAGAAGGCCACCGGCACCTATGGCCAGTTCGCAGAAGCTGCCCAGTACATCGACCCGAGAAAGGAATAAGGTGAGCGACTATGGCACTGTTTGAAAGCTACGAAAGACGTATCGACAAAATCAACGGCGTTCTGGCCGAATACGGCATCGGTTCCATCGAGGAATGCCGCACCATCTGCAACGATCTGGGCTTTGACCCCTATGAGATCGTCAAGGGCATCCAGCCCATCTGCTTTGAGAACGCCTGCTGGGCCTACACCATGGGCGCTGCCATCGCCGTGAAGAAGGGCGTCAAGACCGCCGCAGACGCCGCCGCCGCCATCGGCATCGGACTCCAGGCCTTCTGCATCCCCGGTTCCGTAGCAGACGACCGGAAGGTTGGTCTGGGGCACGGCAACCTGGGCGCTATGCTGCTTCGGGACGAGACCAAGTGCTTTGCCTTCCTGGCTGGTCACGAGTCCTTCGCCGCCGCCGAAGGCGCCATCGGCATCGCCCGCAACGCCAACAAGGCTCGTCAGGAGCCTCTGCGGGTCATCCTGAACGGCCTGGGCAAGGACGCTGCGCAGATCATCTCCCGCATCAACGGCTTCACCTATGTACAGACCAAGTTCGACTACCACACCGGTGCGCTCCATGTGGTCAAGGAGACTCCCTACTCCAAGGGAGAACGAGCTGCCGTCAAGTGCTACGGCGCAGACGACGTGCGGGAAGGCGTGGCCATCATGCACCACGAGGGCGTGGACGTGTCCATCACCGGCAACTCCACCAACCCCACCCGCTTCCAGCATCCGGTGGCTGGCACCTACAAAAAAGAATGCATCGAACAGGGCAAGAAGTACTTCTCCGTGGCTTCCGGCGGCGGCACTGGCCGCACCCTGCATCCGGATAACATGGCCGCTGGCCCCGCTTCCTACGGCATGACCGACACCATGGGGCGGATGCACTCCGACGCCCAGTTCGCAGGCTCCTCCTCTGTCCCCGCTCATGTAGAGATGATGGGCTTTCTGGGTATGGGCAATAATCCTATGGTCGGAGCTACCGTGGCGGTGGCAGTTGCCGTGGCCGAGGGTCTCAGCAAGTAAATTCTCACTCAAAAAGTACAAAAGCGTCACGCTGATTCGTTCGGCGTGACGCTTTTTACCGTTCTTGGGAGCGGCCTCCCTCCGCCGCCTTTTGGCGACAGCTTCCTCGTGAACGAAGAAGCCTTGGGCTGGTTGAAATTGGCAGCTTTTGCCCCCGTCTTAGGTTTTGGCTGCGAAAAAACGCAGGTCGAATTTGACCTGCGTTTTTGTCGTTGTATGAGGTTGGAGCTTTCAGCGTTCTTCTCGGAAGTAGGCGTTGCCTAGGGATGCAGGAGGCTGATTTTCCCGACGCTGGCGGATGCTCAGAACAACCAGGACGATGAGGGTCACTACATAGGGCAAAATCTTGTAGATCTCCGTAGGGATGGGGAACACCGTCACCCGCATATACATGATCATCAGTCCGCCGAACAGGATGGAGCCCCAGATGGCACGCAGGGGACGCCACAGGGCGAAGATGACCAGCGCCACCGCCAGCCAGCCCTTGCCGTCCATGGCGTCAGCCGCCCAGTTGCCGCTGCCGGAGACCATGGTGAAGTACAGGCCGCCCAGGCCGCAGATGCCGCCGCCGATGCAGGTGAACAGGTACTTGTATCGGATGACGTTGATGCCGGCGGCGTCCGCCGTGGCAGGGTCTTCGCCCACAGAGCGCAAGTTCAGTCCCACTCTGCTCCGATTGAGCATCCAAGCCATGGCAATGGCGATGATAATGCTCAGGTAGATCATGAAGTTGTAGGAGAAGAACAGCTTGCCGATGATGGGGATGTTGGAGAGGAAATCGGGAAAGAGCTTGGCGGTGAACAGGTGATCCAGGTCGGCGCTGATGACCAGGCGGCCGCCTGCCTTGACGCGATAGTATTCGCCGAAAAACTTGCCAAAACCCACGCCGAAGATGGTCAGCGCCAGGCCAGTGACGTTCTGGTTGGCGCGGAGGGTGATGGTGAGGAAGGAGAAGATGAGGCTGCCGAAAGCGGCCGCCAGGAAGCCGGCCAGGATGGCCAAGATGAGGCCGATGATGGGGCTGGCGCCCTCCCCTGCCGCCTGCTCATAGAGGTAGGGGGCGATGAGGCCAGCTGCGCCGCCCATGTAGATCAGACCCTCTACGCCCAGGTTCAGGTTGCCGGATTTTTCCGTCAGGATCTCGCCCAGGGTACCGTACATGAGGGTGGTGCCCATAAGGACGGAAGCAACGATAAAGTTGACGATGGCGTTCCAAATTTCCATGTGTTACTTCCCCTCCTTCTTGACTTGGCTTCTGCCGCGGAAGATCAGCCGGTAACGAATGAAAAACTCACTGCCCAGCATACAGAACAGGATGATACCGGTGAGCATATCGGACATGGATTCCGGTATGGCGTTGTTGGTGACGGTGTTGATGGTGCTGGCGCCCTTCTCCAGGATGGCCAGGAAGAAGGAGATGAGCACCATACCGAAGGCGTTGAGCTGTGCCAGCCACGCCACCGTGATGCCGGTGAAGCCCACGCCGCCGGCAACAGAGTCGGACAGGGTGTACTTGATGCCGGAGACCAGGATAAAGCCTACGATACCGGCGATGGCGCCGGAGACGGCCATGGTGCGGACGATGACCTTGGCCACGTCGATGCCGGCATAACGGGCGGTGGGTTCACTCTCGCCCACCACGGCGATCTCAAAGCCGTGCTTGGTATATTTCAGGTAACAGAACATGAAGAACACCAACAGGATAATGAGGAATACACCGATGGTGATATTCCACACGTTGGGCATTCTGGCGCCGCTCTTGAACAGGCCGATGAGCTGGGTGCCCCGGGGGCGCTTTTCCCAGGGGCCGCCCTGGAGGTATTTGACGATGCCGATGGCGATGTAGTTCATCATCAGGGTGAACAGCGTTTCGTTGGTGCCCCACTTGGCACGGAACACGGCGGGGATGAGACCCCACAGGGCGCCGCCGATGGCGCCAGCCACGCACATGACCAGGATGAGCAGCCAGGAGGGCCAGGTCTCTGCAAAGTTCAGGGCGAAGAAGGTGGCAAAGATGCCACCCATGGTGATCTGACCTTCTACGCCGATGTTCCAGAACTTCATCTTAAAGGCGGGCGCAATGGCCAAGGATGCGCCCAACAGGGGGATGGCAATCTTGATGGTCTGCTGGATGGCCAGCTTGCCGCCCAAACTGCCGTTGATCATGGAACCATAGACGGAGAAGGGACTGTAGCCCAAAGTCATGAAGATGAATGCGCCTAAAATCAGCGCCACGATGATGGAAAGGATGCGGATGATCCACTTCTTTCGGGTGCTCATCCCCTGCCGCTGTGCCAGACGCACCAGGGGCTCTTTCTTTTCCTGTGTTTTCTTTCCGCTTGCCATCAGATACCTTCCCCCTCTCCTTTTTTGGTCATCAGCAGACCTACTTCCTCTTTGGTGGTGGTTCTGCCGTCTACGATACCGGAAATCTCACCGCCGCACAGCACTAAAATGCGGTCGCACAGTTCCAGCAGCACGTCCAAGTCCTCGCCCACATAGATAACGGCGACGCCCTTGGCCTTCTGCTCGTTGAGCAGGCGATAGATGGTGTGGGAGGTGTTGATGTCCAGGCCACGAACGGCGTAAGCGGTGAGCAGCACTCTGGGGTCAGCGCAAATTTCGCGCCCCACCAGCACCTTCTGGACGTTGCCGCCGGACATCTGCCGGACAGGCATCATAATGTCCGTGGTGACCACTTCCAGATCTTCCTTGATGCGCTCCGCCAGCTCCGCCGGAGCCTTCCGGTCGGAGAAGCCGAACTTGCCCTTTTTGAAGGAGCGGAGCATCATGTTGCCGGTCATGCCCATGTTGGCCACCAGCCCCATGCCCAGGCGGTCCTCCGGGACGAAGGACAGGTGGACGCCCATCTCTTGGATCTTCATCGGGCTTTTGCCAATCAGTTCTTCGGGGGTGCCGTCCGCTTCATAGTAGAGAACGCTGCCCTGGGTGACAGGCTGGAGGCCGGCAATGGCTTCCATCAGCTCCTTCTGGCCGCAGCCGGAGATGCCGGCGATACCCAAGATCTCGCCGCCGTAGGCGGTAAAGGACACGTCCTTGAGCTTGGTCACGTCATTGCGATCCACCACGGACAGATTGGTGACCTCCAGGAGCTTTTTGGTGTTCTTGGGCTCCGGACGCTCGATGTTCAGTTTGGTGGCCTGCCCCACCATCATGTCGGTCAGGGACTGAGGGGTTGCTTCGCTGGTGGGGACGGTGCCGATGTACTCGCCCTTGCGCAGGACGGTGACTCGGTCGGAGATGGCCAGTACCTCCTGGAGCTTGTGGGTGATGATGATGATAGCTTTATCGTCATTGCGCATGGCGCGGAGGACATCAAAGAGTCGGTCGGTCTCCTGGGGGGTGAGGACGGCGGTGGGCTCGTCCAGGATCAGGATGTCAGCGCCCCGGTAGAGCACCTTAATGATCTCTACGGTCTGTTTTTCCGACACGGACATTTCATAGATCTTCTTGTTGGGGTCGATGTGGAAGCCGTACTTGTCACCGATAGCCTTGACCTTGGCGGCCACCTTCTTGATGTCGTACCGCCCCGGCTCCTTCAGACCCAGCGCCACGTTCTCCGCTGCGGTGAGCACGTCCACCAATTTGAAGTGCTGGTGGATCATGCCGATGCCCAGGTCAAAGGCGTCCTTGGGGGAGCGGATCATGACCTCCTGGCCGTTGACGTAGATGGTTCCGCCGTCGGGGAAGTAGAAGCCGGCTTGAGCGCGTTCCCCG
>JABLTM010089008.1_pt1 | contig 14008 bp, 16 predicted proteins | sample 7160121 | NCBI WGS metagenome assembly JABLTM01 (sample SAMN14651224, study PRJNA627086) | human gut metagenome | isolation source: feces | host: Homo sapiens
CTTCTTGCCCATGCCGCCCTTACTCTGCGCGGTGTACTCGCTCGCGCTCGTGCGCGCCGTATTTGAGCACCGCGCCCCAGCCGCCGGGGCCGGGGTTGCCCGAGCACGCGCCGTCGGTATAGATAATGACCTGTTTCATGCGTTTCCTCAATAAGAGCTGATCTCGAGCGATGCATCGTCCTCGCCCGGCGTGATCGAACGAATTTCGACCGTGTACTTCATTTCCGGCGAGACGACGATCTCGACGCGGTCGCCGACCTTTTTCCCCAGGATGGCCTTGCCGACGGGCGATTCCTTGCTGATGAGGCCCTTGAGCGCGTTCTGCCGCAGGGTGGTCACGAGCTGGATGTTCTGCTCTTTCCCCAGCTTTTCGTTATAGAGCACCACGTGGTCAAAAAGGCCGACGGTGCCCTCTTTTTCATTCACTTCGATGACCTTCGCCGTCGCGATCATGCGCTCCAAGTAACAGATGCGGCTCTCGTTGCGGTTTTTCTCCTGCTTGGCGACCTTGTACTCGTAGTTTTCGCTCAAGTCGCCGAACGCGCGCGCCGTCTGCACATCTTCGATGAGCTTGGGGCGAAGCTCCAAACGGCGGTGCTCCAGCTCTGCCTTCATCTTGTCAATGTCGACCTGTGTCAGTTCGTCATACATGGTGTGTTCGCTTCCTTTTTTGCTCAATAACTGCCGCTCTGCGCGTGCTGACGCTTGACGCGCGCGACGCGCTGGGCGTATTCCTCGCGGTCCAGAATGCCCGCGTCATATAAGACCTTCAGGCTTTCGAGCCGGTCCTCGCAGCTGTCCATGTGGACGGAATGGACCTCACCGCTGTCGGCCTGCTTCTTACGTGCGACAGCCCAGCGTTTCTCGCTGTTCTCACGTTCCTGCGCGGCCAGATTTTTGTGAAAATCGCGGATCTGTACGCCGCTCGGGCGCTTTTTGCTTTCGCGCTCTTTTGCGCGCATCGTGTCGAGGTCATCAAGCGTGCGGTTGGCCTTTTTGATGAGCTCGTCGGGCGATGCCGAAACGCTGCCCGTTTCCCGATCATTGACCTTTTTGTCCTCGTTGGCGACAGCCGCCTTAAACCCCCAGACAAGTGCGATGATAATAAGGATCAAAACTTCTCCCATTGTCCGCGCTCCTTTCTCTTACAGTCGGTCCAGAATGTCCCTGCGCTTTTCCTGATACTCCTCTTCCGTAATGAGCCGACGGTCGTAAAGGGTCTGCAATTCCTCGAGCCGCGCTTCGGCGTCGGACTTGCCGCCCTTTGCGCTCTCGTCCGACTCGTCGGTGATCTCGTAGCCGCCGTTGTACTTCACAACGCCCGCCGCGAGCAGAAAATTGTAGATGCCCATGCCGAACGTCATCAGGCACCAGATGGCCTTGAAGCCGATCATCGCGCCGATGCTCGGAATGGTAAACAGGCCGAACACGCCCATCGCGCACGCGATAACGCCGGAAAAGACGCTCATGCCCTTGCTGGGCTTATAGTGGATGTTTCTTCTCATGGTGACCTCCCTTTATTTTCTTTTCTCTTTCAAAGGAAATGCAGCGCGTCACGCTGCTGCATAGCACACCCCCCATTTTCTTTCCCGAGAAAGAAAACGGGCGGTGTGACCGTCCAAAAGAAAGGCGTCTGCATTGTATGTCTTCCCTTGAACAGCCTTTTTGCCTGCGGATTGCACTGCCTGCCAAGTGTCGTATCTAAACGACTTGGTTTGCTTCTATCTCCGCTGTCGCTCTGCCTGCGTATCGGCAGTCTCCATCAATTTCCGTCTATTTCGGATATACTACTGTACTTCATTATAGTGGATAGAAGCGTTTCTTTCCAGCAAATTCAATTTTACATGCAGAGTTTTTCCGCAAGTTTGGTGTTACACACCGTGTTCTGCCTTTCGGCAGACCAATTCGTCCAGTGAAAGATCATAAAAATCGGCCAGCGCAATGAGCGTCGACATCCGCGGTTCACTTTTTCCGTATTCATACGCCTGATAAGCGCGGACGGTCACACCGATCGCCGACGCAACATCGCTCTGCTTTAGTCCGCGCTCCTGTCTCAGTTTTAAGATATATTCGGGAAAATTCATTTCTGTTTCCTATTGACATGAAGTTTTCTTCGTGTCAATAGGAAACATGAAGAAAACTTTGTTTATTGTTGAGGTTATTGTATGCTTCATCTTTACGAATCCCTGTTCCGTGCCGGATATGGCGAACATCCGGCACGCTTTTTGTCAAAGGACGAACTCGACGATTATCGGGCATCCTTATCCTATTACGATTCACAGTATCTTGAACTTCTTGCCATGCTTAACACCGAACAGTCCGTTCTCTTCAAAAAATTACAGGACAATCGCTCTGACATTATCGGTCTTGAGCGCGACGCTTCTTTTCGCTGCGGCCTGTGTGTCGGCCTAAAGCTCGGCAGTCTTTCTTCTCTTCTGCTCTAATCAATGCGGTGAGCGAAGCAATGCCGCTATTTCGCAAGCAGTCTGCCGCCCAACTACCGTCACTCGCGCCTCACGATAGTAAGGCGCGGTTGCTGTCAGGTCGCGACTCGCAGGGATTCATGGCGAAGCCATGTACACCGCACCTACACTGCGCAGCGTGTGCAGTCATTCAAGCTGCAAACCCGCAATGTGCGGGGTCAAGGGGCAAGGCCCCTTGCGTTCTCTTGGGGGTCCAAGGGGGCCATTCTCTCACGTGAGAGAATGGCCCCCTTGCCCGTGCAGCGCCAAAGGCGCTGCCACCCCTCCGCGCGACGCGCGGAAAAGAGGGCCGAGGCCTTACGCCTCGTCATCCTCCTCATGCTCTGTGAGCGCCATGGAGATCACGCTGTCGCCCTCTTCCTTGAAGCGCATGACGATCACGCCTTGCGTGGCTCTGCCCGTCGTGCGGATTGCCTCGACCGGTGTGCGGATGAGGATGCCCGCGCGCGTGACGAGCAGCAGATCCTCGCTGCCGTCCACGACCTTGACGCCGACGATGCCGCCGGTCTTCTCCGTGACCATGTAGTTCTTGATGCCGAGGCCGCCGCGGTTCGTGATGCGGTACTCCTCGACCGGCGTCTTCTTGCCGTAGCCCTTTTCGGTGATGGTCAGGACTTCCTTGCCCTCCTGGGCGCGGGCGGCGCCAACGACATAGTCGCCCTCGCGCAGCTTGATGCCGCGCACGCCGACCGCCGTGCGGCCCATCGCACGGACATCGGTCTCGTCAAAGACGACCGCCATACCGTCGTGCGTGGCGATCAGAATCTTCTGCTCGCCGTCCGTCTCGCGCACGCTCACCAGCTCGTCGCCCTCGTCGAGGTTCAGCGCGCGGATGCCGTTGTTGCGCAGGTTCTTGAGCGTCTCGACCGGCAATCTCTTCACCGTGCCGTTGCGCGTGACCATGGTGAGGAACAGATTTTCGGCGTTCAGGTCGCGGAAGTGGATCATCGCCTGCACGCGCTCGCCCGTCTCCACCTGGATGATGTTGACGATGTTTGTGCCCTTGGCAGCCTTGCCGCTCTCGGGGATCTGATAGCCCTTCTTGCGGTACACCTTGCCGGTGTCCGTAAAGAAGAGGATATAGTCGTGGGTCGAGGCGGTGAACACGTCGACCACCGTGTCCTCGTCGCGGGTGGTGATGCCCTTCTTGCCCATGCCGCCCTTACTCTGCGCGGTGTACTCGCTCGCGCTCGTGCGCTTGATGTAGCCGTTGCGGGTCAGGGTGAAGACGCACTGCTCCTCCTCGATGAGGTCTTCAATGTCGATCTCGTCCTCGACCTCCTGAATTTCGGTCTTGCGCTCATCGCCATACTTGTCGCGAATTTCGATGAGCTCGTCCTTGAGGACGCCCTTGAGCATCGTCTCGTTGGAGAGAAGTTCTTCAAAATAGGCGATCTTCTTCTCCAGTTCGTCAAACTCGTTCTGGAGCTTTTCGCGGTCGAGGCCCTGCAAGGCCTTCAGGCGCATATCGAGAATGGCCTGTGCCTGAATATCGGAGAGGGAAAAGCGCTCCATGAGCTTTTCCTTCGCGTCGTCGTAGCTCGTGCGGATGATGTGGATGACCTCGTCGATGTTGTCCTGCGCAATGAGAAGACCTTGCAGCAGGTGCTCGCGCTCGCGCGCCTTTTTGAGGTCATATTGCGTTCTGCGCGTGATAAGCTCTTCCTGGAAGGTAAGATACTCGTCGATGATATGGCGCAGGGACAGAATTTTCGGCTGCTTCTGGTTGTCGACGAGCGCCAGCATGTTGATGGCGAAGCTCGTCTGAAGCTGCGTCTGCGCGAAGAGGCGGTTCAGGACCACCTGCGGATTCGCGTCGTGCTTGACTTCAATGACGATGCGCATGCCCGTGCGGTCGGTCTCGTCGCGGATGTCGGAAATGCCCTCCAAACGCTTGTCGTTCACCTGGTCGGCCATGTTCTTAATGAGCATGCGCTTGTTCACTTGATACGGAAGCTCGGTGACGATGATGCGCGTGCGGTCGCGGCCGAATTCTTCAAATTCCGTGCGGGCGCGCAGGATGATCTTGCCGCGGCCCGTGGCGTAAGCCGCGCGGATGCCGCTGCGGCCCATAATGATGCCCTTGGTCGGGAAGTCGGGGCCCGTGACGTGCTGCATCAGGTCGTAAAGCGTCGCCTCCGGGTTATCGAGCACACAGACGCAGGCGTTGATGACCTCCGTGAGGTTGTGCGGCGGGATGTTCGTCGCCATGCCGACGGCGATACCCGAAGAGCCGTTGACCAGCAGGTTCGGGAAGCGCGCGGGCAGCACGCGGGGCTCCTTGCGGCTCTCGTCGAAGTTCGGATCCCAGTCGACGGTCTCCTTATCGATGTCGCGCAGCATTTCGTTGGCGATCTTCGACATTCTGGCCTCGGTGTATCGGTAGGCGGCCGGAGGGTCGCCATCAATGGAACCGAAGTTGCCGTGGCCGTCGACGAGCATATAGCGCATGGAGAAGTCCTGCGCGAGACGCACGAGCGCGTCGTACACCGACGCGTCGCCGTGCGGATGATAGCGGCCCAGCACGTCGCCGACGCAGGTCGCCGACTTTTTGAACGCCTTGTCGCTCGTCAGGCCGTCTTCGTACATGGCGTACAGGATGCGGCGGTGGACAGGCTTCAGGCCGTCGCGCACATCGGGCAGCGCGCGCCCGACGATGACCGACATCGCGTATTCGATGTAGGAGGACTGCATCTCGTGCACGAGCTCGCTCTGCACGATCTTTTGGTTGGGGAATTGAATGTCTTCGGGTTTGTAATCCACGTTTTTGTGTGCCATTTTCTTCGTCCTCCTCTCTTAAAAGTCCAGATTGACCGCGTATTTCGCGTTCTGTTCGATGAATTCCTTGCGCGGCTCGACCTTCTCGCCCATCAGCACCGTGAACGTCTCGTCGGCGAGCACCGCGTCCTCGAGCGTGATGCGCTTGAGCGTGCGCTTTTCGGGGTCCATGGTCGTTTCCCACAGCTCATGCGGGTTCATTTCACCAAGACCTTTGAAGCGCGAAATATCGACCTTCGCGTTCGGATTGTCGCCGCGCAGCTCGGCGGAAACGGCGTCGCGCTCCTCGTCCGAGAAGGCAACGCGCTGCGTCTTGCCGCGTGTCAGCTTGAAAAGCGGCGGCACCGCGGCATAGACATAGCCGTTTTCGATGAGCGGGCGCATATAGCGGAAGAAGAACGTTAAGAGCAGCGTCCGGATGTGCGAGCCATCGACATCGGCATCCGCCATGATGATGACCTTGTGATAGCGGAGCTTATTGATATCGAAATCCTCGCCAAGGCCGGCGCCGAGCGCGATGATGACGGGCTGGAGCTTGTCGTTGCCGTAAATTTTGTCGGCGCGCACCTTTTCGACGTTGAGCATTTTGCCCCACAGCGGCAGGATCGCCTGGAAGCGCGAGTCGCGTCCCTGGGTGGCAGAGCCGCCTGCCGAGTCGCCCTCTACGATGTAGAGCTCGGTGAGCTCGGGGTTATTTTCGTTGCAGTCGCGCAGCTTGTCGGGCATCGCCGCGCCGCCGAGGGCGCTCTTGCGGCGGATTGACTCGCGCGCCTTGCGCGCGGCCTCGCGCGCGCGGTTGGCCGTCATCGCCTTATCCAAAATCGTGCGCGCCACGACGGGGTTTTCCTCAAGGAACTGCATCAGCCGGTCGGAGACGATGCTGTCGACCAGCGTTCTGATCTCGCTGTTGCCGAGCTTTGCCTTTGTCTGGCCCTCGAACTGCGCGTTCGTGAGCTTGACGGAGATGACGCAGGTCAGGCCCTCGCGGCAGTCCTCGCCGCTTACTTTGTCGCCCTCTTTGATGATGCCGTTTTTGATGCCGTAGGCGTTCAAAACGCGCGTGAGCGCAGCCTTGAAGCCGGTCTCGTGCATGCCGCCCTCGGGCGTGTGGACGTTGTTGGCGAACGACAGGATATTTTCCTGATAGCCGTCGTCATACTGGAGCGCCAATTCTGCGAACGAATCGCCCTTCATGCCGCTCATGTAGATGACGTTATTGTGCAGCGGCTCTTTCTTCTTGTTGAGCCACGTGACGAATTCGCGGATACCGCCCTCGTAGCACATCGAGTCGCGGCGCTCGCTCTCGGGCTTTTCTTCACTCTCAAGGCGCTTATCCTCGATCGTAATGCGAAGGCCCGCGTTCAAAAATGCCTCCTCGCGCATGCGGGTGTGCAGCGTTTCGTAGGAGTATTCGAGCTCTTCGAACATCTCGGGGTCGGGCTTGAACGTAACGGTCGTGCCCGTGCGGTCGGTCGAGCCGATGATCGTCATCTCCTGCGTGATCTTGCCGCGGGAGAATTTCATCTCGTAGATGTTGCCGTTTTTGTGCACCTGCACCGTCAGCCATTCAGACAGCGCGTTGACAACGCTCGCGCCGACGCCGTGCAGACCGCCGGAGACCTTGTAGCCTCCGCCGCCGAACTTGCCGCCTGCGTGCAGCACGGTGTAGACGACCTCGAGCGCGGGACGGCCCGTCTGCGCCTGAATGTCGACCGGAATGCCGCGGCCGTTATCCACAACGGTGATGGTGTTGCCCTCGTTGATCGTCACTTTAATTTCCGTGCAGTAGCCCGCAAGCGCTTCATCGATGGAGTTATCCACAATTTCATAGACAAGGTGGTGCAGGCCGCTCACCGACGTCGAGCCGATGTACATGCCCGGGCGCTTGCGCACCGCCTCAAGCCCCTCGAGAACTTGAATTTCCGAGGCGTTATAGTCGTTGTTTTCATCCACCGCCGTGGATTGCAGGATCTCATTTTCTGCCATTTGGGTTCTCCTTTCGTCATCAGGCAGGAAGAACCGGGTCGGAGCCCTTTCCGGCCCGTTTCTCCCTGCCTCGAGCACTATTTTGATGGGAAAGCCGCTTACATCGCGGCTGTTGTTTTCTTCTTTTGAATCACGCAGTAAATACCGTACACCAGCGCCTGACTCATTAGGTACAGGAACAAAATGCCCGTAATCGGCCCGACGGGAAACGTCGAATCCGCACCGTGGAACTGCCAGAGCACTTCGCATGCAAGCCAGAAGAGCGCCGACACCTTCATTTTCTTCCGAAAGAGCCACTTGTCGCCCTCGTCCGTTTTGAGCCGCCACGTGAAATACACCGTCAGCAGCGCGAAAAAGCCGAGCGCGATGGGCAGTATCCAGCGCTCATTGTGTGGAAGGGAAAAGGGACTTGCCAGCATTGTCAAAGCAACGGGGATCTTCATGTCTGCTCCTCCATTCTCTTTTGCAGTGTTTGGCTCGAAAGCTCGGATAAATAAACTAATTGCGGGTGATACGGGTGGTCGCACACCAGAAAGGACTTGGGAATGTCCTCGCAGGCGTCGATGACCAGACTCTCGTCCTCCGCCCGGCGGAGAAATTCTGATGTTCTCTTCGATTGCGACGTGATCTCGAGATCAAAGACGCCGATGATGTGCTTTTCTGGCAGCATGACATTGTTGCCGATGTGCAGGTACATGGTACCTCCTCAGATATCGCGCCCAAAGGGCGCGGGGTGGTCTCCCATTGGCATGGGAGTGCGCAGTCAAAGGGGGTATTCTCTTTCCAAAGAGAATACCCCCTTTGGAACCCCAAGAGAAATGCGAGGGGAGTCCCCCTCGACCCCCGACATTGCGGGATTGCAGCTTGAATAACTGCACGCGCTGCGCAGTGTGGGTGCGGTGTACATGGCTTCGCCATGAATCTTCTGCGAGTCGTCACCACTCTCAACCGCGCCTTACTGTCGTGAGGCGCGAGTGACGTTTGCTTGGCGGCAGACTGCGTGCGAAATAGCGGCATTGCTTCGCTCGCCGCATTGTGGAGTGCTCCGGTAGACGGAAATTAGGCTGTACTTCTACAAGATGGGCAGAGCGGCAGCGGATAATAGAAGCAAACCAAATCGTATAGCAACTTCAACGCGGCTTTGCCGCGCGCAGACATTTCCATTCCGGAGGCATAAAGGCCGTTCAAGCCCGAGACTGCCAATCTAAACGCCTTTCTTTTGGACGGTCACACCGCCCGTTTTCTTTCTCGGGAAAGAAAATGGGGGGTGTGGTCTTGCCGCCCGCAGGCGGCATCTCCCAGCCGCATAGGTGCGGCTAAACTACCGCTCCCTGCGAGATATGGAACACTTTTCCACTCAAAAGTGTCCCCAACCGATCCTCTTCACAGCACGTGATAAACACCTGCCCGCCAAGGATGCGGTTGAGCACATATTCCTGCCGCCGTGGGTCCAGCTCGGACAAAACATCATCGAGCAACAGCAGCGGTGTGCGGGATGTGATCTCGCGGTAAATCTCCCGCTCGGCGAGCTTGAACGCCAGCGCCGCCGTGCGGGTCTGGCCCTGAGATGAAAACTGCCTTGCGTTCACGCCGCCGATCGTCACGGCGATATCGTCCTTATGCGGGCCGGAAAGGCACATTCTTGATACCCGTTCCGCCGCCGCGTGCGATGCCTGATGCGCGCGCAGCTGGTCGTAAATCGTTTCGATCGGCGCGAGCGGGTCTGAAATAGTCGAAACCGTCTGGTATTCGACGCCCAGCTCTTCCCTGCCGCCGGAGCATTCGCGGTGCGCGATGCCCGCATATTCCTTCAATCGCTCGCAGAACCGCGCACGGTAGTAGATGATGACCGCTCCGCTCTGCGCCATGCGCAGGTCAAATTCCGGCAAAGTATCAAGAAGCGACGGATACTCCTCACTGTCGCGCAGAATGCGCGTCTTGTGCTCGTAAGCCCTATGATAGTCGCTGAGCGCCTGCGCGTAGCGCGCGCGAAGCTGGCAGAGCGCGTCGTCCATGAACCTGCGCCGCGCCGTTGCGCCGTCGCGGATCAGCAGCAGATCCTCCGGACAGAAGTAGACCGCGCCGAGCACGTCGCTGAGGTCGCTCCCCTTTTTCACGGGCACCTTATTGATGAGAATTTTTCGTCTTCTCCCCGCGGCGAGCGCGATCTCGAGCAGAAAATCTCGGTTGCGCGCAAACGCGTTCGCCTTGATGCTGCATTCGCTCTTGCCGAACGAAATGAGCTCTTTTTCCGCCCTCGCGCGCGGCGAACGGGCGGAAGAGAGATAGACGATTGCTTCCAAGAGGTTCGTCTTTCCCTGCGCGTTCTCGCCGACGATGACGTTGCAGTCCGGCGCGAACGTGACATTCAGCGCGTCGTAATTGCGAAAGTTCCGCAGCGCCAACGCGTCAATCCGCATAGGAGACCGTCAGCTCTTTGCCGTCGAAGGCGACCGTGTCGCCCGGGCGGATCTTCTTGCCGCGCATCGTGCAGACCTCGCCGTTGACCGAAACGTCGCCGTTCTGGATGACGATCTTCGCCTCGCCGCCCGTGCCGACTAAATTCGCCAGCTTCAAGAGGTCCTGCAATTTGATAAATTCCGTGGTGATGGTAATGTCAGTCATAAAAAGTCCTTTACAAAGCGATTCCTATCAGAAATCGTTGTACCATTTTATACGATATGGATTCAGTTTTTTTCTCAATTTGCCTTCAGGCGCACGGGCAGCACCATGTAGAGGAAGTTCTCTTCGCCCTCGACGGGAACGATGATGGCCGGCGAAATGCCGGTGTTGAGCTCCATTCTCACGGTGTCGGCGGGCGCGTAGCGCAGCGCATCCATCAGATAACGGTTGTTGAAGCCAATCTCAAGCCCCTGACCGTCGCCCGCGATGCGGCAGACGTCCTTTGCGTCGCCGTTGGCGGTCTTGGCGGACATCGTCACCTTGTCCTCGCCGAACTGGCAGCGCACGGGGCTCTTGAGCTTTTCACTGATGACGACGCTCACGCGCTCGAGGCTCTGGAGCATCGTCTTCGTGTCGACGACGACGTTGATGGGGTTTCTGCGCGGGATGGCGTTCTTATAATCGAGGAATTCACCCTCTAAGCGGCGGCAGATGAGCTCGGTCTCACCGACCTCGAAGAGAATATGGCGCTGGCCGAGCGTGATGGTCACGACCTCGTCGATCTCCTCGCAGATGCGCTCGACCTCATTGAGCGCCGTGCCGGGCGCGACGAACGAGAACGCGCCGCCCTCGATCTTTTCAAGCGCTTCCTTGCGAAGCGCAAGGCGGAAGCCGTCGACGGAGACGACGGTCAGCCCCTCGGCAGATACCTCGAACAGCGAGCCCATGTGCACGGGGCGCGCCTCGTTCGTCGAAACGGCGAAGCTCGTCTGCTGGATCATGGACTTGAGCGTCTTTTCGGCAATCTGGACGGCGTACTTCTCCTCGACCTCGGGCAGCTCGGGGAAATCGGCGGCGGAGAGGCCCATGATGTCGAAATCCGCATCGCCGCAGGTCAGGTGGATCAAAAATTTGTCGTTCGCGGTGAAGGTCACGACGTCGTCGGGCAGTCTTCTTAAAATCTCGCCGATCAGGCGCGCGTTGACGACCAGCTCGCCGGATTCCTCGACCTCGGCGGTAAACTTCGTGCGGATGCCGGTCTGCATATTGTAGCCCGAAACGGTCAGGCTCTCGCCGCCGCAGGTCAGCAGCAGTCCTTCGAGCGCAGGGATGGAGCTTTTCGCCGCGACGGCGCGGGAGGCGGTATTGACTGCATTCTGCAGCAGCAGCTTTTCGCAGGAGAATTTCATAGCGGCGTTCCTTTCGTAAAACGGGTAATTTTTTCTCTTTTGGAAAAGAAAAAGGATAGTTTTTAGAAATAGCAGCAGTAGGGGCGCAAAAATGTGGAAAACCCAATTTTTGCCCGAAATGGCAAGGAAAATTTATCCCTCACGGGTTGTTGAAAAGTTCTACCACTCTCCACACCCAAAATTTTGAAAAAATGTTTCCACAGCTTCCCTCTGCACAACCCTGTGGATAATGTGGAAAACTTTGTTATCTCTTGGAGTTGATGTTAATAGTGATCTCTTTGATCGTCTGGTTGAAGACGGGATCGGATTTCATCTTCTTTTCGATCTGCTCGAGCGAGTGGAGCACGGTCGTATGGTCGCGCTTGCCAAACTCGCGGCCGATATCGGGCGTCGACAGATTCGTCATGCGGCGCACGAGGTACATCGCGGCCTGACGGGCGTTGACGGCCTCGCGGCTTCGAGACGGGCCCTTGATGACCTCTTCGTCGATACCGAAGTAGCGTGACGTTTCGGTGATGATCATCGCCGCCGTGGGGGCGAGATTCGCGTTCTTTTTCATAAAGTCCTCGACCGCGCGGTGCGCGGCGTCGGCGTCCATCTCGCGCCCGATGAGGTCGCGGTAAGCGAGAATCTTATTCATCGTGCCCTCAAGCTGACGGACGTTGGACGTGACATTCTCGGCGATGTACTTGGCGATGTCGTCGTCGATGACGGTGCCCCACTGCGCAGCCTTATTCTTCACGATGGCAAGGCGCGTTTCAAAATCGGGCGGCTGCACATCGACAAGTAAGCCCCACTCAAAGCGCGTGCGCAGGCGGTCGTCGAGAAGGTGCATGTCAGAGGGAGGTCTATCGGAGGTCAGGACGATCTGGCGTCCGGCCTCGTAGAGCGTGTTGAACGTATGGAAAAATTCGTTCTGCACCTGCTCCTTGCCGGCGACAAACTGCACGTCGTCCACGAGCAGCAGGTCCGCGTCGCGGTACTTCGCGCGGAACTCGCTGCCGCGGCCCGCGCGCACGAGCTCGATGAATTCGTTGATGAAATCATCGCCCTTGATGTAGATGATCTTCGCCGACGGGCGCGTCGTGCGGATCTGGTGGGCGATGGCGTAAATGAGGTGCGTTTTGCCAAGGCCGGAGTCGCCGTAGATAAATAGCGGGTTGTAGTGCCCCACGCCGTCGGCCACGGCGCGCGCGGCGGCATAGGCCATCTTGTTCGATTCGCCGACGACGAACGTGTCGAACGTGAATTCGCCGGAATCGAGCAGCGCGGTGGACTTTTTGACCTCAGGCTCGAAAAGGGAGGTGCTCTCCGCGGTGGAGAGGAGCTTGACGTCGAAATCGGCGGAGTAAATGTCCCGCAGGGAATCCTTGATGCGGTCAGAGAACATGGATTCGATCGTGCTGCGCTTAAAATCGTTCGGGCAGTGGAGATACAGCGTGCGGTCCTTGATGGACACGGCCTCCACCTCGTCGAACCACGTGGAGATGGTCGTCTCGGACAAGTCCTGGCTGAGGCGGGAGAGAACGATCTTCCAGATGTCTGCAACAGAGTTCACGGAAGCGCTCCTTTCTTTCTTTGGAATAAACGGCTGTGACAGCCGAAAATTTACTCCCTATATTATACCAAAAAACGCGCGCGAACGCAACACATATTCTAAATATAAAACGCTGTTTTTTACAGTGCAAAAGCCATGAAAAACAGGCAAAAGAACACAAGAGATAGTTGCATGTTTCGATACGCGCCACAAGGTTTTGCGGGAAATGGAAATATGCACCGATTTTTGTATTTTTGGTTGACAGAATGCGGCAAAACCGATATAATACTCCCCGTATGCCGCATCAATACGGCACTATTTTTATCAACTGCGGTCCGCGGGGAGTTTTCTCCGCCCGCCGTCGAGTAAGTGCAGTACCTCCAAAAGGGGTGCTGCCGGTAAAATTTTTTCAGGAGGTAAAACGAAATGGCTACTTCTCGCACCTACCAGCCCAAGAAGCTCCAGCGCTCCAAGGAGCACGGCTTCCGCAAGAGAATGTCCACTGCCAACGGCCGCAAGGTTATCGCCCGTCGTCGTGCACGCGGCCGCGCCCGTCTGACCCACTAAAGCGGGAGCAACTTGCGTATCGTATGCTACACATGAAACAATGAGGGACGGCCGATGAGAATGTGTTTCGATCGCCGTCCCTTGCAGGCTATGCGGAGAAATCCGCAAAAGCAGGGAGATCACGCGTGAAAAGCACCACCACCGTCAAGGAAAATTACGAATTCCGCCGGATGTATGCCAAGGGCAAGTCCGGTGTTTCGTCCTGCCTTGTGGTGTATTACCGGAAAAACCGGCTCGGGCACAACCGCCTCGGCGTCACGGTCAGCACTAAGCTCGGCCACGCCGTCGTGCGCAACCGCGTCCGCCGCCGCATCCGCGAGATCTTCCGCCTGAGCCAGGGGAAGATGAAGCAGGGCTACGACTGCATCGTCGTCGCCCGCACAAGGGCCGCCCACGCGGACTACTGGGAGCTCAAGCGCGCGTTTGAAAAAACGTGCAAAAAGCTCGATTTATGGGAGATTCAGGCATGAAAAAGCTCATGCTCTTTCTCATCCGGTTTTATCGCAGGGCCATCTCACCCTACCGTCCCCCCTGCTGCCGCTTTATCCCCACGTGCTCTCAATACGCGCTCGAAGCGATCGAGAAGTACGGGGCGGTCAAGGGCGGCTGGCTTGCCTTCAAGCGTATCATGCGGTGCCATCCGTTCTACAAGGGCGGAAAAATCTACGACACGGTCCCGTGACCGAACCTAAAACCACGGAGGAAACCGAAGAATGTCAACCATCGGCTACTACATTTGCGTTCCCTTCGCCTGGGTCCTGCGCACCTTCTATGAGCTGACCGGCTCCTACGGCTGGGCTCTCGTGCTCTTCACGATCGTCGTGAAGCTCATCACGCTGCCCTTC
>JABLTM010024683.1_pt1 | contig 13908 bp, 9 predicted proteins | sample 7160121 | NCBI WGS metagenome assembly JABLTM01 (sample SAMN14651224, study PRJNA627086) | human gut metagenome | isolation source: feces | host: Homo sapiens
ATGAAAGTTTTATTTGCAGTAAGTAATGACAAGATGTCACAAACAATTTCGTGTTTTCCCAGTCCTTGTAAGGGTAGCTGCCGTTGTATAGCGGAGAGGCGGCATATACCAGCAGGCGGGCCTTTAAGGCTTTGGCCATGACCGAAGTGGCTCTTCCCCATTCATCCCCACTGCGAGTGGCTGGAAGCTGTCCGTCTTCGCAAACCTCGTCAAATTTCTGGCAGATCCAGTCTTTCACATAGTCAAAGTGCATACGACCTTTGTACTCTGATTCAGGAGTGGCTTGGTCAATGTATGTGTCGGTGATGGGACAAGGTCCGTAGGCTATCAATGTAGCCATGTGATAGTAGGCCAGCAGGAAGTTGGCTTCTGCCGCCCATGCTCTTTTCTGTTCGTCCGTGACTCCTCTGGCATGAGGCAGTTCCTGCAGGAAGAGCAGGCATTGTCCGATGAAGCGGTAGTTGCTTCCCCAGCTCCATCCGTCGGCGATGGTGGTCGGGAGGTTCAAGTCCCAGGTGATTTTTTGTGAACCGGTGTTCCACAGGGGAGGAAGTACGTATTCGTCGGCACCGGCTTCCACCGTCTGATAATCGAACGGACTTCTCACTCCTCCGTAGCAGGAGAAAAGAAAGCCCAGTGTGGCTTCCGGATCTTTGGTGGCATCAGGCAAAGAGGCTTGTTCGGGTGGTACTACGTCAAGGTAGTTACATGAAGTGGTTCCTCCACATAAAGCCAGTGAAAGTAAGGCGATTTTTCCTATGTTTTTAAAAGTCTTCATCGTAATTAGATTTTTTAGAAAGTTAACTGTAATCCGATATTAAACGTTCTCTGTAAAGGGTAGCTGTTCCATGCCAGTTCCGGATCCCACAACTTGAACGGACTGAATACAAACAGGTTGTTTCCGCTGAAGTACACGCGGGCATGTTTGAAGCGGTATCCGATTTCCAGTGTCTTGAAGCGGATAAAGTTACCGTTTCTCATCCAGTAGGTGCTGGCTTGGGTGTTATTGGCTATCTGTGCATCTGTTAGTCCCAAACGCGGATACGCCGCATTGGGGTTCGGGTTGGCTTCTGTCCAGTAATCATCCGCAATGAACTGCATGACATTGAAGTCGGCTTGTCCGAACGGAGTGATACCGCTGATCATAAGGGTACGCATGGCCGAACCGTTGAAGAATACGCCGAAATTGAATCCTTTGTAGTCGATGTTCATACCCAGACCGTACTGGATGCGCGGCATGTTGCCATATTCCGAGATCATGACCCGGTCTTCTGAGTTGATGATGCCGTCACCGTTTACGTCACGGTATTTCACGTCACCCACCATCACGCTACTTCCCAGGTTTTGTGTCGGGCTGTTGTCAATCTCTTCCTGGCTTTGGAACAGTCCGTCGGCGATGTAACCTTTCTGGTGGCTCAAAGGTTTGCCGGTCACGGTTTGCCAGGTATAAGGATAGAGCGGTTCGTCGTAGTCTACGTATTTATTCTGGGTGTAGGTAAAGTTTCCTTGGAAGTCTACGGCCAGGTCTTTGTTGAACTGCTTGCGGTAGTTGACGCTGAGTTCATATCCCCAGTTGTCTACCTTTCCTTTGTTGCTCCAAGGTTTGGCGGAGTCATATCCCAGAGACTGCGGCCATGCCTCGCGGTGCAGCAGGATGTTGTAGCGCTTGTCGTAGAAGAAGTCGAAGGTCAGGCTCAAGCTGCGGAACAGTTCCATGTCGAAACCGACGTCCAGTTTTTTCACGCGTTCCCATCCGGCGTTCTGCACGGCATACTGAGTGACCACAGGACCGTATTTGGTGACATTCAGGTCTTCTCCAAAGGTGGCTCCCGGGCGACCGTCGCCAATCACATTCACCTGGTCGATGTACAAGAAGTGAGGTGAGCCTTCAGGACCGGTTTCGTCGCTACCTACCAGACCGTAGGAGCCTCTCAGTTTCAAGGACGATATAACCTTGCTGAGGGGAGCGAAGAATTTCTCGTTGGAAACCACCCATCCCAAAGAGATGGCCGGGAAAAACTCAAAGCGGTCACCTTTTGCCAGACGCTCGGTACCGTTGTAACCGAAGTTGATTTCAGCCAAATAGCGTTGGTCGAAGTCGTAGGTGAAACGTCCGGAGAAACCCTGGTTGCGGTTTGGCAGCACGGCATTCCGGTATTCACGCTGCATATAGAGCAACATACCGCCTACGCTGTGTTTGCCGAAACGGCGCTGATAGTCGAGGGTAAACTGCAGGAAGAAAGTGTTGTCGCCGTCTTTGGTGATATTCGACTGTGAGATATAATCTGTTCCGCTTGTGCCCAGTCTTTCCAAGGTGTATTCTCCCGTAGCAGGATTGAAACTTCCGTCTTTAATGCGGTAGTAGTATGGTTCGATGGTACGGTTATACCAGTTGGACGACCAGTTTTTGAAGTTGATCAAAGCCGTGGCACTCAGCCCCTTGGTAATGAAATCAAGCTGTTGGCTGATTTTCAAGGAAGTGTTCAAGGTATTTTCCTGCATCTGCTTGTAAGAAGAGAGCATGTAAGCATACGGGTTAGTACGCAAGTTGGTTCCGCTCAGAATGGCATTACCGAAACGGATATGTGTGTCGCCTTCCTGTGCCGGGAATGTGACAGGGAAGTTGATTGGGTTGGTGGTCAGGGCCATCTTGAACAAGTCGGATGTATTATAGTTGGGACCCTGGTTGTTGCGTATCTGCGCATTCATTCGCAAGTCTACGGTCGTGGTAGACGTCAGCTTATATTTGATGTTGTTCTGGAAGTTGTAGCTCCAGTTGTTGATGTTGTTGTTATAAGAATATACTTTTCGGGTATTCAGCAATCCAGAGTCGTGGTTGGCCTGAATGCTCATATAGTAAGTGGCTCTAGAACCACCACCTTGCACGTTGATGTTGGCACGCTGGCTCATGGCCATATTCTTGAAAATCACATCATTCCATTTTACGCTGGGGTACATGTAGGGATTGGTGCCCAAACGAGTGTTTTCAATCTGTTCTTGTGAATATTTGGGAGTTACGCCTGGATTGCGGGTGGTCTGTGCTTCGTTGTACATTTCCATCCAGGTGGCACCGTCCACGAAGTCCGGGAAATTGGTCATGACGTTGAATGCGTTTTCCACCGTTACGTTAATTTGTGTGCGTTCATTTTCACGTCCTGATTTGGTGGTGATCAACATCACACCGTTGGCACCGCGGGCACCGTAGATGGCGGTCGCTGAAGCATCTTTCAGGATAGAGAAACTTTCAATGGTTTCTGCCGGAATGTTGTTCAGGTCGGCAGCCGAGATTTCCACGTCATCCAGCATAATCAGCGGGGTGGCTCTTCCACCGAATGTACCGATACCACGGATATAGAATTCGGCAGCCTGTCCCGGTGCACCACTGGAAGTCTTGGCGATGACACCTGCCAGCTTACCGGCGAGAGCATTGGTCAAGGAAGAAGTCGGAGTGACGAGGGAAGAACCTTTTACACTGGTGATGGAACCGGTGACACTGACTTTTTTCTGCGTACCGGCACCAACTACTACGACTTCGTCCAGCATCTCATTGTCCGACCGCAGTTTCACGTTGATTACACCGAGATCGACTACAGGAATCTCGCGAGTCTTGTAGCCAATGAAGCTGACCACTAGGATGTCTTTGCTGGTGGCTTCGATAGAATAATTACCATCAAGGTCGGAAATGACGCCGGTATTTTTCCCTTTCAGTACGATGTTGGCTCCGATGATAGGCGTTTCGTCGGAAGCATCGGTAATGGTACCGGTGATGGTTCGTTTTCTAGGACTTTGTGCAGTAGCTTCGATGTCTTTGGTTTCATGAAAGGAAACTACTGGAAGAGGGCTTGCATCGAGTGTGGCACTGGAAATAGCCCATGAGGAAAGAGGTAGCATACATAATGCCAGTCCAAGTTTTTGTCCAAACTTGTTCGTTTTCCTTTTTTGCATGTTGATTAAGGTTAAGGTTAATGTTATTGTTAATATAATGAGTCCTTTAAAAATGTGGACGTAAAATTGCAAAGGTGTATTTAAATGTGAAGTATTAGGTTTTTAGTAATCTCAGGTTACAAAATAGGGTTGTAAAATTTCTTTTTATCTCTTTCTATTTAGTATTAAATCTTGGTTTTTTTATCTAAGGTTTTGGCAAAAATATAGTAATATGATAGAAGAAAAAAATTTTTTTTATTAATAATTGAAAAAAATCAGATTTTTACTACAGTCGAAAGAAGTAATATTTGGAAAATAAATGTGAAGAAAAAGAAAAATAGATTTGTTTTTGTGTAGAAGATAGATGACCATCTCGCTCCAAATGCCTAAGCGTTCGGAGCGAGATGGTTAAGCATTTTATGCAAAATGAAACACAAGGGTGTTTTTATCCGAAACAGATACCCATCTTGCGGCCTTGTACCACTAGATCATTGTCTTCTGTGACCAGTTTCAGTTTTCCGGCCACTTCGCTCAGCGGTACCGAATCGATTGCATCTCCTTTAAGAGCTACCATCCGGCCAAACATACCTTGTGCAATCAGTTCGGTAGCATGTCCTCCCATGCGGGTAGCTAGATTTCGATCGTACGCCGTAGGGCTTCCCCCGCGTTGGATGTAGCCCAGTACTGTTTCGCGTGTCTCGAATCCGGTTTCATATTCTATTTCTTCGGCAATGTATTGTGCTGCTTTCTTTCCACCTAAAGTAGGGATTCCTTCAGCTACTACCACGATAGAATAGGGTTTTCCTTTTTTGAGGCGGCCGATGATGGCATCGCCGATGCGGTGAATGTCAAAAGGTATTTCAGGAAGTAGAATGATGTCGCCTCCCCCTGCCATGCCCGAATAGAGAGCAATCCATCCGGCTTTATGTCCCATCACCTCAATGACCATGACCCGCTGATGTGCGCTGGCTGTAGAGTGCAAGCGGTCGATAGCGTCGGTAGCGATGGATACCGCTGAATCAAAACCGAACGAAGTGTCGGTCCCCCATACGTCGTTGTCGATGGTCTTAGGAATACTGACTACATTGACTCCTGCTTCTGCCAGTTTGGCTGCCGTTTTCTGAGTTCCGTTTCCTCCGATGCACACGATGCAATCCAGTTGCCGGTCGTGGATAGTCTGCAGCAGGATAGCAGGTTTGTCTTCCGCGACGGCAGTCCCCTTCTTTTTGAACGGTTTTTCGCGTGAGGTGCCCAGAATGGTTCCTCCCAGATTAAGCAGTCCAGTAAGTGAACTTTCGTCCATAGGGATGATATCGTTGTCCAGCAGTCCACGGAAGCCGCTGTGAATACCATACACTTCCATTCCATAATGATTGATGGCTGTCTTGCAAACTCCTCGGATTGTAGCATTTATGCCAGGACAGTCGCCGCCTGAAGTCAAGATTCCTATCTTCATGTTTTGCTGTATTAATAATTAGTGTGGTAAAGGTAAGAAAAAACTGTATATTTGTTATGTAGGAGGAAAAAATAATGTCTCATACTGTCGAATTAGGCAGAAAAAATCTACCTTTGCATGCGTCACACACAAGGATTTGAAATTTAAGAACGAATGAATTCAACGAAGTTAATAGGAAAGATTTTCGCTCCCAGACAGAGAAAAATTGATTTGTATGGGACTAAAGCTGAAGAGATTCAGGCTTGCGTATTCCGAAAACTGATACAGAAAGCTTCCACTACAGAGTGGGGAACTAAATATGACTATAGCCATATCCAGAATTATACGGACTTTCAGCGGGTTCCCGTGCAGACGTATGAGGATGTGAAAGGATATGTAGACCGTATGCGGCATGGAGAGAAAGATGTGCTTTGGCCGGGTAAGGTTATCTGGTATGCCAAGTCATCAGGTACGACCAACGATAAAAGCAAGTTTATTCCCGTCAGTCCGGAGGGATTGAAGGGAATTCATTATCGCGGGGGGACCGATGCGGTGGCACTTTATTTACGGGAAAATCCGGAAAGTCGTTTCTTCTCGGGAAAGGGATTGATTTTGGGTGGAAGCCATAGTCCGAATTACAACGTGAAAGACAGTCTAGTGGGCGATTTGTCGGCCATTTTGATTCAGAACATCAGTCCATTGGTCAATTTGATTCGGGTGCCGAAAAAAGAGATTGCCTTGCTGAGCGAGTTCGAGGAGAAAGTGGAACGCATAGCGGATACGACGATTCATCAGAATGTGACCAGCTTGTCGGGTGTGCCTTCATGGATGCTGGCTGTGATACATCGTATTTTGGAGAAAACTGGTGCCAAATACTTGAACGAGGTGTGGCCTAATTTGGAAGTGTTCTTCCATGGAGGCGTGTGCTTTACTCCTTATCGTGAGCAATACAAGCAGTTGATTCCTTCCGACAAGATGCACTACATGGAAACGTACAATGCCAGTGAAGGTTTCTTCGGTTTGCAGAGCAACCTGCACGACCCGGCCATGCTGCTGATGATTGACTACGACGTGTTCTATGAGTTCATTCCACTGGAAGACATCGACAAACCGAATCCGGCCATTGTGCCGCTTTGGGGTGTGGAAGTGGGACGCAATTATGCAATGGTCATCAGTACGTCGTGTGGTTTATGGCGATACATCATCGGTGATACAGTGAAATTCACGCAGAAGAATCCTTATAAATTTATTATTTCTGGGCGTACTAAGCATTTCATTAATGCATTTGGGGAAGAACTGATGGTAGACAATGCCGAAAAGGGGCTGGAGCGTGCCTGCAAGGAAACGGGGGCGCAGGTGCTGGAATATACGGCGGCGCCGGTGTTCATGGATGCCAATGCCAAATGTCGTCACCAATGGTTGATTGAATTCAGTGTGATGCCGGATTCACTGGAGAAATTTACGCAGGTACTTGATACGGCTTTACAGGAGATTAATTCGGATTATGAGGCCAAACGGCATAAAGATATTACGTTGCAGAAACTGGAAGTGATTGTGGCTCGTCAGGGGTTGTTTCATGACTGGCTGAAGCAGAAAGGTAAGTTGGGCGGACAGCATAAGATTCCCCGTCTGAGCAACAGTCGTGAGTACATTGAAGAAATGTTGAAATTGAATAACTGATTGTAGATGAAACCGATTCCTAAGTATATTGCTTTTTTGCTGGTGATTATCGGATTTTATGCTTGTGCGAGTACAGGCATGCCTGATGGAGGTCCTTATGATGAGACGCCGCCCAAGTTTGTGCGTGCGACTCCGGAACCCAATGCCACGAATAATAAGCGAAAGAAGATTTCCATAGAATTTGATGAATATATCAAGCTGGACAAACCTTCAGAAAAGGTGATTATTTCGCCTCCGCAAAAAGAGGCTCCAGAAGTGAAAGTGAGTGGTCACCGGGTATTGGTGGAGTTCTTTGACAGTTTGCGTGAAAATACGACTTATACAGTTGACTTTGGAGACGCTATTTTGGATAATAATGAAGACAATCCGCTAGGCAATTTTGCTTATGCATTTTCTACCGGTGCGCATATTGATACGATGGAAGTTTCGGGTACGGTGCTGAATGCAGAGAATCTGGAACCGGTAAAAGGTATTCAGGTAGGACTTCACAAGAACCTGGAGGATAGTGCGTTTGTAAAATTGCCTTTCGACCGTATTTCAAGAACCGACAGCCGTGGACATTTCACGATTCGTGGAGTGGCCCCAGGAAAGTATCGTGTTTACGCTTTGATGGACGGTAACCAGAATTATTTGTTCGATTCGAAAACGGAGGCGATTGCCTTTCAAGATTCGCTGGTGATTCCCGATATGCGTCCGGATGTCCGTCAGGATACCGTGTGGAATGAACTGGACACCTTGGCCTATGATACGATTTATGAGGTGCATTACACGCGTTTTTTGCCGGATAACCTGATCTTGCGTTCGTTCAAGGAAGAAAATCCGATGCAGTATCTGGTGAAGAGCGAACGGGAACAACTGAATCGCTTTTCTTTGTATTTCAGTGCGAAGGCAGATACGTTGCCTACGATTAAAGGGTTGGATTTCGACGAGAAAGATGCCTTTGTAATCGAGAGTAACCCGCGCAATGATACTATCCGCTATTGGATTAAGGATACGGTGATGTGTGAACGAGATACGCTGACTTTTCAAATGGACTATTTGGCCACAGATACGTTGGGACAGTTGGTTCCGAAAACCGATACGTTACGTATGGTGAACAAAATAGACAAGAAGCGGCGTATGGCTTTGGCCGAAGAAGCCATGAAAAAAGAAGTAAAGGAAAGAAAAAAACGTGAGAAGAAAGGTGATACGTTAAAGGTAGAACCGAAATTCCTTTCCATGACGGTCGATGCTCCTTCCAGTTTGGATTTGAACCGGAACATCGGTCTGAAGCTCGAAGAGCCAGTGGAATACATTGATACGGCAGCCATACACATGGCCATCAAGGTAGATTCCTTATGGGAGGATATTCCTTTTATTCTGATGAAGGATTCGGTTGCACCTCGTCAGTATCAGATTCTGGCCGATTGGCAGCCTGGAAGGGAATATCAGTTGAAGATTGATTCGCTGGGAATAAAAGGAATTTATGGACTATACTCCAATAAGGTGGAAAATCAGTTGAAAGTGAAGACGCTCGAAGAGTATGGTACACTGTATTTGAATATTGTGGGAGCCGGCCCTCATGCCATTGTCCAGTTACTGAACGGGAGTGACGGAGTTGTCCGTCAACAGCCGGTGACCGACAAGAAAACGTGTGATTTCTATTTTCTTCAGCCTAATACGAAGTATTATATCCGTCTGTTCAATGACGATAACAACAACGGGGTGTGGGATACTGGTAATTATGAAGAGAAACGGCAGCCGGAAGAAGTATTCTATTTCCCGAAAGTATGGGAGATGAAAGCCAATTTCGAGTTTGAAGAGACGTGGGATATACATGCCCTTCCACTCGATAAGCAGAAATTGGACGAGATAAAGAAACAGAAGCCTGATGAGGCCAAGAAAATTAAAGACCGTAACAAGGAGCGGGCTCGTAAACTAGGAAAAACATGATAAAAAAACTGATTCTTTGCCTATTCCTTCTGGCAGGAGGGGTGGCAGCCAACGCACAGTGTGGGGCAGTAAATGATGCAATCAAGCCGGGAGAGACACTTTCTTATGAGTTGAAATTTAACTGGAAATTTGTCTGGATTAACGCGGGATGGGCAAAGATGACGGTTAATGAAACAAAATATAAAGGTATGCCCTGCCTGAAGACCGACTTGCAGTCGTATACAAACAAGAAAATTGACTTTTTCTTCAAGATGCGCGACACACTGACCTGTATCACCTCGGAAGATCTTGTTCCTTTGTATTTTCGGAAAGGGGCTGAGGAAGGCAAACGTTATACGGTGGACGAAGTACATTTCAGTTATCAGAACGGAAAATGTATAGTGGACCAGCAGCGCACGTTGCGGGGGAACACCGACAAGCATCATGATGAGATGCCGGTGTGTGTATACGATATGTTGAGTATTCTTTTGCAGGCTCGTTCGTATGATCCTGCCGGTTACAGACCCGGGCAGAAGATACTTTTTTCTATGGCAACTGGAAGGGAAGTAGAGAAACAGACGTTAATTTATCGGCGCAAAGAGAACTATAAAGCTGAAAACGGAATAACTTACCGTTGTTTGGTTTTCTCGTTGGTGGAATATGTAGGTGAAGAGAAAAAGGAAAAAGAGGTTATTACTTTTTATATAACAGACGATCGCAACCATTTGCCGGTACGTTTAGATATGTATCTGAATTTTGGCTCAGCCAAAGCTTTCTTAACGGATATCAAAGGGAACCGGCATCCGCTGACTTCTATAGTGAAAAAATAGCCTGCTGTCGAGAAGTCGTTTGTCGATGAGAAGGTATACAAAAATCCTCAACTATTTCGTGTGGGTAGTTGAGGATTTTTTGTGAGTTGGAATGCCGTTTGCTTTCGCAACTGAATCTTATTGAAGAGCAGGCTTTTCTTCTTTCGCTTCAGTCTCTTCCGTGATTTCTGTGATCTGGAAGGCCGCTTCTTCAGCTTCGGCAATGATGCGTTCTACATCATCGTATTTTTCCGTATTCTCTTCCACTTTCAATTCTTCTTCTGCTGTTGTGAGAAGAGCAGGGGAGAGCGATGCTTCTGTGGAAGAAGATTCGTTTTCATGAGCGGCTGTCTGCTCGCGGGCCGCTTTTTCCGCGAATATGGTATCAATGAACTGAGGGTCGTTCTTGATTTTGTTCAATGTTTCATGAGCAGCTTCTTGCTGTGATTCCTTTTTGGAATATCCTCTTCCTTGTCCAGCCGGTATATTTTCCACCATTACCTGGGTTTCAAATACCGGATTTTGTTGTTCATCAACTGATTGTTCCAGAAGATTGAATTCAATTAGAAACCGATTTTTCTGTCCCCATTCAATCAGTTTCGACTTGAAGTTAACCTCCTTGCGCGACAATTTATCGAGGTTCAGATAAGGCTTGATAATACGTTCTTCCATGAAGAATTTGCAGGTTTCGTATCCTCTGTCCAGGTAGATGGCCCCTACGAGTGCCTCAAACGCATTGCCGCACATGTAACTATTGTGTGACGACTGTCGGGTGGTGTATTTAATCAACTTGTCCAGTCCGATTTGTACCGCAATTCGGTTCAGTGTTTCCCTTTGTACGATTTTAGAGCGTGTATTGGTCAGAAATCCCTCCCGTTTTCCCTCAAACCGTTTGTACACGATGTCTGCCACTACAGCATCCAGGATGGCATCTCCCAGGAACTCTAGCCGCTCGTTGTTGAGCAGCCGTCCCTTGGCTTTTACCGAAGAAGATTTGTGTAAGAGAGCCTGCTGGTAAATCTCGATGTTCCGCGGGTAGAATCCCAGCATCTTATAAAAACAAAGATAAGACTCCTTATCCTTACGAAAAAGGAGCCTTATCTTATCTAGTATATTGCTAAACACAGTTTATTCAGTGTATTTTTTAACGATTACACATGCATTGTGACCACCAAATCCAAATGTGTTGCTCAATGCAGCACGTACAATACGCTTTTGTGCTTTATTGAATGTGAAGTTCAGGTTGTAGTCGATGTTTTCATCGTTGTCCCCTTCTTCATGGTTGATTGTCGGAGGTACAATGTCATTCTTTACAGACAATACGCAAGCAATAGCTTCTACACCGCCTGTTGGTCGCTGTTGGTGTCCCGTCATTGACTTGGTAGAACTGATATTCAGTTTGTAAGCGTGTTCGCCGAACAAGTCCTTGATAGCTTTTACTTCGGACACGTCACCTACTGGAGTAGAAGTTCCGTGTACGTTGATATAATCAATGTCTTCCGGTTTCATACCAGCGTCTTCCAATGCACTTTTCATAACCAGTTTCGCACCCAGACCTTCGGGATGAGAGGCTGTTAAATGATAAGCATCGCCAGAAGCACCTGTACCGGCCAGCTCTGCATATATCTTTGCGCCACGAGCTTTTGCGTGTTCCAATTCTTCAAGAATCAGGCATCCCGCACCTTCTCCCATTACAAATCCGTCACGGCTTGCGCTGAACGGACGTGAAGCATGTGTAGGATCATCGTTGCGTGTAGACAAGGCATGCATGGCGTTGAAACCGCCTACCCCTGCGGGGAAGATGGCTGCTTCAGCACCGCCTGTTACAATGATGTTGGCTTTTCCCAAGCGAATATAGTTGAATGCATCAGCTATGGCATTGGAAGAAGACGCACATGCCGAAGTAGTGGTGAAGTTTGGTCCATGGAAGCCATACAAGATGGAAATCTGTCCGGAAGCAATATCCGCAATCATCTTGGGAATAAAGAACGGGTTGAATTTCGGTCCGATGGTGTCTTTGGTCTTTTCGTAACCAGCCACTTCTTCCTCGAAAGTATGAATACCTCCGATTCCAACACCAAGAATCACTCCGACTTTATCCAAATCTTCTTTTTCTACGTCAATACCTGCGTCAGTTACTGCTTCTTTGGCAGCTGTCACCGCATACTGTGTGTAAAGGTCCATCTTACGGGCTTCTTTACGGTCGATGTGGTCGGCTGCGTTGAAGTTCTTCACTTCACAAGCGAACTGAGTCTTGAATTTCGACGCATCAAAATGAGTAATAGGTCCTGCCCCGCTGACGCCATTGAGCAGATTGTTCCAGAATTCCGGAACAGTATTGCCTACGGGGGTCAACGCACCAAGACCTGTTACTACCACTCTTTTTAATTCCATAGGGTAGAATTAATTATTTTGCGTTAGCTTCGATGTAAGAGATAGCATCGCCTACAGTCTGGATTTTTTCTGCCTGATCGTCAGGAATAGAGATTCCGAATTCTTTTTCGAATTCCATAATCAATTCTACTGTATCCAAAGAGTCAGCACCCAAATCGTTAGTGAAGCTAGCAGTTGGAACAACTTCTGATTCTTCTACACCCAATTTATCTACAATAATTTTCTGTACTTTTGATGCGATTTCAGACATAATTCTAATTTTTTAAGTTTATAAATAATGTAATTTATTGATTTTTCGCTGCAAAGGAATAAATATTTCTGCTTTTAAACAAATATTCGGGCAAATAAATGCTTCTCCTTTGCACAATTTTATACATTTTGTGCACGACTGCCTGTTTTGTTTCCTATTCTCTTCGTAGTGGATAATCTCCACGTAACTGTTCGAAGTGTTCCGGATTTGTCCGTAAGGTTTCGTAGTCTTTCAGTGGGTTGTACAGCTGGAGTATTCGTAGATTTTCATTTTCAGAGAATGCATTGGAAGATGTTGGCAGCACAATGTGAAAGTTGGACGGTTTATGGAAGAAGTGGCAGAACGCTTTCAATACCATGCGGGTGGCATTGGCTTTTCCGTCGGCAGAATAACCAGCAATGTGAGGGGTACCGATGAAGACCTTGTTGAGCAGTTCCTGACTGATGTGTGGCTCGTTTTCCCACACGTCAATCACGGCTTCAGTCACGGTTCCTGTATCTAAGGCTTCCAGTAGGGCTTCTGTTTCTACTACTTCTCCACGCGAGGTGTTGAGAAGATAAGGCCTTCTTTGTAGTTTCTGGAAGAAAGTCCGGTCGGCCAGGTGGAAGGTCTGGTATTTCCCCTCCCGAATCAAAGGGGTGTGGAAGGTCAGGATGTCGCATTGCTCAGCCAGTGTGTCCAGTGAAGTGAACCCTTGTTCGCCTGCATCGGCTCGTGGAGGGTCGTTCAGAAGCACTTTCATACCGATGCGTTCTGCCATTCGACGGATGCGTTCGCCTACGTGTCCCACACCGACGATGCCCAGACAGGCTCCCTTCAGTTGGAGCCCTTTTTCCTGTTGCAGCAACAGCAAGGCGGCATGTACATATTGTTCTACGGCTCCGGCATTGCATCCGGGGCAGTTGCTCCATGTGATGCCGGCTTCCTGACAGTATTTTGTGTCGATGTGGTCGAAGCCGATGGTGGCTGTTCCGATGAATTGTACCTTACTGCCTTCCAGTAGCTGGCGGTTACAGAGTGTACGAGTGCGGATAATCAGGGCATCTGCTTCTTTGACCACTTCCGGAGTGAAATCTTTTCCGGGAAGATAAATGACTTCGTCTGCTAATGTTTCAATGAGGCCTTTTATATAAGGTATCTTGTTGTCTACGATTACTTTCATTTTTGTGTTAGTTTTAGTCAGCCTGTTTTTGAAGGTTGCAAATGTATATACTTTTGATGAAATGGAATACTAAATTGAAGACAATGCGATGTAAATCTTATTTTATTTCTATCTTTGCCCTATAAGATAGTGATGATGAAACAATATGGTTGCCGATTATCTGAGTGAATCTGTTTGGTGCTTGACAAACGGATAATGATTGTAAAGACTTATGGTAAGAAAGCGTACAGTCTTAATTTCTTAAAAGGAATTATTAAGAATTTCTGTAAAGACAATACTTCGGTAAATTTTTACCGATAAATAAAAATAAAACAATAGAATCGGTGTTAGCCGGGTATGGCAC
>JABLTM010022853.1_pt1 | contig 13899 bp, 11 predicted proteins | sample 7160121 | NCBI WGS metagenome assembly JABLTM01 (sample SAMN14651224, study PRJNA627086) | human gut metagenome | isolation source: feces | host: Homo sapiens
AGCGTGTGCTGTGCGTGACGTGCTGAAAGCAGAAGGTTATAACGTTACTTTGGTGAACGTCCGCTTTATCCGGCCGATGGATCAGGCACTGCTGGAACGCCTGGCGCTGACGCATCGGATCTTTATTACAATGGAGGAAAATGTACACAGCGGTGGTTTCGGCGAGCATGTGGATGCATTCTGCGCGGAGCAGGAGCTTCCGGTTCAAATGATAAATATTGCCATTCCGAATATGTATGTGGAGCATGGCAGTGTGGATAAACTAAAACATGTCATCAGCATTGATGCGGAAGGCGCACTTCGCCAGATTCACAATGCGCTGGCAGGCAGGAGTGAAGAGTGAAAGAACGATTAGATATTCTTGTAGTAAAAAAAGGACTGGCAGAGTCCAGAGAGAAGGCAAAGGCGCTGATCATGTCCGGCGATATTTTTGTGAACGGCGAACGTGAAGACAAGCCCGGTACTGTCTTCGAGGCGGATACCGCTAAGATCGAGCTTCACGGGAAGCCACTGCCGTATGTCAGCCGCGGCGGTCTGAAGCTGGAGAAGGCCATGAAGGAGTTCGGTGTGCGTGTGGCCGGAAAGGTTTGCATGGACGTTGGTGCTTCTACCGGCGGCTTTACAGACTGCATGCTTCAGAACGGTGCTGTGAAGGTATTCTCCGTCGATGTCGGATACGGTCAGCTGGCATGGAAGCTGCGCCAGGATGAGCGTGTCGTATGTATGGAGAAGACGAACATACGCTATCTGACACCTGAAGAGGTGGGAGAGCCGGTTGGCTTCGCGTCGATTGATGTAAGCTTTATTTCCCTGACCAAGGTACTGGAGCCGGTGAAGAATCTGTTGAGCCCGGATGGGCAGATCGTATGCCTGATTAAACCGCAGTTCGAGGCTGGCCGCGAGAAGGTTGGCAAGAAGGGCGTGGTACGCGAGAAGAGCACTCACATCGAAGTCATCGAGAAGGTCATTGCCTATGCGCGCAGTATTGGTTTCGCAACGCTGGCACTGGAATACTCTCCAATCAAGGGACCGGAAGGGAACATCGAGTACCTTCTTTACCTGGATAAGAGTGAAGATGCTGCGAATGCAGAGTTAGATCCGTCAAAGGTTGTGGAAGCGTCTCATGCGGCATTATCGCATACGGCAGTCTGAACATCCGGAAGCAGGAGAAGTACCATCATGAATCATTTTTTTATCATTACCAACAGAGACAAGGATATGGACTTAAGCACCACGAATGAGATCAAGCATTTCCTGCAGAAGAAGGGGAAGACCTGCCGGATGCGTCCGGAGGAGGTTCACGGAACACTCTCGGAGGCGGAGGCTTCCCGCACGCTAGAACGTGAGATCCCGGCGGAGACGGAGTGCGTGATCGTGCTCGGCGGGGACGGAACACTGCTTCGCGCCGCCAGAAATCTTGTGAATAAGAACCTGCCCTTCCTCGGCATCAATCTCGGTCATCTGGGTTATCTCACCGAGGGCGACCGCAGCAGCATCCCCAGTATTCTGGAGCGTGTGATCGCGGACGAATATATCGAAGAGGAGCGGATGATGCTCCTGGGAAGTGTCAAGCGGAAGAACGGTAAAGTGGTTTGCCGGGATGTCGCGCTGAACGATATCACAATCACAAGAAGCCGCAGCCTGCGTGTGATCAAGTTCAAGCTGTATGTAAACGGCGAATTTCTGTATCTCTATACAGCGGATGGTATCGTAGTATCTACGCCGACCGGATCGACGGCATATAACCTGTCATGCGGCGGCCCGGTGGTGGAGCCGACAGCCAAGCTGTTCCTGGTGACTCCGATCGCTCCCCATTCACTGAATAACCGCAGCCTGATCCTGTCGGCGGATGACAAGATCGAGTTGGAACTTCTCGGCTCAGAGAAGGACCCGGAGGACCAGGTGGAATATATCTGCGGCTATGACAGCGATACCAGTGTAATTCTGTATCCGGGCGACCGCATCGAGATCGTCCGCGCTCCTCAGGTAACCAGGATTCTGAAGCTGAGCAAGATCAGCTTCCTGGAGACGCTGCGTACCAAGATGTCCTGAGGACGCTGCGCATCAGGGTGTTCTGAAGACGCTGCGCACCAGGATGTCCTGGGAAAATACAGTTACCAATCATGGCGTAAAGCCCCTGCCTTCAGGCATGGGGAGTGTCAAGAACGAAAAACAGAAACAGAAAAGAAAAAGAGGAAAATATGCTTCTGAATCTTCATGTAAAAAATTTTGCGCTGATCGACGAGGCGGATCTGGACTTTAGAGAAGGTCTGAATGTCCTGACCGGCGAGACCGGTGCAGGTAAATCGATCCTGATCGATTCGGTGAATGCCGCGCTGGGAGGAAGAGTCCGTTCGGACGTCATCCGCAAAGGCGCGGATTTCGCTTATATTGAGCTGGTATTTTCCGTGGACGGCGAAGAAAAGAAAGAGGCGCTTCGCCGGATGGATATTAGCACGGAGTATGACTGCATCCTGATCTCAAGAAAGATCATGCCGAGCCGCAGCATCCATAAGATTAACGATGAATCGGTGACGAGCGCCAAAGTGCGGAAAGTCACGGAGCTCCTACTGGATATTCACGGGCAGCATGAGCACCAGTCGCTGCTGCATAAGCAGAAGCATCTGGAAATCCTGGATCAGTTCGCTTCCGGGGAGAATGCCGGACTGCGGCAGCAGGTTGCCGATCTTTACCGGGAGTACCGGGAGCAGCAGGAGAAGCTGGCATCTTATGATGTAGACCAGGAGTTCCGCCGTCGGGAGATGGATTTCCTGGCCTACGAGATCGGAGAGATCGAGGAAGCCGGCATCCGGGACGGCGAGAGGGAAGAACTGGAGGAAGTCTGCCGGAAGTACGGTCACGCGAAGCAGCTGACCGAGATGCTTGGACGGATTCTGACAGAGCTTGGCGACAGTGAAAATGAAGGCGCGGAGGAAGCGGTATCGCGGGCATCACGGGATCTTCATGAAGCTGCAGGGCTCGACCCGGCGCTGGCCGGTTACTGTGAGCCGCTGGAGACTGCCGCCGATCTGTTGCGCACGACGCACAGGGAGCTGGTGGATTATCTGGAAGATCTTTCCTATGATCCGGAGGAACTGCGTCAGATGGAGCAGCGTCTGGATCTGATCCACCGCCTGGAAGCGAAGTACGGAACCGGAACGGAAGCGATCGCGCTTGCTCTGGAGGAGAGAAAAGAGAAGTATCTTGAATGGGAGGAATATGAGGAACGAAAGGCGGCGACGGAGAAAGCACTGAAGACCTGCGAGGAGCGCCTGGGTGCGGCTTCGGAAGCGCTCAGCACCTGCCGCCGGGCGGCATCCGAAGGACTGGCGGCTTCGATTCGTCAGGGGCTGATTGATCTGAATTTCCTTCATGTGGAGTTCGAGATTCATATGGAGAAGCTCCCGGAGTTTACCCGTCAGGGCGTGGACAGTGTGGAGTTTATGATTTCCACAAATCCGGGCGAGTCGGTACGGCCATTGGGGCAGGTAGCCTCCGGCGGTGAGCTGTCACGAATCATGCTTGCGATCAAGGCGGTTCTCTCAGATAAGGACCGGATTCCTACGCTGATCTTCGATGAGATCGATACCGGAATCAGCGGTCGAACAGCACAGAAGGTATCGGAGAAGCTGCGCGTGATCGCGAGAGATCATCAGGTGATCTGCATCACGCATCTGCCTCAGATTGCGGCGATGGCGGATTACCATTTCTGTATCGAGAAGAGCTCTGTTGGTGACAAGACGAGTACGAATGTCCGGCAGCTGGACGAGCGGGAGCAGATCGCCGAGTTGGCGCGCCTGCTCGGTGGCGCGGAGATCACCAAAACCGTCTACCAGAACGCTGCGGAGATGAAGGAGCTCGCACGGAAGGCGAAAGGAAGCAATCGCTGAAAGCGCAAAGATTTTCCTTATCTATAAAAATGATCAAAAATATATAGTGTTTAAGAAAGAACTGGCAGGCCGGGCAAAAAAACACCAGATTGGTCTTTAAGAAAATATCACATACTATCAGCGGAGTAGAAAATACTCCGCTTTTCTATTGCAGAAAAGCAGAAAAATACAGTAAAGGAGGAATGCGCATTGAGAAAAGAAAGATACAGAAGATATCTGATCCGCCTTTTCTTCGGAAGCGTGATATTCACCGCGTTTTTTTCCTGGTGGTATCTGGCGGAGAGAACCGGTGTGGAAGCGTCTTCCGGGCAGAGTGTATCTGCAGCGGTCGGGTTATCGAACCGGGTGTACGCCGGCGGTATGCCGGTGGGAATCTATCTGGAGACGGACGGCGTGCTTGTTGTCGGAACCGGCTCGGTGATGGATATTTCCGGAGAAGAGCGAACGCCGTCCGGCGGCTGCCTGCAGCCGGGAGATTATATCCTGGCTGTGAACGGACACAGTGTAACCGATAAGGAAGAGATTGTGCAGATGGTGAAAGAAAATGAATGTCAGCCGGTTGCGCTTACGATTCGCCGGGGCGAAAAGATGGAAAAGGTGGAAGTAGAACCAGTGCAGACAGCAGAGATGGAATACCGGCTCGGCCTCTGGATTCGGGATGATACGCAGGGAATCGGGACAGTTACGTATATTACGGAGAACGGACAGTTTGCTGCGCTGGGGCATGGGATCAGCGATCCGGATACCGGGAAGCGAATTGAGAGCACCGGCGGCGATCTCTATCTTGCGCAGATTCACTCGATTGTACGCGGAACGGCCCGGCAGCCGGGATCGCTGTGCGGTTCGATTCCATATCAGTCAAGAGAGCCAGTTGGCGAGATTTCCGCGAATTGCGCAAGTGGAATTTACGGAAGAATCGAAGAGGATCAGAGGGGTACGTTCTTTGCTCAGAAATCGGTGGAAGTTGCCGCAGCAGATGAAGTTCATACCGGCGAAGCCGTGATCCGAAGCGCAGTTACCGGAGAATGCAGGGATTATTCTATTCAGATTCTGGAGCTTGATCCGGAGAATGAGAATAGTAAGAATCTGGTACTGGAAGTTACAGATCCAGAACTGATTGAGCTTACAGGCGGAATCGTACAGGGGATGAGCGGCAGTCCACTCCTTCAGGATGGAAAGCTCATCGGCGCGGTCACGCATGTCTTCGTAAATGATTCGGAGAAGGGATACGGGATCTTTATCGAAAACATGATGGCGCAGAATCAGGGGTAAAAAAAGCCGCAAAAGTTATGGAAGCGCATCAGTCAGCAAGCGGGAAGTGCCTGAAAGAAGCGCTTCCCGCTTGCCTGTAAAGAATTCCTGTGATATGATGATAAACGTAGATTCCTGCAAATGGTGGATAGTACCATCCCATTTTGCGTGATTCTTGTTTACTCTGCTGTGTGAGATATGATACTATATAGGCGTGAATTGAGAAAGCAGACTTAAAATTCATAGGGAGATGTTTGTGCGGAGCTCTGGGAAGCGTTTAGGGAAAACGATTCCCAGAGCTCCGCAATGCTGTTTTACAGGTTATGCACCCGGAGTGCGCGTACTGCGTTGAGTACCGCGAGTACCATGACGCCGACGTCCGCGAAGATAGCGGCCCACATGTTGGCGACGCCGACAGCGACGAGAGCCAGGCAGGAGAACTTGATGACAAGCGCGAAGACGATGTTCTGGTATACGATGCGGAGGCACTTGCGGGAGATGCGGATGGCCTTGGCAATCTGCATGGGGTTATCGTCCATCAGTACGACGTCGGCAGCTTCGATGGCAGCGTCGGATCCCATCGCGCCCATGGCGATTCCGATATCCGCGCGGGACAGAACCGGCGCGTCGTTGATGCCGTCGCCGACGAAGGCAAGCTTCTCTTTGGGCTGGCAGGCGGCGAGCAGTTCTTCGACTTTATCTACCTTGTCTCCGGGCAGCAAATCGCTGTAGACTTCATCGACACCAAGTTCAGAGGCAACCGCCTGCGCGACTTTTCCAGTATCGCCGGTCAGCATAACCGTCTTGCGTACGCCGGAGCGGCGGAGCTTCTGGATGGCTTCCTTCGAGTGCGGTTTTACGATATCGGAGATAACGATATGTCCGGCGTAGGAACCGTTCACCGCCATGTGGATGATCGTGCCGACACTGTGGCAGTCCTTATAGGGAATTCCGAGCTGTTTCATCAGTTTACTGTTGCCTGCGGCAACCGGGATGCCGTCCACTTTTGCCAGGATGCCGTGGCCGCTGATCTCTTCGATGTCGGTCACGCGGCTGCGGTCGATTTCTTTGCCGTAGGCCCGCTGCAGGCTCTTGCTGATCGGGTGGGAGGAAGCACATTCGGCCAGAGCGGCATACTCCAGCAGCTTTTCATTCTCCATTTCATTGTGGTGTACACCGCTGACTTCGAATACGCCCTGCGTCAGCGTTCCGGTTTTATCGAATACAACGCAGCGAACCTGAGAGAGTGTCTCGAGGTAGTTAGATCCTTTGACCAGGACACCTTCCTTGCTGGCGCCGCCGATACCGGCGAAGAAGCTCAAAGGAATGCTGACAACGAGTGCGCAGGGACAGCTGGTAACAAGGAAGGTGAGAGCACGGTAGATCCAGGTTCCCCACTGAGCGTCACCACCAGTCAGCATCAGGATTACAGGAGGCAGGACAGCCAACGCTAATGCACTATAGCAGACAGCCGGAGTGTAGACACGGGCAAAACGGGCGATAAAGTCTTCCGAGCGGGATTTGCGGGAGCTGGAATTTTCGACAAGCTCCAGAATTTTGGATACGGTGGACTCACCGAATTCTTTCTCCGTACGGATTTTCAGTACGCCGGTCATATTGATGCAGCCGCTGATGATCTCATCGCCGGGAGCCGCCTCGCGCGGCAGGCTTTCTCCGGTCAGGGCGCTGGTATTCAGCGTGGAGGTTCCTTCGAGAATGATGCCGTCGATCGGGATCTTCTCGCCAGGCTGAACGATGATCGTACTTCCGATGGCAACTTCGTCGGGATCAACCTTCTCCAACTTGCCGTCACGCTCGATATTCGCGTAATCGGGGCGGATATCCATCAGCGCGCTGATATTCTTGCGGCTCTTTCCGACTGCGTAGCTCTGGAAGAGCTCACCGATCTGATAGAAGAGCATAACGGCGATTCCTTCGGTATAGTCGCCGCTTCTCTGGTAGATGGCCAGGGCAAAGGCGCCGATGGTGGCGACCGCCATCAGGAAGTTTTCGTCGAAGACGCGGCGGTTGGCGATTCCTTTGCCGGCTTTCTTTAAGATATCGTAGCCGATGACCAGGTAGACAACCAGGTACAGGGCGAGCTGCAGGATTCCGGTGACCGGAAGGAAGTACAGAGCGATCAGCATGACGGTGGCAATCAGTATGCGGGTCAGCATTTTTTTCTGCTTTTTATTCATGGCTTGAACTCCTTTATTAAGCAATCACTTAATCGTTTGGGATAAGATAACGCCCATTCCGCTCAGAGCAGTCCGGGCGTTATCCGGCAGGTTTCGAAAGTATTACAGCTCGATCTCGCAGTCGGGCTCTACTTTTTTGCAGGCCTTCAGTACATCTTTCATAACTTTCTTGGGGTCCTGACCTTCTTCGAACTCAACGATCATCTTCTGAGTCATGAAGTTCACGGTAGCGGCAGCAACACCAGCTGTTTTCTTTGTAGCTTCTTCCATCAGGTTTGCACAGTTTGCACAGTCAACTTCGATTGCATAGGTCTTCTTCATAATAGTAAACTCCTTTCGATTCGATATGTGATAGAGCGCTTAATGGACTTAATGAATTCGTAAGTGATCATTTATAATTAAGCACTTGTTTAATTGTCTTGACCGTAGTATAATCCGGAGGTAAGAGAAAGTCAATGCCGCGGAATCACTCTTTTCCAAAGGGGCGAAAAACATTTCCGAACGGGCTAAAGTGAAAGTTAGGAGGACAATGAATGGAGGATCACGGGACTCATGCGTTCCCGGAGGGAATGCGGGAGCAGCTGGCGAAGACAGAGGATTTTGATGTGATTGCGGATGTGTTTCATCAGCTGGGAGACCCGAAGCGGGTTCGCATCTTCTGGATTCTGTGTCACTGTGAAGAATGTGTGCTGAATCTGTCGGAGCTGATGAATATGTCAAGTCCGGCGGTTTCTCATCATCTGCGCTCTCTTCGCACAAGCGGTCTGTTGATTAGCCGCCGGGAGGGCAAGGAAGTCTATTATCGTGCGGCAGATACGCCTCAGAGCCGCCTGCTGCACCAGATGATCGAGATGGTGATGCAGATTGCATGCCCGGAGGAAGAACAGTAATGAAGAGAGAATGTGAATGTCAGCTGCGTTGTGACCATCGGAAGAGCGAAGGAAAGCTTGCGACTTCGGTACTCTTTCCGGGAATTCTTCTGACATGCCTGGAGGGAGACAGCGCAGAACCGTTCGGAACTCCGGACTATGTTCTGCAGATCCGATGCTGCCGTCAGGGCAGAGTTGGCTGGCGCTTCCCGGATGGCAGAGAACTCTGTCTGGGGAAGGGGGATCTGGCGATTCATACGGCGGAAACCTGGAAGGGATCGGAGTGTTTCCTTCCGGAGGACGGCGGGTGTGATGGATTTATTCTGCATATGGATCTGAAGAAGCTGACGGAGCAGCCGCCGGAACTTTTTACAGGAACGGATATCACCGGAGAGTTTCTGTTTGACCGGTTCTGTGCGGGCCGCAGGCTGCAGGTACAGAAAGGCAGTGATCGGACGGAGAGCATCTTTGCCGGGTTTTATCAGGGGCAGGATGGCTACCGCGCCTGCTGGCAGCGAGTAAAGATGATGGAGCTTCTTCTGTATCTTCTGACGGAGGAACGTCCCGGGGAGGATGAGATCCCGGATTATGGGAAGGAGTACCCGCCGGAACAGATTCAGATTATACAGGAAATTCATGAGCAGCTGATTGCTCATATGGATAAGCGGATTACGATCGAGGAACTGTCCCGCCAGCATCTGATTAATCCAACGACGCTGAAGGCAGTATTTAAAGCCGTGTACGGTACCTCACTGGCGGCTCATATGAAGGAGCATCGCATGGGGCTGGCTGCAAAGCTTCTGCGGGAGACGACACTCAGTATTTCTGAAGTGTCTCTGCAGGTGGGATATGAGAGTCAGAGCAAATTTACAGCGGCGTTCAAGGAGTATTTCGGGATGCTGCCGAAGGAGTATCGCCACCAGTAAGAACCAGGAAGTAACTGGATTCGTTAGAAAAATTGTTAGAAAAACACTAAAAATATAGGAGGAATAATAGCTACATGCTGGCAGTTTATTTATCGCCGCTTTATATCGCGTTTCATCTGTACATCTTCCGGTGGCTTCTCCGGTGGATGAGCAGCTGTTCGCATCATTTTAAGAAGAAATGGATTCGGCTGGTGCTGGGTCTTCTCTATCTGTTTTTTGCCATGAGCTTCGTTACGGCGTTCTTTATGCCGCAATGCTCTCTGAAAAGAACGGTAAAACTGATCGGGAATTATTGGCTGGGATTTACGCTCTATATGGCGTTCGTTATTATCATCGCGGACCTGCTGCGCCTGCTCTTAAAGAGAAGCAAGAGAGTGGATCAGCAGAAGCTTCGCTCCCGCCGTACGTTCGTGATCAACGGAGCGGTGTGCATGGCTTTGATCCTTGGCATTGGCATCTATGGTATCGTTAACGCGAGAATCGTACATACAACGCCTTATGAAATCACAATTGATAAGGACGGCGGGAACTTTCAGGATATGAAGGTTGTCCTGGTTGCCGATCTGCACCTGGGCTATAATATCGGGGTTTCACAGATTACGAAGATGGTGGATAAGATCAATGCGGAAGATCCGGATCTTGTGGTAATTGCTGGTGATATCTTCGATAATGAATACGAAGCTCTGGAGGACCCGGATGCGCTGATTGCGCTGTTCCGGCAGATTCGGAGCCGCTATGGAATCTATGCCTGCTATGGCAATCATGATATTAATGAAAAGATTCTGGCCGGATTTACATTCTCTTCAAAGAATAAGAAGGAAAGTGATCCGCGCATGGATGAGTTTCTGCAGTTGGCCGGTGTACAGCTCTTGAGAGATGAGGCAGTTCTGATCAATGACAGTGTGTATCTCTATGGAAGACCGGATGCGCAGCGTCCGGGACGGGGAATCACTGAGCGGAAGACACCGGAAGAGATTACATCGGAGTTGGATACGGATAAGCCGATCCTTGTGATCGATCATCAACCGAGAGAGCTGGATGAGCTTGCGGCCGCCGGTGTGGATGCGGATCTCTGCGGACATACGCATGACGGACAGTTGTTCCCTCTGAATCTGACAAGTAAGATGCTCTGGAAGAACAGCTGCGGATATTTGCAGGTGGGAAATATGCACAATATCGTGACTTCCGGTGTCGGTCTCTTTGGGCCGAACATGCGTGTGGCGACGAAAGCGGAGATCTGTTCGATTACGCTGCATTTTCGTTAAAAAAGAACCGTTTTGACAGGAAGTTGCAGCGAGATGCGGCGTAAGCAAAAATGAGCAGGAGTTCTGAAGCGTTAGTCCGCATCAGGAAAAGAAAGGCGGTAGGAAATGGAGATTTTACATGGAAAATCCCTGACGCCCGGTACAGCCAGAGGATGTATTCATATTTTTGCAGAGAATTCTGCCGAACATGGGGAAGAAAAGGGACAGTCCGCGGAAGCGGAACTGGCCCTTTTTCGCCATGCTGTCGGAGAAGCGGAGGAGCAAATTCGCATGCTGGCCGTGCAGGCGGAAGCAACCGGCGGCAGAGAGGCAGCGCAGATTCTGGAGATGACGGCTCTGATTTATCAGGATGAGGAGTTTGTGAAAGCCGTGGAAACACAGATTCTTCGGTCCGGAAAAACAGCTTCCTGTGCCGTACAGAATGTGTGCAAAGACTTTGCTTCATTATTAGAGGTGAACGCTTCGGATCTTTATATGGCGGCGCGGGCAGAGGATATCCGGAGTGCCGGCCGGGAACTCATGGAAGTTCTGAGTGGATATATGAAGTCAGCGGATGGAGAGTGTCAGGAGAGAAAGGACAGTGTGAGGGAAAGTCCCGGTATTCTCTGGGGGGAGACCATTTCATCAGCGGAAATCCTGCGCTGGAATCCGAAGGGGCTGGCGGGAATCGTGACCGAAAGGGGAAACGCCTGCTCCCACGCGGCTATCATTGCTGGTACGCTGGGAATTCCGATGATCAGCGGGATTCCGGTGGATAGCAGTCGGAATGGTTGTCCGGCGGAGATTCGTGGGGAGGAGGGCGTGTTAATCCTGAATCCGGAAAATGCGGATCAGATTCTGAATTCAACGAAAATACAGAAAGAAGCGGTGGTGTCGCAGCCGACAGCTTTCGATTCGATTTCCCGGGATATAAATATCGCAGATGAATGGAAGGGAAAACCTGCCATTCTGGCTAACATTTCCTCTGCAGCGGATGCAAGGCGTGCGCTGGCATCGGCAGCGGAGGGAGTTGGGCTCTTCCGCAGCGAAGCGCTGTATCTGGGCTCTGATCATGCGCCGTCGGAGGCGGAGCAATATCAGGTTTATGCTGAAATTGCCGGACTTATGAAGAATCGACCGGTTGTGATAAGGACGATGGATCTGGGGGCAGATAAGCAGCCGGGTTGGCTGCCGGTGCGGCAGGAGGAGAATCCTGCACTGGGAGTCCGCGGGATCCGCCTGAGTCTGCGCCATCCGGAACTGTTTCGGACACAGCTGTGTGCGCTGCTGCGCGCTTCCTGCAAGGGTGATATCCGGATTATGCTTCCGATGATTACTTCTTCCAGTGAAATTCTGCGCGCGAGGAAATTCCTTGCGGATGCGGAGGAGGAACTGAAGCAGAGGCAGATGCCTTATCGGATGCCGCCGCTAGGCATTATGATTGAGACACCGTCAGCTGCCCTGCTCAGCGATCGTCTGGCGCCGAAGGTCGATTTCTTCAGTATCGGAACGAACGATCTGATGCAGTATACAGCGGCGAAGGATCGACAGAATCCGGATGTATGGGAAGAGGAGGCAGGAACGGACGCTTCGCAGCAATCCGATGAGGAGGATGCTGTCCTGGAATTAATCCGTATGACGATCTGTCATGCACATGACTGTCAGATTCCGGTTGGCATCTGTGGCGAGATGGCTGGAGATCCCCGTTTTGTGGAGAAGTTTCTCCATATGGGAGTAGATAGTCTTTCGATGGCTCCTTATCGGATTGCTGGCGGAAGGAAAATTCGCGCAGAATATTATACGAAATTCATGGAAGCAGGAGGGAAAATGTGATGAGTCATGCGAAAACAACAGGACAGAAAATGTGGATGACAGTTGCCCGGACAGCGGCAGGAGCAGCGGCAATCGATCTGACTGCTTCCTGGTGCGCGGCATACTATACATTCCACAACGATTCCAGAAAGCGAAGAGATCCGGAACGGGTTCCTTCCGGAGATCAGTACCTTCCTTATCGGGAGCGCATGCTGGAATTGATTCACGATCTGCAGAAGCGCCCGTATGAGGAGGTGCACATCATTTCGGATGACGGGCTGCGTCTGATGGGGCGTTATTATCATCAGAAGGATGGAGCACCGCTGGATATTATGCTGCATGGCTATCACGGGACATCCATCCGGGATTTCTGCGGTGGTTTCCACATCGCGTGGGAGAACGGGCACAATATCCTGCTGGTGGATCAGCGGGCGCACGGTGACAGCGAGGGACACACAATTACCTTCGGTGTCCGGGAGCGGATGGATTGCCTGTTGTGGTGCCGGTATGCTGTCGAACATTTTGGCACGGATTGTGAGATCTGGTTGAACGGCGTCTCTATGGGTGCTTCTACAGTATTGATGGCCTCAAACCTTCCTTTGCCGCCGCAGGTAAAGGGGATTATTGCCGACTGTCCGTATGACTCACCGCGTGGAATCATTCGGAGAACTGCGGGACAATTCACAATTCCGATTGCTTTCCTGTATCCGCTGGTGCGCCTGGGAGCGAAGCTTTTCTATGGATTTGATCCGGAGGAAGCCAGCCCGGTGCAATCGGTTGCGCATACGAAGCTTCCGATTCTTTTTATCCATGGGGAGGATGACCGCTTTGTTCCGATTGAAATGGGAAAGCATGTATACGATGCGTGTGTTTCAGAGAAATATTTCTTTTCTGTGCCAGGCGCCGGTCACTGCCTGAGCTATCTGGTGGATGAAGAAGGATACCGGAGTGCAGTCTGTGCATTTCAGTCGAAAGTACGCAGCTCCGGACGCTGAGAGTACGAAAAACTTCCGGGCTGCAGTGCGGCAGAAAATAACAGCCATAGCATTGGTACAAAAACCGTCGGAAACTGCGAACGGCATTTCTTGCAGATTTCATAGAGGCAGCCTATAATAGAAGGGAAGAAGTTTAGCAGCGTTTGTCATCGAAATCAGTAAAGGAGTCGAAAATGGCCAGATGGGAGATCGTACTTGCAGATGACAACGAAAGAACAAGAAAAGAACTGGAAGAAAATTTTCTGCAGGATCCGGATTTTCATGTGATCGGCGAAGCGAAGGATGGGGAAGAGCTTTTGCAGCTGATTCGGGAGAAAACTCCGGATCTTGTGCTGTTAGACCTTGTGATGCCGAAAGTTGACGGACTTGGCGTAATGGAGCGGACAGAGGCAGATACATCGCTGAAGAAAAAACCGCATTACATTGTCCTTACAGCGATCGGAAGCGAGAATATTACGGAGGAGGCATTTTTGCTGGGAGCAGAGTACTATATGATCAAGCCGTATGACCTGAACGTAATCCGGAATCGGATGAGGAATTTGATGGAACGTCGGGCAATTCCTGTTTCGCCTAGTACGGCTTTTTCCAGCGCGGCGAGGGAAGTCGTGCCTGTTTCGGAGCCTGCCGCAGTGACAGAAGACCTGGAGAGTGTTGTGACAGATATGATTCACGATGTCGGTGTTCCGGCGCACATTAATGGGTATCAATACCTGA
>JABLTM010130807.1_pt1 | contig 13872 bp, 10 predicted proteins | sample 7160121 | NCBI WGS metagenome assembly JABLTM01 (sample SAMN14651224, study PRJNA627086) | human gut metagenome | isolation source: feces | host: Homo sapiens
ACATCAAGTATTCACTCCGCTTTTTGTTTCATCTGACGAAAAATTTGACGACGCATCTGTCGCACAATCTTTGTGCGGTATTGCCCTGAAACATGCAAATTCTAAAAATGCGTACCGATTTTTGGTCGGTACGCATTTTTTGTAATATTTTATCACATGGACTGCCGTTATTCGATCAGTCCGCTGTTCTTCAGCAGGATTTCAATATCCGTGCCCTTGACTTTTTTCAGAACGATCTTGAGCAGCTTCTTTTCTACAAAGGAAAGTTTTTCGTCGGTGAGTGGCTTTTTGTCAATGGCATAATAGCAGGCACGCAGCAGTTCCCGCACGTCGTACTTGCTGCCCCAGACTTCCGGCACACCGCGGTCAATGTCCAGCAGGGTGTAGACAGATTCCATACCGGTACGCATGGAATATTCCGTGGTGAAAATGGTGTCACGGGGTGTTTCTGCAAACTGCCCGATAAAGGCGAAGTTCACGGCTCCCTCCGGAACCACACGCGGACGGTCAATTTCCTTGCGGGGCTGGAAAAAGGCGTTGATATACGGCATGAAACAGGTCGTGGTGTTGCAGGCGTTTTTCGCCAGCGATGCAATTTTTTCTTCTGGTATGCCGATATGATACAGCCATTCCTGACAAACTTCTTCGCCGGTGCAGTCACGCATTGCCTTTTTGACATAGTTTCCCTCTTTGTTGGTGTTCAGGGAATACAGCCATATCAGCACCATGTTTTTGTCCTGCGAGTGGAACTGGGGCTGCCGGTTGATCGTCCACGAGAGATACCAGTTGTCGGTGCTGTCCTTTACGGTGACGATACCGCCGGTGGTGACTTTGCCGGCACGGGGATCCCGTTTGCAAACGTTGATAATATGTTGAATGATCTCCTCATCTGCGGTGGCAACGGTGGCACTCATCCAGTTTGTCGCATCAATGTCGCTGCAAAAGACTTCCGGATTGCCGAATTCGCCGTGAACTGCTTGAGCCGCAATCGCTTTCCACAGATCCCACGATTCTCCGCAGCCGTTTTTCAGATGGGACAGATCCGGTGCGTGGGTCTGGTCGCCGTAGCAGGAGGTGTCTGTGCAGCAGCCGTTGGTGATGAACACCAGATCGTCTTCGATCAGGTCAATGGTCTGTTCTTTGCCGTCTTTCCGGTATACGATCTGCTTGGCAACCTTTTTGCTGCCTACGGTTTCAATGATGACGTTCTTCACGTCCATGCCGTATTCGATCTGTACGCCATGGGCTTCCAGATATTTCACCAGCGGCAGGATCATGCTCTCATACTGGTTGTATTTGGTGAATCGCAGTGCACTGAAATCCGGCAGCCCGTCAATGTGGTGCACATAGCGGCACAGATACCGCTTCATCTCCAACGCACTGGACCAACGCTGAAAGGCGAACATGGTCTGCCAGTACAGCCAGAAGTTGGTGTCCCAGAATGTGTTCGGCAGAACATCTGAGATCTTCTTGTCCTCCAGATCCTTTTCCGGTGTCAGGAACAGCTTGGAAAGTGCCAGAGCCGATGCCTTGTCCAGAGCGAATTTCTTGTCGGTGTGAGCATCTTTGCCGCGGTCAACAGAAGCACGGCAGAGGGAATAGTTGGGGTCGTGCTTATTGAGCCAGTAGTACTCGTCCAGCACGGAAACGTCCGGCGTTTCGAGAGAGGGGACATCGCGGAATGTATCCCACATGACTTCAAAGTGGTTGTCCATTTCCCGTCCGCCACGCATGAAAAAGCCCTTGGTGATGTCCTTGCGTCCGTCGCAGCTGCCGCCGGCAAGTTCCAGTTTTTCGAACAGGTGGATATGTTCGCCCTTCATCTGTCCGTCCCGTACCAGATAGAATGCTGCGGTAAGACCGGCAAGACCGGTGCCGATGATATACGCGGATTTTTTGTCCACATTTTTCGGCTTTTCGGGATGTGCGAATGCTTCATAAGTTCCTGCGGAATAATACATAACAATGCCTCCTTATAAAATAAAAATAATTTTTTGTGGTATCGTTCATGCGTTTTGTTTATTGGTATAATTCTATTATACCCGATTTTCAGGAATTCACAATCAGCAAAAAAGGCTCCGTGATAAAAAACTTATCACAGAGCCGAAAAGTGTAAAAAATTCTATCAAAAACGCGAAAATGATAAAATCAGTGTTCCCTTTATAACCGGAACCGCGAAATGGCTGCGGTGACGGAGCCTTGCAGCAGCTTTCCCAGCCGGCTGACGATCTCCTGCGGATTTTCCCGCATATCGTTCTTGATCCAGTCCAGCATCACGCCAATGAAAATATAGGCGTAGACCTTGGCGATAAACTGCTTGTCCTCGTCCCGCAAAGTCATGCCTGAGGCTTCCTCGTCGATAACGTCCAGCAGCAGTTGGTCTACCAGCGGCTGCAGGTATTTCTCCACCTGTTCCCGATGCACACAGCGGTAGACGTTCAGGATAAACGGCTTGTTTTCCTGTACTGCTTCGAAGATTTGCAAAAGTCCCTGCTGCCACGTGTCATAGGTCTTTTTTTCGTCCAGAGCCCGTCTGGCATCTTCCAGACAAGCCCATTCCACAAGGTCGTAGATGTCCTTGAAATGGTAGTAAAAGGTCATGCGGTTGATGCCGCAGTCCTCGGTAATATCGCCGATAGTGATTTTTGTCAGCGGTTTTTTCAGCAGCAGATTTTTCAGGGATTGTTCCAGAGCACGTTTGGTTACATTTGACATCGATGTTGTCCTTTCAGTTTTGGTAACAGATCTGTTCTCCGGTCTGCATGGGATAGCGGCATAACTGGTCGCTGTCCAGATTTTCCCGATGCATGCAGACTGCGGAGATCTGGTGATTTTCATAGGTGGTATAGTAGTAGATGCCCTTGTCGGCATTGCAGCAGGAAGTGTAAATGGTGATCTCGTACTGTCCGTCTTTCACTTCGCAGCAGCCGCGTGGCTGGTCAACGGCTCCGAGAATGTGGAAAAACTGGCTGACGCTTTCTGCTTCGGAACTGCCGGAAACGGCATTCGCCCGCACGAAAGCTGCCCGTACAAAGCGGGACTGGGAGGAGAGGTCACCGGGAAGCCCCAGTGCTCCCATGCCTCTGCTGTACGTCTGCAACGGCAGCTTGTCCGAAAAGTTGTTCTGCGGCTGCTTGGGAGAGAGGTGCAGAAAGTCGTTGAGGCGGAACATCTGCTCCGGAAAAGGCGGATTGTTGGTCAGGACACCGGCGGGATTGTCATAGACCTGAATTCCCGCGGCAGTGGCTTCTACTGTAATGGCTTGGTGCTTGTCAGCGATGAGCCAGTGCAGCTGTGCCGCAGGCATCTTTTCGTGAAACGGCGTGCCCAGCAGGCAAAGTGTTTCCACTTTTTCCTTGGCTTCGGCAGTGCTGGAGCACTGACTAAGAATCCACGGGATCAATTCATACTGTGCCACATTGTCCGAATGATCTGCAGGTCGGGAGGCGTAGCAGGCGTTGCCCACAAAGTTCAGCCCAGCCATGCAAAGTCCCTTTTCGTTGACGGCATCATAAAAAAGCGGGTAGCCCTGGGCAACGTGTGCAGTGCCGATCATGGCGTAGTGCTGTGCAGATACGCCCATGTGCAGAAATGACAGCCGGAACTGCCGCGGCACAATGACGATTTCTTCCCCGTAGGAACTTTCGTAGTCCAGCGTTCTGCCAAAATAAAAATCATTTGTCTGATAAGTTGCAGCGGTACACATTGGAAATTCCTCCTGTGCAATAAATTTGATATGTATATTATAGCACAAAATTCGGAAAGATGCAAATAATAATATTGACATATGCGGAATTTCATGTTATAATATATCTATATTTTTGTAAAGGAGAATTTATATGCCAAATTATGTTGTTTTACAGGCCGTTCTGAAGGAGAAGCTGATCGGAACCGGTTCCGGAAATCTGTCTGAACTGGAAAAGGTCATCAACGCACAGGCTGCCAAGGGATACCGTCTGCACACGATCACCACTTCTTCTTCCGGAAGCAAGGGATTTCTGGGCGGTGACCGCATTCAGGCAACCATGGTGTTTGAAAGCCTGAACAGAGCATGAAACGGGTTCTGGTAAAGTCTGTATATGATGCCTTTGAATATGTTATGCAGCATTTCTACTGTTTCGGACAGGCGGATATGGCGGAACGAAAGGATACGTATGCGGTCATTTCGATTCAGGATACGCACACGCAGGGATTCGGATTTCAGTTTTGCGAGAACCAGTTCTGCAAGGGTGTTCTGACGCTGTACTTTGATGACATTATCCGAGAGGTGGACGGGGCAGTTTTGTTTACCGATGAAATGGCAGATCAGATCATTGCATTTGTTCTGGCACATCGGTCTGTGGAAACGCTGCTGGTGCACTGCTACGGCGGACAATCCCGTTCCAGAGCCGTGGGAGCCTTTGCTGTGGAAATGCTGGGCGGCAATTCCGAAAGGTATTTTGAAACCGGTTCTCCCAATCAGTATGTCTACAATGTGCTGGAAACGGCGTGGATCAGACGGCAGCTGGGGGCGTTTTGAAACGAATTTTCATGAGAATGCGGGAAACTTCTTGAAAATGTAAAAAAATAGTGGTATACTATATAGGTGACACAGTACAGAAATGAGGAGGATTCTGATCCATGAATATCGCAGTTGCAGGAACCGGCTATGTGGGATTATCCATTGCTACACTGCTTGCCCAGCACAACAAAGTTACGGCGGTAGACATCATACCGGAAAAGGTCGAACTGATCCGCCAGAAAAAGTCCCCGATTCAGGACGATTGCATTGAGAAATACCTTGCAGAAAAGGAACTGGATCTGACGGCAACGCTGGACGCAGAAGCGGCATATCGAGATGCAGATTTTGTGGTCATTGCTGCCCCGACCAATTATGACAGTAAGAAAAATTTCTTTGACACCAGTGCTGTAGAAGCGGTCATTGCCCTTGTCATGCAGTATAATCCGAATGCCATTATGGTTATCAAGTCCACCATTCCGGTAGGTTATACCAAGAGCATTCGGGAAAAGACCGGCAGTAAGAACATCATCTTCAGTCCGGAATTTCTGCGGGAGTCCAAGGCGTTATATGACAACCTCTATCCGTCCAGAATCATCGTGGGAACGGACATGGACGATGCAAGACTGGTAGAAGCGGCTCACACCTTTGCCGGACTGCTTCAGCAGGGGGCAATCAAGGAGAATATCGACACCCTGTTCATGGGATTCACCGAAGCAGAAGCGGTCAAGCTGTTCGCCAACACTTATCTTGCTCTCCGCGTGTCCTATTTCAACGAACTGGACACCTATGCGGAACTGAAGGGACTGGACACGCAGCAGATCATTGACGGCGTATGCTTGGATCCGCGGATCGGAACGCATTATAACAACCCCAGCTTCGGCTACGGCGGCTACTGCCTGCCCAAGGATACCAAACAGCTGCTCGCCAACTATGCCGATGTGCCGCAGAATATGATGTCGGCAATTGTAGAATCGAACCGGACACGAAAAGATTTTATTGCTGACCGCGTGCTGGAAAAGGCAGGGTACTATGATTATAGCCAGAACAATGACTGGAATGCCGGCACGGAAAAGCAGGTTACCATTGGCGTGTACCGTCTGACTATGAAATCCAACAGTGACAATTTCCGGCAGTCCTCGATTCAGGGCGTGATGAAGCGTGTCAAGGCAAAGGGTGCTACAGTCATTATCTACGAGCCGACATTGCAGGACGGAGCAACGTTCTTCGGCAGCGTTGTGGTCAACGATCTGGAAAAATTCAAGGCGGCGGCAGATGCGATCATTGCCAACCGGTATGATGTCTGTCTGGACGATGTGGAGAACAAAGTCTATACCAGAGATATTTTCCGCAGAGATTAAGGAAACGCTGCATAAAGCCGTTAGGCGGGCTTTATGCAGTGTTTCCTTAACGACGAACGGGGAAAAATCACCCCAAAAGACACATGTCAGGCTTCGTGTCAACACACCCGAAAACAAAATCAAGAAACAGAATGGCTTGGATTCTCCGGAATTTGAGCCATTTCGATTTTTTTCCAAAAAATTTGAAAAAAGGCTTGACAAGTCGATCAGGAAGTGATATAATAAAAGCAATCTCAAATTCGAGGAAGGAATGCGAGAGAAGGAATATTTATTTAAAAGTAGAATGACGTGATGGAACCCTAGTGTAATTACGGGGTTGTTATGTCTGCTTTTAAATAAATATTCCTTTTTTTATTCCTTCCTGCATCTTGACAATTGCATATCACGCCTCAAACACCCAAAGATTTGATGCAGCAGATAGTATGCATTGCGGTCACCAGACTTGCGTACCTGCTGCCGAAATTGTGCACAGCACAAGAGAAAATCCCGCTGGAAACCTTGGAAAACGCTGCATCAAGCCCGCCTGACGGTTTTGTTGATCTGTGTTTCCCTTGTCAGAACGATGCTTACAGCAATATTTTATAAATGTTGTTTATTTTATTTTTGTTTTTGCGTCATTTTTATGATGCAGCCGTATGGCGTTTTTTTGCGATTCTCTTTATAATTAAATAGATGGGTTCTCCGTCAAAACAGCATCGTGGAACATTAAGGCAGCCCCACACGAAGCCATGAAACCGGTTTCGTATGGGGTTTCTTCAACAATTGTACAGTACATAAAAAGAAAGGACGTGTTTTTCATGCTGAATGCATTATCAGAAGAACTGAACTGGACAAACACCGAAAACGGAGCACTGGCGTATCACGATACCGGCGATGCGTGCCTGAACCTGTTTTCCACAGCCGGTGCGTTGCGGGGAGCTTCTGCAAAACGCCTGAAAGACATGTTCTTGGCGGCATATGCAGAGAATCCGGTATATGCGATGCGGATCCTGTTTTACCAGCGGGATACCCGCGGCGGATTGGGTGAACGGAGCGTATTCCGGCATCTGCTGCAATATGCGGCAACGATCTATCCCGAAAGTGTCCGGAAAAATTTGCAGTGGATTCCGGAGTACGGGCGGTTTGACGATTGTATGGTACTGCTGAACACGCCCTGTGAGCCGGAACTGATACAGCTGATTCAGAAGCAGCTACAGCAAGACCGGCAGGACATGCTGGAAGAAAAGCCGATCTCTCTGCTGGCGAAGTGGCTGCCCTCTGTGCACACCTCCAATCAGAACGTGTGCCGGCAGGCAAAGCTGCTCTGTAAGCGGCTGCATCTTTCGGAAAAGGCTTACCGGAAAATGCTCTCCCAGCTTCGCACCTATGCAGACGTGCTGGAAAAGCGGCTTTGCCGGAAGGATTACACCTTTGATTATGCCAAACTACCCTCCAGAGCCTTGTACAAGTATCAGAAAGCATTCTGCAAGCATGACAGACAGCGGTACTCCGAGTTTCTGGAACGGGCAGAGCAGGAAAAGGGACTGCTGAAAGCAGGTCAGCTTTTCCCCTATGAGATCATTCGGGACTGCATCGAATTGGAGGAAAACGCAATGTTTTATGATGACATTGCACAAAAACAGCGGATACTGGACGTGACATGGAAGTCCCTGCCGGATTATATGCCGGAACAAAATGCCATTGCCGTGGTAGACGGTTCCGGTTCCATGTACTGGAACTATTCCGGCGATGTGATGCCGATTCATGTTGCCGTTTCGCTGGGCATTTACTGTGCCGAACGAAATGAGGGATACTTCCATAACCACTTCATCACCTTTTCCGACAACCCCCGCCTGATTGCCCTGAGAGGGGAGGATATTTTTCAAAAGGTGGAGCACTGTATGTCCTATAATGAAGTCAGCAATACCGATCTGGAAAAAGTATTTCGTCTGATACTTCAGAGTGCAGTTCAGCACCACGTGCCGCCGGAGGAACTGCCGAAAGTGATCTACGTGATCTCGGACATGGAATTCGATGAGCAGTCCGGCAACGGCGTGACGATATTCCAGCAGATGAAGCAGGAATATCAGGCGGCAGGGTATCAGCTGCCTGCGGTGGTCTACTGGAACGTGTGCAGCAGAAACCGGCAGTTTCCGGTGAAGAAAGACGATACCGGTGCAGTGCTGGTGTCCGGCTGCAGTCCTTTCACGTTTCAGAGTGCTGTCTGCATGACAACACCGGAAAAGTACATGCAGCAGGTGCTGGAAGGGGAACGGTATTGTCGGATTTCGGCGTGAGAGCATCTGTTCAGGAGAGGGTAACACGATAATGATATGCGAATTTTGTGAGGTGATTTTTCTCTGTTCTAAGGGAACACCGCACAACCCTCTCCCGCCTCTCACCTTTGCACAAATTTCCCAAATAAATCTTCCGCAGAAATTTTGAAAAACCTCTTGACAACCGTCAAGAGGTGTGGTATACTAAAGGCAATCCGTTGCATGAGGAATACAACAGTTGAAACAGCTGCCAAAAAGATGAAATCAGCATCTAGGGAAACACTGCAAGCAGATGGCGTGCAAAGTCGCCAGACGCTCTTTGTGCAGTATTGCCCTAGATTTGTGCAGGACTGCTTCAAAAAACTCCGCCGGCAGAACGCACTGCTGCGGAGCATGGACTGGGAGGAAGGAATATGGGAAAATCCAAGAAAATCATAATCGGCACAGTTGCCGGTGTTACAGCTGCGGCGGTATGCGTCAGCGGCGTGCTGGTGTGGCGGCACTACAGCAGGGGCAGTGATGTGGACGGTGTGGCATACGTGATGCCGATAAAAGATGTGAATTCTGCGGCAACAACGATTTCCGACTTGCAGTTTTCCGGCGTGGTAGAACCGCAGGAAACCAAGGAAGTCAAGCTGGACACCTCCAAGAAAGTTTCCAGCATTGTCGTGCAGGAGGGCGACCATGTCAACGCCGGTGATCCGCTGTTCACCTATGATGTGGAATCCATGCAGCTGGAATTGCAGCAGGGCAACGTGGAGATCGAACGCATGCAGAATGAGATCGAGTCCAACAAGCAGCAGATCAGCCAGCTGGAAACGGAAAAGAAAAGTGCCAGTGCAGACGATAAGCTGACTTATACCACGCAGATCCAGTCCCTGCAAACCGATATTGCCAAGTCGGAATACGACATCAAGACCAAGAAGATCGAACTGGAAAAATTACAGAATACCATTAACAATGCCACAGTGACTGCGGAGATCGCCGGAACGGTGCAGTCCCTGAAAACGACCGAACAGCTTCAGTCGGACGGCACAGATGTGCTGATGAAGATCATGTCCGACGGAGAATTCCGTGTGAAGTGCACGATCAGCGAGCAGAATGTACAGTCGATTTATAAAGATGAAGCCATGGTGCTGCACTCCCGCGTAGACGATTCCAGCTGGACGGGCACTATTTCGGAGATCTCTACCGAAGCCGACAACAGCCAGAACAACAACATGTACTACGGCGGCAGCGATGAGATGACCACCGCTTCCAAGTATCCTTTTTATGTGACGCTGGATTCCAGTGACGGGCTGATGCTGGGGCAGCATTTGCTGGTTTCGGCAGATACCGGAGCCGATGAAGGCATTGAAAAAACCGGCATCTGGCTGTACTCCGATTACGTACAGACTGATGAAAACGGCAAGACCTATGTCTGGGCTGCCGATAAGAAAGACCGTCTGGAAAAGCGGGAAGTAGAAGTAGGACAGACAGACGACACCATGGGCGACTGCGAGATCAAAAGCGGTCTGTCGGAGGACGATATGATCGCATTCCCGTCGGATTCCTATCAGGAGGGTATGAAAACCACGACCAACCCTGACGAAGCCACACCGGAAGATGACGGCACAGATGATACCGTGGACGACAACGGCAATGAGGATATTTCCTACGACGAAAACGGAAACCCTGTGGACGAAGGCGTGATCGGCGGAGCAGATGATGAAGCCGGCATGGCAGGCGACGGTGCAGACGGCGACACCGCAGACAGCGTGATCTCCGGAGCAGGAGAAGATGCCGGCGATGGTGTTGACGAGATGCCGGCAGACGAAGCCGGAGCAGATACAGCGGAAGGCGGTGCGGCAGATGGTATTTGATTTGCGGGACATCTGTAAATCCTATATGCAGGGAAAAGAACCTGTCCCCGTTCTGCACCACATTCAGCTACAGGTGGAAGAAGGGGAATATCTGGCAATCATGGGACCGTCCGGTTCGGGAAAATCCACGCTGATGAACATTATCGGGCTGCTGGACAAGCAGACCAGCGGAGACTATTTCTTCGACGGACAGGACATGGCACAGTGCAGCGACAACCAGCTTTCCACGATACGGAACCAGAAGATCGGCTTCGTGTTCCAGAACTTCAACCTGCTGCCCCGCCAGTCTGTGCTGGAAAACGTGGCACTGCCGCTGCTGTATGCCGGCGTGCGGAAAAAGGAACGGCTGGAACGGGCAAAGGAAATGCTGGCACGTGTGGGGCTGGAAGAACGGATACAGTTCAAGCCGACTCAGCTTTCCGGCGGACAGAAACAGCGTGTGGCAATTGCACGGGCAATGGTGAGCCAGCCCCGTCTGCTGCTGGCAGATGAGCCGACCGGTGCACTGGACACCCGTTCCGGCGAACAGGTCATGGAATTGTTTGCCCAGCTGCACAGCGAGGGCGTGACGATTGTCATGATTACCCATGAACCGGAGATCGCCCGGCATGCCCAGCGGATCGTGACCATTCGGGACGGCATGCTGGAGCAGGGCGGCTTCGGAGAACGCCGGACAGAACAGGAGGGCGATGCTTCATGACAAAAGGAAAAAAGATCGTTGCAGTGGCGGTTTGCCTGGCAGTCGTTGCCGGCGGCACTGTCGGCGGTACGGTGATTTACCGGACACAGCAGACGAAAAAGAACCGCGTAGATGTGTTGCCAGTGGCAAATCTGACCCAGTACTGGTGGGGAGATGATCTCTCTATGGACGGGCAGGTGGTTTCCGGTGATGTGCAGAATGTCACGCCCTCCGACGACCAGATGATCGCAAAGGTGCTGGTAAAAGAGGGCGACCATGTGACCAAGGGTACACCGCTGCTGGACTATGATATGACAGCAGTAGGGCTGGAAGTTGCCCAGAAACAGACGGCACTGGCGGTGGCACAGGAAAATGTGCGGCAGGCTCAGAAAGAGCTGGAACGTCTGAAAAAGCTGCGTCCATCAGAAGAAGCACCGGTGGTGCCGGACGATCCGGATTACCCCGATGAGCCGGACGAACCAGACGAACCGGACACGCCGGATACACCGGATTCTCCCAAGGATACACTTTCAGCAGTGATCGCTCTGACACAGGCGGCAGCCGGTACCGGCACGCCGGACGATCCCTATCAGTTTGCCTGCACCGGTCAGACTGTTGTGACACAGGCAGCTCTGGAGCAGCTGAAAACGGCAAAGCAGTGTGCCGTTTTCGTGGTGTATGACCAGAGCGGCAGCGTGCTCTACGGCTGGCTGGTACGCGGCGATCAGCTGGCCACTACCGGTGACTGGACACTGGGACAGAACATCAAGGTGACCGAGGACGGTGGTGTGCAGATCTCCGGCGGCGGAACGTGGTACGGCACGTTGCAGGTGGGCGGTACGTTCTCCTATGACCCTGCCAATAACACCCCCGCGGAAACAGAACCGGCTTCTTCCGGCACTACCGGCGGCAGTACTGGTACTGTACCGGAGAGCAGCACAGCATCTCCGGATACCCAGCCGGACACCCAGCCGGCAGATACAGACACCAGTGCAGAGCCGACTGCGGCAGTGCAGCCAATGGCGGCGGCAATGCCAATGGCGGCAGTCACTCCAATGGCATCTTCCGGTACGGACAATGACAACTATGTCTATACCCGTGCCCAGCTGAAACAGAAGGTGGCAGAGCAGCAGATCGCCATTCAGTCGGCACAGATCGACCAGAAGAAGGCACAGATCGAATATGATGCTGCGGCAGAAAAGCAGGAAAAGGGACAGGAACTGGCGAAGATCGACGGCGTTGTCACCAAGGTGGCGGCTTCAGTGGAATCGCTGGAGAAAAACGAACCGTATCTGGTGGTACAGGGCAGCGGCGGCGTTATGGTGCAGGGCACTGTCAGCGAAATGAATCTGGACAAGCTGACTGTCGGTGCAACGGTGACTGTCAACTCGTGGGATACCGGTGAAATGCTCACCGCCGAGGTGACGGAAATCGACAAGACACCGACCTCCTACACCAATCAGAACGGCAGTGGAAACCCGAACAACAGTGCTTATCCGTTCAAGGCAGCAGTAACTGACTCCACCAGTTTGTCGGTTGGCAGCTATGTCAGCCTGAGCTTTTCCGGTGCGGCGGACGATGTCGGAGATACGTTCTATCTGCCAGTCAGCTATGTGCGGCAGGAAAACGGACAGTACTATGTGCTGCGGGAATCCAAGGACAAGAAGCTGGAACGGCAGAATGTCCAGACCGGCAAGATCATCAACGGCGGCTATGCCATTGAAATTCTCTCCGGTGTCAGTCAGGAAGATTATATCTGTTTCCCCTATGGCAAGTATGCCGTAGAGGGAGCGTTGGTCAACGAAACCAACGGCTCATCAGAATACTAAGGGGGACATATTATGCTGGAAAATATTCGGTTATCGTTACAGGGCATTTTGTCCCATAAGGTGCGTTCCATTCTCACTATGCTGGGCATTATCATCGGTATTGCGGCGATCATTGCCATTGTGTCTACCATTAAGGGCACCAATGAGCAGATCAAAAACAATCTGATCGGTTCCGGCAACAACACTGTTAATGTGCAGCTGTATCAGGGGGAAAGTCCCTATGATTTCAGCTATCAGGCGGCACCGGACGGGGTACAGGTGGTTTCCGCGGAAGTGCGGGACCAGATCACCAGCCTGAAAAATGTGGAATCTGCTTCGTTTTACCGCACGCGTTCCTACTGCGACAATGTGTATTATCAGAACACCCAGTTCAGTGGCTCCATGTATGGTATTGATGCTGCCTATTTCGATACGGCAGGCTATGAAGTACAGCAGGGCAGGGGATTCCTGAGCAAGGAATATACCAATAACGCCAAGGCAGTGATTCTGGACAGCACCGCAGTCAAGAGCCTGTACTCCTCCGAGAGCCCGATCGGTTCCGTCATCGACATCAACGGGGAACCCTTTACGGTCGTTGGCGTCGTGACAGAGGTCAGCAGCTTTGAACCGGTCATCAATTCCGAGGAGGACTACTGGACGTATATGGGCACTTCCGGCGGCAAGATGTTTATCCCCGGTCAGTCGTGGCCGATCGCGTATCGGTATGACGAACCGGAAAACTGTCTGGCAAAGGCAGTGGATACTGACAGCATGCCGGCAGTGGGGAAGAAGGTGGCGGAACTGATGAACGCCACGATTCGCACCAATAGCGTCGGAAAAGAAGGGGACAGCAATCAGATCAAATATGACAGTCAGGACTTGCTGAAACAGGCGAAGTCTCTGCAAAAACTGAGTTCCTCCACCAACACCATGCTGATCTGGATCGCCAGCATTTCTCTGCTGGTGGGCGGTATCGGTGTTATGAACATCATGCTGGTATCGGTAACAGAACGTACCCGCGAGATCGGGCTGAAAAAGGCAATCGGTGCGAAAAAGGGCAGCATTCTGGCACAGTTCCTGACAGAAGCTTCTGTGCTGACCAGCATCGGCGGAATCATTGGTGTGGGAATCGGCATCGCTCTGGCACAGCTGATCTCCAAGATTGCCTCGGTGCCGGTGGCGATCAGTTCGCTGTCCATTGTGGTTTCCGTGGTATTCTCTATGGTGGTGGGAATTGTCTTTGGACTGATCCCGTCTATCAAAGCTTCGAATCTGAATCCGATCGATGCCCTGCGGTATGAGTAATGCTTTTCAACTTGAATAAAGGCAATACCGCACAAAGAGCGTCTGGCGACTTTGCACGCCATCTGCTTGCAAATTTCCCGTCATATTTCACAAAAATGCTCGTG
>JABLTM010128870.1_pt1 | contig 13814 bp, 10 predicted proteins | sample 7160121 | NCBI WGS metagenome assembly JABLTM01 (sample SAMN14651224, study PRJNA627086) | human gut metagenome | isolation source: feces | host: Homo sapiens
CAGCAGCTGGAAAACTTCACCTCGGGAGACTTCATCGAACTTATCGGAAATGACCGGCTGCGCCGCAACGGAGGATACCTATGAGCATCAAGAAATTCCCGCTGGAAGCCTACGGCGCGGCCGTCAGCCGCGAAGAGCTGGTGCAGGCGGCTTTGGATGAGATCACCAAGAATTACCGTGAGGCCAGCCTCTCCAATGTGGCCCGCAGTTACGGCGTCTCCCTGGCCTATGTCAGCGAGTGTGTCCGGGCGCAGACAGGCCGTACTTATAAGGAACTGCTCCAGAAGCACCGGATGGAGACTGCCGCCCGCCTGCTGCGCCGCAGCGACTGGAACATCCAGCAGATCATCACCTACGTCGGCTACGAGAATACCAGCTATTTCTACCGCCTGTTCCACGAGCGGTACGGCCAGAGCCCCCGTGAGTACCGTCAGAGCCGCGCGGCCCGCACCCGCACACCGGCCTGACCTTTGAGCACACTGCGAAAAAAGACGTCCCGTGTCTGCGGGACGTCTTTTGATGTCTTAAGATGGAAAAACGATGCAGAGTGTGTTACAATAAAAGCCAGACCTGAAAAAATGCGGGAGTGCGCTGCGGCGCACGGAAAGAGAAGGTGGAAACGGAATGTTTCGTGGAGCACGGCGCTCTGATCTGGAGCAAATTTTAGAGATCTATGCCCATGCCCGGAAAGCAATGACGGATTCGGGCAACCCGACCCAGTGGGGCGACAGCTATCCGCCGCAGGAGATGCTGGAAGAAGACATCGACTCCAACCGGCTGTTCGTCTATACGGTGAACGGCTGTCTCGAGGCGGTGTTTGCCTTCATCCTCGGGCCGGACCCCACCTACGCGAAAATCGAAGACGGCCAGTGGCTCAACGATGAGGTGCCTTACGGCACCATCCACCGGCTGGCCTCGGCGGGTGACCGCAGGGGCGTGGCGTCTGAGGTCATCGCATGGTGCCTCGAGCACTGCGAGAGCCTGCGGGCCGACACCCACGCCGACAACAAGATCATGCAGCATCTTCTCGAGAAGAACGGTTTTGCCCGCTGCGGCATCATCCATGTGGAAGACGGCACGCCCCGCGTCGCCTATCAGAAGCTGTCGGCCACCGTACACATGCAGGAAGAATAAGGAGGGACTGGCATGAAGATCACACAGGTAAAGCTGGGCCGTATCTCGACCCCGCTCCGCGTCCCCTTCAAGACAGCGCTGCGCACCGTGAGCAGCGTGGAGGACGTCATCGTTGAGCTGCACACCGACACCGGCGTGGTGGGCTACGGTGAGGCACCTCCCACCGGCGTCATCACCGGCGACACCACCGGTGCCATCATCGGCGCCATCCGCGACCACATCGCCCCGGCCATCCTGGGCCGCGACCTCGACGAGTTCGAGGATCTGACCGCCGCCGTGCAGAAGGCCCTCGTCCACAACACCAGCGCCAAGGCTGCCGTGGATATGGCCCTGTGGGACCTGCTGGGCCAGAAGTACAGCGCCCCGGTCTACCGGATGCTGGGCGGCGCGCGCAGCAATATCGTGACGGACATCACCATCAGCGTCAACCCGCCCGAGGAGATGGCCCGGGACGCCCGCACCGCCATCCAGCGCGGTTATGACTGCCTGAAGGTCAAGGTGGGCATCGACCCGGAGCTGGACGTGGCCCGTCTGGCCGCCGTCCGCGAGGCCGTGGGCAAGGACGTCAAGCTCCGCATCGACGCCAATCAGGCGTGGAATGCAAAGCAGGCTGTCCGCATCCTCGACCAGATGCAGGAGAAGGGCCTGGATATCGAGTTCGTCGAGCAGCCTGTGCCTGCGGCTGACCTCGAGGGGATGCAGTACGTCACCCGCCACGCCAGCGTGCCGGTACTGGCCGATGAGAGCGTGTTCAGCCCGGCGGACGCCCTGCGCATCATGCAGACCGGCGCAGCCGACTTTGTGAACATCAAGCTGATGAAGTGCGGCGGCATCACCAACGCCCTCCGCGTCGCCTCGGCGGCAGAGGTCTACGGCGTGGAGTGCATGATCGGCTGTATGCTGGAAGCCAAGATCTCGGTCAACGCAGCCGTGGAGCTGGCCTGCGCCAAGAAGATCATCACCAAAGTGGACCTGGACGGCCCGGTGCTCTGCAGCGAGGACCACATCCTCGGCGGCGCGGTCTTCGACGAGAAGAATATCACAGTCTCGGATGCACCCGGCATGGGCATCCAGGGTTTCGTCCCCGGCAAAGTGACCTATCTGGACGACTGAAAAATCAGAAAAAATAAATAAGAATGACTACCCCCGGCAGACAAACTCTGCCGGGGGATTTTTCTGCCCTGAGCGGTGAAATATTTTAGTTATGTATTTCTACGGCGCACACATAAGGCGGCGCGGAGGAAGGCCGAAAATGAAAAATCTGCCGAAACAGCCCGAAAAATTCACTGAAAACCTTTGACTTTTCTTCCGTGTGTGCTATAATAACAACTGTCTTTGGGTAAGAGACAGGAAAAGTGTGCGTCGAGGACGCACAAATACAGAGGAGTGTTTTATATGATGAATGGTGCAAAAGCCATTGCGAAGAAGTACAATGAGGTCAGCCTCATCCTTCGCATCGTCGTCGGTCTGGTCATCGGCGCGGTGCTGGCGCTTGCGGTGCCGGGTGCAGGCTGGGTCGGCGAGCTGGGCAGCCTGTTCGTCGGCGCATTGAAGGGCATTGCTCCGGTGCTGGTGTTCGTCATCGTGGCGAGCGCACTGGCACAGGGCAGCTCCAAGCTGGACCGCCGCTTCGGTACGGTCATCTGGCTGTACATGCTCACCACCTTCCTTGCGGCTGCGATCGCTTCGATCACCAGCTTCATGTTCCCTGTGTCGGTCGTTCTGGCAGACGCTGCTCAGTCGGACGTGGTGCCGCAGGGTCTGGGCGAGGTGCTGAGCACCCTGCTCACCAACTTCGTCGCCAACCCTGTCAGCTCTCTGATGAGCGGCAACTACATCGGCATCCTGTTCTGGGCCTGCATGTTCGGCCTTGCCATGAAGAACATCGGCTCTGACACCACCAAGAAGTTCCTTGCCGATACCGCCGACGCTGTGTCTCAGGTGGTGCGCTGGATCATCAATCTGGCTCCCTTCGGCATCATGGGTCTGGTGTACACCAACGTGGCCGGTAACGGTCTGGCCATCTTTACCCAGTACGGCAAGCTGCTGGCCCTGCTGGTGGGTACCATGCTCTTCATGGCGCTCATTGTTTCGCCCTTTATCATGTTCATCTATCTGCGCTGCAACCCGTATCCGCTGGTGTTCCGCTGCCTGAAGGAGTCCGGCCTGACCGCTTTCTTCACCCGCAGCTCTGCAGCCAACATCCCCGTCAACATGGCCCTGTGCGAGAAGCTGGGCCTCGATAAGGATATGTATTCCGTCTCCATCCCTCTGGGCGCTACCATCAATATGGATGGTGCGGCTATCACCATCACCATCATGACGCTGGCTGCGGCCAACACGCTGGGCATCCCCGTGACCCTGCCTGCCGCCATCGTCCTGAGCGCCATGTCCGCTCTGGGTGCCTGCGGCGCTTCCGGCGTGGCCGGCGGCTCTCTGCTGCTCATCCCCATGGCCTGCTCCCTGTTTGGCATCTCCAACGATGTGGCCATGCAGATGGTCGGTGTCGGCTTCATCATCGGCGTGATCCAGGACTCTGTGGAGACTGCGCTGAACTCCGCCGGCGACGTGGAGTTCGCCGCGACCGCCGAGTATCATCAGTGGCTCAAGCAGGGCAAGCCCCTGCCGGACTTCCTGAAGTAATTGCCTTCCTTCTTTCTTCGTGTATGTTCATAACGCAGAGCGAAAGCCCTGAAAAAAGACCAGCATTGCATCCGCAACGCTGGTCTTTTTTGCGTGTGTAAGGGATCAGAAGAAGAACCCGAAAATCAGGCGAAGCTTAGAACGGGAAAAGGTCCTTGACCTTGTTCCATACCGCTTTCAGGCCGGAGCCGGAAGCGGAGAAAACGCCGTTGGTCGTCAGCTGGATATCGCTGAAGGTGACATTTGCATTGCGTGCCACATAGAAGCCGACATAGATGTAATCGGAATCAATGGCGGTCAGTGCGTAGTCGAAGCCTGTGGAAGCCGTCTCGTTGTCGCCGTAGATCAGAGTGAAACCGTCTGCCGTGCCGATGAGCTTCAGGTCAACGGTGTCGCCTGCACCGTACTTGACAGTCGCAGCCGGGCCGTCGTACAACTCACCGCTCTTGCGGCCGAAGCAGTTGATCGCACCCTGATTCCGGGTGCCGACGGCGACATAATCGCCGATGGGGTCGGAGATGCTGGTATCAACATACATCTCATCACGGGCCATCAGGCCGAAGGAGACCTGATTGTTTTTTGCCAGTGAGTTGACGGTGGCCTTTGCGGTCAGAGTGAAGTTGGTGCCTGCAGGCAGCTTGACGTAGTACATCATCAGGCCGTCCACCGTGGACGCGATCTTACCGCGGTTGTTGGTGACGCCGAGGGTGATGTTTTGGCCGTCAACTGTTGCGGTGAAATCGCCGCCGGAGATTTTATCATTGCCGCCGACATTGCCGAAGACGGAACCATTCCAGACGGTGCCGTTGGCGTCGGTAAAGGCCGGCCAGAGCGTGCTGTTCTCGGTGGGAGAGACATAGCTGGAAGGAACGTAATCCGGGTTTGCGGCATCGCCGTAGAACTGCTTGTAGGTGGGCTTTTCCTTGTGTTTGCTGTACGCGCCCAGCGGCGTGTCGATGGTGAGCTGGTCGATGAGCCATGCGTTCAGCTTTGCACCATAGCTGTTGGTGTGGGTCAAGTCAAGACCGGTGGGAACCAGATTGCCCTTTTTGCCTTCTTTTGCGCCGGTAAAGCTGTGGGTGTACTGAGCCTTTTTGCCCATCGTGATGTTCTCGTTGATGGTGGCATCGGTCAGATCCACGCAGATGAGGTGCAGCTCGCTGCACATATCACGGATGGCCTGTGCGTAATAGCCGCCCTCATAGACGGTGTCGCCAATGGTGACGGTCTGGGTCTTGTGGCCGGAAGCACTGTCGTAGCTGGCCTTGGTGTTCTCGTTCGTCAGGCGCGCAATAGGCGTGCAGACGACCGGGATGACACCGCGCTCCAGAGCAGGCTGGATGTAGTTGACATAGAGGCTGTTGGCAAAGGAGCCTTCGGTTTTGTAGTCGCCGTTGGGGTTGGTGTAACGGGCAGGCTCGGTCTTCTCGTCATTGTGGCCGAAGCCGATGATGAGGAACTTGTCGCCGGAAGCGTCGCCCAGAGCCGGAACGGTATCGGAACCGTTCATCAGGGTATTGTAGCTGCTCATGCCGGTAAAGTCCTTGCTGGACGCACCGGAGACAGCCAGATTGTAGACATCTGCGTTGAAGTAGTTCGCAATCTCCTCACCGTAGCCTTCACGCGGCAGATAATAGCTGTCGTCGAAAGCGGAAACGGTGGAGTCGCCGACGACCCAGATGGTCGCCTTGGCCGCCTCGGGCTGACCCCATGCGGAACCGCGTGCGCCTGCATCGGTGGCGGCCAGACCCTCAGCGGTCAGCAGGAGCAGGCCGTGCATATTGATGCTGCCGTCTGCGTTCCGGGTCGGAGCAACGGAGGTGTCGAGGCTCTCAAACCAGCTCTCCTTCACCGTGACGGTGTTGGTGGATTTGTTGTGGCTGGTCTGGGTTTCGGAATCCCAGTAGAAGTTGTTCGGGCCGTAGACAGCGGTGCTGCTCTGGCTCTGGAGGGCCAGCTGCTCCTTGCCGTCGGTACCCTTGCGGAAGGAGATGACACCGTCGGCGGCATAGTCGGTCACAGCGGACTTGTTGCCGGTGTAGAGCGCGACGTTATAGCCCTCGTTGTTGTAGGAAGTGGAGCTGTAGACCTTGACGTCCGGGCAGGAGTTGGAGTCGATGCCCTTGGCGGCGTTGTCGTAGGAGATGGAGTTGAGGAGCTTGTGGTTGCCGGGCAGATTGGTGCCGCCCATCTTGAAGCCGTTGCCGTTGCCTGCCGCGATGGTGACAGCAACATTGCTGAAGCTCAGGTTGCCGTCGTCGTCACAGGTGACGGTCGGGAACTGGAGCGACTGCTTCTTGACCGGCTCTGCAGCCAGCATCAGATAACCGTTCTTGTAGGCGACGCAGTTCTGGATGGTGACCGCGCCGATGGAACCGGTTGCAGCCTTTGCGAAGAGATCCCAGCCGTCATCGGCGTTGTAAGCAGCGATGCAGCCGTCGAAGACGTTGCCCTCGCCGGTGGTCAGTTTGGCGGCAAAGCCGTCGGCGTCTTCCATCGCGCGGTCTGCGTTGTTCATGGAGGTGCAGTTCTTGATGGTGTTGTGGCTGGGCCACAGAGCCTTGTTATCAGTGGACAGGCCGGAGACCTGCAGGCCGGTGTTGCCGTTGTTGTAGAAATTCATCTGCTCGAGGACGCAGTAGCTGCCAGCCAGCTGCATACCCTTCGCGCCGTCTGCGGTGTTGGTGATGTTGATCTTGCTGATGTTCCAGTAATTGCCCCAGACACTGAAACCAGTGCCGACGCCGCCGAAGTCCAGCGTTGCGTACTTGCCGTCAGCAGTCGTCATGGTGATGGGAGCTTCTGCGGTGCCGTCGCGGCCGCGCTCGACTTTCAGCTCACCGGTCAGATGGTAGGTGCCGCTTTCCAGCTGGATGGTCTGGCCTGCTGCGGCGTAGTTCAGCGCGGTCTGAATGTCAACTGCGTCTTCCGCACGGGTGCCATTGTTAGCTGCGCTGCCGTCCGGGGTGACGACGATGATGCCGTTCGCGCCCAGAGTACGGAGCGAAACCTTCTTCTCGATAGCAGCGGAATCGTAGCTGCTCAGCTTTTCGTACGCGCTGATGGCGTAGTTTTTGTCCGGGGTGAACTTGACCTTAAAGGTGGTATCGCCGGTCACGGCGTAGCTCTTGGAGAAGGGCTCACCTGCCTTGATGTCCACATTTTTGTCCACGACCACACCGTTTGCGGAGACGGTCGCTTTGCCGTCGGCGTTGGCCTTGAACACCAGTTCATAGCTGTCACCGGTGCAGGTGGCAGGGCTGGTGATCTGGTAAACGGGGGCAACATAGCTGGTAGGCTGGAGCGTCCACTCGGAAGCGTTCCACGTGCTCGTGGTGTAGGTGATGTTGGAGAAGGTCACGTTCATGCCGCGCGCCGCCGCAAAGCCCAGATAAGCTTTGTTGGCTTCCTGCACGGTCATGGGGTCGTCCAGCTCTGCGTACTTGGAGACGCTGGAAGCGGTGCTGTCCTTCGCCGAGATGTACAAGGTCGAAGAGCCGACGACGTCGCCGGTCGAGCCGTCGGCGTTGATGGCGTACTGGGTGGCGACGTAGCTGTTGCTGGTCTTGGCAAGGCTCACACGGTAGGTGTCGCCCTGCTTGATGGCCTGCGAGCTGAACGCCGCACGATTCGACTTGACGTCGTTGGAAGCAGCCGTCTCGTTGGAGATGATGCCGGTGTAGCTGCGGACGCCCACAGCGTCTTTGATCTCAACACCGTCCAGAGGGAGCTTGGTGCCGACGACAGAAATTTGATTCGAGAAATAGCTGCCGGAGCCGCTGATGCTGTCGCGCACCATGAGGGCAAATCCCTCCTGACCGTCCGGAGCCGGGTTCACATAATCGATGGTGACATCGGCCTGCAGATAGAAGTTCTGGGTGGTCGGGTCGATGGTGGTGTAGTAGAAGGACAGGCCGTCTGCCGGGGAGTCCGCGACGAACTTGCCGCCCTTCTTGTCGATGGTGCCATCATCTTTGATGGTGCAGGAGTTGAGGGTGACCTTGCCGTTGATGTCCGCGCCATCTGCGATGGTGTTGACTCCTGCTGCAGTGGAGGTGCCGAAGGCTTTGAACTGCCAGTCGCCCGATGCGGAGGAAGACCCCTCCGCAAACGCGGCCAGCGGTGTCATGCCCAGAAGCATCGCGCCTGCCAGCAGTCCGGCCACGGTGCGCCGGATGCTTTGCTTTGCGTTTCTCATAGAAACTCTCCTTTTCCTGCCGCCCTGCCGGAAAGCGCAATCTCCCCGTTGCGGTTGCGACACAATGTTGTATTCTAGTTTACATGATTCCTGCAACTTTACAAGATTTAATTGAAGATCGCGGGCAATTTCGGCGTTTGAAATAAACTTTTTAGGATTTTTTTGGAAGAAACGCCGAAATACGTCAGGGAGAAAGCAAACGAAAAACCTCTCCGTCATGGCTTCGCAATGCCACCTCTCCTACGGAGGAGAGGCTTTGACAGAGAGAAAAACTTTCTCTTTTTGCCAGAGGCTCCCCCTATCAGGGGAACTGGCGAGCGTAAGCTCGACTGAGAGGCTTGATGACAGCAATTCAACTTTTTAATGCAACAGCAACAGCGTTGAATTGCATATCGAAAAGATGTTGTTTGGATGCTGCACCAATTTCTTGACTTGCGATAAAGGCAGCGAGAACCTGTTACTCCAGCACCTTGGCTTTCTGCAGAGCGGTGATGATGAGGGGGATGAGCACCAGCTGTGCGATGATGCCCGGCACAGCGGTGAAGAGCGCACCGGACAGGAAGGCCGAGAACGGGAAGCTCGAGCCGGACAGGCCCGCCAGCACGAAGCGGACCGCGCCCCAGACGAGGCGGCCAGCCACCATGGCTGCCGCGAGGGTGGCGTAGGTCATGGGCAGGGTGTGCTTCACCCGGAGGTAGAGCCAGCCGGACACGGCGCCGTAAGCTGCCAGCTCAAAAGCCATCGAAATGGCGATGGGGAACATCGGGGGCATCCCGAAGAGCACCGAGCGGAGCAGCGGGGCCGCGAAGCCCACAGCCAGACCCCACGGCCCGCCCAGCACGAAGCCGCAGAGCAGGATGGGGAAATGCATCGGGCAGAGCATATTGCCTACCTGCGGCAGATGGCCCGTCACCATGGGCAGCACGAAGGCCAGCGCCAGAAAGAGCGCGGCCAGCACGACATTGCGGGCCGGAGAAGAGTTTTTGGTTTTCATCTGTTTCCTCCTGTGACTGCGCCGCAGAAAAACAAAAAAGAGGCCTGCCAGTCGGCTTGCAAGCCAACGGCAGACCCCTTCATGGCGTCTGTTTCAAAAATGCGGCGGCTGAAAATAGTGTAAGGCGGGCTTCGGCCCGCAGGCCCGGCTTCCTGCCGGAAATCGTGAAAATTTCGCCCTGCTGGACATCGCCCGGGCGCTGGACTGGGTGAAGGAAAATATCCACCGCTTCGGCGGCGACGCCGACAACATCACCCTCTGCGGCTTCTCTGACGGTGGGCGGATGGCAGCGGCCCTTGCGGGCAGCCCGCTCTTCCGCGAACGCTTCCAGAAAGCCGTCGCCATCTCCGGCGGGCTGTCCCTCGCCGACCCGGACGCCGCCGCCCAGAAGCTGGCTGAAAATTTTGCACCGCTGGCCGTGGAAGACGGGCGGTTCGCTGATACGGCTTCCGCCGCCGAATGGCTGCTGACGCCGGGGGCGGACGTCCGGGAATGGCTCTGCGACCTCGAACCGGCCCGCATTGCGGCCCTCGGCAAACCAGCCATCCTTTACGCAGACGATGTGGTGCTCTCCCGGGACGCCCGGAGTGCTGTCCCTCTCCTGCTGCTCAGCAGCGCCTCCGAATTCAGCGGCTTTGTCCGGGACGACCTGCGGCCCGCTTCCAGCGCGGCCCGGGCCTATGCCGTAAAATACGGCTCAGCCCTCTGCCGCTGGAGCAGCACCGAAGCCGTCGCCGAAGCGCTGGGCGGCAGCGCTCCGGTCTGGCTTGGCCTCATCGACTACGGCGGGGCCGACAGTCAGACGGCGATCCCGGGCCTCGGCTCCTTCCACGGCCTGCCGCTGGCGCTGTTCTCGTCCGAAAGCAGCTATTCTGCCTGTGCTGATTTGTCTTCGGCAGGTGCGCAGGCCCTTTCGGCCCGGCTGAAGCAGGCGCTTGCCGGCTTCATGACCAGCGGTTCCCCGGGCTGGGACGCCTGGACGCCGCAAGACCGCGACGCCCTCCACTTCGATGCCGACAGCGAAACAGCCTGCGTCACCTTCAACTCCTACCCGGATACCCAGGAAAGTATCCGTGCCGCCATGGCCGCAGACACGTCCCTCTCCGCCGCCGAAAAGGAAACGGTGGAGCACCTCTATTTTTCCGGTTTCTCTTTCTGACGAAGCAAAAACGCACCTCACCGATCGCTTTCATCGGTGAGGTGCGTTCTTGTTTTATTCAGCGGCTGATGCCGCCCACAGCCTTTTTGATCTCGGCTTTGTTCTGGTACATCGCAGCATCGGCCTCCATGAACAGCTCGTCCGCCGTCATGGTGCGGCCTGCCTGCATGGCATAGCCCACTGCGATGGAGACGGGATACTCTTCCTTCGCATCCCACTCCGCGCACAGCCGCCGGAGCGTTTCGACTGCTGCCTTCACAGCGTCCTCATCCGTCGCAGCCGCAATGACCGCGAACTCATCGCCGCCGATGCGGAAGCAGTCCTCGGCCCGGTAAAAGGCCTCTCGGATGCAGCGGGCCGCACAGCAGAGCAGTTCGTCACCGGCACGGTGGCCGTATTGATCGTTGGTCTGCTTGAGCCAGTTGACGTCCATGACGATGTAGGTCCAGTCCGTGCGCTCAGGCCAGCGGGACTTCATATATTTGAAGGCCGTATAGTTGAAAAGCCCGGTCAGCGAGTCGACGTAGGCCAGATTTTTGTAGTTTTCCAGCTGGGCCTGTTCGTCGCTGGCCTGCCGGATGCGGTGGAGCACGATGCGGCCCAGCATCACCAGAAATCCCAGCAGACCGGCGCAGTAGCACACGGCGTAAGTCCGGTCCCGGTAGCCGCTGTAGAAGGTCGCCAGCGCAAGCAGAGTACCCGCTGCCAGCGCGCCGAAAGCCAGCAGGATGTTCCTCACCTCGCCGCTGTGGTTCTTTTTATAGGAGACCATGAGGGTATGGAATGCTGCCAGAATGCTGGCAATGACGGTGATATGAATGGGCATGAGCAGCCACAACATGGGCTGTCCGGCCAGCAGCCAACCCGCAGCGTCTGCTGCCAGCAGTACCAGCGCAGCCATCTGCGGGAGGCGGATGAGCCAGCCATCATTCTTTACGGTGCAGCGGATGAATTCCAGCACGAAAGGCGCTGTGAGGCTGAAGGTGACCAGTGAGACGAACACGACGAGATTCGCCCTGTCCGTCACCAGTGCCAGCAGCTCGGAATCGGTCAGCGCCCAGATGCCGACGTCCAGCATCAGCCCGATCATCACCCGGGTCTGATGGCAGACCTCCGGAGTGAAGATGCTGCGCATCGTCACCATCAGAACGCCAAGCTCCACGGCGCAGAGGACGCAGAGCAGGAAGAACACCAGCGCGTAAAGGCTGCGCCTGAAATAATAGCTGCTCAGTTTCGTCTGGGTGGCCAGCACCGACTCGCTGCTCAGCATCGCGCTGAGGGCCGACGGCTCCGCACAGCGGAGCACCAGCGTCTTTCCGGCTGCGCCCTCCGGCAGAGCAGCAAAGAGCCGCATCTCTGCCGGGCCGCTGTCCGGGTCATAGGTATAGAACGCCGTCTCCTGGCCGTCCGCTGCCCGCAGCCCGAGGCTGAACTTCTGCTTCGTGCTGCGGATGCTCAGCATCAGGCTTTCCCCCATGCTTTCCGGAATGTCATATACGGCCAGCTGGTCTGTTTCCAGCGTCCAGCTGTCGTTCAGTTCCTGCAGACTGCCCTGCACCAGTGTGCGGTGGGGGTCTTCCTGAACACGGCAGGAGTCTGCCACCCCCAGAAGGACCAGCAGCGCCACCAGCCAGACCAGGATGCGCAGGCACCATTTCTGTTTTGTTTTTTCATAAAGTTCACTCCGCAAAGTATTCCTGCGCGCGCTGGGCTGCGTGGTCGATGCACTCGCGCAGCTCATCCAGCGTGTCGAACTTTTTGCTGGGGCTGAGGTAGGCGTGGAACTCCACCACCGGGTCGGTGCCGTAAAGGTCGCCGGTAAAGCCCGGGATGAAGGTCTCGCAGGTCACCTTGCTCTCGTCGCTGTTGACGGTGGGCCGGGTGCCAAGGCCGGTGGCCGAGGGGTACCACCTGTCTCCTATTCTGGTGCGGGTGATATAGATGCCGTACCGGGGCAGCTGGAAGCCCTGCGGGTAGAGCTGGTTGATGGTCGGCACGCCCAGCGTCCGGCCAAGGCCCGCCCCGTGATGCACCGTGAAGCGGATGGCGTAGGGCATCCCCAGCATGGCATTGGCCGCCGGGATGTCACCACCTTCCAGCGCGGTGCGGATGCGGGTGGAGGAAACAGGCTTCTCCTCAAACTGTGCCATCGGCAGGACGACTACCTCCACGCCCAGCGGCGCGCAGAGCTGACGCAGCAACTCCGGTGTGCCTGCCGCCCTGGCCCCGAAGGTGAAGTTCTCGCCGCAGAACAGCGCCCGGGCGTTGCAGTCCCGGATGATGCCCAGCACAAACTGCTCCGGCGTCATGGTCTTGATCTCCTCGAAATCAGGGCAGAGATAGTGCTCCACGCCGAGGCTGGCGATGAGGGCGTGCTTGTCCTCGGTGGAGAGCAGGCGCTTGCCCTTCATCTTGTTTTCGGTGGGCAGGCGGAAGGTAAACACTGCCGGTGCCGCGCCATGGGCCTTGGCCCACTCCACTGCGCCATTGATGACCGCGCGGTGGCCGATGTGGATGCCGTCAAAAAAGCCCATTGCCACAGCAGAGCCGTGGGCACCGCCCAGCGCAAGCGGCGCAAGCTGTGAATAGATCTGCATGAATGTTCTTTAATTCCTCTCTACAAAGAGTTTTTCGACCTTGAGCACGCCGCCGGTGATGTTCGCAAGGCCCAGGAACTGACCCTCGGCATTGCGGACACGGTAACGGCCGTCTGCCGCCGGGTAGCGGCTGGTGGGGCAGCCGTTGTACAGGTGCTGCTCCACCCTTGGCTCTGCCACCAGCAGAGGCAGGCTCTCGAACACGCTCTCCACCGGCAGCATCAAAGCCTGCAGTGCCTCGGGGCCTGCGTCCTTTGCCGCCTGTATCTCTTCCAGCGTGTGGGCGTCGGCCTCGGTGTAGACACCCGCCGTCGTGCGGCGCAGGGCGCTCATGGTGCCTTTCTGGCCCATAGCGGCGGCAATGTCCTCCAACAGAGTGCGGATATACGTTCCCTTGGAGCAGCGGACGGTGAGGACGTATTCGTTCTCTACCGGGCTGCCGCCGTACCGGATGTCCAGTATCTCGATGGGGCGGGCCTTCCGCTCCACCGTGACGCCCTCGCGGGCCAGCTTATAAAGGGGCTGGCCGTTGATCTTGACCGCCGAGTACATGGGCGGCGTCTGCATCTGGGGGCCGAGGAACCGGGGCAAAACAGCCAGCAGTTCCTTCTCCCCCGCTGTCACCGGGGCCCTTTCCAGCACGGTGCCGGTGATGTCGCCGGTGTCGGTCTGCATCCCCAGCCGCAGCCGGGCGCAGTAGGTCTTGGTGTGGTCGAGCTGAAGGTCCACGGCTTTGCTGGCCCCGCCGCAGAACACCGGCAGAACGCCGGTGGCCATGGGGTCCAGCGTACCGCTGTGACCCAGCTTGCGGGTACCGAGGATGCCGCGCAGCTTGGCGATGACGTCAAAGCTGGTCCACTCCATTGGCTTATCTACGATAAGGATGCCCTGCATCAGCTTTCCTCCTGCGTCTCGGGGCGGTCGAGTTCCGCCTCCACTTCGGCCAGAATGGCGCTCTTGGCGTTGTCGAGGTTGCCCAGCAGCTCACAGCCCGCTGCGCGGGTGTGGCCGCCGCCGCCCAGACGCCGTGCGATGGCACAGGCGTCCACGCCCTTGGCGGCGCGCACGCTGATGCGGTAGCTGCCGCCG
>JABLTM010130988.1_pt1 | contig 13808 bp, 8 predicted proteins | sample 7160121 | NCBI WGS metagenome assembly JABLTM01 (sample SAMN14651224, study PRJNA627086) | human gut metagenome | isolation source: feces | host: Homo sapiens
CGGAAATGATCTGCGGAAAAATGGAAATGGTCAGCGGCCCCTACGGGCCGCGCCCCCCCTGCCAGCCTGATACAGATACCAGCCTGGAAGAGCAGCTGCGCACGGCCATGAGCCGCCTGCAGGCCGTCCTGCCGGAACTTGCGCCGCTGGCTATGGACGAAGAAGAAACCACGGCCAAAGCAAACGCCGTTCCCGCCGCCCCGTCTGTGCGCAATTACAGCTATTGTGTGCGGGACGGAAAAATCTATTTCCGGCGTGACTCTCTCATGTGGGAACAGACCCCCAACGCCATGACCCGGCAGCGAATTGAGGGTATGGTGGGACTGCTCTCTGCCACACGGGAACTGATCCAGGCGCAGGTGAACGACTTGCCGGAGGAGGAGATCGCACGTTTGCAGCGGCAGCTTTCCCGGCAATATGACGATTATGTAAGCAAATACGGCCGCTTGTACAGCCGCGCCAACAACGCCGCGTTCCGCGAGGACAGCGGGTACAGCCTGCTGCGCTCTTTGGAAAGAGTGGACGAAGAAGGAAATTTTGCAGGCAAGGCGGATATGTTTACAAAGCGCACCATCCGCCCGACGCGCGTGATCGATCATGTGGATACCGCCGCTGAGGCGCTGGTGGTGTCGCTTGCCGAACACGGCGGCATCGACCTGGCGTATATGCAGCAGCTTTCCGGCAAAACGCAGGAAGAACTGGTGAAGGACCTGTCCGGCCTGATGTTCCGTGTGCCCGGCATGGGAACGGAAGAAGATCCGGTCTACCAGACCGCTGAAGAATACCTGTCGGGCAACGTCCGGCAAAAGCTGGAACAGGCCCGCCAGGCTGCCGCGCTGGACCCGGTGTACCGGGCCAACACGGACGCCCTGGCCGCTGTACAGCCCAAAGAGCTGACGGCGTCGGAGATCAACGTGCATCTGGGCACCACCTGGATACCTGCCGACGATGTGCGGCAGTTTGTACTGGAGCTGATGCAGCCCAATGCCTGGGTGGCGCAGCACATCCAGGTACATTATGAGCCGGTCACGCCCCGCTGGAGCGTGACCGGCGGCAGGATGGACAGTGTGAACGTCCGCGCCACGACCACCTACGGCACAAAACGCCGGTCCTTTTACGATCTGTTACAAAGCAGCCTGAATATGCAACCCGCGAGGGTAGACGACTATGTGGAAGAACCCGACGGCAAAAAGCGGGCTGTGCCCAACGTGAAGGAAACACGTCTGGCGCAGGATAAACAAAAGCAGATTGAGACCGCGTTCCGGGATTGGATATTTAAGGACCCGGACCGGCGGCGTCGGCTGGCCGCCTACTACAATGAACACTACAATAACCTACGCCCACGTGAATATGACGGCAGTTTCCTGACTTTCCCCGGTATGAACCCGGAGATCACGCTGCGGCCCCATCAGCGCAACGCGGTGGCCCGCATCCTGTTCGGAGGCAATACGCTGGTAGCCCATGCGGTGGGCGCGGGCAAGACCATCGTCATGGGCGCGGCGGCTATGGAGAAGAAACGCCTGGGCCTGTGCAGCAAGACCATGATCGTCGTGCCCAATCACCTGACCGAACAGATCGGGTCCGAACTGCTGACGCTGTATCCGAACGCCAATATCCTTGTGGCAGAAAAGCGGGATTTTGAAAAGGACCGCCGCAGGCTGTTCTGTTCCCGCATTGCCACCGGCAATTATGATATTGTGATTTTGGGGCACAGCCAGTTCACCCGGCTGCCGCTGTCCGATGAACGGCAGCAGCAGTTCCTGCGCGATGAGATCGAGCAGTTCACGGAGGTCATCAATGCGGCAAAAAAAGAGCGCACCGGGCAGGAATTGTCTGTAAAGCAGCTGGAGCGGGCCAAAAAATCTCTGGAATCGCGGCTGGAAAAGTTGATGGACGCCCCCAAAGACGACGCAGTGACCTTTGAAGAACTGGGCGTCGATTCACTCATGGTGGACGAAGCGCATCAGTTCAAAAATCTGGCCGTGCAGACGAAAATGCAAAATGTGTCGGGGATTACAACCGCTGAGAGCCGGAAAGCCACAGACCTGCTCATGAAGTGCCAATACCTGGACGAGATCACGGGCGGCAAAGGCGTTGTGTTCTGCACCGGCACGCCCATCAGCAACTCGGCTGCGGAACTCTACACCATGATGCGCTATATACAGGCGGATACCCTGCGTGAGCATGGCCTGTACGCCTTCGACGCATGGGCGGCCAACTTTGGCGAAACGGTCAGCGCTATGGAGCTGGCCCCCGAAGGGACCGGCTACCGCATGAAAACGCGGTTTGCCAGGTTCAACAATCTGCCGGAACTCATCAGCATGTGGAAGCTGGCTGCGGATGTACAGACAGCCGACATGCTGAAGCTGGAGGTGCCGGAACTGGAAGGCGGCAAACCGACGGTCATCATGTGCCCGCCCACGGAGCTGCAGAAGCATACCATCCAGGCACTGGGCGAACGGGCCGAGGCGGTGCGCGCGGGCAGCGTGGACCCTCATGTAGACAATATGCTCAAGATCACGACGGACGGCAGGAAGCTGGCACTTGACCAGCGGCTGCTCAACCCGGCCCTGCCGGACGATCCCGGCAGCAAGGCCAACGCCTGTGCGGACAAGGTCTACGAGATTTGGGCGCAGACGCGGGAACAGCGGTCTACACAGCTGATATTTTCCGACCTGGCCACGCCGGGGACCGGCGCGTGGAATGTGTACGACGACATTCGGGATAAGCTGATCGCAAGAGGCGTCCCGAAAGAGGAGATCGCCTATATCCACGACGCTAACACCGACGCGAAAAAGGCGGCGCTGTTCGCCCGTGTGCGCGCTGGCAAAGTGCGCGTGCTGCTGGGCAGTACACAAAAAATGGGAGCCGGAACCAACGTGCAAACCAAATTGATTGCACTCCACCATCTGGATGTGCCCTGGCGGCCCTCGGATATTGAGCAGCGCGAAGGTCGGATTCTGCGCCAGGGCAACGAAAACAAACGCGTGCAGATATTCCGCTACGCCACGGAGGGCAGCTTCGACGCCTACAGCTGGCAGCTCATTGAGAACAAGCAGCGCTATATCAGCCAGATCATGACCAGCAAGACCCCCGCCCGCTCCTGTGAGGACCTGGACGAGGCAACGCTTACTTACGCTGAAGTCAAGGCGCTCTGTGCGGGAAACCCTCTCATCAAGGAAAAAATGGACCTGGACAACGAAGTGGCGCGGCTCAGCACGCTGCGCAGCGCCCACAATGCGCAGATCTATGAATTGCAGGACCTTGTCTCTATCGGGTATCCGGCAGCAATCCGGCGCATCGGCCAGGAATTGGACGCCCTGCGGCAGGACGCCGCATTGTTTCAAAGCAGCCTGCGCAAAGACGATAAGGGGAACGAGATGTTCTCCGCCGTTATCCAGGGAGTGACCTATACCAAACGCGCCGATGCCGACGCCGCGCTGCTGGACGCCTGTAAGGCGGCCGCAGCCGGTGCAGGCGAGAAGAAGATCGGCCGGTATTGCGGGTTTGACATCTGTGTGGGCTACGACCCGAAGATCATTGGATTTGCGGGGTATCTGCAGGGCGAACAGCGCTACAGGATCGAATTGAATCCGAAGCAGAACTTTTCCTCTTTCCGCGCGGTGCTGGAAAACATATCCGCTCAGATCCCGGTAAAAATCGCCGCGCGCGAAGAGATAGAGAAAAACATTGAATCTGCCAAAGAGGCGGCCAAACAGCCATTCGCCTATGAAGAAGAATTTCAGACCAAGCTGGCCCGGCTGAATGAACTGAATATACTGCTGGACCAGGAAAAGCAGGAACCCGTACAGAATAAAAAAGAGAACCCTATGCAGAAAGAAGAATATCAAGATTTAGACGAATTTCTCGACGATGGCAAAATCGTTCCAGCCAACCAGTTACCCGCCGGATGGCAATGGGAAATGTATAACGATGGAAGTGGCTCTTTACATGGACCAAATTCTGAACGTTTCTACAGTTATGATCTTGCTCCGTATGCCACTTCGGGACTAATCGAATATAACGCCACTGGCAAAGGTTATGATACGTTTGAGGGCTCTCTGGACAGATTTCGCGAATGGGCTGAGCAGCAAATCCTGCAGGAATTGAAGAAGGAACCGCTGCAATATCAGGAGTTTTTGGAGCATCAAAGTCATCAGGATGGTGAAATTGAAAAGAACCCATTGGATATGGAGGACGCAGCCCGGCAGGCCGGGCTGACGGTGCAGCGTGACCAGGACAAGCCGGGCGCAGCCTACTTCGACGCAGACCAGAACGTGATCCATGTATCGGACGCCGGTTCCGAGGAAGATGTGCGGCTCAGTGAACTGAAGGGCTACGCGGACGCCGTTATCCAGCGCACAGCGACGGTGGAGCAGCCGGTCCGCGACCTGGAGAGCGCGTCCCTGGCGGTGATGCTGGCGGCACGGTATGACGTTGGGGTAAGTGACCGGCTGTCGCAGCAGCTGGCGTCCGCCCATGCGGAGGCCGTCAAATACCCGACGTTCGACTTGCCGGTCACATTGCAGCGTCTGGACAAAGCCCTGGATTACTGTGACCACTTCCTGGCCCATGAGCAGGAAAGAGCGCTGGAGCAGGAAGCGGAGAATGAGCCGGAGCCGGAACAGGAGACGGAACTGTCGCCCCAAAGCCAGGCGTTCATGGTGGACCTGTAAGGAGGAGATGATTTTTTGAAAAGAGGTTTGCGACCGCTGCTGACGATCGTGATCGTATACGCCCTGGCAACGGCCCTGCAGATGGGGGCCGGGTATGCACCGGGCGATGGGCTGCTCGTCCTGGCAAAGCTGCTGGCGGCTCTGCTGGCCGCAGCGCTGGTAGAGATGTACAACCGCGCGCCGCTGGCGGTAAAGGATGTGCAGGCCGGGCACGGCCAGCACGGCGACGCCCACTTCATGGAGCCGGAGGAAGTCAAGCGGGTTTATCACGAGGTACAGCAAGGAAATGAGACACAACCGGCCATGCTTGTGGGTGCCTCCAAAAGTACCTGGCTGGTCGATACAAGCGATCAATCTGTATTGATGGTCGCCCCGCCCGGTGCCGGTAAGTCCACCAGCCTGTATATCCCCACGATCACCTACAACGCCCGGGTAAATCTGCACACGCAAGACGCCCAGGGAATCGGCCAGGGGGCCAGCATGGTTCTGGTATCTGTCAAGGATGACCTGTATACGATTACCAGCGCCGAACTGAAAAAGTGCGGCTACCGCGTGCTGAAGCTCGATCTGCGAAACGTATTTTGTTCCTGTCATTTTAATCTTCTGTACCGCGTCAACATCGAAATCGACGCCTGGCGCAAAGAGCGAGACGCCAAGCAGCGGGCCGTGCATTATGCCACGGCAGAACGCTACGCCAAGGTCATTGCCAGCGCGATCATCGGTAATACCGGCTCTTTGAACAGTGGTGACAGCAGCGAGTATTTTAACGAGACTGCCCGTGGCCTGATAACCGGCCTGGTCCTGCTGGTGTCTCAGTACGGCCAGGACGGTGAGCGCCACATCGTCAGTGTTTTTAATCTGATTGTCGAGCTGGCAGGGGCAGACACCCCGGAGAAAGGGAACACCGTCCAGAAAAGCCGCCTGGCTGCCATGCTGGAGGGGGTTACCGACCGGCGAATCAAAGGATATATCAGCACTACCACAAGCGCAGATATACGAACCACCCTCAATATCGTTTCTTCGGCGCTGTCCAAACTGCTGAAATTCGTGGATGCAGAACTGGAACAGCTGATCTGCACCCACGATAACGATCTGGATGCCGAACAATTCATCGAACGGCCCACAGCGATCTTCCTGATCGCGCCCGATGAAAACGAAACCAGGCACTTCCTGGCATCGCTGTTCGTTCGTTTCCTGACCGACGATCTGATTGCTCTGGCCGAGCGCCAGGGCGGGCATTGCCCTCGTCCCTTCTACTATTTTCTGGACGAGTTCGGCAACTTCCCGGCAATTCCCGGCGTCACCAGCTTGTTCTCCGCTATCCGCAGCCGAGGCGGGCGAATCCTTGTCGCGGTGCAAAGCTACAGCCAGTTTTTGCTCAAATACGACAAAAACGTCACCGAGATCATCAAAGACAACTGCCAAATTTTGCTCAACACGTTTGTATCGCCGTCGGCTCAGGATACCGCTACCAGCATATCCAAAATGCTGGGCGACGAAACCATTCTGACCGGCTCCTCCTCTCGATCTGACGGCAAGACCACCAGCAGCCACCAGCTGATGGGCCGCCCTCTGATGTCCCCTGCTCAGATGGTGCGCATCCAGCGTGACACCTGGATTGTCGAGAAAGCCGGGTATGCCCCCATGAAAACCCATCTGGAAGGCTACTGGAAATACTTGTCCCTTGCTCCCCAGGAGCAGGATGCCACCGGCGAGAACGACTACCTGGAAGTGAAGCTGCTCAGCACGGAATCTCTGCGACAAGCCCTGGGAAGTGCCCCGGCACGCCCTCACACGCCCCCGGCAGCAAAGAGAGAGCCGCGACGCAAGCTGGGAGCTTCCCGGCGCGAAGCGGCAGCACTGTACCCCGGAAAATTCAACCCCTAAACAACAACAATGCCCCAGGCAAACGGCTTGCCTGGGGCTGCTTTTTTGGAAGGATGAACACCATGTTTGTAAAAATTTATAACAGCTTATTTGATTATGGTCTGAAGCCCAAAGAATTGATGGTATTTTTGTTTTTATCGTACTGCCAGAACTGCCTGGGCACAGCGACCGTCCGCAACGCCACCATACAGCAGCAGTGCGGTCTGAGCGAGAACACGATCCGCTCCGCCGTGGCCGGTCTGGAACAAAAGGGCCTGCTGGTAGTGTCTGCCCGGCAAGATCGGGATGGCCGCAGGATCTCCAATCAGTACAAGCTCCTGCAGCTGTCCGGCGCATGGGGCAAGCTGCCGGTAGAAGCATTCAGCCTGGATAAGCGGGATTTTGCCGTGTACGCCTACCTCTGCCGCTGCTCCAACGGGCAGCGCAAGGCGTTTCCCTCGTTTTCGCACATGGCAGCCGTGCTGCACATGGCCATCGCCACGGTGCAAACAGCTGTCAAGTCCCTGGTGGCCGCTGGGAGGCTCCTCAAAGCCGCTTTCCGTGCCGGGAAGCATAACCTGTACATACTCGTCGAAACGGTCGCACAGGCGCTCTCAGGGGCCAATCCTGGCGCACAAAAAGAAAACCGCCGTGCTGGAACACGGCGGCAAAAAATCGAGATGCTGCTGGCAAGCATAGCAAGTCTCATTTCCAATTCCAAAATACTACACGAGATCGGTGCTTGTCAAGAGGTCTTACTCGTTTTTCTGAAAAGGGTATGTCAAAATTTGCGGAACAGTAATAAGACTAATCCCACTTACAGTACAAAAGAAAGATATTTTTCCCTCTCTAGATTAGCAATAAAGGGAGAAGTGCGCCTTTCGGAACTGCCTGAGCCAGCGGCAGAGGTAGGCGTACACGGCAAAATCCCGCTTATCCAGGGTGAAGGGTTCCGCGTGCGCTCCACTTTTCGCGCCCACAGCCTGCCCGATTGCTGCGCCAGACTATTTTTTTCTTTGTACAGTCGTTGCCACCGACGTAGGCAGCAGGTATAATTTAAGCAACAGGGAGTGACTTTTGCATGAAGATGGTGTTTATCAAATTCAAGCCGGATGGCAAAGAATACGGGTTCGGCGTGCCGGAGGACTACAAAGGCAGCGCCGGGCTGAAGCCTGGCAGCTGGGTACGGGTGCCCGTACCGGGATGCCGCAAAAAGATGCTGCGGGTGGTGGTGCGTGTTGCCGAGACCGAAACGCCGCCGGAAGGCTTGAAAATGATTGGCTATTCCGGGCGGCAGATTGCGCAGACTGCAAACAAAAAAGCCCGCCGCGCCGCACACCAGGGCGGTATCATCTACCTGGCAAAAAAGGCCAAAGCCGAAAAACGGGCCATGCTGGGCGGCAGACCGATAGACCTGGCCTGGGAGGCAGAAAAAGCGGCCTGGATCGAGGACGATCTGGACATCGAGCCGTATCTGGCCAAGGGGTACAACACCGACGAGGGCCTGCCCAAGCTCACCGAGCTGCGCCTGGGGATGCGCATGGGCTTTGATGAGAGCAGCTACGATGACCCGACCTTGCCGCTGCACATCATCAAGAAGCGCCGCGTTCATCAGCTGCGGGATTGGGCTAAAGAACAGGGCTTGCTGCCGCCCATGTACTACGAGGACCCTATTCATGGCATCGACAAAGAACAGCTGCGGGAACTGCTGATCGGCATTGCCAACGGCATTATGCCGGACACCTACGGCCTGAAGCTCATCAAGCTGCACAAGTGCGGCCCCCGTGTCTTGCGTGAAATGCGCCTGTGCCGCGAAGCCGGTATGACCGGCAAAGAAATCCGCCCCTGTTGGGCGCTGGGGGTCAAAAAGCTGCAAGAGGTGCGCGCTGCGTTCCTGGCGGAAAAGGAAGCAGACGGCGACCAATGATGCAGCCCGGGCTGGCGCTGCAATGCGCTTTGTACCTAATAGGCACAGGTTCTTTACGAATCAGCTGCATTTGTTAACCGCTTAAAGGGAGTAGCCCATGGAAAACATGTTTGCAACGAAAAGCACGCGAGAAGAGGGGTGCCCACTGGAAACCCGTAACGACACACCGAACAAAAAAACACAAGATGCCTTTCAGGAGCTTCAGCAGCTGAAAAACGACCCAAAAAAGAAAACCTACGGCTCCTTTGCGGAACTTCTGGAAGAAGATACCCGCAGCCTGTCGGAAACATGCTATTTGTCCTCCGATTCTCAGGTGAAAAGGGAAATCATAGAAGGGATGAACACGCCGCTTTCCGCGTGCCTGCCGGAAGACAAGGTGGAATGGTAAGCCCCGTACGGTGTTTCTTCCACCGGAAGCTCAAAAATTGCGCAGCCATTATTAGTTTATGAATCGGACATCGACACACGCCGGTTTGTGCCTGTTAGGCACAAACTGTTTTAGTCGCCTTGCCGTTATTTTTTCATTGAAATTTGCAGAGCTGTGTGTCGAACAATCACGCCCGAAAATATAGTGGAGCGAGCAGGAAGCGGGAAAAAATATGCAAGCATTGTAAATAAATATATTGACATCGCGCGCAATATCTGCTATAATAGTTACAGAATCAAGGAAAGGAGATTGCACTGTATGGCGAACATCAACATCAATATCCGCATGGATTCCGACTTGAAGCAGCAGTTTGAGGCTTTTTGCAATGATGTTGGCATGACGATGACAACGGCATTTACCGTTTTTGCGAAAAAGGCGGTCCGGGAATATCGAATCCCCTTTGAGATTGGAGCCGAAGTTCCGAACGCCGATACGAAAAAGGCAATTGAAGACGCCAGAAAAGGTATTGGAATGAGTAAGGCTTTTTCTTCCGTAGAAGAACTCATGGAGGATTTGAATGCTGACGATTAAGTATCAGGCCGCCTTCAAGAAAGACTACAAAAGAATTGTAAAGCGCGGCTATGATATGCGCCTGCTGGAAAAGGTGATCGAGCTGCTTGCCAACCAGAAACCGCTGCCAGAGAAGAACCGGGATCACCAACTTTCCGGGGACTATGCGGGATGCCGCGAATGCCACATCACCCCGGATTGGTTGCTGATCTACGAAGTGGCCGATGAAGAATTGATTTTGTACCTCACCAGAACCGGCTCACACAGCGACCTTTTCTAAGCCCTATTATGCAGAAAAAAAGAAAGCCAAGCGGCTTTCGTCGCTTGACTTCCCTTTCAAATCTGCTTATAATAGTCCCGATAAGAACTCCACCCTGGAAGCCACCTTCAAAATCTGGCAACCAGTAACCACAAGGCTAAAAAACACGCAGCGTTGTGGGGTAACGTGGTACTAAGCAATACAATCTGTGTTGCATATCTGTATGGTTATAAACCAATTTCCGTTTGGTTTATCGCCTAAACAGTTTACAATACAGTTTGACCTTTGTCAAGGTACAACAGACCCCCACCGTTGTGAAATGGTTGGGGGTTTTTATCGTTGTACCTTGAAAATTGAATATGTTGTTCCTGTGAGAAGTATTTACTTCTTTTGTACTGTGGTCGGCCTCAGAAGCCGCTGGGATGCAACAGCCCCCGCCATCAAGTACAACCCTCATAGGCAGAAACCTCCAGCCGGGATGCTGGGTCGGGGGAAAGCGGGAGAACACCCGCTGCCAGGAACTTTTATATAAAACGCCTTTACTGCTTCAGAGCAGATCGGCGGCGGTGATCCTGTATGGGGATTGCCGCTGCCAGTGTGCTCTGAAAAAGGCAAACTAAATCATAAACGGATTAGCCGAAACCCTTCGATTCCGGCTAATCGTTTGGTGCGCCCGCAGGAACTCGAATCCTGGACCCTCTGATTAAAAGTCAGATGCTCTACCAACTGAGCTACAGGCACGTATGCACTGTGGCGTTCACAGCTTTACTATTATAGCAGGCAAAAAGAAAATTGTCAATACGCTTTGCAAAACAAATTAGCCGGAAATCCGGCAAAATCCGCACGCGTTTGCCCGCCGCCCTCTTGCCAAATGCACAGCGGCGCGTTATAATAATATTTTAGTAAAAGATAAAACCGTAAAGGGGACAGGAAATATGGAAACTTTGGGCAGTCTGCGCCGCACAAACTATTGCGGCGAAGTCACGCTTGCCATGGCCGGTCAGGAAATGACCGTCTGCGGCTCCATCGCCCGCGCCCGCGACAAGGGCGGCATCATCTTTGCCGACCTGCGCGATACCACCGGCATTTTGCAGCTGGTGTTCGATGAGGATACGCCGAAGGACGTTTTCGCCAAGGCCGAGAGCCTGAAAAGCGAGTACGTTGTTATCTGCCGCGGCAAGCTGCGTGAGCGCGCCGCCAAGACCGATAAGATCGCAACCGGCGACGTTGAGCTCTACGTCAGCGAGCTGCGCATCCTGAGCGAGGCCCAGACCACGCCGTTTGAGCTGCGCGACGAGATCAACGTCAACGACGACCTGCGCCTGCGCTACCGCTATCTGGACCTGCGCCGTCCGTCCATGCATGAGCCCATCGTGCTGCGCAGCAAGATCATGCAGATCATCCGCAACTATTTCTGCGAGAACCATTTCACCGAGATCGAGACGCCCACCCTCATCAAGTCCACGCCCGAGGGCGCGCGCGATTATCTCGTTCCCAGCCGTGTGCAGCCGGGCCACTTCTACGCGCTGCCCCAGAGCCCGCAGCTCTACAAGCAGATTTTGATGCTGTCCGGCTTTGACCGCTACTTCCAGCTGGCCCACTGCTACCGCGACGAGGATCTGCGCGCAGACCGCCAGCCCGAGTTCACCCAGGTGGATGAGGAGATGAGCTTTGTCTCCGAGGACGACATCATGACCCTGAACGAGGGCCTCATCAAGCGCCTGTGGAAGGAAATGCTGAACGTCGACGTCGAGACCCCGTTCTACCGTATGCCGTGGGACGAGGCCATGGGCCGTTTCGGCTCCGACAAGCCCGACACCCGCTTTGGCCTTGAGATTCAGGACGTGACCGAGGTGTTCAGGGGCACCGAGTTCAAGCCCTTCGCCGCTGTGCTGGAGGCCGGCGGCACGATCCGCGCCATCAACGCCAAGGGTCTGGCCGACAAGCTCTCCCGCAAGAACATCGACAAGCTCGGCGAGGTCGCCAAGACCTACGGCGCCAAGGGTCTGGCCTACAGCCGCCTGACCGCCGACGGCACGTCCTCCAGCTTTGAAAAGTTCCTGACAGACGCCGAGAAGGCCGCCCTGTACGCCGCGCTGAACGCCGAGACCGGCGACGTGCTGCTGCTGGTCAGCGACACCGACTGGGTCAAGGCCTGCACCGCACTGGGTCAGGTCCGTCTGGACATCGCCCGCAAGCACGGCCTGATCGACCCCGACAAGTTCAACTTCCTGTGGGTCGTGGACTTCCCGCTGTTTGAGTACAGTGAGCAGGAGGGCCGCTGGATGGCGATGCACCACCCGTTCACCCTGCCCAAGGCCGAGGACCTGGACAAGGTCGAGAGCGACCCGGGTGCCTGCCATGCCGTGGCCTACGACATCGTACTGAACGGTGTCGAGATGGGCGGCGGCTCGATGCGTATCAATGATCCTGCATTGCAGGACCGCATGTTCCACGCCCTCGGCTTTACCGAGGAGAAGGCCCGCGAGAGCTTCGGCTTCCTGATGGACGCCTACAAGTTCGGTGCGCCGCCGCACGGCGGTATGGCCTACGGCCTGGACCGCATGGTCATGCTGATGCTCAAGAAGGACTCCATCCGCGACGTCATCGCCTTCCCGAAGGTGCAGAACGCCGGTGAGCCGATGAGTGGTGCCCCCGACGTCGTCGATGAGCAGCAGCTCAAGGATCTGAGCATCGCGCTGACGCTGAAGGACTAAGTCAGAAGTAATTGCGCTGTAGGGGCCGGACATGTCCGGCCCGCAACCTGCCCGCAGGATTCCCTTTTGCGGGTAGGTGCAGGGCGGGGCATGCCTCGCCCCTACCGCACACAAAGATAAAAACCTGCCCAACCGCATATCACGCGGCTGGGCAGGTTTTTTTGGTTTCTGTCAATACTTCGGCTTCGGCTCGTCGCCCGGCTTCACCGGGTACTCGGCGGGCGGGGGCGTCTGCGCGGGCTTGGGCAGCTTTTCCTTCTTGGGCCGCTTTTTCCAGACCTTGCGCAGGATGAACACCACGGCCACTGCGATCAGCAGCACCGGCCACAGGTAGACCAGCGCGATGACCAGACCCTGCAGGAACCCGACAAAGGCATCCCAGCCGCCGCCGAAGGCGTCGGTGATCCGCTCACCGAAGGTCACGCCGGTGGGGGTCAGGGTGGCGACCTCCCGCAGGTAGATGTCCACGGTGGAGTAACTGACCTGCTGGTCCATGCTGCGCAGCTGGCGGGTGTAGTTTTCCAGCTGGTACTGCACGTCGGAGAGCTGGCTCTCGATCTCCAATAGATCCGCCGTCGTCTCGGCCTGGTCAGCCAGCGCGTTCAGGCGGTCCCGCTGGGCCTCCAGCGCGGACAGCCGCGCCTGCACGTCTATGTAGCTGCTCGTGATGTTCTCGGCGCTCTCGCTGATGTTGAGCACGCTGCCCGCGTCGCCCACGGCGGCCAGAAACGCGCGGTAGCTGCCCACCGGCACCCGCACGGTGTAGTCGGCGGTACGGTCATGGTCCTTCTCGGTGCCGTACAGGCTTGTGGATTCCAGCCATGCGCCGTTGGCCTCGACGGCGGTCATCAGGGCCTCGCGGGTCGTGTCAAAGTCGGTGGACTCCATCGACAGACTGGCGTTGTAAATAATTTTTTGTGCGGTCTCGTCGGTGGCGGCCTCGGCGGCGTTCTCCGGCACAAGGCCGCTGTCCGTCCCGCCTGCGGCGCTGTCGTAATTGTAGCTTTCCTGCGCGGCGGCCTCGGTGGCGTAGTACCCGCCGTCTTTGCTGCTGATGCTGCTCCCGCAGCCCGCCAGCAGTGCGGCGGCGCACAGGGCAGCGGTGATACGGACGATGCGTTTTTTCATGGTTGGATGCTCCTTTCCTTTGTAAAGGCTTCCCCCTCGGGGGAAGCTGTCAGTGGCCCCGACCACTGACTGATGAGGGTGGACCCTGCGACACTAAGCCGTTTGCGGGCAATAGCGGTAAGCTCGCCCCTCATCCGGCCTCGGACGGGGCCTCGGCCACCTTCCCCCAGGGGGGAAGGCATCCTGTATTTCCCTTTTCACCAATATAACACGGAAAACGCGCTCTGTGTGTTACAAAGCAAATACAAAAAAGTGGGATGTACAGGACTTTCGGCACATCCCACAAATTTTTGGTTGA
>JABLTM010019612.1_pt1 | contig 13802 bp, 10 predicted proteins | sample 7160121 | NCBI WGS metagenome assembly JABLTM01 (sample SAMN14651224, study PRJNA627086) | human gut metagenome | isolation source: feces | host: Homo sapiens
AATTGCCCAGATGGAAGAAAAGGGACTGAGCAATGAGCAGGCACAGATTGAAGCATTTTACCAGTTGAAAAAAGCACGCTAAGATTTTTTGAAAACGAAGAAAGAAAGGATGATTACAATGGGTAAACCAACCGGATTTATGGAATATAAACGAGAGAACAACCTTGAGATAAAGCCACTTGAACGCATTAAAAACTTCAATGAATTTCATGTACCGATGAGTGAAGAGGAGCGCAGTGTGCAGGCTTCCAGATGTATGGACTGCGGTGTTCCGTTCTGTCAGTCGGGCATGATGATTGGCGGTATGGCAAGCGGCTGTCCGTTAAACAACTTAATTCCTGAGTGGAATGATATGGTGTATCATAACGGATACGAACAGGCACTTGGCAGACTGCTTAAGACAAATAATTTTCCGGAATTTACTTCCCGTGTCTGTCCATCTCCTTGTGAGGCTGCATGTACCTGTGGATTGAATGATTCACCGGTAACGATTAAGGAAAATGAAAATGCCATTATCGAATATGGTTATGAACACGGATTGATGGGACCAAAACCTCCAAAAGTCCGTACAGGCAAAAAAGTAGCGATTGTAGGTTCCGGTCCATCCGGACTTGCGGCTGCTGACCAGTTGAATAAACGTGGACACAGCGTGACCGTATTTGAACGCGAGGATTATCCGGGCGGACTTTTGATGTATGGAATCCCGAATATGAAACTTGACAAATCGGTAATAGAACGTAAAATAGAAGTAATGAAAGCAGAAGGGGTTGTTTTCCGTACCGGTGTCAATGTCGGTGTGGATGTAAAAGCCGATGAGCTGAAAAAAGAATTTGACCGCATCATTTTGACTTGTGGTGCTTCAAACCCTCGTAACATCAATGCTCCCGGCAGAGATGCCAAAGGTATTTATTTTGCCGTTGATTATTTGAAACGAGTAACCAAGCATTTACGCAATCCGCAGTATACGGATTATATCAATGCCAAAGATAAAAATGTACTCGTTATCGGAGGCGGTGATACCGGAAATGACTGCGTTGGTTCCTCCATTCGTCAGGGGGCTAAAAGTGTCGTTCAGCTGGAAATGATGCCAAAACCGCCGGTTTGCCGTTTGGCAAGCAATCCTTGGCCGGAGTGGCCGAAAATTCTTAAGACCGATTACGGTCAGCAGGAAGCAATCGCTGTCTTTGGCAGTGACCCGCGAATCTATGAGACCACGGTAAAAGAATTTATCAAGGATAATAAAGGTGATTTGAAACAGGTTAAAATCGTGAAACTGAACTGGCAGAAAGATGAAAAGACCGGACGGATGCAGATGAGCGAAATTCCGGGAAGTGAACAGATTTTAGATGTTGACCTCGTCTTTATTGCGGCAGGATTTTTAGGCTCCGAGGAGTATGTTACAAAAGAATTTGCCGTAAAATGTACGGACCGCACAAATGTGCAGACGAAGCAGGGCGAATACAGCACCAGCCAGAAAGGAATCTTTACAGCGGGCGATATGCACCGTGGACAGTCCTTGGTTGTCTGGGCAATCCGCGAGGGAAGAGAGGCAGCCCGTGAAGTTGATAAAGATTTGATGGGTTATACCAACCTCAATTAAAGGGTACAATTATCCGGTGGCAGAGAACTGCTGCCGGATTTCATATGGAAAGGAGAATAAACTATGTCGCATTACACAAAGGAAGATATCATTCGTATTGTAGAAGAGGAGGATGTAGAATTTATCCGTCTGCAATTTGTGGATATTTTTGGAATTTTGAAAAACATGGCAGTAACAGCCAAACAGTTGGATTCTATTTTGAATAACCGATGCACGTTTGATGCCGCTGCGATTAATGGGTTTGATACGATGCATGTGGATGAACTTGTTTTAGTTCCGGATTTGGATACTTTTACAATTTTCCCTTGGAGACCGCAGAGAGGCCGTGTAGCACGTTTTATTTGTGATGTGCGTTATACGGATGGAACTCCTTTCATGGGAGATTCCCGTTATATTTTAAAACAAGTAATTGAAGAAGCGGCAAAAGACGGCTATACGTTAAATGTCGGACCGGAATCAGAATTTTTCCTCTTTGATATGTCGGAAGATGGACAGCCAACGACAAACACCAGTGAAAAAGGTGGATTTTTTGACATCGGACCGGTGGATGCCGGAGAAAATGCAAGACCGGACAGCGTGCCTTCACTGTCCGAGATGGGATTTGAGATGGAATCTTCATATCACTCCAATGAAGTGTGCCAGCATCATATCGATTTCAAATTTGATGATGGAATTCAGACAGCCGATAATATTATGACATTTAAACTTACCGTTCGTACCGTAGCAAAGAGACATGGACTCCATGCTACGTTTATGCCAAAGCCAAATTATGGTAAAAAAGGTTCTGCGATGTTCTTTAACATGTTCTTGAGCAAAGACGGTGAGAACATTTTCAGTGACCCGGATGAAGAGTATGGTCTGAGCAAAACAGCATACTATTTCATGGGTGGAATTATGCGCCATATTAAAGGGCTTACTTTAATTAACAATCCGATTATCAATTCTTACAAACGTTTGGTGCCGGGATACAATGCACCGGTTAATATTACATGGTCACGTAAAAACCGTACTCCGCTTATGCGTATGACGAGTACCGGTGAGATGGGACCGCGTGTAGCATTGAGAAGTCCGGATGGCTCCTGTAATCCATATTTGGTTTTAGCAGGATGTTTAGCTGCCGGATTAGATGGCATCCGCAATAAAATCGAGCCACCAACCTGTATTGATGATTTAGAGGAGGCACAGGAATTTGATATTCTGCCAAGAACTTTGATTGAAGCGGTACAGGCATTTGAAAAAGACGAATTTTTCCATAAAGTATATGGAGAAGAGTTGTCACGCATAATCATCCAGAAGAAAAAACAGGAATGGGATGAATTTTGCGAACAAGTAACCGCATGGGAAGTTGAGAAGTATCTGGACCGAATTTAGTCCGGATACCGCTTATTTTGATACTTTTCTACGGGGAGGTGTGAACGATTCTGCGCATTATAGTAGCGTTTCCTAAGCTGGATGATGCGAAAAAAATAAAAAATGTTTTGAATCGGAGCGGATATGATGATATACTAGCATTTAATAGTGCATCGCAAGTGATTGCAGCCGCCAATGAATGTGACGGCGGTATTGTGTTGTGCGGATATCGTTTAACAGACATGCATTACAGTGAATTGTATGGCTATCTGCCGCGGGAATTTCAGATGCTTTTGGTAGCATCGCCTGCCAAATTGCAGGAATGCTCAATTGGCAGCATTATGTGTTTGTCTATGCCGATTCATTCGCATGAATTAGTAAGTACCATTGAAACAATGGCAATGGAACTTTACGCAGCGGAGAAAAGAAAGAGAAGATACCAGCCAAGGAAACGATCCGAAAAAGAACAAAAATCAATTGATGATGCCAAGGCTCTTCTGATGGAGCGAAACCATTTGTCTGAAGAAGAAGCCCATAAATATATCCAGAAACTTAGTATGGACAGCGGAAACAATCTTGTGGAAACTGCGGAGATGATTCTGGCATTCGATTAAAGGAGGATAACATGAACGCATATCTGATACTGGAAGACGGAACTGTGTTTACCGGAAAAAGCATAGGCAGTAAAAAAGAAGTCATTAGCGAAATTGTTTTTAATACGTCAATGACAGGATATCTTGAAGTGCTCACGGACCCAAGTTATGCCGGACAGGCAGTAGTAATGACCTATCCGTTAATTGGTAATTATGGTATTTGTAATCAAGACAAAGAGGCGAAAAAGTCAAATACCGATGCTTTTATTGTAAGAGAACTGGCAAGACTTGGAAGCAACTTCAGAAAAGAAGAAAGTATTCAGCAGTTTCTTGTAGAGCAGGACATTCCGGGAATTGAAGGAATTGATACAAGAGCCCTCACCAAACGACTCAGAGAAAAAGGAACAATGAATGGCATGATTACCACAGAAAAACCTGAGGATTTATCTGCCGTTCTTGAAAAAATTAAAAAATATTCCGTTCGCGGTGTAGTTGACAAAGTAACTACAAAGGAAATTGTTTCCTATAAACCGGGCGATTTAGATACCGATAGCAACATTTCTATTACAAAGAAGGTTGCTATTCTTGACGTTGGAACGAAATTTAACATTGCCAGATGTTTGTTGAAACGTGGCTGTGAAGTTACAATTTACCCGGCAAAAACGAAAGCAGAAACGATTCTTGCTTCCCATCCGGACGGCATTATGCTGACGAATGGACCGGGGGATCCGAAAGAATGCACAGAAGTCATTGAAGAGTTGAAAAAACTGTATGCATCGGATATTCCGATTTTTGCAATTTGCTTGGGACACCAGTTAATGGCACTTGCCTGTGGCTGTGACACGGAGAAAATGAAGTATGGCCACCGCGGAGCAAATCATCCGGTCAAGGACTTAAAAACCGGACGTGTATACATTTCTTCCCAGAACCATGGCTACATGGTAAAAGAATCTTCGGTGCCAAAAGGGATTGCCGAGGTTGCCTTTGTAAATGTCAACGATGGCACAGTTGAAGGACTTCGTTATTTACAGAAAAATATCTTCACGGTTCAGTTTCATCCGGAAGCTTGTGCCGGACCGAAGGATTCGGAAGTTTTGTTTGATGAATTTATCAAGATGATGGAAGAGTAAGGAGGATACATACAATGCCAAAAATGGATGAAATCAAAAAAGTTTTAGTAATCGGTTCAGGTCCAATCGTTATTGGACAGGCTGCCGAATTTGATTATGCCGGTACGCAGGCTTGTCGTTCTCTGAAAGAAGAAGGAATGGAAGTAGTACTTATTAATTCCAATCCTGCTACCATTATGACCGATAAAGATATTGCTGACCGTGTTTACATTGAGCCATTGACCGTTGATGTGGTTCAGAAACTGATTCGCAAGGAAAGACCGGACAGCGTGCTCCCGACACTGGGTGGACAGGCTGCGTTAAATATTGCGATGGAATTAGAGGAATCCGGCTTTTTAAAGCAGGAAAATGTTCGTCTGATTGGTACGACTGCACAGACAATTAAGCGTGCAGAAGACCGTTTGGAATTTAAAGAGACAATGGAAAAAATCCACGAGCCGATTGCTGCAAGTATTGTCGTGGAACATGTGGATGATGCGATTGCATTTGCCAACGAAATCGGTTATCCGGTTGTTATCCGCCCGGCATATACCCTTGGCGGAAGCGGCGGCGGTATCGCGCATAACGAAGAAGAACTGCACGATATCTGCTCCAATGGTCTTCGTCTGAGCCGTGTCGGACAGTGTTTGATTGAGCGCTGCATCGCCGGATGGAAAGAGATTGAGTATGAGGTAATGCGTGATGCGGCAGGAAACTGTATTACGGTTTGTAACATGGAAAATATTGACCCGGTTGGTGTGCATACCGGTGACAGTATTGTAGTAGCACCGTCTCAGACATTAGGTGACAAAGAGTATCAGATGCTTCGTACTTCAGCATTAAATATTATTACAGAACTTGGTATTACCGGTGGATGTAATGTGCAGTTTGCACTTCATCCGGACAGTTTTGAATACTGTGTTATCGAGGTAAACCCTCGTGTCAGCCGTTCTTCCGCACTTGCTTCTAAGGCGACCGGATATCCGATTGCAAAAGTAGCAGCAAAGATTGCGTTAGGATATACACTGGATGAAATTCCAAATGCTATTACGAAGAAAACCTTTGCAAGTTTTGAGCCGGCACTGGATTACTGTGTTGTAAAAATTCCGAGACTGCCATTTGATAAATTTATCAAGGCAAAACGTACTTTGACGACACAGATGAAAGCAACCGGAGAGGTTATGAGTATCTGTGATAACTTTGAAGGTGCGTTGATGAAAGCACTCCGTTCACTGGAGCAGCACATTGACAGTCTGGATATCGGGCGTTACAGTGACCGCTCCAAAGAAGAACTGCTAGAGCGTATCCACATTGTTGATGACCGCCGTATCTTTATTATTGCCGAGCTGATTCGCAAGGGTGCTACCTATGAAGAAATTCATGACATTACAAAAATCGATTTGTGGTTCATTGATAAAATTGCCCATCTGGTAGAGATGGAACAGACTTTGAAAAACGAAACATTGACACCGGAAATTTTGGCAGAAGCAAAACGAATGGAATTCCCGGATGTTGTTATTGCTAACTATACCGGCATGACAGAGCGTGAGATTCACGATATGCGCCATGAAAATGGAATCGTTGCTTCGTTTAAGATGGTTGATACCTGTGCGGCTGAGTTTGAGGCAAGTACGCCATATTATTACAGCGTGTTTGGCAGCGAAACGGAAGTTTCCAAAGATAAGGACAGAAAACGAATCATGGTTCTTGGTTCCGGTCCAATCGGAATCGGTCAGGGTATCGAGTTTGACTTCTGTTCGGTTCACAGTGTGTGGTCACTGGCACAGAGCGGCTATGAGACAATTATTGTAAATAACAATCCGGAGACGGTAAGTACGGACTTTGATGTGGCAGATAAATTGTATTTTGAGCCATTGACACCGGAAGATGTAGAAAATATCGTGGATATTGAGAAACCGGATGGTGCGGTTGTTCAGTTTGGTGGACAGACAGCAATCAAACTGACAGAAGCACTTCTCAAAATGGGAGTTCCGATTTTGGGAACAAGTGCAGAGAATGTAGATGCGGCCGAAGACCGTGAGCTGTTTGATGAAATCTTAGAGCAGTGTAAGATTCCGAGACCGGCAGGAAAAACTGTATTTACAACAGAAGAGGCATTAGCGGCAGCAAATGAACTTGGGTATCCGGTTCTTGTCCGCCCATCTTATGTACTTGGTGGACAGGGCATGCAGATTGCGATTAATGATGATGATATTCGTGAATTTATGTCAATTATCAACCGCCATGTGCAGGAACATCCAATTCTTGTTGATAAATACCTTATGGGTAAAGAGGTTGAGGTTGATGCGGTATGTGATGGCGAGAATATTCTGATTCCTGGTATTATGGAACACGTAGAGCGTGCCGGTATTCATTCCGGTGACAGTATCTCGGTTTATCCTGCCATGAGCATTAAACCTGAAGTTCAGGAAGTTTTAGTCGATTATACGGCAAAACTTGCAAAATCCCTCCATGTAATTGGCTTGATTAACATTCAGTTTATTGTTTATAACGATGAAGTTTTTGTTATTGAAGTAAATCCTCGTTCGTCAAGAACGGTACCATATATCAGCAAAGTAACCGGAATTCCGATTGTGAAACTGGCTTCCCGCGTAATCCTTGGTGAAAAAATCACGGATATGGGTTACACACCGGGACTTGCGAAAAAATCGGATTACATCGCAATTAAGATGCCGGTATTCTCCTTTGAGAAACTGCGCGGTGCAGAAATCAGCTTAGGACCTGAGATGAAGTCAACCGGTGAGTGCTTAGGTATCGCAAAAACATTTAATGAGGCACTTCACAAAGCCTTTATGGGAGCCGGAATCAATCTTCCGAAATACAAGAAGATGATTCTTACGGTAAATGATAACTCGAAAGACGAAGCAATTTCCGTTGCCAGACGTTTCCAGGCACTTGGCTATGAAATCTATGCGACACGCGGAACAGCTAAGTTCTTAGGCGAGAACGGCGTTTCGGTTATCGGTGTCAACAAGATTGAGCAGGAATCCCCGACACTGATGGATTTGTTGCTTGGCCATGAGATTGATTTGGTAATTGATATTCCAAAACAGGGTGAACATTCCCACGATGGTTTCCTCATCCGCCGTACTTCTATTGAGACCGGTGTTACCTGTCTGACTTCTTTAGATACGGCAAATGCACTTTTGACTGCGTTAGAGGATTCTGAGAAAAATGAATTGACATTAGTAGATATTGCTACGATTGGCACGAAATAAAGGTTTACAACGAAGTTAAATTGTGTTATGATAGCAAATAGCCATTACTCAGATTACGGAAACTCCGACCGGATCTTAGTAAATGGTGATAAGAAAATATTTAGGAGGTATGTCACAATGATGACTACAGAAAAGAAAAAAGAAATTATTGCAGCTTATGGAAGAACACCGGATGATACAGGTTCACCGGAAGTTCAGGTAGCGCTTCTTACTGAGCGTATCAATACTTTGACAGAGCACTTGAAAGAGAATAAGAAAGATCATCATTCTCGTCGTGGTATGTACAAAATGATTGGTAAGAGAAGAGGCCTTTTGGATTATCTGAAGAAGACAGATTTGGAAGGTTATCGTGCGCTGATTGAAAAACTTGGTTTGCGTAAATAATTTGTATGAGTTGAGTGCTTTCGTCAAATGGATACTGTTTGATTGAAGGCACTCTTTCTATGAAAAAAATTTTTCTTAAAAAGGTGAGAAAATGAAACGAAATCGCAGTCAGGCTATGGTTTGCCGGGATGGCAAATTACTGCTTGTAGAACACAGAATGAAAGGAAGAGATTTCTTTAATCTGCCAGGCGGCGGAATTGAGGAAAATGAGACACCGGAAGAAGCAGCTTTGCGTGAGTTAAACGAAGAAGCAGGCGTGAGTGGAAAAATTGTGCGTCCGCTTGCCATTGAATATAAACCGGATTTGGAAAGCCGGATTTTTACATTTTTGGTAGAAATTCCGGATGATGCGGTTCCACACAAGGGGATTGACCCGGAATTATCGGAGTCGGAACAAACGATTGTCGGTGTGACATGGCGTACATTAGAAGAGATTGCGGAGCGTGACCGTGCGTACTTATTTGGAGCCGGTCTGATGCGTGTACCACTGTTTCACGATGAGGTTTTAAAGTGGCCCGATGACGCTATCAGTTATCCGGAATAAGGAAAGTTGCTTTTTTTGCAAAGATTGTGTATAATAAATTTTGTATGTAAATTGAGATGACACCGAGACTTCTGAAAAACTCATTGATACAGTGGTTTTTTCAGTGGTTTCGGCATCTCGAAATAAAAATAAAGGAGAAAAAGTATGTACAAGACATTTTCAATGGAGCTTGCAGGACGTACTTTGTCAGTTGACATTGGACGTGTAGCTGCTCAGGCAAATGGCGCTGCATTTATGCGCTATGGTGATACAGTTGTCCTTTCTACGGCAACAGCATCCGAGAAACCAAGAGAGGGAATTGATTTCTTCCCATTAAGCGTAGAATATCATGAAAAGATGTATTCCATCGGAAAAATTCCGGGAGGATTTACAAGACGTGAAGGTAAACCAAGCGATAACTCAATTTTGACTTGTCGTGTAATTGACCGCCCGATGCGTCCATTGTTCCCAAAAGATTATCGAAATGATGTAACACTGGAAAACTTAGTTATGGATGTTGACCAGGATTGTGCACCGGAACTTGTTGCTATGCTTGGTTCTGCACTGGCTACCAGTATTTCGGATATTCCGTTTGATGGTCCGACCGCAGCAACACAGGTTGGTTTGGTTGACGGTGAACTTGTTTACAATCCGACAAGCGCACAGCGTGAGGTTTCTGATTTAGCACTTACCGTTGCTTCTACAAGAGATAAAGTTATCATGATTGAAGCCGGTGCAAATGAAGTTGATGAAGCTACGATGATTCAGGCAATTTATGGTGCTCATGAGTTGAATGGACAGATTATCGAGTTCTTTGACAAGATTGTTGCTGAGTGTGGTAAAGAGAAACACGAGTATGAGCATTTCGATATTCCGGAAGATATGTGGAATGACATGGTTAATTTCATTACACCGGAAGCTATGGAAGAAGCTGTATTTACTGATGTAAAACAGGTTCGTGAAGAAAATATTCGCGGTATCAAAGACCGTTTGGAAGAGCGTTATGCAGAAGAGCATGAGGACTGGATTTCCTTTATTGATGAAGCTGTTTACAAATTCCAGAAAGTTACAGTCCGCAAGATGATTCTGAAAGACCACAAACGTCCGGATGGTCGTGAGGTAAAACAGATTCGTCCACTTCATGCTGAAGTTGATGTACTTCCTACAGTACATGGTTCCGGTTTGTTCTCTCGTGGACAGACACAGGTGTTGAATGTTACAACATTGGCTCCACTTTCAGAGAAACAGAAATTAGATGGTTTGGATATTACAAAAACATCCAAGAGATATATGCATCACTACAACTTCCCATCATGGTCCGTTGGTGAGACAAGACCATCCAGAGGACCGGGACGTCGTGAAATCGGACATGGTGCTTTGGCAGAGCGTGCTTTGGTTCCTGTTCTTCCTAGTGAAGAAGAGTTCCCATATGCAATCCGTACCGTATCCGAAATTTTGGAATCCAACGGTTCTACATCTCAGGGTAGTATTTGTGCATCTACATTGTCATTGATGGCTGCCGGTGTTCCGATTAAGGCACCAGTTGCTGGTATTTCCGTTGGTTTGGTAACCGGTGATACCGATGATGATTACTTGATTTTGACAGATATTCAGGGGCTTGAAGATTTCTTCGGCGATATGGACTTTAAAGTTGCCGGTACGAAAAAAGGTATTACTGCCATCCAGATGGATATTAAGATTCATGGTTTGACAAGAGAAATCGTGGAGCAGGCTATTGCAAGAACAAGAGAAGCCCGCCTTTACATCTTGGATGAGGTTATGGCAAAAGCAATTGCAGAGCCTAGAAAAGAAGTAAATGCTTACGCTCCAAAGATTAAACAGATTATGATTGACCCGGCTAAGATTGGTGAAGTTGTTGGTCAGAGAGGTAAGACAATCAACGCATTGATTGAGCGCACCGGTGTTAAAATCGACATTACCGATGATGGTGCTGTTTCCGTTTGCGGAACGGACAAAGAGGCAATGGACGAAGCACTCCGTCTCATCGAAATCATCGTAACTGATTTTGAAAAAGGTCAGATTCTTGAGGGAACAGTTGTCAGCATTAAAGACTTTGGTGCTTTCATTGAGTTTGCTCCCGGCAAAGAGGGAATGGTTCACATCTCAAATATTGCAAATCGCCGCATCAATCATGTAGAGGACGAGCTTACACTTGGTGATAAAGTGAAAGTTATCTGCCTTGGCAAAGATAAAATGGGACGTATCAGCTTTAGTATTAAGGATGTTCCGGAAGAATAAGATAAGAAATATTATGTATTGTAGGCTGCAAGCTGGTGAAAGCCGGCTTGTGGCTTTTTTGAAAATTTGCCCCTTTGTTACTTTTCGAAACCTATGTTATACTTGGGGAAGAAGACAAAGGGGGCTTTTTATGTCTAAAAAAATTGCGCTTACAAACATGGACATTGTCTGGGAAGATAAAGAAGCAAATAAGTTTCAATGTGAGGAAATGATAAAGGAAGCAGCGGATGAACACGGTGACATCATTTTGTTTCCGGAGATGACATTGACCGGATTTTCTCTCCGGGTTAAAGAGATGGCAGATTATCATGAGGAGACAAGTGCATATTTTTCGGCTCTTGCTGCAAAATATTCTATAATGATTGGTTTTGGTTATATTACCATGCCGGATGAGTTTGGGCGAAATCATTTTTGTTTTGTTGATGAAAACGGAAGTGTGCTTGCCGACTATGAGAAAATCCATCCATTTACGCATGGTGGTGAGACAAAGGCGTATCGAGGGGGCGGTGAAATTTGTCATATTTCCATGGATGAAATGCACCTTGGTATGGCAGTCTGCTACGATTTGCGTTTTCCGGAAATGTTTCAGCAGATGCCGCTTGATACAAATGTTATCTTTTTGATTGCAAACTGGCCGGAGAGCCGCATCAGGCAGTGGTATTCTCTGCTTACGGCGAGAGCGATTGAAATGTCCTCGTATGTGGTAGGCGTAAATCGAACGGGAGAGGGAGATGGAATCCAATATACAAAAAGTTCGGCTGCCTATGCACCGGATGGAAGCATGATTTCGCCGGACTCTAAAAAATGGAATGACTATGTAACGCTTGACTTTTCAAAAGAGGTATTTCAAAAAACGATTTTTTCAAGAAGTGACAGACGACCGGAAATTTATCAGGGATAAATTTTTATGATTTAGGAAATACTGTTTCGTATCAAATGGAAGTCATAAAAATGACAGGAAAGATGAGGGCGAAACAGATGGAACAGGATGCAGTAAAAGAATATGGCATGGTAATGAACGAAGGAATCTTGACGTTATCTATTATTGGGGAGATTGAGGGACATGACTGCTTATCACAAAATGCCAAAACAACCAAATATGAGCATATTTTGCCGATTTTAGCAAGGGCAGAGCAGGACGAAAATGTAAAGGGGATTTTATTTCTTATGAATACCGTCGGTGGTGATGTTTCATGCGGACTTGCATTGGCGGAAATGGTTCACTCCTTAAGTATGCCGACAGTTTCTTTAGTCATTGGAGACAGTCATTCGATAGCTGTTCCACTTACCGTAGCGGCAGATTATTCTTTTATTGTTCCGTCGGCGACGATGATTATCCACCCGGTTCGGATGAATGGCATGGTACTGGGAACGCCGCAGACATATCGGCAGTTTCAACAGATTCAGGATAGAATTATTTGTTTCGTGGCAGAGCATAGCCGCATTTCCAAAGAAAATTTAGAAAAATTAATGATGAATACGAGTATGTTGTCCAAAGACTTAGGAACCGTTTTGGTTGGAGAGGATGCGGTGATGGCCGGACTTGTTAATGAGGTTGGAGGAATTGATAAGGCTTATCAGAAACTGAGAGGGTTGATGAATAAATAAACATCTGTTCGATAAAACACTTGCGGGAAAAAGCGATTCAGTGTATAATATAATTTCAGTACGCTGCGAATCAATTAGCAGATATCGTACATGTTAGTTGTGTCTGGGGAGGATTTTATGGCTACAAAGAAAACAACAAAAAATACGAAGAAGCGTGGACGTCCGGCATCGAAATCAAATATGAAACGGACGGCTTCTTCGAGAAAGAATACATCGAAAAAGACAAAGCAGGCAAGCCCATTGGCAAGAGAGATTGTGTTTCTTGCTCTTTTTGTGTTTGCCATTTTGTCACTGCTTAGTTTGTTCCAAATGTGCGGCGTGTTTGGCAAAGGGTTAAGTGCCTTGCTGTTTGGACTGCTGGGAGCATTGGCGTATGTTTTCCCGGTTTATCTGGTTGTGACTGCAGGTTTGTATCTGGCAAATGCGAAGAATCAAAGACTGCGCCACAAGGTCTGGTATAGTGCCGGCATTTACTGGAGTGTGTGCGGATTATTTCAGTGGGTGGTAAATGACCCTGTGCAGAATGTATGGGAAGTCTATACTGTTTGTGCTGAAAATCACGGTGGTGGTGGTTTCTTCGGTGGAATTTTATCTTTTGAACTGGCACGTGTGCTCGGAAGAGCAGGTTCTTTTATTGTGATACTGGCGCTGTTTTTACTGTTCTTTATGCTGTTAAGCAAGAAACTCATTTTTTCTTCCATTCAGCAGATGTATAAAGAGCGTGAGACGGATGAAGATTATTATTATGAGGAACCGGAACCGGTGTCTTCTCGTGGAAGACAGATGAGTACCTATACATTTGATAAAGAAGAAACTGCAAAAGCAAAGCCAAAGAAAGAGACGAGAAAGAAACGGGCAAAGAAAGCAGAGACAGAAATTCCGGAAAACAAGAATACGGTTTCGCAAAAAGAAATCAAACCGGAAGCCCAGATGGAAGAAGTGGTGCCGGAAGTACAGGATTTGTCGGAAATCAATATTATCCGTGGTGGAGAAGAGCCGGTTAGAGAATCAAGTGTTTACGAAAAAGAATTAGAAGAAAAATTTGGTGCATCAAAGAAAACACAGAGCGAACCAAAAACACCTACAAAAACAGATACGGTGGATGAGCCGGTGAAACAAAAGAAAGAACCGGTTAAG
>JABLTM010066851.1_pt1 | contig 13799 bp, 10 predicted proteins | sample 7160121 | NCBI WGS metagenome assembly JABLTM01 (sample SAMN14651224, study PRJNA627086) | human gut metagenome | isolation source: feces | host: Homo sapiens
AAAGAATGGTAAGATAACACAGATCGAAGTTATCCGGCGGATCAGCGATCTGTAAAAAACGTGAGTAAAATTCTCTAGCTGCTCTTCCGATCGTTTATTTATTTTTTATCATATACTCAAAATCTACAGTTGGCCAACTTACAAATTAAAATTTTTTAAAATGATCAAGCAGTATCTTCTCTGCTTCTGGATTCCACAATCCACCATGTCGTTTACAGGATTCATCTAATTCTCCAAAGACTGGATCTTTCTCAGCTAATTTCCCAAAGTCCTCTATTGCTGTCAATGGCAGGTTGATCTGTGGGTATGTAATCTTCTTTGATCCTGGTATCTTCTTTAAATATAATGTGGTATCGACAATCGCATTGATTCCTCCAATGTGTGTGATTCCAACTGCTGGATTGATCTTGCCTGTTGTGATCAGGTCTAAGGCTTCGATCAGGTCTGAACGAAGTCCTCCAGATGAACCGATCAGTTTAGTTTTTAAATAATGGCTTCCGTATATATTCATTCCAGCACGATAATTTTTATCTGCTGTTGATGCATAAATATTCATGCAGCCATCCATTGCCATAATACGATTCCCTATTTCAGCTACACATTTGGGTGGTGCATAGACAAACACATCATCGTATCCTTTTTCATTGGTTATTGCCAGTAACACTGGAACGGAGTCTGCAAACATCGATGGATTGATATAATAAAGCTCTATTCCATGCCTGGTTCCTTCCTGCATCGGTATCATTTTCCTTACTTTTTCCAAACGCTCTTGATTCGTATCTGTGATCACGAGTCTTCTTGGCTTTTTCTTCATTCCAAGGACATAACGGATTGCCATTAGTCCCATGGGACCGGCTCCTCCAAGGATGATGGTATTCCCACCTTCTTTAATTCCAGATATATGATCGTGGGTTCCCTCTTTACTGTGATAGTTTGAATGAAAACTTCCCACTATACTATATAAAGCCTGAGCCTGTGCAAGTTCATAGAATGAATCTGCTTCATATTGCAACAAACATCCTTTCTCAATTACATCTGCTGGTATGATACAGTATGTTGCTGCACCTCCAAAATAAGGGTAAGAATATCCTGGTGATTCGATCTGGTGAGGAATCTCTGGTACTAATACAAATTGTTTTCCTTCCTGATAATCCTCTTTCCATCTTGTTCCGACTTTTGCTATCGTTCCAGAAAATTCATGTCCGATCAGTACAGGATTCTTTTTAATATTCTTTGGTACTCTTAAATGTCTCTGTGCCAATGTGATCTCTTTTAAAGTTGACACTGCAATTCCGTTACATTCTATCTTCAAGAGAATCTCATCTTCAGCTATCTCAGGGATCTCAAATTCTTCCAGACGTATATCTTTGACTCCATAAAGTCTGACTCCTTTAACTTTCATAACCTTCGCCCCCTAAACTTAGTCAAATATTTATGTCTTGTTAAATTTAATTAATCTTTTTCATTATAACATATTCTCAAACTTCTGTCTGCGAATTCATAAAGATCTGAATTGTTATGGAGTCTTTTCTTTATTTTTGATTTTTACTATATAAAAATGCTGCGATCCAGGAGGTCACTGGAACTGCCATGATAACTCCGAGACTTGATGATAATCCCTGCATGATTTCAATCCCTACGGAATACATATTGATCACCTGTTGATATTCGTAATTGTATGCAAAGATAAATACTAATGTGTTGATTGATCCACCCGTAAATGCAAGAATCAGTGTATTGGTCATTGTTCCCATCATATCTCTTCCGACATTCATTCCTGATTGAAACAGTTCTTTTAACATCATCTGTGGATTTTGTTCTTTTAATTCATTGAGTGTAGAGGCGATTGACATTCCAACGTCCATGACTGCACCTAATGATGCGATCAAGATTCCTGCAAATAACAATTCACCAATTTTTATGTCTGTCATTTCCCCGACATAGACCAGATTCTCTATATCAGACACATTATATCCGGTGATCGATGTCACTTGTCCAAAGATCAATGCAAATGCTCCAGAAAATACCACTCCTATGATCGTTCCAAGCATCGCGGCTACTGATTTCTTCGTAATTCCATCAACCATACACATCGTCACAACTGTTGTAAATGCGACCACTAATACGGCCGCCAGTATCGGGGATATTCCTTTGTAGATCATCGGAAGAAAAATAAAAAAGATACAAAGCATTGTAAATACCAAGCTTAATATTGATGAAATTCCTTTTCTTCCACCGACTGCAACCACGATTGCTACAAACACTGCTGCCATCAGCCATACCATAGGTCCTCTGTTTACACTATATACAGACGCCAGCAACTCTCCTTTCGATTCATTAATGATCGCTATGACTTTCATTCCTTTTTTACATTTTGCACCAAATAAATAACTTTGAGAGCTTGTTGCCTGTATTATTTTTCCTTTATGATCCCCTGAGAGAAGTTTTAATTCTACGGTTTGTTTTCCACTTCCACTATTTGATAAGTTTCCAGAGATCACGTTTGTTACTTCTGCTTTTTCAAAATTTCTTCCATCTGTATCTAGAAGTTTTGTCTTCTCAATTCCAGAAAAAGAAAAAAACAGCAGAAGAAAGAGAATGCCTGCGATCAGCAGACACACTCCTTTCATCTGTTTTTGTTTCATTGTTATTTCACAGTCACTTTCAGAACTTTGCTGTAAGAACCGTAGATTTTCTTACCTTTAACTACTTTGTATGCACGAACCTTTACATAACATTTTTTCTTTGATCTTAATGACTTGATCGTATAAATTGTTTTTCTTGTATTTCTTGTCTTTGCTTTTTTAAAGTTCTTGTTTGATGCATATTTAATCTGATATCCAGATACAGATGCTTTTTTGATCTTAACTGTTACTTTCTTTTTGCCAGCTTTTAATTTTGCAGATGCTTTTGCTACTACAACTTTCTTCTCTGCTGTTGGTTTCTTTACTGTTGCTGGTTTTGTTGTTGCTTTCTTTTCTAATCCTGCTTTTGCATTTGTAAGAACTTTTAATGCATTTTCAACTTCATCTTTTGTTGCTTTTTTGTCTGCTGCAACTTCTTTGGCTCCTGTAAGTGCCTGTTCAAAGACTCTATAGCTTTCCGTTGTATATGCATCTTTTTGCTTTACAATGCTTTCAGATGCTTTAATTTCTGCATTAAGTGATGTCGTATCCCCTTTGCTCTTTGTGATAGAAAATGTTTCATCAATCTTTTCATCATTATCTGTACGATATGTATTGATCGTTAAACTATTTTCTGTTACATCAACAACTGAATATGTTGGGACATCTTCCTGCCAACGGTGTGCAATATATGTCTGCTGTCTTGGTACCAGATCATAATATTTACTTCCTGAAGAAGAACCTGCTGTCATATAAAGGACACCTTCTGGATTGATTACAGAGCTTCCCTGTTTTTTGACGGTCTCAATTGCTTTTTCATCCATGATACTTTTAAGATATGCTAAATATTTCTGATCTTTTTCATCTGTGCTGTCATTTTTAATATTTCCTGGTGCCACTGTTTTTGTCGTTGGATTTTCACCAGCATCCATATCTTTGTCTAATTCTGCATCAAATTCATCATCTGTATAATCATTCGCTTTTGTTCCACCTAATAACATTTTAGATCTGGAATAAGCATGATCATGACCTGTTAATACAGCATCAATATCATTTTGCTCGAAAATCGGTGTTAACTGATATCTTAAATTTGTGATCTCTGGTTCATTGGAATGTTCTGCAGATCCATAAATATCCTGATGCAGTGTTACGATTCTCCATTTGCAGTCTTTATTTGCCGCAACTGTCTGTTCAATAAACTGTTTATGTTCTGCTACATTTGTATCCTGTGTATTTAACATGATAAATAATGCATTTCCATATTTGAAATAATAATCTCCACCAACTACCTTATTACTTCCAAGTTCACTTGCATTTGTTCTGTTAAAATGATATGTATAGTTTGCATTATCTGCATCATGATTACCTACTGTCGTTGCCACAGGAAGTGATTTTAATGCTTCTGGGCTTAAATATCCTGTATACTCAATTTCACTTTTGGATGCATCTTTGTTTGGTGATTTTTTCTTTCTTGTCTGAATCTGGTCACCTGCAGATACAACAAAACTTAACTGATCATTTGTCTTTTCTAATGCTGCATTTAAAGTAGAAGACCAGTTAAATGCATCACTCTTTACTGCATTTGACTGCGCATCGTAAAATTCTTTCGTATCTTTTCCCTTTAATTCATTTGAAGATCCGATCTGTGGGTCACCTACAAATGCAAATGAGAAATTGTTTGTAGATTTTGTCGTGTATTCAGCTGGCTTTGTATACCCATTTCCATTGTCGTAACTATAATAATATGTTTTATTTTCTTTTAATCCTGTTGCTGTTACTTTATTAGAATTATAAGTTTCCCCATTGTTATCCTGTTCATCTTTTACTGCTGTTTGTTCTGCCTCGTACACCTTGGCATTTTTCATATTATGTCCTTCACCAATGATCAGTTTTGGAACATTTGCATTTGAATGATCATCATTTGTCTGCTTTGGTGTATACCATGCAAAATTCAACTCCGTTGCATTGCTTCCTGGTGACAATGAAATTTGTGTCCAGTCATTTTTTAAAGTTTCCCATTCTTTCTCCCAACGATTCCACTGTGCCGTTGTTCCCATTGTCTGTGCAATGTCTGCTGCATTTGTCTTGCCATCTGGAGCGGCACTTGCAAATACTGGTGCTACATTTGTTGCAGAAAGTGTCAATGCTAATGCACTGATCATCATTTGTTTTCTCCAATTAGATCTCATATATACCTCCTGATACCTTTGTCTTTTCATATCTTTCTGACTCTTAAAGGATTCTATCATATATATGTAAATTCTAATTGCATTGAATCGTAAATAATATGTAAAAAAAGATTCTGAAATATCAATCTATCTCAGAATCTTTTTGATGATGTTATATTAACTTTTTGTGTTATTTACCTTGATGTTCTAAGGCTGCTTCTACAAATCCTTTAAATAATGGATGTGCTTTGTTAGGTCTTGATTTAAACTCAGGATGTGCCTGTGTTGCCACAAACCATGGATGTTCTGGAATCTCTACCATCTCTACGATTCTTCCGTCTGGTGAGCATCCGGATAACATCATTCCATTCTCCTGAAGGATATCACGATATTCGTTATTTACTTCATATCTATGACGATGTCTTTCGTGAATCTCTTTCTCTCCATATAATTCATATGCTTTGGATCCTTCTGTTAATACACATGGGTAAGATCCTAAACGTAATGTTCCACCAAGATCTGTGACTCCATCCTGATCTGCCATGATATGAACCATCGGATGTGTTGTGTCTGGATTAAATTCCTGACTGTGTGCATCAGAGAATCCTAAGACATGTCTTCCAAATTCTACTAATGTAAGCTGCATTCCTAAGCACAGTCCAAGATATGGAATCTTGTTCTCTCTTGCGTATTTGATCGCACAGATCATTCCTTCGATTCCACGATCTCCAAATCCACCTGGAACTAAGATTCCGTGAACTCCACCTAACATCTCATCAACATTATATGAGCTGATTCTCTCTGAATCTACCCAGCGGATCTTAACATCTGCTGAATTCGCGACTCCGGCATGCTCTAAGGATTCTACGACACTGATGTAAGCATCGTGTAAAGATACATATTTACCAACTAATGCAATCTCTACTTTATGTTCTGGATGTTTCCATGCATTGATCATCTTCTTCCAGTCATCAAGATCTGGATCTGGGCATGGCATGTTCAGACATTCACATACTTCATGTGCTAGATGTTCTTTCTCCATCATCAAAGGTACTTCGTATAATACTTCTGCATCTAAGTTCTGAATAACTCTTGAACGTTCAACGTTACAGAACTGTGCGATCTTTCTCTTGATTCCATCATCTAATGGATAATCAGAACGGCATACAAGGATATCTGGCTGGATTCCCATTCCCTGTAAGTCTTTGACACTTGCCTGTGTTGGTTTTGTCTTTAATTCTCCTGAACTCTTTAAGTATGGAATTAATGTTACATGAATTAAAATACAGTTTTCATGTCCTACTTCATGCTGGAACTGTCTTAATGCCTCTAAGAATGGCTGACTTTCGATATCTCCTACAGTTCCTCCGATTTCAATGATCGCTACTTCCTGATCGCTTGGATCTTCACTTCTGTAAAAACGGCTCTTGATCTCGTTTGTTACGTGTGGGATTACCTGTACTGTGTTACCACCATAATCTCCACGACGTTCTTTGGATAAGATACTCCAATATACTTTACCTGTTGTAACGTTTGATTTCTTATTCAGTCCTTCATCGATAAATCTTTCATAATGTCCAAGGTCTAAGTCAGTCTCTGCTCCGTCATCTGTTACGAAAACTTCTCCGTGCTGGATTGGGTTCATTGTTCCTGGGTCAATGTTGATATACGGATCAAACTTCTGGCTTGTGACATGATAGCCTCTGGCTTTTAGTAATCGTCCCAGAGAAGCTGCTGTGATTCCTTTACCTAATCCAGATACAACTCCTCCTGTAACAAATACATACTTTACTGGCATGTTTCTTCCTCCTATATGTGAATTTCTACTACTTTCTTATATTATCCCATTCAAAATAATATCATATCATATTATTTTTGATTTGTCATTGTGATTTGTTAAAAATAATGAAAAGGATTCTTATGTTTCTATATCATAGAATCATAGGAATCCTTATTTTCATATTTTAAAAATCGAAAGTGCTCACATCACAACTTAGATAGAGGATTGCAGATAAATATAAAATGATTGTTGATGATGATAATCTAAAATACAATTCTTTCGAGATTCTATGGGGTATGGGCGATGAACAATCGCAGGAAAACCGTAGTTCTCGAACTGTTTATTAAGGGGAGTTTGTGCTGTAAGCACTTTCTACCCATAATTTACCATATCATTTTATATTTGTCAATTATTTCCTTTACTTTTTTTGTAAAAATTTACATAATTATTATTTTCATTATGATTGATCAATGATATTACCTGATTTTTACTATTTCCTTTGCTGTATGTCCAGCTTCCTAACTTACCGCTCTGTGGCGTTTTCTTGATCATAAATGTATTTAACCATTCTTGTGCATCCTTGGATGAGATACCCATTTTTTCGAAACAGCCTTTTAAGAATATCTTTTCTTCTTTTGTGAATCCTTTGAATGCCTCTGTTTCATCCCAGTAGATCAACATCTGTTTGATCTTGTGATCTTGCAAAAAGATCTGAACATTTTTCCTTGCATATAATTCTTCATCATTATAAGAACGAAGAATAACTTCATTCGCAGCTGATCCACTATGATCCGATATAGCTGTCCACATTTCTCTGCCACTTTGTGGAAGGTCAGATAGATTACTCCTAAACCCAATCACTTTGTTAAAATCAAATCGAATGATAAAACGTTTGTAATTATACAGACATGTTAATCCATTTTTCTTGAATGTATGCCATTTGTCTGTATTATGGAACAAGTATGTTTTATCTCCAACTTTTACTTTAATCCCTGCTGTATCTTTTTCGCATTGTTCCATCCATTTTTTGATTCCTTTGTATCCTGAATTTTCCATCGTATTGATCAATTTGGAGTTTTTCATATAATACTGGGATGTTCCATTGATACATCTCTTATGATTTTCATTTGTTGCATACAAAAGACCGTCTTTGTAATTCCAATTGAGATTCTGAATTTCTTGTTTTTCTGAATCTGTAAGCTTTTGATAATTTTCTTCGAATGTATTGTCTGGTCTTTGAATGATATCATAAAATCCGTCAGTATTGTAACTGTCGAAATCTACGTCAGAATCAATATCTTCATCCGATTGCTGTATTGAAAATCTACGAAGAACGGTGTCTTCTGCTCTTAAACGCAGCTCATACTCACCCGTTTTATCTTCCAGGATACTCGTCTTCCATACTTCATAACTTCCTATGTCATTTAAAAGAGTCGAACTTTCATCGTCTGATTTCATCATCTTATAAAATTTTTTCAGCCATTGCTCATTTTTTATTTCTCTTCTGTCTTCTGAAATCTGATCGATCTTATCTTCTGTGATAAAATTGTTTTCATTTGCTGACAGACTGATCGTTGATACGAACTGTTTTTTGCTTGTCAAAGGATAGATAAGTAGTCCTGCTGCCATACAAAATCCAAGAAGAATCGCTATTTGTTTAATTCTTTTTCTTTTCTTAAATGATACGCTATACCATTTTCTCTGTAATTTTGACGGATGACGGTAAAGTACGATTCCGATCGTTGCCAATAAAGCTAGAAGGATCAGTGGTGATAATATGATAATATAACCAGTTGCAGTTGAATAATACATTATACTGCCCTCCTTTTCTTACGCTTTTCTACTATATAATATATGATCGTTGCGATCACTGCTGCCAGAATGCCGCCTGTGTATGACTGAATCTTGAACCCTGTCACTACAATGAATAATGAAACACAGAATGGGAAGATCCATACAAACAGATGCTCCATCCATGGAAAATACATAAAATTATTCCTCTTTGCCATATCCGACTTTTGAAATACATAAAATGCAACTCCAAAAAATACTGCGATCAATACGATCTGAATCAGAAGGATCTGTGCAAAATGATCAAACGAAGCCATCGTCACCAGCTGGTTCACACCTTTATCCCATATAAACTGTTTTGTGATCGGTCCATTTTCAAAAATTGCAGCCATCCACCAGCCATGATATATTGTATCTGGGAATGATAATACTTTTGGCATCATATAATCCATAAAGTTTGGAAATAACATTGCTCCGATTCCGATCGCTCCTGCGATCCATGGTCTTTTGCAGATATTCTGAAAAAATATAGCAATGGCATAGATGAGTGTCAATGATACCCATATAAATAGAAGATACGCACACAAATGTATGATGTTATCATTTCCAAGAAGTACTGCTCCGTTTTTACATACGGATAGATTCATCTCATACCATGACTGTGCTTTTGTTCTCATCATGATCATTCCGAATGAAAGAAAAAGCCATGGAATCGTATATGTCATCATTCCTGTGATCGTCCTTGTCAGAAAAATCTGACCTCTTTTGATCGGAAGCTGCATTAAAAATTCTCCACATTTTGATGTACTGCTTTCCCGATACTGTATTACCGCTACAAAACTAACCGGTATCATAAGAACGATAATGAACATTTCATAGTATTGATCTAATGTTCCTAAAAACAGATTGCCATAATTATTATAAATGCCTCCATAAAAATTATTGATCTGATCTGCAGTTCCTGAAATATCGTTTGCGATCACATATTGTAATATGAAACATATCACTATGGTATACACTAATGTTATGGCTAGCAGATTTCGTTTTTCATGATTAACAAGCCCTCTCATAACATTTCCTCCTTATTGTCTGAATAATCGATACAGCAAAATATGTGATCACTAATATCACTACCAAATATATAAACCAATGTACTGCATTTAATTTCTGTATGATCAGTTTATAACTATCTGATGAACACATAAATTCTTTTCCCCATGCGATCAATCCATAAATTCTGGTTCGAAGTGTCTTGTCATACTTAAATATATAAACATATATCTCATGATTACTTAATGCATTAAAACACAGGATCGTGATCACTATCGTCGTGATGACTTTATTCTGCATCCCTGATAACCTTGTTAACATTCGGTTCTGTGCCTGCTCCTGCTTGATAAACTGTCGTTTTGCAAACCAGATACTAAAGACTCCTGCTGCAAATAAAACGGCAATACAGATGATCGCAGAATTTACATATTGTGCTTTCCAGATCGGATTGCTCTCCAAGCTATTTGTATCAAGCTGAAAATTTAATGGATATAAAAATGTTCTGCCGAATCTTCCATAGATAACCCACTCGAGTATCGCAAATCTAGAAGATCTTACCTTAAACAGCAACTGGAGTAAAAATGCCAGATTCTGAAGGATCATCGGCAATATCACATAAAATGTAACGACTGCTATGACAAGTCCTTGCCAGATATATGCTGTCACGATCAATGAAACCTGTATCAGTGCACAAAATACAAAACAAATTACTGCATTCCATAATGTGCATATGATCACATTCGTGATTGATTCCGCATTCGGAATCGTTGCGATCTTCATTGCAAAGAAAATTCCATAGATGATCTCTGCGAACAAAAGTGATATATGCAGTTTTGTAAGACTCTTTTGGTAAATGTCTTTCTTTGTCCATGGAAGGCTGTAGATATATTGCTGTTTTTTATTTTGCTGCAGTTGATATACAATTCCTGCTGATAATGCTGCAAATAAAATTATGATCAAAAGCCATCCATTGACAAGATCATCCATCATCGTCTGTGGCAGTCCATCCTCCGGATATTTGATATTCCATGCGGAAATCCCATATAACAATGCTGCTGGTGGAAGTACCAGATTATATTTTCTAAAAAATTTCATCTCCAAGTTCCTCCTCTTAGCGGTTGCTGTAGACGAATACTTCTTCTAAACTTAATGGAATTTCCTCTACTACAATCGCTCCTGCTTGTTTTAATGCCTCATGAATTGGCTCTCCATACCCTTCTAATATTACTGTGTATACACTTCCAAGATTGGAATATGTGATCACTCCCGAAAGTTCTTTGAAGATCTCGCTTCTTGATTCTCCAAATACAACCTGTAATTTTGTAAATCGTTCTTTCATCTGATCCATTGTTCCCTGATAAAGGATCTTTCCGTCCTTCATCATACTTGCGGAATCGCAGAAACTTTCTAAATCCTTTAAATCGTGTGATGAGATCAGCACACTCATTCCATTCATATCGACTTCATTGACAATAAAATCTTTGATCTGTTTCTGTGCGATCACATCAAGTCCTGACATTGGTTCATCCATGATCATCACTTTTGGATGAATGGACAGATTCAACATCGAAGCTAATGACATTGCCTGTCCTTTGGATAATTCTTTAATCCTTTTGCTTACATCTAATCCGATACTCTGATTGTAGTCCCTAAATACTTTCTCATCGAATGTTGGGTAGATCTGTTTATAAAATTCCACCATCTCATCGATATGATACCCTTCAAAATACTGGTTGCTGTCCGCAACATATCCTACCTGTGCTTTTACTTTTGGATTCTCGAAAATTTCTTCTCCACAGACCAGAATCTGTCCTTGATCCTGTTCATAAATTCCTGTTAGACATTTGATCAGTGTTGTCTTTCCACATCCATTGCGTCCTACCAGTCCATGAATGCTTCCCTCTTCTATATCCAGGCTGATTCCATGAAGAATCTCATTCTTTCCATATGATTTTTTCACGTCCTTTAGTTCGATTACTTTCATATCCTATCCCTCCAGATCCTGATAGATCTCATGTATCAGGCTTGCTATCTTCTCTTCATCATACCCTTCATAACGAAGCTCACTTAATATCTCTTTTAAACTTGTCTTGATCTCCTGCATCTTTCCTTTGTCTACCTCTTGTGAAGCATTCTCTGCCAAAAATGCTCCCTTTCCTCGTATTGTTATAATTACTTTCTCTTTCTCCAACAACTGATATGCTTTCGCTACGGTGTTGGGTGTTACACTGAGACTTAATGCTAATTTACGAACGGACGGCAAAGCATCTCCAGGTTTTAGATATCCTTTCCACGCTGCTTCTTTTACTTGTTCCATGATTTGTTCATAAATTGCCTTGCCACTGGCAGGGTTGATTCGAAACACACCTGTACCTCCTTATTGTTTTTGTCGTACTGTATGCCATACTGTATTATCTGTACTAACTGTACCATTTCATATGATACAGTTAGTTTATATACTTTTTTCTTATTTGTCAATAACTTTTTTAAAAATGTCAAGAAAATTTCCTATGAAATGAAAAAACCTCAAAGCTTCTTTCCGAAACTTTGAGGTTCTTCCTAAACAAATTGTATGAATATATAGAGGGTTCATTGCTTTCGCAATATAAATCATTCTTATAACAGGCTCTTTGCTGTGCTTCCAATGGTTGTGATGATGAAATAACAGCTGGTTGCTCCTGCATCAAGAACACCTCGAGAGCGTTCTCCAAGGCGGCTTGCTCGTCCGATCTTGGCTACAAGATCTTTTGTAGACTGCCATCCTTTTTCTGCTGCGGCATTCATAGCATCCAAACATTCTGCAAAGTCTTTTCCTGCTTCTTTTGCTTCTACAAATGCTTCTTTTGCTGGAATCAATGTGTCTAGCAGTGATTTGTCTCCTACCTGTGCAGGGCTGATATCCTGAATTCCTTCTACAGAGGCTGTGATCATTTCTGCGAATACATCTGCTGTGATCTCTTCTTCATCTTCACATGCCTGAGCCATCTCATCAAATAACATTCCATACAGAGGTCCCATTGATCCACCGATATCTTCTAACAGTGTCTCACCTAATGTTGTCAGTCCTTCTGACAAATTATATGTAGTTCCTTCTAATTTCTTCTCGCACATCGTAAAACCTTTGTTCATGTTGATCCCATGATCTCCGTCTCCGATCTTACCATCAATCTCACTTAAGTAATCTCTTTCTTTCTGAATTGTCTTGATCAGCTGGTCTACGATAACTCCTGCATCGGCATTTTTAAAACTTGACATAATTTCCACCTCTTTGAATTAATGTTGTACTTTTCTTATCTATGTTTATTTTAACATACAATCTTTTTTACCTAAAATGATTTTCAGTTCAAATATGGCACTCATTATGGTGCTATGTTTCACTCTGAATTCAACTCTTATTAGAACTGTTTTAATCCTACAGAGTTTGCTGGCATATCGATGCATTCTTTTAATTCATCATCCAGCTTCATCACTGTTAATGTAACACCCATCATCTCTAAAGATGTAAAGTAGTTTCCTACATAAGAACGATGTACTTTGATTCCTTTTTCTGTTAAGATCTCTTCGACTCTGTTATATACGATGTACTGTTCCATGACTGGTGTAGCACCTAATCCGGATAATAATACAACGACTTCATCTCCACTTTCAAACGGAAGGTCTGGAATGATAATATCTAACATTTCTTCTGCTATATCATCAGCTGTCTTTAATGGCTGCACATTGATTCCAGGTTCTCCATGATGCCCGATTCCTACTTCCATCGTTCCATCTTCAATCTGGAAATTTGGATGTCCAACTGCAGGGATCGTACATGGTGCTGTACCGATTCCTACGGAACGTGTATTGTCAATTGCTTTCTGTGCTACGGCGATAACTTCATCAAGACTTCCGCCCATGGAAGCTTTTGCTCCACCAACTTTCCACATCAGAACTTCACCGGCAACCCCACGTCTTTTTTCTAATTCTGTTTTTGGTGCTGAAGCACAGTCATCATTTGCTACAACTGTTTTTACTTCAATTCCAAGTTTCTTTGCTTTACGCATTGCCATCTTTACATTCATGTTGTCTCCAGCATAGTTTCCATAAAGACATGCAACACCTTTTCCAGAGTCTGCTTCTTTGATCGCATCTAAGAACGCTTTAGCTGTTGGTGAAGAAAAGATTTCTCCGACTGCAACGGCATCACAAAGATTTTCTCCGATATATCCAATAAATGCTGGTTTATGCCCGGAACCTCCTCCAGTTACGATACCAACTTTTCCTTCAACTGGTGCATTTTTATATTTTAATACCCTTGCATCTTCTGTTGTAGACACGATATCTTTGTGTGTCTTTACAAAACCTTTTAACATATCTTCCACAACAAAATCCGGATTATTTACAATT